>Ga0209626_1000005_pt1 | contig 103905 bp, 102 predicted proteins | sample JacPinW_OM1H0_M2_FD_187962 | JGI IMG/M metagenome (GOLD analysis project Ga0209626, IMG submission 187962) | Forest soil microbial communities from Algoma, Ontario, Canada - Jack Pine, Ontario site 1_JW_OM1H0_M2 (SPAdes) (version 2) | ecosystem: Environmental > Terrestrial > Soil > Boreal... | reverse complement strand
GGATGGCGTACTGGTCGTAGGCGGTGACGAACACCACCACCGGCAGGGACTCCTGCGGCAGGTGCGCCAGCACTTCAAATCCCGACATGCCGGGCATCTGGATATCCAGGAATACCAGGTCCGGCTTGTACTGCTGGATGGCCGCGAGGGCTTCGCGGCCGCTGGCGCACTGCGCGACGATTTCGAAGTCGGGCGCCGTGCGCAGGCGCAGCTCGACCCCGCGCCGCGACAATCCCTCGTCATCGACGATGAGGGTGCGGACTTTCATGCGTGCGCCCCGCGCACGACACCCGGCTGCAGCGCCTGCGGCTTCGCCGGCGCCTCACCGCCCGGGCCGGCGGTCTCGAGCGGCAGCGCCATGTCCACCCGCAGGCCCGGCCGGGAGTTGAGCACCGCGAAGCGGCAGTTCTCGCCGTACAGCACCGCCAGGCGCTCGCGGGTATTGTGCAGGCCTACACCGCGCCGCTCACCGGGGCTGGCGCCCTCGCGCAGGCCCGGGCCGTCATCGATGACCGACAGCTCCAGCAGTCCCTCGCGCGTGCGGCCTTCGATGCGCACCAGGCCCCCCTGCTCGCGCGCGGACACCGCGTACTTCAGCGAGTTCTCCAGCAACGGCTGCAGCAGCAGGCTAGGCACCAGGGCGTTGAGCGCCGGATCCTCGATGGCGTACTCGAGCCGCAGCCGCTCCCCGAAGCGCAGCCGCTCGGTGCCCAGGTACAGATCCAGCGCCTCGAGTTCCTGGCGCAGGGTGACCTTCTTCATCGGGTCCTGGTCGAGGGTGTAGCGCAGGAACTCCGACAGGCGCGTCACCGCGTGGTTCGCCTTGCGGTTCTGGTTGTCCAGGATGAGCGTGGAGATGGCGTTCAGCGTGTTGAACAGGAAATGCGGGTTGAGCTGGTAGCGCAACATTTTCAGCTGCGCCTCCTGCGCCAGGGCCACCGCCTTGAGCATCGCCTCTTCCTGCTTGCGCTGCGACTCGTAGAACTTGATGCCGAAGTACAGCACGCTCCAGCACAGCAGCAGGTAGGTCGTGGACAGGGCGCCGCCGAAGAGCTCGAACAGCGTGTGCGCCCGCCAGTCCGGCTCGACGAACCATTGGTAGGACAGGTTGATGACGATGCGCAGCGCGAGCGCGGTGATGTAGCAGGTCGTGAGGACGCCCGCGATCATGACGCGCGGCGGCCGGCCCCACAGGCGCCGGTAGATGAAGCGCATCGGCATCGACAGGAGAAACCCCGAGACCGCCGCCACCGCGATCACGCGCGCGTAGCTGGAAGGCTTCTCGTACAGCAGCGCGCCGAAATACTGGGTCACGCCGTACGCGGCCCAGCCCGCGGCGTGCAGGCTCCAGAACAGCACGTTGCGGTTGGTGCGGAATTGCTCGAGCGTCGGCATCTTCATGGTAGCGGCTGCGCGTCGCTTCGCCTCGAGCGCACACAGGCCTCATGAAGCTTAGGGCATCCGGGAGCTTGCCGGCTTCCTAAGTGACCGCGCGGCTGCCTCGCTTCGTCGCAGCTCAGGCGGCATGCACCGCACTCGCGCCACCCGCGGGGCGCAAGTCCTTAAGCCGTTGATTATTAAAGCTTAGGTTACGTCGACCGGACGAGGGCGACGCGGCGCGTAGTATCGGGCGAGCTCGCGAGCGCCTCCAGGGGGTGCGCCGGTGCGAGCGCCGTGCCCTGCGCGAAGTCGCAGCCGATGGCGGTGAGCCACTGCAGCGCCGCCTGCGAGTCGACTCGCGTGGCGGCGCAGTGGATCCCCATCACCTTCGCGGCCTGCACGGTGGCGACCACGAGCGCCTGGGAGAACTTGTGCTTGAGCGCGGATGAGGTGAGCTTGGGGTCGATCTTCAGCAGCCGCACCGCCTTGGAGCGCAGCAGCGGCAGCACCTGGGAATCGAAGGAGAAGTCGTCGATCACCACCCAGGCACCGAGCTTGTCGCACTGGGTGATGAAACGCTCGACCTGGGCACGGCGTTGCGTGCACAGGGCCTCCGCGATTTCAAAGCCGAGCGTCTCGGCGGCGATGCCGTGGGCATTCAGCGCCGCGGCGAGCTTCTGCACGAAGCGCTCGTCCTCGAGCGTCGCGATCGACAGGTTGACGGTGAAGCTGGTGGGCTGCGAGTTCCACTCCATGCGATGCGCGGCGAGCCATCCCAGCAGCCGCTGCAGAATCAGCGCGTCCAGTGCCGCAGGATCGCGCTGCGCCTCGCGGGGCGAGGTGCGTGCCACGACCTGAAAGCGGCGCGTCTGTCCGCCGGCGCGCAGCTTCGCGAATGGCAGCACGTCGAGTATCAGGTTCGCATCGCTCACCGGGGCCGCCACGACCGCAGGCGCCGCCGGCGGGACGCCCGGCGTTGGCATGGCGGGCGGGCGGGCCGCCCGTGGCGGCTGGGGCGCCGCGGCCGACGCGTCCTCGATGAACTCGAGGCTCAACACGTGCGAGGACGATTTTGTCTCCGCGGGCGCCGCGGAGCCGTTGAGGCGCGAGGCGGGCGGTGGTGGGGTGTATTCGGGCGCGAGCTCGAGGATGTCGTTCACCTGCTCGGGCGGGATGGTGGTGGCCGCGATCGGCGGCGGGGCTGCAGGCGCGCGGGCGGGAGGCGCGGCCGGCAACGGCCCGAGTACGGATTCGGCCGCGAGCTCGAGCACCGATATCGCTGCGGTGGTGGTGCCCCCCGCGCGGGTGTCGCCAGCCCTGTGAGCGGCACCGGGCTTCATGAGCACCGCGAGGCGCTGCATGATGGTGCGCACCGACGCGGTCGTCACGCGCTCTACGGTGTCGTCCCCGACCGACTTGCAGTCGGCGAGGATCATGGCGATGCCCACGAGACTGCCGCTCGGCGCGCGCACCGGCAGAAACAGCGCGTGCCGGCCATCCTCAAGACCCGTCTCATGGCAGGGCATCGAGATGTCGGCGGCGAGGATCTCGAGGGCCTCGACGATCACGGCATGCTCGTCGGGTCCAAGCGCGCCTTCGCTCAGCCACAGCACGTTCGCGTCATGGTCGCACAGGGAAACCGAGTGCAGTCGGCGCGGCGGCAACACCTCGCGCAATTGCTGACCGAGTGACGGGACCGTGGCGGGCCCGGCCGCTGCGGCGGGCACGACCGCAAGGGCCGGTGAATTCACAGGCGGGCGTGCGGCCGTGGCTTTCTGTAGCAAGGGAGTGTTTCCTGTCCGGGACGGTGCGCGGGCACGCTCGGCGCGCCTTTCGCCGAAGCGTGGCAGCCTGGCGCCGCGGGCGCCGTGATTTCCTTCGCGTTCTGTTCGCAAATGGCGACACGGGTTATACGTACCCGTCGCCATTTGTCATATTGGTCAGAGCCGGCAGTTAGTCATAACTCGCCGGCTCAGAGTTCGCGTTATGGGCCGAGGAAGTCACGCTTGCCGAGCTCCACGCCGTTGTGACGCAGGATGGCGTAGGCGGTCGTGACGTGGAAGAACACGTTGGGAATCGCCCAGCGCTGCAGAAAATCCAGTCCCTTGAACTCCAGGGTGCGCTCGCCCGCGGGCACCTTGATGTCGCGGGTCTCCGCTCCTTCGAGCGCGCTCGCCGGCACGCTCTTCACGTAATCGATGGTGCGCGCGATGCGCGTGCGCAGCTGCTCGATGGAGGTCTCGGTGTCCTCGAAGCGCGGCGGCTCCTGGACGGCGAGACGGGCGACCGAATTCTTGGCGATGTCGCCGGCGATCTGCACCTGGCGCATCAGCGGCAACATGTCCGGCGCCAGGCGCGAAGCGAGCAGCACGCCCGGGTCGAACTTGCGCTGCGTGGCGTGGGCGAGCCCCTTCTCCAGGACCCGTGAGAGATTGCCGAGGGTGTTGGCGAACACCTCCACCGAGAATGCGTGCATCGAGACTTTCATGAGTGTGGCCTTTCGTGTGGCTGCCATCCGCGGCTGGTTCTGCGGGGAGTTTAGCCTGCGGGGCACAGACGGCGCCTCACGCCTCTGGGTCGGACGGCAGGTCCTGGCGCAGCGGGGGCTGGCGCGCATGCCTCCCAGGTGAAACAATATGGCATCCTGAAATGGAGATTGAGACTGCCATGAACCTGATCTGGACCCCGGCGCAATTGGCGATGTTCGCCAAGGTGGTGGATCTCAACGGCTTCTCGGCCGCGGCGCGGGCGCTCGCGGTCCCGAAGGCCGCGGTCAGCCGCGCGGTGGCCGACCTCGAAAAGACGCTCGGCGTGCGCGTGCTCGAGCGCACCACGCGGCGCATTTCACTCACCTCCGCCGGGCGCCTCCTGTACCCGCACGCCAAGCGCGTCGGCGAGGAAACCGACGCCGCGCGCAGCGCGATCGCGAAGCTCCAGTCGCCCGAGGCGCGGCCGCTGCGCGTGGTAGCCGATCCCACCTACGGGCGGGTGCTGCTCTCGCCCCTGGTGCCGCGGTTTCTCGAGGCGTTCGCGCACGTGCCGCTGGAAGTGGCGCTCGATGCGCAGCAGTTGGCCGAAGGTGCCTGGGACGTCGCGATCCGCACCCGCCCGCCCGCGGACGGCAGCGTGACGCAACGCCTGTTGGGCGCGCCGCCCGCGCTGCTGTGCGCGACACCTGCCTACCTGCAGCAGCGCGGTATCCCAACGCGCCCCGACGATCTGCGCAGCCACGACCTGCTCACACCGGACGCCGCCGAGCTGCCGGAGTTTCGCCTGCTGCTCGAGCGCGGTGCGCAGCGCGCCGAAGTGCCGTTGACGCCGAAGCTCGCGGTCGACGACCCGGCGGTGCTGCACGCGGCCACTGCCGCGGGACTCGGCATCGGGCTGCTGCCGGAGTTCCTGTGCCGGCAGGGACTCGCCACCGGGCGGCTGAAGCCGGTGCTGTCGGAGTGGGCCGTGCCGGCGGCGGCTGCCCTGTATGCCTTGTACCCCACGGCGCTCGAGTCCGATGCGCGGGCACAGCAGTTCGTGGATTTCCTGGCCGCGAACATCGTGCCGGCGCTGGCGCTGCCCAAGCCGGCGCGCGCGCCTGCGGCGCAGCCCCGGGCGCACGGGTCCGGCGCACATTGAGAGCGGGCCGCGGCACCCCAGGGTGCGCGCGGATTCTCAAAGCCGAACACACGCGAGGTCACCCGCTACACTAGCCGGGCCGTCGGGGACCTGACGACGGGCGGAGGAATCGACGATGTACCGTGCGCCCTTGCGTGAAATGCGCTTCGTGCTCGAGGAGCTCCTGGGCGCGGGCAGCCTGAGCGCATCCGCGCTGCTCGCCGACTATTCGGATGAGCTGGCGCGCTCGGTGCTCGAGGAGGCGGCGCGCTTTGCCGAGACCGTGCTCGATCCCCTGAACCGCCAGGGAGATACGCACGGGGCGCGCTGGACGGCGGACGGCGTGGTTACGGCACCGGGGTTTCGCGAGGCCTACAAGCAGTTCGCGGCGGGCGGCTGGCCGGGCCTCGGCGCCGCGCCGCAGTTCGGCGGTCAGCGCGTGCCGCGCGTGCTGGTCAGCGCGGTGGGAGAGTTCTGGGGCTCTGCCTGCCTCGCCTTCAAGTTAGGTCCGATGCTGACGCACGGCGCCGTGCACGCACTCGAGCTGTGCGGTTCGGCAGCGCAGAAAGAGCGCTACCTGCCCAGGATGATCAGCGGCGAGTGGACCGGCACCATGGTGCTCACCGAGCCGCAGGCGGGCTCGGATCTCGGGCAGGTGCGCACGCGCGCCGTGCCCGACGGCGATCACTACCGGCTGTTCGGGCAGAAGATCTTCATCACCTGGGGCGATCACGATCTCACCACCAACACCGTGCACATGGTGCTCGGGCGCATCGAAGGCGCGCCGCCCGGGGTGAAGGGCATCTCGCTGTTCATCGTGCCGAAGGTGCTGGTGAACGCCGAGGGTTCGCTCGGTGCGCGCAACGACGTGCGCTGCCTGTCGATCGAGCACAAGCTCGGCATCCACGCGAGCCCGACGTGCGTGCTCGCCTTTGGCGAGAAGAACGGCGCGCTCGGCCATCTCGTGGGCGAACCCGGCCGCGGCCTCGAGTACATGTTCGTCATGATGAACAGCGCGCGGCTGTCGGTGGGGAGCGAGGGCTACGCGGTCGGTGAGCGCGCCTTGCAGCGCGCGGCGGAGTGGGCGCGCACGCGCGTGCAGGGCAAGCCGCCGGTGGCGCAGGGCGCAGGCCCGGCGCCGATCATCCATCACCCCGACGTGAAGCGCATGCTCCTCATGATGAAGTCGCAGACCGAGGCGTCGCGTGCGCTCACTCTCTATAGCGCCTTGCAGCTTGACCTGGCGGCCTGCAGCGCGGATGAGAAGATGCGCCGCGCCGCCCAGGGGCGCGCTGAGCTCCTCACGCCGATCGTCAAGGGCTGGTGCACGGAAATCGGCAACGAAGTGACCGGCATCGGTGTGCAGGTTCACGGCGGCATGGGCTATATCGAGGAGACCGGCGCCGCGCAGTACATGCGCGACGTGCGCATCACGACCATCTACGAAGGCACCACCGGCATCCAGTCGAACGATCTCATCGGCCGCAAGCTCGGCCACGATCGCGGCGCCGCGATGGGCGTGCTGATCGCCGACATGGAGCGGGAGCTGCAGGCGATCGCCACCACCGATGCCTCCGTCGATGCCACCCGCAAGGCGGCGCTGGAGGCGGTTGCGGCGCTGAAAAGCGCCACGCAGGCGCTGCTCAGGACGCTCGCTTCACGTCCCGACGCCGGTATGGCGGTGTCGGTGCCGTACCTGAAGCTGTGCGGCTACGTCACCGGCGGCTGGCTGCTGGCGAAGTCGGCGGCGATTGCCGCGGCAAAGCCGGACGGCCCCGACCGCGAGTTCTATGCAGCCAAGATCCGCACCGCGCGCTTTTACGCCGCGCAGGTGCTGCCGGGCGCGGTGGCGCTCGCGCGCGTGGTCGAGGGCGGCGGGATGAGCGTGGTTGAGACCGACGCCGCGCTCATTTAGTCATTACTGCCGATGAACCGACGTGAGCTGCTTGCGGGAGGAGTCAACATGATGGCGGCCGTCGCCCTGTCTTCACGGGCGGGCGCTGCGAACCCGGGCGATGCGCCGATCGTGCGCAAGATCCCCTCGAGCGCCGAAGAGCTCCCCATCATCGGCCTGGGCACCTCGCGGACTTTCGAAGTCGGCGAGTCCGCTGCCGAGCGCGCGCCTCTCAAGGAAGTGCTGGAGGGGTTCCTCGCCGCGGGCGCGCGTCTGATCGACACCTCGCCGATGTACTCGACCGCCGAGCGCGTGCTGGGTGAGCTGCTGATGCCGGACATGCACCAGCGCGCGTTTCTTGCCACCAAGGTGTGGACGCGCGGCGAGCGTTCCGGGATCGAGCAGATGACGCACTCGGCGCAGATGTTGAGGAGCGCACGGCTCGATCTCATCCAGGTGCATAACCTCCTGGACCTCGACACCCATCTGAAGACCCTGCGTGAGTGGAAGCAGGCGGGACGCGTGCGCTACATCGGCGTCACGCATTACACGGTCAGCGCGCATGCCGAGCTGGCGCGCGTGCTGGCGCGCGAGAAGCTCGACTTCGTGCAGTTCAACTATTCACCGCTGACGCGCGATGCGGAAGCGCGCCTGCTGCCGCTGGCGGCGGAGCGCGGCGTCGCGGTGCTGGTGAATCGCCCGTTCGAGGACGGCGCGTTGTTCCAGGCGGTGCGCGGCAAGTCCCTGCCCGCGTGGGCGGCAGACCTGGACGCCGCGAGCTGGGGCCAGCTCGCGCTCAAGTTCATCGCCGCGCATCCCGCGGTCACCTGCATCATTCCCGCGACCGGCAAGCTGACCCACCTGAAAGACAACCTCGCCGGTGGCCGCGGACGGCTGCCGGATGCGCGCCAGCGCGAAGCGATTGCCCAGGCGTTCGTGTAGCGCGCGCTTCCCTAGCGATCCTCTTCAGTATCGATGACCGCCATGGTGGCCATGACCGCGCTGCCAGTCGCGCTGCCGCGTACGTCGACGATCTGCCCCGCCGCCTGGGTGAAGAACTCAGCGGCGGTCAGGCTTTGGCCCTCCTCTCCCTTTGCGAAAGTGGCATTGGTCGCATCGATGGTGATGCTGAGTATCTTGAATTGCGGCGTGGTGGTCGCCGTGAACGGCCCACGAACCCGGACGTCGGTCGACGGCGGCAGCCGCTCCAGGCCGCGCGCTAACACCATGCCACTACCCGCCGGATTCTCGTAGCCGCGCACCAGCACCGTGTCGCCGACGTTGACATCCTTCAATGTGAACAGCTCCACCTGCGCGCCGCTCTGATCCTCAAAGCGGGTGTTGGTATCAACGGTGATCATCACGCCGAGCACCGTCAGAGTATTCGCAGTGACGGCCGACACGCTGGCTTCGAGAGCGATCACCGCGATGTGCTCGATCTCCACCACATCCGCCACCAACACTTTGTTCGCATCCAGCGTGCCGCGCACCTCGACGCGAGCATTGAGTGCCAGATCTGCGGCGCTACCATTCTTGAACACGGTGGCCGCGGTGGTCGTCACCTTGGCGCCCGCGACGTCAAAATCCGTCGCGGCAACGAAGCGCGTGATCAGGCCCTCCTCCTCCACCATCCCGCCCTCTGCCTGGTCGTCGCGATCGGTTTCGGCGAGCCGCACCGTGGTGGCGGTCAGCTTCACGGCGGTGGCATCAAACACCGTGCCGCGCGCGATCACCAGATCGCCGGCAGCCGGTTGGCCGGAAGTGAAGCCCGCCAGGCTCGCCGCGGAGAAATCGACCGTCAGGCCGTTGATCATGAGGGTATGAGCGGTAGCGTCCACCGTGGCAACCGTGCCCAGTACCTGCAACGGCTCGTTGCTTTCGGCCCGTCCTATGCGCGTGGCCATGATGACGCCACCGGCAGCCTGTAGACCGCTCACTTCAATGCCGTCACCGCTCTTCAAACCGGTGAGATCGGCCGGCGTGATGCCCGGGCCGAAAGAAGTGGTGGCTGTGACGCTAATCGTCTGACCCAGCACGGTGAGTTGATTCCCTGCGAGATCAATCTTCGCAATCGGGCCAACGACGCTGTCCTCCACGTCGACGCTATCGGCGGCGCCCTGGCCGCTCTGAATATCTTCGTGACCTCGTACCAGAGCGACCTCGCCGACCGCGAGCCCGGCCTGCGTAACCACGTTGTCGTTCTTTTTCAGAGTGGCGGCTGATACGTCATAGCGCACCCCGTTGACAAACACGCTGCCAAAGGCGGTGATCGTTCCCGAAGTGACTACCGACTGACTGCCGCTGCGCGGCATTGAACCGGTGGAACCGCCTCCGCACGCGACCAGCACAGCCAGTGTCCCTGCTGCGACTAACGTCGTTTTCATGTGCTGCACTCCCCGTTGCTGGACGCGCCGCTATCACAGCAAGCAGTGACGTTCCCGACAACGTGTCGTGGTGCAGCGACGAGCACAACGGTTCCGCACAGATCGAGGTCAAGGTTTCGCAGTACCGGCGCGGTGTCAGCGGCGTTTGCGCCGCGCAGCGCGTGCCGCGCGCGGCACGCGCAATTTGAATTGCGGCGGCTCGTTCAGGTTCTGCAGGAACACGCGCCGCTCTTCGGGGGTGAGCGCGGCCCAGTCCACTTTCTGCGCGTGGCTGCGGCGCAGTTGCCGATCGCTGACCTGGGTGCAGGCGCGGCTGCTGCTGAGCCACGCGGCGGGCAGGCGCGTCGTCGAACCCCGCTGCAGCATGTCGACCACCGCCGCGGCCACGACCGGATCGCGTGTCAGATTGCTGTGCGCCACGCGCGCGTAGGCGCTGCGCACGCCCGCGAGCGCGGCGCTCGTCGCCGGCACGGTGCCATCGCCGTGGCGCGTGAGCGTGTAGACGAAGTCGTCGTTGCGCCGCGTGACCGCGGTGACGGTCTCCTGACCCACCCCGACGATGCTGACAAACCGCTCATCCGGCGGTGCCAGCCGAGGTCGCGCCGCGAGCGCCGCCTGCATCAGTGCCGCGCGGGGCTGCGGACCGGTGGCAGGCCAGGCGCGCGCATCGAACAGATCGGTGGCGTCGCCGCCGGCAGCGACGGGCAACAGGTCATACAGGCTCGGAAAGGTGCTGAAGACCTCCGCGGCGAGGCTCTCGGCGGATGCCTCGCCGGCGAGCCGCGCCACCTTGCGCACCACCGCGTAGGTGCCGCGCACGGCCTGCACGGCGGCGAACGAGCCGCAGTGGGGCGTTCCCAGCAGCACCAGGCGCTCGACGTTGCCGGTACCGGCGAGTGCCAGCGCCGCGCGGGCGACCAGTCCCCCCATGCTGTGCGCCACGATCGCCACGCGCGTGCGGCCCGCCGCGCGCACGCGCTCGGCGAGCGCGCTTCCCAGCTGCGCGACCGGCAGCCTCCAGTCGTAGTCATGAAACTCGGCGGCCAACCCGTGCGCGCGCAGATATAACTTCAGCCGCAGGTAGGAGAACGGCACCACGCCGAGCGACACGATGTGCGCCGCTCCCGGAACCCGCAGCGTTGCCAGGCGTCCCAGCTGGATGTCGATGGGATCGAGCCACACGATGTCGTGCGGCAGCGGCGGCGGGCGCAGCAGCCCCAGCTGCGAGCCCATGATGCCCGGCACCACCAGCACACGCAGCGCAGCGTCGGCCACGGGCGCGCGCTGTGCGCGGCGCGCCAGCGCCGCGAGCGCCCGGTACTCGGCGGCGCCGAAGTAGGCCAACAGTTCGCGGCGGCGCTCCCCGCTCGCGAGCCACAGCCCGATCTGTTCATCGCTCCACGCGAAGCGGTCGTAGGGCGTGACGTGATCGAGCGGTGAGTCGGGGGAAATCACGCGAAGGCTGCCGCGGGGACGCGCGTCAGGTGTTAGCGGGCGCTCAACGGCCGTACGCGCGCGGTGACTGCGAGGCTGCCGCCGCCCTCGAGCAGCAGCACGAGCGGCACGTCGTTGCCGGGCGTGAGCGGGTGCGCGAGTGCCTGCAGCATCACGTGCAGCCCGCCGGGCGCGAGCCGCAGCGTCGCTCCCGGGGCGATGCTCAGGCGCTGGTGCGGCCGCATGGTGGATTGTCCGTTCTCGAGCCGCGTGTCGTGGATCATCGCGCGGCCGGCGAGCGGCGAGCGCACTGCGATGACCACGACTTCACTGTTGCCGCCGTTGCGCACCGTCATGTAGGCGGCCGCCACCTCCGCGCCCGGTATGGCGCGAATCCACGCGTCCTGAACGCTCAGTGCGGAGGCCTGGGCGCCGGCGACGCCCGCGCACAGCAGCGCGAGACAGGCGGCGAACGGCGCGGCGGGGTTTCTCAAGGCGGCGATCCTGTGCGCGGCGGCGTTGACGTCGCGCCGCGCGATTATGCCAGACGGGTCCGGACACGACCGACTATCATGCCGAGTCCAACACCCCATGCAAGCCCGCCACGACGCTTCCGAAGGTGCCGCACTGATTGCGCTGTTTGCCGGTGCGCTGGCGATCGGAAGCTCCGGCATTTTCGTGAGGCTGTCGGAGACCGGGCCGACGGCGACGGCATTCTGGCGTGGTGCGTTCGCGCTGCCGCTGCTCGCCGGGTGGGCGCTGCTGGAGCGTCGCGCCCGCGCCGGCGCGGGGCAGGCCGGGGCGACGGCCATGACGCGCAGCTGGCGCGATCCGCTGTTTTTCTGGGCCGGAGTGTTCTTCGCCGGCGATCTTGCGCTGTGGCACGCATCGCTGCTGCTCACCACGGTCGCCGCCTCGACGCTGGAAGCGAACTGCGCGCCCCTGGTCGTGACGCTCGGGGCGTGGGTGCTGTGGGGTGAGCGCCCGCGGTTGAGTTTCCTGCTCGCGCTGGCGCTCGCCTCTGTGGGGTTGTTGTTGATCGTGAGCACGAAATTCGCGCACGGGCCGGCCGCCCTGACGGGCGACCTGCTGGGACTGGGCACGGCGTGCTTCTATGGCTTCTACATTCTCGCGGTGGCGCGCCTGCGCACCCGTCACGGCGCCGGTATCGTCATGTTCAACAGCACGCTGGTGTTCACGCTGCTGCTGCTGCCGCTGGCGCTCACGCAGAAGTTCCTGCCCGACACGCCGCGCGGCTGGCTGCTGCTGGCGGGTTGCGCGCTGTCGGCGCAGGTGCTCGGCCAGGGCCTGGTGGCGTATGCGCTGGCGCACCTGCCCGCCACGTTCAGCTCCGTGGGACTGTACCTGCAGTCGATCGCCGCGGCCGCTTACGCGTGGCTGTTGCTGAACGAGCGGCTCACGCCGTGGCAGATTGCCGGCGGGCTCGTCGTGCTCGGCGCGATTGCGCTCGCGCGCAGCGCGCGCCGCACGCCGCTGCCGGACTCACACACCGTGCCGGCGCCTCAGGTGCAGCGCGCGTCGATCCAGTCGAGCGCGCCGCGCCACAGCGAGTCGCGGTGGCGCTCGGAGAAGAAGCCGTGATGGCCGATGGCGCGCACGCCGGCGTCCGCGGGCCTCGTCCAGCGCCGCTCGATCTGCGCCTGCGGGTAGGAAGCTAACAGCGCCTCGACCGCCGCCGGCGTGGCGATGGGATCGTCGCTGAATCCCCACGCCAGCAGCGGTGCGCGCACCGCCGCGAACTGGCTGTCGCGCAGGTCATCGTCGAGATCCGGACCGAAACGCGCGGCGCTGAGGCACCACTTGCGCCATTGCAGGAACACCCCGCGTGGCAGGGAGTCTCCCGTCCACAGCGCGCCGTGCGGCACGTAGCCCAGGCGCCGCAACATCAGCGGACCGTAGACCTTCCAGAACAGCAGCGCCTGGTATCGGAACGGCGCGCGTTGCCGGCGCCAGTAACCGGTCGAGGCGGCGACCATGAGGTGTGCGCGGGCGCGAGCCTGATTGGGCATGCAGCCGATGAGCTGGCCGCCGACGCTGTGTCCCACCGTGACCAGCGGCAACTGTGGGAAGCGCTCCGCCAGCCAGGCGAGCGCCGCCGGCATGTCGAGCACACCCCAGTCGCTCATGCGCGCGGGGTCGGCGCTGAGCGGCGCGTGCGCGGACGCTCCCATGCCGCGGTAGTCGTACACCAGGGTGTGGTAGCCGCGCTGCGCGCAGTAGGCCGCGAACTTCACATAGAACTCATGCGGGAAGCCGGTGGCGCCGTTGACGACCAGGGCGCCGCGCGCCTGCGTCCCCTCGGTCAGGAGGCCCGCCAGCGCACGATGGTCGCGCGCCCTGAACGTGACCGGCTGCTGCGGCTGCGCACTCACAGCGCGTGCGCCGCGATCAGCCTGGCGAGTGCATCGATCGCGGGCCGCCGCGCCGTGCTCTTGCGCCATAACGCCCCGATATGGCGCTGCGGCGCGGGTTTCGCAAACGGTCGCAGCACCACGCCGCGGGCGTTGCGGTAGGCGCCGCGACCGGCGAGCTCCGGCAGCAGCGTCACGCCCGCACCCGTCGCCACCATCTGGCGCAGGGTCTCCAGACTCGTGGCGCGAAAGTCCTGCGAGTCCCGCACGCCGACGCGGCTGCAGACTTCCAGCGCCTGGTCGCGCAGGCAGTGACCGTCTTCGAGCAGCAGCAGCGTCTCGCCCTTGAGGTCCGCCACGCGCACGGTGTCCTGTGCGGCGAGCGGATGGCGCTCGGGCAGCGCCACGGTGAACGGCTCGCTGTAGAGCTCGCGCGCCTCGAGGCCGGCCAGTTCGACCGGCAGGGCGAGAATGCCGACATCGAGCTCCCCGCCGTGCAGCTTCTCGAGCATCGGCGCGGTCTGGTACTCGTACAGGCGCAACTGCAGGCGCGGCAGGGCCTTGCGGATCGCGGGCGCGACGCGCGGCAGCAGGTACGGGCCGATGGTCGGCAGCAGCGCCACCCGCAGCTTCCCGGCGAGCGGATCGCGCTGGCTGCGCGCGAGCGCGATGACCTCGTCGCTCGCCTCGAGGATGCGCCGCGCGCGCGCCACGATCTCTTCCCCGGCCGGGGTGAGCGAGACGTTGTTGGGCGCCCGCTCGATGAGCTGCACCCCGAGAGTCTGCTCGAGTTTTTTCAGCTGCGCCGACAGCGTCGGCTGGCTGACGAAGCAGCGCGCGGCCGCACGGCCGAAGTGACGGTTGTCGGCCACCGCCACCAGGTAGCGCAGGTCCTTGAGTTTCAGCTCCATGGTCCGGGAGAGAGATACACAGAATCTATCGGAATGATAAAATCAATCGATTGGAATGATAGCAGGTCCGGCGGCAGGATGCCCCGGCTCGGGTACGGGCAGTGCCCTTCAGATCGCAGTCAAGGAGTCTTGTGTATGCCAGGCGTCGGCCAGCGTTTTCCGCAGTTTTCGCTCACGGGCGTCGTGTCCAACGACGTCAACCACGCGTTCCAGTCCTTCACCCAGGACAGTTTCCCCGGCAAGTGGCGGGTGGTGTTCTTCTGGCCCAAGGACTTCACCTTCGTGTGTCCCACCGAGATCGCCGCCTTCGGCAAGCTCGAGAAGGAGTTCCGCGCGCGCGACGCGCAGCTGCTGGGCGCCAGCATCGACACTGAGTACGTGCACCTCGCCTGGCGGCGCCAGAAGGAGGAGCTCAGGAACCTCCCCTTTCCGATGCTCGCCGACGTCAAGCGCGAGCTCGCCGGGGCGCTGGGCATCCTCGATCCGGAAGCGGGTGTGGCGCAGCGCGCGACCTTCATCGTGGATCCGCACGGTGTGATCCGTTTCGTCTACGTCACCGACCTGAACGTGGGGCGCAGCCCCGAGGAAGTGCTGCGCGTGCTGGACGCCCTGCAGACCGATGAGCTGTGCCCCTGCAACTGGCAGAAGGGCGAAGACACCCTCAAGGCGGCCTGAGGTGAGCACTCTGGAGAGCCTTCGCGAGGCGCTGCCGGGCTACGCACGCGATCTGCAACTCAACCTCGGCACGGTACTGACGCCGGCGGGGGCTCCCGGCCTCACCGAGCGGCAGATCTGGGCGGTGGCGCTCGCCGCAGCCAGCGCATCGCGCAACCCCGCGTTCAGCTCACGACTCCAGGCGCTGGCCGCGAGACATCTCGACGCCGCGCACGTGAGCGCGGCGCATGCCGCCGCCTCCATCATGGCCATGAACAATGTCTACTACCGCTTCCTGCACCTGGTGGAGGATCCCGAGTACGCCAGGCTCCCGGCGCGCCTGCGCATGAACGTCATCGGCAGCCCCGGCATCGCCAGGGCGGACTTCGAGCTGCTGGCGCTCGCGGTATCGGCGATCAATGGCTGCGGAAGCTGCGTCGCCTCGCACGAACGGCAACTGCGCCAGCACGGAGTTGAGCGTGAGGCGGTGCAGAGTGCGGTGCGCATCGCCGCGACGGTGCATGCGGTGGCGCGGGTGCTGGAGAACGCAGGTGGGGAGCCCATGGGCAAGGCGGAGGCGGCCTGAAGGCTGGCCCGTCTCGCACCAGCCCGACGGGTGAAAATCGAGGGCTAGGGTGACGGGACCCTCTGTACACTACCTGGACGCTTGTCCATTGCATCCAGATTACTGACTGTCCGGGCACTGACGCTGTGTCTCGGGCTCGCGACCGCCGGGCCTGCGAGCGCCGCTCACACCGTGTGGGACGACTTGAGTCGCCAGATCACGGTTCGCGATCCACCGCTGCGCATCGTGAGCCTGACCCCGGGCGCCACCGAGATGCTGTTCGCCGCGGGCGCCGGCACCCAGGTGATCGCGACGGTCGAGTATTCCGACGAGCCGCCCGCGGCACGGCGCCTGGCGCGTATCGGCGACGTGGCCGCGGTGGACATGGAACGGCTGGTGTCGTTGCGGCCGGACGTGGTGGTGGCGTGGCCGGCGGGCGGCAATCCGGCGCAGCGCGAGAAGATCGCGCGACTCAACATCCCGGTCTACGAACAGCAGGTGGTGCGACTGACCGACCTGCCCGTCTCGGTGCGGCGCCTGGGCGCGCTCGCCGGGACCGGCGCGGCCGCCGAGCGCGCCGCGCACGACATCGAGGCGCGCCTCGCCGCGCTGACCCGCACCTACGGCGCGGGCGGCGCCGGAAAACCGCCGACCGTGCTGCTGCAGGTGTGGAATCGCCCCGTCTACACCGTGGGTGGTCAGCACCTCATGAGCGATGCGCTCTCGATCTGCGGCGCGCGCAACCTGTTTGCCGACTTGCCGGAAGCCGGTCCGGTGGTGGATACGGAGGCGGTCATCGCGCGCGATCCCGACATCATCATCGCGGCGGCGCCTCCGGGGGAGGGCGCGGCGTGGCTCGCCGACTGGAAGCGATTCGCGACTCTGGCGGCGGTGCGTAGCGGGCGGCTGGTGGTGTTCGAGGACCAGGCATTGAGCCGCCTCGGGCCGAGCGTCATCGACGCCACCGAGGGGCTGTGCCGGACGATCGCGCGGCTCACTCGCGGAAGTTATTGAACTGCAGCGGCACTTCGAGCTTCGCGCCGCGCAGCAGCGCCATCGCCGCCTGCAGCTCATCGCGCTGCTTGCCGCTGATGCGCACCTTGTCGCCCTGCAGACTCGCCTGCAGCTTGAGCTTCGAGTCCTTGACGAGGCGCATGATCTTCCTGCCGGTGTCCTGATCGATGCCGTGCCTGAGCACCACTTCCTGGTGCGCGGCCGAGAGCGTCGTCTGCGGCTCCTTCAGCTCAAGGCACACCAGGTCGACGCCGCGCTTGGAGAGGCGCAGCTTCAGGATCTCCAGCATCTGCTTTAACTGAAAGTCCACCTGCGCGTGCAGCGTGACCGTGAACTCCAGCAACTCGAAGCGCGCGCCGGTGTCCTTGAAGTCGAAACGCTGCGACAGCTCGCGGTTCGCCTGGTCGACCGCGTTGGCGACTTCGTGGGCGTTGAGCTCGGACACCGTATCGAAGGAAGGCATGGAGCGGCTGCCTCAGCGCGGCTTTTTCTTCGGTTTGGCGTCGAGCTTGCGGCGATGCTTGCGCGAGAGCTCCATGAAGCGCGGCGTCGGGCCGATGTCTTCGTAGAGCGGATCGCCCTGCTCGTCGGTGGAAATCACCCGTTTGCCGGCGATGTAGGGCATGGCGGCCGCGATTTCCTTGAGCGCCGCGCCCAGCAGTTCGGTAATGAGCTGCTCGGGCGCGCGCCCGGGAAACATCTCCGCGAGCGCCGCGAGACGCGCGGCATCATCGACCGGCAGCCGCACGGCGTAGGTCCTGGCGGTGCGCGGCGCAGCCGCTCGCTCGCGCCAGCTGTCGAGCAACTCTTTGAAACTCACCTGCAGACCACTCCCTAGCGCGCCTGAGAGCCCGGGCGCGCATTCTAGCGGAAAGCATGCGCGCACCGGCGTAGCATCGAGGGGCCATCGTGACGGAGGCGATTGGCGCCTTGCGCAAAGGCCGAGGAGGTTTTCATGTTCGATCACATCGGTTTGAAGGTGAAGGATCTGGACGCCAGCGTGCGCTTCTACACCGCTGCCCTGGGCCCTTTGGGTTACGAAGCCACCGCGCAGGACGAGTTGAGCACGGCATTCGGCGCCCAGGGGACTTACACCCTGTGGCTCTATGCTGACGCCAAACTGGCGCATTCCCTGGTGCATATCGCCTTTACCGCGGGCAACCATGCGGCGGTCGATGCGTTCTACCGTGAAGGGCTCAAGGCGCGGGGCCGCGACAACGGCCCGCCCGGGCTGCGAACGGACTACAGCCCCCGGTACTACGCCGCGTTCCTGTTCGATCCCGACGGGAATAACGTCGAAGCCGTGTGCCTCAAGTAATGGCTACCGTCCGCAAAGAGCTGCTGATTAAAGCCTCCCCGGACTTCGTGTGGGACGTAATCCGGGACGTGGGTGCTGTGCACCGACGCGCACGCTCGATTCCGCTGGCAGTCGTTAACGGCAAGCTTGCCCGTCACGTCACGGCTGCGTGCTGCAGCCCGGAGCGCGAAGCAATCCCGTTTCGAGCGCCTTGAGCACGGCGCGCGTGCGATCGCGCACGCCGAACTTGGCGAGAATGCTCGAGACGTGATTCTTGACCGTGCCCTCGGCCGTGCCGAGGGCTTCGGCGATCTCGCGGTTGCTGTAACCGCCGGCCATGAGGCGCACCACCTCGGCCTCGCGCGCCGTGAGCTCCTCGCGCGGCGCTTCCATGTCGACGTGCAGCGCGGTGCCGGCCCGCAGCAGCCGCTCGGTGACCGCCGGCTGAAACACGGTCGCGCCCCCTGCGACCGCGCGGATCGCCGCCAGCAGCTGCTGATAGGAGACATCCTTGAGGAGGAAGCCGCGCGCCCCGGCGCGGATGCCGTCGAGCACCACGTCGCTGTCGTCAAAGGTCGTGAGGATCAGGGTCGGCGGCAGCGCGTTGCGTGCCGAGAGGTTGCGCAGCACCGCGATCCCATCCTCGCCCGGCATGCGAATGTCGAGCAGCAACACGTCGACCGGCGAGCCGAGCACGCGCTCGATGGCTTCCGCGCCGTCTGCCGCTTCACCGACCACCGAGATCTCGCGATCCATCTCCAGGAGCGTCCGAATGCCCTGGCGCACCAGCATCTGATCGTCGGCGATCAGCACGCGGATCATGCCGCTCCGCCGCGCAGGGGCAGCAGCGCCGTGACCTCGAAGCCCTGTCCCGGCTGCGTCACTACGCGCAGCTCGCCGCCGGCCTGCGCGACACGCTCGCGCATGCCACGAATGCCGAAGCCCCCCTCGGCTCCGTGACTGCCGCGGCCGTCGTCGCGCGCCTCGATGCGCAGCGTCTCCGCCTCGCATCGGACGCGCAGCCACAGGTTCTCGGCGTCCGAGTGACGCGCCGCGTTGGTGACCATTTCCTGGGCGCAGCGCAGCAGCGTGTGGGCGCGCTCGGGATCGGGTGTGCGCAGATCCTGGGGGATGTCGAGATGAATGCGCGGCCGCGGCACGGTGCCGACGAGGGTCTGCAGCGCTTCGGCGAGGCTCACTCCGTCGCGCGAGCGCGATTCCGCCACGATCTCGCGCACGTCGTTCAGCAGCCGCCCGGCCAGCGCCCGCGCGGTGGCGACGCTTCCGCGCGCCGCTCCCTGGGTGAGCTGCAGCGCGGCTTCGAGGTTCAGCGACAGCGCCGTCAGGTGATGGCCGAGGGCATCGTGCAGCTCGCGCGTGATGCGCAGCCGCTCCCCCATGCGGCTGCTGTCCGCCAGGATCTGCGCGACACCGCGCAGCTCCGCGTTGCTCGTCGCGAGCGCCTCACGCGCCGCGACCTCGCGCGCCATCGCGTTGAACACGAAGAACGCCACCAGCTGCAGCGCGAGATACGGCGGCAGGAGCAGCCAGGCGCTGCGTACGTTGAAGGTCATCGCATCCGCGATGCCGAGCAGCAGGCTCTGCCCGAGAATCCAGCTGATTCCCGCGGGCCGGCTGACCCGCGTCCCAAGCTGCATGGCGACGAGCGCGAGCAGCGCCCCCTCGTAGCCGTTGCAGCGGAGCAGCACGAGTGCCAGGGCCATGGCCGAGGCGAGCGCGAGCAGCAGCAGGTGCGGGCGGCGCAGATCGAGCACGAAGAGCGCGCCGAAGCTCAGGAACACCACGATCCAGCGCCAGTCGATGAAGGGCTCGTGACGGAACAGCGCAGGCACGTGATAGAGCAGCGCCGGGAGCGCGACCAGCAGCCACGTGACGAGACCGATGACGCCGATGAGTCTCGACTGAGACATGCCGCTGACCTCCGGCACGAGCATGGCACCCGCTCATGGGTGCTGCAAATAGGCCGGAAGTCATGCGTGGTCACATAGGCTACCCGGCACATGTGCGAGTTGTAGCCCTCGCGTAGCTTGCTTGGGTGAGCACCCGCGGTGGGGGGGACGAGCGATGTACAGAACGATCCTGACGATTATCGGTGCAGCCCTGGTGCTTTGCGTACCGGCGTTCGCCGCGCCCGACTACGGGAAGCGTCTGCAGATGCTGGAGCCGGCATTGAAGACGAGGCTCCTCGGCCGCTGGACCAACCCGGTCGACGGGCTGGTGATCGAGATCAGCTCCATCGATCTCGCCTCGGGTCAGATCCGGGGCAAAGTCTCCCCGACCTCGGGCCCGGCGGCCGCCGACGAGCACGAGCTTACCGGCTGGATCAGCGCTGCCCCGCAGAAGGAATCATTCGACAACGTCGTTCCCATCACCTTCAGTACCACCCTATACGAATACGGAACGCTACCGGTCTGGGCCGGGTTCCTGCGCGATGACAAGCTCATCACCATGCATTACCTGGTGTGGCCGAATCGCTCCTATCCCTGGGATCACATCTCGACGTTCCAGGAGACCTGGACCAGGTTGCCCTGAGGCAGAGCCAATGCGTCCCTCAAGTCCGGCCCTGCGCTATGACCGCGTGGCGATGGCCCTGCATTGGGCGATCGCCGTGCTGATCCTGCTCGATTTCGCCTTTGCCATCTCCTTCAGTCGCTTCAACCCGGGAGAGGCGTTGTACCTGCCCTCCGCCTACGCCCTGCACATGTCTGCGGGGCTGTGCGTTCTCGCGCTGAGCGTCGTGCGCCTGGTGTGGCGCCTGATGCACACGCATCCGCCCCTGCCTGACATGGGGGTCGCTCTGCGCTGGCTCGCCCGCACATCACACTTCCTGTTGTACGTGTTCATGCTCGCGGCTCCCCTGAGCGGATGGTTCGTGCTGTCGCTGCGCAGGCAGGTGACCAGCGTCTTTGGGCTGTTCAGCTGGGCCTGGCCCACTCTTCCGGCGATTGCCGCCATGACGCGCGCCGACCGGGTGCGCTATCACGATCTGGTGCTTCCGCTTCACGTCTGGTTGTCGTATCTCGGCATGGGCCTGGTCGTGGTGCACGTGGTTGCCGCGCTCTATCATCACCTCTACCGGCGCGACGACGTGCTGAGACGAATGTTGCCGTGGACCGCAACTGCGCCCGGCGGACGCACGACAGCCAACACGGCCCGCAGGGTTGCAACGCCGTGAACGCGGGCATCAGGGCACTGCGGCTGGTGGTGCTGGCGAACTGCGCTGTCGCCATGGCGGCACCCAGCACCTATCGACTGGATCCCAACCACACTCACCCGCTCTTCGAGGTGGATCACTTCGATGGTCTGTCCACCTGGCGGGGTCTGTTCAAATCGACCAGCGGCACGATCACGCTCGACCGGGAGCGAGGCACCGGGACGGTGGAGGTGGTGATCGAGCTGTCGAGCATCGAACTGGGGCACGACACGCTGAACCAGATCGTGGTGGGAACGAAGATTGGCGAATGGAACGGGCTGGATGTCGCGCGCTACCCGACGGCTACCTACAAAGGCACGCTGGGCGGCTTCGTCCATGGCGCGCCGACCGTCGCCACCGGTGAATTGACGCTGCACGGCGTCAGCAGACCCGTGGCGCTGAGAATCGATTCGTTCAAGTGCGTTGCCAAGCATCCGATCACCGGGCGGGAGGTGTGCGGAGCCGACGCCTTCGGCACGTTCAACCGGGCGGACTTCGGGGTGAATGCCGGTCTGCAATTCGGTTTCAGACAGGAGGTCACTGTGCGGATCCAGGTGGAAGCGATCAGGCAGGATTGAATTTCACCCGCAGGTGCTGGCGCCCACGGCTATGCACGGCGGCAGCCGCGTTCCGCTTGACGTGCCAACTGCCCGACGGTGATACTCGTGTCAATGTCGCAGCAACGCTTCAGCATTTCGCGTTCCTGGTGGTGGCGCCCGTCATAACGGAGTGGGCTGACGGCTGGCTTGTTTCTCGCGACTTAAAGATTTCTTACGGCACCAGAAACCCATCTCCGGATGACCCCGGGATGGGTTTTTTGTTGTCCTGATCCGCATCTGGAGTCCTGAAGCGTTGCAACCACCCTTCGACATAACCGGTGATCTCGACACACCGGTGTCGGCGTTCATGAAGCTCGCCGCGTTCGCGCCGCGCTTTCTGCTCGAGAGCGTCGAGGGGGGCGAACGGCTCGCGCGTTACTCGTTCATCGGTTTCGGTGACGCACTGGAGGTGCGGCTCGATGAGGCGGGCCTGACGGTCGGCGCGCAGCGCCACCCGCAGCCGGCCAGTGGCGCGGAGCTGCTGTCGGGGCTGCGCACTGCACTGCGCTCAGCGCCCAAGCCCGAGCCGGACATTGCCGGCGTACCGCTCGCGGGGGGGCTGGTCGGCTACGCCGCCTACGACGTGGTGCGGTACTTCGAGCGCCTGCCGGCCCGCGCGCGCGCTGTCAGCGGCGTGCCGGCACTGCACTACGTGGCGCCGCGATCGGTGCTGGTGTTCGATCATCTGACGCGCGGCATCGCGCTGCTGCATGCCGGCACGGAACAGGAGCGCCGTTCGCTGCGCCAGGAAGTGGTGCGCGCGCTGCGCGGCGCAGCACCCAACGGCCGGCGGCGCGGCCGCTACGCGCCACCGACCACGGCCTACACACGCACGGACTACATGGCCGGCGTGCGCCGCACCCAGGAATACATTGCCGCGGGCGATGTCTACCAGCTGGTGCTGGCGAGCCGGTTCTCGGGCCGCCACGAGCTCGATCCCTTCCAGGCGTATCGCGCGCTGCGGCTGATCAATCCCTCGCCTTACATGTACTACTGTGCGCTCGGGGAGGTGGCGGTGGTGGGCTCCTCTCCCGAAGCGCTGGTGAAGCTCAACGGGCGGCACGCGCAGCTGCGACCCATCGCCGGCACCCGCTCGCGCTCGCCGGATGCCGCCGTCGACCGCGCACGCGAAAGGGAGCTGCTCGCCGATCCCAAGGAGAATGCCGAGCACGTGATGCTGGTGGACCTGGCGCGCAACGACCTCGGGCGCGTGGCCCGTGCCGGCAGCGTGCGCGTGGAGCCGTATCGGTCCATCGAGCGCTACAGTCACGTCATGCACATGGTGAGCGGCGTGCACGGCGAGCTGGCCGCCGATCGCGATGGGTTCGATCTGTTCGCCGCGGCATTTCCGGCCGGGACGCTGGTGGGCGCGCCCAAGGTACGCGCCATGCAGATCATCGATGAGCTCGAGCCCGTGAATCGCGGCCTGTATGGCGGCACGGTGGGTTATTTCGGCGCCGGCGGCGACATGGATCACGCCATCACCATCCGCACACTGGTGTTCAGAGGCGATGAGTACAGTTACCAGGCCGGCGCCGGCATCGTCGCCGACAGCGTGCCGGAAGCCGAGCACGAAGAGGTGTTGGCCAAGAGCGCGGCCCTGGTGCGCGCGCTCGAGCTCGCCGAGGAGGGGTTGTGAAGCCGCAGCTGCTGCTGATCGACAACTACGACTCCTTCACCTACAACCTGGTGCAGGCGTTCCTGGTCCTCGGTGCGCAGGTGAGCGTCTACCGCAACGACGCGCTCACGCCGCCGCAGGCGCAGGCGCTCGCACCCTCGCATCTGTGCATCTCGCCAGGCCCTGGAACGCCGTATGACGCGGGCGTATCCATGGATATGATCCGCGCATTCGCCGGTCGCATTCCGGTGCTCGGCGTATGCCTCGGACACCAGGCCATCGTGGAAGTGTTCGGGGGTAAGGTGGTGCGGGCCGATCGCCTCATGCACGGCAAGACTTCGCTCGTGCGTCACGATCAGCGCACCCTGTTCGAGGGTCTGCCGCAGCCGTGCGAGGTGGGGCGCTACCATTCGTTGATCGCCGCTCCCGCGACGATGCCCGCGGAGCTCGAGGTGAGTGCGCGCACCGCAGAAGGGGAGATCATGGCGGTGCGCCACCGTTCCCTGGTGGTGGAGGGCGTGCAGTTTCATCCCGAGAGCATCCTGACGCCCGACGGCCCACGGCTGCTGGGCAATTTCCTCAAGTACAGCGCCGGTGAGCGCGCCCGGCAAGCCACGCCCGGAGCAGGCCATGGCGCTCGCGCGTGAGCTGCTGCAACAGCTGTTCGAGCGCCGCGATCTGTCGCAGGCGCAGGCCGAGGAGCTGCTCGCTCACCTGACAGACCCGCAGTTGCCGCCGGCGATGGCCGGGGCGATCCTCGCGGCGCTCTCGACCAAGGGCCTGGTGGCGGACGAAGTGCGGGGCTTCGCGCAGGCGATGCGCCGCCTGGCGCGCCGGCCCGGCCTGCCCGCGAACCTGCGCGCGGTCGACATCGTCGGCACCGGCGGGGACGCTTCCGGAAGCTTCAACATCTCCACCGGCACCGCGCTCCTGACCGCCGCCTGCGGCGTGCCGGTCGTCAAGCACGGCAACCGCTCGGTCTCGAGCCGCAGCGGCAGCGCGGACGTGCTCGAAGCCCTCGGGCTCGCGATTCCTGCGGATGCAGCGGCCGCCGCGGCGTGTCTCGAGGCCACCGGCTTCACCTTCCTCTACGCGCCGCACTACCATCCGGCCACGAAAGCGCTCGCCCCGATTCGCGCCGCGCTGGGCGTGCGCACGGTGTTCAACATCCTGGGACCGCTGGTCAATCCCGCGCAGCCGCCGTTGCATCTGGTCGGCGCGTTCAGTCTGGAGGTGGCGCGGCTCATCGCCGACACCTTCCAGGGTCTGCCCAGCGAGCGCGCCTTCGTGGTGCACGGCGCGGGCGGGTGGGATGAGCCCACGCCCGTGGGTCCGTTCACGCTGTTCGACGTGCGGCCCGGCCGCGTCGAGGTGCAGGTGCGCGCGCCGGCGGAGTACGGACTCGCCCCCTGCAGGGTGAGCGATCTTGCCGGCGGCGACGCCGGGCACAATGCCCGCGCGCTCGAGGCGGTGCTGTACGGCGAGGATCGCGGCGCGCATCGCGATTGCCTGCTGCTGGGCACCGCGCTGGCGCTCGAGCTTGCCGGGGAGACGCGCGCGCCCCGCGAGGGCATTGCCCGTGCCGCGGCGGCCGTTGACTCGGGCGCCGCGCGCCGATTGCTCGAGGCGCTGAGGCAACAGCGGCCGGAGCGCAACACGTGAGCGTCACGTTTCTGGATGAAATGGCCGCCGCCAGCCGCGCGCGGGTGCGAGCGGCGAAAGAGATCCGCTCGGAGGCGGCGCTCGAGGTTCACGCCCGGCAGACCCCCGCGCCGCCGCGCCTGCGCCTCGATGCTTGCGGATTCGATCTCATCGCCGAGTTGAAACTGCGCTCGCCGGCGGCGGGGCAGCTGGGTCCGCCGGGCGAGAACGGGGCGGCACGCGTCACGGCGTACGCGCGCGCCGGGGCCGCCGCGATTTCGGTACTCACCGAGCCGAGCCGCTTCGATGGCTCACTCGAGCTTCTGGCGAGCGCCACGCGGGCGCTGGCGCCGTTCGCCGTGCCCGCCATGCGCAAGGACTTTCTCGTGGATCCCTACCAGGTGCTGGAGGCGCGCGCCCTGGGTGCGGGCGGGGTGCTGGTCATTGTGCGCATGTTGTCGCGCAGCGAGATCGATGCACTGCTCGATTGCGCTCGTTCGCTCGGACTGTTCGTGCTGCTGGAAGCCTTCGACGCGCGCGACCTCGAGCTCATGCGCGAGCTGATCGAGGTGCACACGGGAGCGAACCCGTTGTTGGCGGGCGTGAATTGCCGCGACCTCGCGACGCTGCAGGTGGTACCGCAGCGCCTGCTGGAGCTCGCGCCGCTCCTGCCAGCGCGCGCGCCGCGGGTGGCCGAAAGCGGCGTGGCGACGGCCGCGGACGCGCGGCAGATTGTCGCGGCCGGCTACCAGCTGGCCCTCGTGGGCGGCGCGCTCATGCAGGCCGACGACCCCGCAGCGCTCGCCGCGGTGCTGCTGGCGGCGGGACGCGCGGCCCGCAAGGCGCCCTAGATGTGGATCAAGATCTGCGGCATGACCACGCCTGAGGCGGTGACCGCGGCGCTGGCTGCGCGCGTGGATGCAATCGGGTTCGTGTTCGCCGAGTCGTCGCGCCGGCTGACGCCACAGCGAGCGGCGCGCCTGGCGCAGAGCGCACGCGGGCGGGTGCGCTGCGTGGCGGTGACCCGCCATCCCGCCCAGGCGACGGTGGATGAGATCCTGAAGGTGTTCAGGCCGGACGCGTTGCAGACGGACCTGTCCGATCTCGATCGGCTGCAGCTGCCGGCCGGACTCGAGCTGCTGCCGGTGGTGCGCGGCGCGGACGAGGCGCCCGCAACCCTCCCCGGGCGGATCCTGTTCGAGGGACCCAGGAGCGGTAGCGGCGTCGCGGGCGACTGGAACGCCGCCCGCCGTCTGGCGCGATGCACGCAGCTGGTGCTCGCGGGCGGCCTCAACACCGGCAACGTCGCCGCCGCCATCGCCGCGGTGCAGCCCTTCGGGGTTGACGTGTCGAGCGGTGTCGAGGTGGGGCCGGGAATGAAGAGTCCGGCCGAGATCGTGAAGTTTGCATCGGCCGCGCGTGCCGCCTCAGAGGATCCCGCATGAGTACACCCGCCGCTCTGCCTGACGCCGCCCGCCTGCTCGCCGACTTGATCGCCGGGGTATTTCCCGACGCACGCGGCCGCTTCGGCCCGTTCGGCGGTCGTTACGTTCCGGAAACGCTGATTCCCGCGCTCGAGCGCCTCGAGCGCGGCGTGCGCGAGCACCTGCACGAGCGCAGCTTTCAGGCGCAGTTCTCCGAACAGCTCACGAGCTGGGTGGGCCGCCCCACGGCGCTCACGTTTGCGGGCCGCCTGTCGGCGCGCTGGGGCGCGCAGCTGTGGCTCAAGCGCGAGGACCTGGCGCACACCGGTGCGCACAAGATCAACAATGCGATCGGCCAGGCGCTGCTCGCGCAGCGGCTCGGCGCCAGGCGCATCGTTGCCGAGACCGGTGCCGGACAGCACGGCGTCGCGAGCGCCGCGGCGTGCGCGCGGCTGGGACTGCCCTGCACGGTGTACATGGGGTCGATCGACATGGAGCGCCAGGCTCCCAACGTGGGGCGCATGCGCCTGTTGGGCGCCGAGGTCGTGCCCGTGACCAGCGGCGATCGCACGCTGCGCGCCGCCATCGACGAGGCACTGCGCGCCTGGGTGTCGGACCCGCTCGAAACTTATTATCTGCTCGGCTCGGTCGTGGGACCTCATCCGTATCCCTACCTGGTGCGCGAGCTGCAGTCGGTGATCGGCCGCGAAGCCCGCGCGCAGATGCTCGCCGCAACGGGTGCTCTGCCGGATGCGCTCATCGCCTGTGTCGGGGGAGGCTCCAATTCCATGGGCGCCTTTCATGCGTTCATCCCCGACACCACGGTCGAGCTCATCGGCGTCGAGGCGGGCGGGCGCGGCGCGGGCTTAGGCGACAACGCCGCGACGCTCGCCTTCGGGCGGCCCGGCGTGTTGCACGGCACCTACTCCATGCTGCTGCAGAACCAGGACGGCCAGATCCAGGAGACGCATTCGGTGTCCGCCGGGCTCGACTATCCCGGCGTCGGCCCGGAGCACGCGCTGCTGTCGGCCGTGGGACGCGTTCATTACCAGACCGCGAGCGACGAGGAGGCGCTGGCCGCGGTGCGCGCCCTGAGTGAATGCGAAGGGATCCTGCCGGCCCTCGAGAGCGCGCACGCCCTCGCCGGCGCGGCCCGCTGGGCACGAGCCAACCCCGGCCGCTCCATGCTCGTGTGTCTCTCGGGACGCGGCGACAAGGACATGTCCACTCTGCAGCAGACGCTCCTCGAGCGGGAGCGCCGATGAGCCCGCGCGAGCGCATCAGTCAGGCGATCCGCGCCGCCGCCGCGGGGAGCGAGCCGGCGCTGGTGGCCTACCTCACCGCGGGTTACCCGCAGCGTGACAGGTTTCGCGAGCAGGTGCGCGCGCTGGCGGCCGGGGCCGAGGTGGTCGAGATCGGCGTGCCGTTCACCGATCCGATGGCGGACGGCGTCACCATTCAGCGTGCCAGCCTTGCGGCGCTCGCCCAGGGCGTGAGCCTCGAGTGGATTCTCGCCGAGCTGGAGCAGATCCGCGGGGTCAGCGTGCCGCTGCTGCTGATGAGCTACCTGAACCCCCTGTTGGCCTTCGGCCTCGAACGGCTCGCGCACCGCGCGGCGCGCGCCGGGGTGGCGGGCTTCATCGTGCCGGATCTGCCGCTCGAGGAAAGCAGCGAGCTGCGCGCGGCGCTGGATGCGGAGCAGCTCGCGCTGGTGCAGATGGTGACTCCGGTTACGGAACCTGCGCGCCTGCGGCAGCTGTGCGCGGGCAGCCAGGGCTTCGTGTACGCCGTCACCATGACCGGGACGACCGGCAAGCATGTCGCGGTGCCCGACGAGGTGATCAGCTATCTCGATCGGGTGCGGGCGAGTTCCCCGCTTCCGGTGTGCGCCGGTTTCGGCATCCGCAGCCGCGAGCAGGTCGAGCGGCTGCGTGGGCACGTCGACGGGGTGGTGATCGGCTCGGCGCTGGTGGAGGTGTTGGAGCGGGGGGAAGATCCCACCGCGTGGCTGCGGCAATTGCGTTTCAATTAACCGACGCAGAGTGCTCGAGCTCCGCGGCTGGTGTCAGCGGGGGCGAACGCTGCTCCAGACAGTCATATAGGTCGTCAGCGACATCGCTCCAGCGACGCAACGTGGCGCGCGCGATCAGCGTTTTTCGCTGCTGCAGGTAGTCGCGATCGGTGAGCAGGCGACGCACGGCACGGGTGATGTCCGCGGTGTCTGCCGGGTCGACGTAGTCCATCAATTCCCCGCAAACTTCCGGAATCGAGCTCGCTCTGGAGGCGACACACAAATTGCCAAACCACGCAGACTCACCCACCGGCAGGCCCCAACCCTCTACGTGGCTCGGAAAGATCGAGAACAGGCAGTATTTATACAGCCATGCCAGCACTTGATCGGAGGGGCCGTTCACGACGCGTACGAACTGTGCGAGCACGGCGTCACTCTCCAACCGGGCGCGCACCTCCGCGCCGCCGACCCGCCCGTACATGCCCGCAAACAACAGTAACGGTGTCTGGTCGCCGAACTCCCCGATCAGGGCCCGCCACGTCTGCAGCAGCGAAATTCCGTTCTTTCTCGCATCGATCGTGCCTGCCGCCAGCACGAACTCCCGGCCCGCAAGCTGCGTCAATTGCGGCGGCAGGGGAATTTCGGCGTTGCGCTCAAAGCCGACGAACTCATGCGCGAGCCTCGTGACGTGAATGGGTGGCGCCATATTGCGCTCAGCGGCATAGCGGCGCAGGTCAGCGGCTGCATAGCAAGATACGCAGGTAAAGCGGGTTGCGTATTGCAGAGCCTCATCCAGCCAGCGGCGGAAAAGGCTCGCCATCTTGGTGCGCACGTACTGCGGATTCGAGACCGGGATCAGGTCGTGCACCATTTGCAGCACATCACCGCCGCGTGCGCGATGCTCGGCCGCGAAGCGCCATAGCTCCGGAAACACCCAGGTGGTGCCAAGACAGGCAAGCCGGCTGTCCGGCGGCAGCGCGGTAATTTTCCTGACGGCAATGGGACGCACCAGCTGGTGGCTGCGGGCGCTGGGCGCCAATCCCTTTCGCTGCAGGCGCTGCGGCGCGAGCAGAGCGGAAAGATAGATATCCGCTTTTTTCAGCGTACGCTGCAGTTTGCCGCGCGCTGCCTGCCGCAGATGGCTCTTGATCTGAACTTTGCTGGGAAAAATCCGCGAGGTTTGCTGCAGACCGAGATCGATCAACAGACTCTCCGCACTGAACTCCTCTGCGTGCGCGAGACGGGCGGGATCGAATTCGTAGAATGCCCTGCTGTCACGATCAAAGAAGATGCCGCGAATCGCCTCACCGCCATGGTCACGCGCCAGCGATCTCACAATATTGAGCTCCACTCGCTGGATGCCGGTCACACGGTCGCTGTGCCCGGCCCAGTGAGCGATGTCGGTGGCGTCGAAGTAGATCTTCATGACCATGGATCGTAAGCCATGGAACCCTTAGGCCCAAGCTGCGCACCGCCACGGCGGAAAGTTGCCTATCGCTGCCAAAGCGCCGATCCTCACGCCTCTCATGAAGACCCTGACCATCGCCGCCCGCTTCCGCGGGCCTGCGGCCTCTTCGAACGGCGGTTATTTCGCCGGGCTGGTCGCGACGCTCGCGTCCCGGACAATGGCGGTGCGCCTGTTGAAACCGCCACCGCTCGACACGGAGCTTGCCGTCCGGGACCTCGAGGACGGTACCCTGCAGGTCGTGCATGCCGAGGAGGCGATCGGCGAGGCGCGCCCCGCGCTGCTGACACTCGACGCCAAGCCTCCTCCGGACTATCTCGAGGCGGTGGAGGCCTCGCGTCGCTACGCGGGCTTTCGCTATCACCGCTTCCCCAGCTGCTTCGTCTGCGGCACCCGGCGGGTACGCGGGGACGGCCTGCGCATTTTCGCGGGCCCGATGCCGGAGCGTGGGGTGGTCGCAGCTCCCTGGGTTCCCGACGCATCGCTCGATCGCGGTGATGACAAGGTGCGCCCGGAGTTCATGTCGGCGGCGCTCGATTGTCCCGGTTACTACGCGGTCGCCCCCGATGACCGCATGATGCTGCTCGCGGAATTCACCGCGCACGTGGACCGCCTGGTCCACATCGGCGAGTCCTGCACGCTGGTGGGCTGGCCGATCGGCTCGAGCGGTCGCAAGCACGAGGCCGGCACGGCCATCTTCGACGGCCGGGGCGAGTTGTGCGGCAAGGCCCGCGCGCTGTGGATCGAGCCGCGCAGCTCGGGGTGAAAGCCGCGCCTGACCTGCTTAGGCGCGAGGCGCGGTGCGCGCGCGCCGCAACTCAGCCGCGACTCAGGCGCAGCATCGCTTCCGAGTAACGCGCGCCGGCAGCGATGCCGGCGGGAAACACCGTCTCGATGGCGGCCAGCTCCTCGGCGTCCAGGCGTACCTCGAGCGCCCCGAGGTTCTCCTCGAGATTGCGCACCCGGCGGGTGCCGGGAATGGGCACGATGTGCTCCCCCTGCGCCAGCACCCAGGCCAGCGCCAGCTGCGCGGCGCTGCAGCCCTTGGATTTCGCGAGCGATCTCACCTCATCGACCAGCGCCAGATTGCGCGTGAAGTTCTCGCCCTGAAAGCGCGGGTTGGTGCGCCGGTAGTCATCGGACGCGAAATCCCCGGGGCTCTTGATGGTACCGGTGAGAAAGCCGCGGCCCAGCGGACTGTAGGGGACGAAGCCGATGCCGAGGCGCTCGCAGCTCTCCAGTACGCCGTCCTCGGGATCGCGCGTCCACAGCGAGTACTCGCTCTGCAGCGCCGTGATGCGATGCACGCGGTGGGCGCGCTCGAGCGTCTGCGGGGAGGCTTCCGAGAGCCCGAGGTGGCGCACCTTGCCCGCGCGCACCAGCTGCGCCATGGCGCCCACGGTGTCCTCGATCGGCACGCCTGGATCCACGCGATGCAGGTAATACAGGTCGATGTGAGCGACCTGCAGACGCTGCAGGCTCGCCTCGCACGCCTCGCGCACCCGCTCGGGACGGCCGTCGACGGTGCGTGCGGGGTTGTCGCGCACGAAGCCGAACTTGGTGGCGAGAAAGACGGCGTCGCGCCGGCCACGCAGCGCGCGCCCGACCAGCTCCTCGTTGGTGTATGGGCCGTAGATGTCGGCGGTGTCGAGGAAATTCACGCCGCGCTCGAGCGCGTGGTGGAGCGTCGCGATCGACTCGCTGTCGTCGTGCGCGCCGTAGTGCTCGCTCATGCCCATGCAACCCAGGCCCAGAGCCGACACGGTGGGGCCATCGCGACCGAGTGTGCGTGTTTGCATGCGAGTCCTTGCGGGCCAGAGGCCACGCATTCTGCGCCACCGGCGGCTAAGGCGTCACGGCGCCCATCATGTGCGCCTGGCGCCAGCCGCCGTAGCGGTAGTACAGCGCGGCGAGAATCGCCGCAACCACCGAGGACACCGGGAAGCTCCACCAGACTGCATCCGCCTGGTAGCGCTCGAGAAACAGCTGCGCGAGCGGGAAGCGCACCACCAGCAGCGACACGGCGAGGATGACGAACGGCGCCATCACCGCTCCGGTCGCGCGCACCACGCCAAACAGCGCCACGGAAATTCCGAAGAAGATGTACGAGCCCGTCACGATGCGGTTCAGGTGGCTCGCGATGCCGAGCGCGGCGGATCCCGCCGGCAGGAACAGTCCGAACACGGCGGTGTCGAGAAGCTCGATCGCGAGCACGATCGAGCCGGTCAGCAGTACGCTGTAGAGCACGCCCACCCGGGCGATGCGCGTGACCCGGTGCCACTTGCCGGCGCCCACGTTCTGGGCCGTCATCGCCGACATGCCCATGCCGACGGCGAAGGCCGGCATCTGGATGTAGTTCCAGATCTGCAGCGCGGCGCCGAACGCCGCGCTGGTGTCGACGCCGAAGCGGTTCACGAGCGTGATCATGAGCACGCCGCTGAGCGACAGCACCAGCATCTGCGCGCTCATCGGCACGCCTTTCTTCACCAGCGTTGCGACCACGGACCAGTCCACCCTCAGCAGCGCCAGCTCACGCTGGCGCAGGCACAGGATGTGATGGCGGCGATACAGATGGAAGATGAGCGCGGCGAGACTCACGCTCTGGGCGACGAGGGTCGCGAGCGCCGAGCCCGCGATACCCAGCCTCGGAATGGGACCCACACCGAAGATAAACACCGGGTTCAGCGCAATGTCGATCCCGACCGACAGCAGCATGAAGTAGAACGGCGTCTTCGAGTCGCCGGCGCCGCGCAGCACCGCCCCCACGAAGGCATACATGTAAAGACACGGCAGCGCCAGGAAGATCACGCGCATGTAGGCCACCGCGAGCGGCAGCGAGTCTGCGGGCGTGTTCATGGCGATGAGCAGCGGCCGGCACAGCGCCAGTCCCGTGAGCGCCATCGCCACCGAGATGCCGGCGAAGAAGGTCGCACTGGTGCCGACCACGCGCTTGGCCTCGGGCAGGTTGTTCGCGCCGATGTACTGGCCGATGAGGATGGTCGCCGCGAGCGCCACGCCGAAGGCCGCGCCGATCAGCAGGAACATCACGATGTTGGCGTTCGAGGTCGCCGTGAGTGCCGCCTCACCCAGGAAGCGGCCGACCCAGATGGAGTTTACCGAGCCGTTGAGCGATTGCAGTATGTTGGCGAGCAGGATCGGCAGCGAGAATCTGAACAGCCCGATCCGGATCGAGCCCTCCGTGAGGGAGCGTTGCACTTAGGCTTTGCGCCTCAGGCCGTAGGCGATGATACCGATGGCGGCGGCCAGCAACACCCAGCCCGGCCACTCCTGGCCGCGGCTCAGCGCCAGCCAGTAGAGCCCGCCGCCGAGATAGGCGACGCCGAGGGTGATGGTGTCGCGTCTGCGGGCCGCACGCAGCTGATCAAGCAGCTCGCTGATTTCAGGGGCGGGAGTCGGCGTACGCGCCACGCCGGCCTGGCGTTGCACCACGCCCTGCAGCAGGGCGGGCAGGCCGCGCGCTGCCGCGATCAACTGCGGTGCGTGGGTGCGCAGCTCGTGCACCAGGGCGCGCACGCTGGTGCGCTCGCGCATCCACTCGCGCAGGATCGGGCTCGCGGTGCTCCAGATATCGAGCTCCGGATACAGCTCGCGACCCAGGCCCTCCACGTTCAGGAGCGTCTTCTGCAGCAGGATGAGCTGCGGCTGGATCTGCATGTTGAAGCGCCGCGAGATCTCGAACAGGCGCAGCAGGATCCGTCCGAAGGAGATGTCCTTGAGCGGCCGATCGAAGATCGGTTCGCACACGGTGCGCACCGCGGACTCCATCTCATCGACGCGCGTGTCCGGGGGCACCCAGCCGGACTGCAGATGCAGCTGCGCGACGCGCCGGTAGTCACGATCGAACACCGCCAGGAAGTTTTCCGCCAGGTAGTGCTGATCGCCCGGATCGAGTGTGCCGACGATGCCGAAATCCACCGCCGCGTAGCGCGGCCGCTGCGGGTCATCGACCAGCACGAAGATGTTCCCGGGGTGCATGTCGGCGTGGAAGAAGTTGTGGCGGAACACCTGCGTGAAAAAGATGCGCACGCCGTTCTCGGCGAGCTGCGCAATGTTGGTGCCGGCGGCCTTGAGGCGCTCGCGCTCGCTGATCGGCACGCCGTGGATGCGCTCCATGACCATGACGTCGGTGCGGCAGTAATCCCAGTGCACCTCCGGCACGTACAGCAGCTCGGAAGCTGCGAAGTTGCGCTTCAGCTGCGAGGCGTTGGCCGCCTCGCGCATCAGGTCGAGCTCATCGAGGATGGTCCTCTGGTACTCCGCGACCACCTCGCGCGGCCGCAGCCGCCGGCCCTCCGCCCAGTAGCGGTGCGCGAGACCGGCGAGCGCATGCAGCACCTCCAGGTCCCGCTCGATCACCGCGCGCATCCCCGGCCGCAGCACCTTGACCACGACCTCCGCGCCGCCGGGCAGGCGCGCGGCATGCACCTGCGCGATGGAGGCGGCGGCGAGCGGCGTCTCGTCGAAGGCGTCGAACACCTGCGCCAGCGCCCGACCGTAGCTGTGCTCGAGCAACTCGCGGGCGATCGCGCCCGGAAATGGCGGCACGCGATCCTGCAGTTTGGCGAGTTCGTCGGCGATATCCGCCGGCAGCAGGTCGCGGCGCGTGGAGACCGCCTGCCCGAACTTCACGAAAATGGGCCCGAGCTCCTGCAGCGCGAGCCTCAGGCGCTCGGCGCGGCTGGCACCGCGCCGGCGTTCGAACCACACCCCGGGCGAGAGAAAGAACAGGAAGCGCAGCGGCCGATATAGATGAGTGGCGCGCACGTAGTCATCCAGGCCGTGCCGCAGCAGCACCCGCTGGATCTCGACCAGCCGCAAGAGCACCCGCAGCTTCACGGGTATGCGAGCCGCGTCACGGCGCGCCGCGCCGCCGCGCGAGCAGCTCGAGGCGCGCGCCTAAGCGATCGACACCCTCGCGCACTGCATCGACACCGCGCAGGAACTGCTCGCCCTCGTTGCGCGGCACCAGATCGGCCCGTTCGTGGCCCAGGTACTCAGCCAGGTTCGTCAGCGTGGTGCTGGCGGCCTTACCGCTCCAGGCGAGCGTCAGGCGCGCCAGCCGCCCGAGCTGATGAGCCGGCACATCCCCGAGCAGCAGCGACAGTTCTTCCTCCAGGTCGGGCCGCAGGAGCCGCGCGAGCTCGCGGAACTTCTGCGCCAGCTCCGCATCGCCGCCGATCGCGACCTCGCCACGCTGCAGCACGGCATCGGGTGACTCGCCCGCGAGCGCCAGCAGGCTTAAGGGTCCGCCCGCAAGCGTGGCGTCCGCCGGCGCCTCGTCGCGCGTCACGGTGAGCGTTTGACCGGTCGATGTGATCCGCAGGCGCGTGATATCGCGAATCTCGATCGCCACACTCTTGCCCTCGAGCTCCGCGCACAGCTGCCGCGCGCGCGGTGAGCGCGGCAGGCCGCGGTTCAGCAGGTTGTCGAGGGTCGCGCTCAGCATCGCGGGCATTCTTCGGATCTTGGTTAGCGCTAGTACCGGTAACCGCGGTGTACGGCGACGATGCCGCCGGAGAGATTGTGGTAGCGGCAGCCCTCGAGTCCCGCGTCCTGCATCATCTTCACCAGCCTCTCCTGGTCCGGATGCACGTGGATCGATTCGGCGAGATAGCGGTAACTCGCCGCGTCGCGCGCCACCAGCTTGCCGAGCAGCGGCAGAATGCGAAACGAGTAGGCATCGTAGAGCGGCTTGAGTCCCGGTACCTTCGGGTGCGAGAACTCGAGCACCAGCAGCTGCCCGCCGGGTTTAAGAGCGCGGCGCATGCAGGCCAGCGCCGCGCTCTTGTCGGTGACATTGCGCAGGCCGAAGCCGATGGTGATGCAGTCGAAGGTACCGTCAGGAAACGGCAGACGCTCGGCATTGGCCTGCACGTACTCGACGTTGCCGACGCAGCCCGCATCGATCAATCGGTCGCGGCCGCGCCGGAGCATGGCGGCGTTGATGTCGGTGAGCACGACGAGGCCGCGCTCACCCACCTGGCGGGCGAGTCCGGCCGCGAGGTCGCCGGTGCCGCCGGCGACGTCGAGCGCGCGCTGACCGGGGCGCAGATTCGCCAGCGCCAGCGTGAAACGCTTCCAGATCCGATGTGCGCCCGCGGACATCAGATCGTTCATCAGGTCGTAGTGCTCGGCGACCGAATCGAACACGCCGCGCACGCGGCGTGCCTTGTCCTCACGCGGTACGCGTTGAAAGCCGAAGTCGGTGGAGCGCTCGTCGGTCATGGCGGTGCGCGATAAAACCGGATGAGACGCATTCTAGTCGATCGGGCACCGTGTGCCTGACGGTGCGATCGTGGTTGCATTTTTGCGGCAGCGATGCGCAGAATCGCCGCCGTTAAGGGGGTCTTGCGCACGAAGCGGGCCGGGCATCACTGTCCGGCCCGCTTTTTTTGGGGCGCGCCGCCGCGCGCTCGAGGCGCCTGCTCAAGGGTTCGGCCGCTCGCGCGCCTTGCGCTCCAGGTACCGCGCCCACTTCACTGCCCGGTCACGGCCCAGCTCGTGCAGGTACTTCCAGGTGTAGAGCCCGGTGTCGTGCCCGTCGTCGAACACCAGCTTCACGGCGTACTGCCCGACCGGCTCGACGGCGTTGATGCCGACGTTCTCCTTGCCGAGCACCAGGACCTCCTGCCCGGGTCCGTGCCCTTTCACTTCGGCGGACGGGGAGTGCACCCGCAGATACTCGAACGGCAACTCAAAACGGCTGCCGTCGGCGAAGCTCACTTCGAGCATGCGCGAGGTGCGGCGCAGGCGGATTTCGGTGGGCACAGGGTCGGACATAAGGCAGACGCAGTATAGGCAATGACGGCTGGACGCCCGGATTGCTGCAGCGCAATATACAGTGGTCTGGCGGCTGTCCGCGTGGCGCGACAGCGGGCACGGATACTGTGTTTGACGACGATGACAATCCGCCGCGCATCTCTATACTCACGGTCCTCTTTTTCGCCCATGAGGGCTTAGGCTCAGGCCCGAGCAGTGAATGGAACCAACCGATACCTCCCATCCGGACTACTACCATCGAGTTGTGGATTGCCAGTGGGCCTGCCCGGCCCACACCGATGTTCCTGAATACATCCGATTGATCGCGCAGGGCCGCTTCACCGACGCCTACATGGTGAACCGGCACTCCAACGTGTTTCCCGCGATCCTCGGGCGCGTGTGCGACCGGCCGTGCGAACCCGCCTGCCGCCGCGGCCGCATCGAAGCTCAAAAGCCGGTGGCGATCTGCCGCCTGAAGCGTGTCGCCGCCGACCACCGCGACGAGGTCGCGGGCCTGCTGCCGAAGATCCCGAAGGCGAAGAACGGCAAGCGCATCGCCTGCATCGGCGCCGGCTGCGCATCCCTCACCGTCGCCAACGACCTCATGCCGCTCGGCTACCAGGTGACGATCTTCGAGCAGTATGGCGAGCCCGGCGGGCTGATGCGCACCAACATTCCCTCGTTCCGGCTGCCGCAGACGGTGCTCAACGAGGAGATCGCGATGATCACGGGGATGGGCGTGGAGCTGAAGCTCAATTCCCCCGTGGGGAGTCTGCGCCAGCTCCTCAAGGACGGCGGGTTCGACGCCGTGTTCGTGGGGTCCGGCGCGCCGAAAGGCAAGGAGCTGAAGCTCCCGGGGCGCGAGGCGGCCGCCGCCAACACCCACATCGGCATCGCCTGGCTGGAATCGGTGGCCTTCGGTCACATCGAAAAGATCGGCAAGCGCGTGCTCATCATCGGCGTGGGCAACACGGCCATGGACTGCTGCCGCACCAGCCTGCGGCTCGGGGCCGAGAGCGTGAAAGTCATGGCGCGCAAGCCGCGCGGTTTCTTCAAGGCCTCGGAATGGGAGCTCGAGGACGCCGAAGAAGAGAGCGTCGGGATCATCATCAACCGCGCGCCGCGCTCGTTCGTGATCGAGAACGGCAGATTGACGGGAATGCGGTTCGACAAGATGGAGTATGAGCTCGACGCTCAAGGGCGCATCACCGCCGAGAGCCGCGCCGGCGAGGAGTTCCTGCCCGCGGACGATGTGATCCTCGCCATCGGCCAGGAGAACGCCTTCCCCTGGATCGAGCGCGATCTGGGGATCGAGTTCGACCAATGGGACGTGCCGGTGGTCGACAAGACGACGTTTCAATCGACGCGGCCCGGGGTGTTCTTCGGCGGCGATGCGGCTTTTGGGCCGAAGAACATCATCTGGGCGGTCGAGCAGGGCCACCAGGCCGCCATCTCCATTCACCGCCACTGCCACGGACAGGCGGTGAGCGAGCGTCTGGCTCCCGGCATCAACCTGCAGAGCCGCAAGATGGGCATGCACGAGTGGTCGTACGCGAATGACTACTCGCCGGTCGAGCGGCGGCTGATGCCGCACGTGTCGCTCAAGGAGCGCTTCAAGAAGCTCAACATCGAAGTCGAGCTCGGCTTCACGGCGGAGCAGGTGGAGCAGGAAGTGCAGCGCTGCCTCAACTGCGACGTCCAGACCGTGTTTACCGCCAAACTGTGCATCGAGTGCGACGCGTGCCTGGACATCTGCCCGGTCGACTGCCTCACCATCACCCACAACGGCGAGGAAGCGGAGCTGCGCACGCGCCTCAAGGCACCGGCGCAGAACCTCGAGCAGCCGCTGTACGTGTCCGCGGGCCTGCCGCAGACCGGCCGCGTCATGGTGAAGGACGAGGATCTGTGCGTGCACTGCGGCCTGTGCGCGGAGCGCTGCCCGACCGCGGCGTGGGACATGCAGAAGTCGGAACTGCACTGGCCGCTGGCCGTGGACGAAGCCCGGATGCTCGAAGCGCGCAAACCCAAGATTGCCTAGAAACCACTATGTCCCCAGCGAACACCACGCGCGTCAACGACTTCACCATCAAGATCGCCACGGTGAACGGCACCGGTTCGGCGAGTGCCAACTCGCTGCTGATGAAGTCGATCTTCCGCAGCGGCATTCCGGTGATGGGCAAGAACTACTTCCCGTCCAACATCCAGGGCCTGCCCACCTGGTACGAAATCCGCATCACCCGCGACGGCCACGTCGCCCGCTCCGGCCAGGTCGACATCATGGTCGCCATGAACGCCGAGACCTATGCGCGCGACGTGAAGGAAATCGTTGCCGGCGGCTACCTGGTGTACGACTCCACCTGGCCACGCCCCGCGCTGCTCAAGCGCGAGGACATCACGGTGTTCGGGGTGCCGCTGGCGCGGCTGTGCAACGAGAACTTCAACGGCGTGCGCACCCGCATCCTGATGAAGAACATCTGCTACGCCGGGGTGCTGGCGGCGCTGCTCGATCTGGATCTGGCGCGGATCCGCGAACTGCTGGCGGAGACTTACGCCAAGAAGCCGCAGCTGGTCGACAGCAACATGAAGGCCATTCAGCTCGGCTACGACTACGCGCGCGCCACCTTCCCTTGTCCGCTGCCGCTGCGGGTTGAGCCGATGACCGGGACCGCCGGCCACATCATGATCGATGGCAACACCGCCGCGGCGCTCGGGTGCGTGTACGCCGGGGCCACCGTGGCTGCGTGGTACCCGATCACGCCGTCCACCTCGTTGATGGACGCGTTCAAGATGTTCGCCGACCGCATGCGCGTCGACCGTGACACGGGAGCCAGGAACTTCGCCTTCATCCAGGCCGAGGACGAGCTGGCGGCGATCGGCATGGTGATCGGCGCGATGTGGAACGGCGCCCGCGCCTTTACCGCGACCTCCGGCCCCGGCATTTCGCTCATGAACGAGTTCCTGGGACTGGCGTACTACGCGGAAGTGCCGGCGGTGATTTTCGACATCCAGCGCGTGGGTCCCTCCACCGGCATGCCGACCCGCACCCAGCAGGGCGATCTGATGGAATGCGCGTACGCCTCCCACGGCGATACCCGCCACGTGTGCCTGTATCCGGCCAACCCTGAGGAATGCTTCTACATGGCGGTGCAGGCCTTCGATCTCGCCGAGCGCCTGCAGACTCCGGTGCTGGTGCTGTCGGATCTGGACATCGGCATGAACGACTGGATGTGCCGCGACCTCAAGTGGGACGACAACTACCGTCCCGATCGCGGCAAGGTGCTGGGCAAGGAGGAGATCCTGAAGCTCGAGAAGTTTTATCGCTTCATCGACAAGGATGGCGACGGCATCACCGCCCGCACCCTGCCCGGCGTGCATCCGAAGGCCGCCTACTTCGCGCGCGGCTCGGGGCACACGCAGTACGGCGCCTACACCGAGGACGCAGCCGACTACCAGATGGTGCTCGACCGCCTGCTGAAGAAGTGGGCGACGGCGAAAAAGCTGGTACCGCGCGCGGTGATCGACGCCACCGCGGGCGCGCCGGTAGGTCTCGTGTCCCTCGGCAGCTGCGACGGCGCGATTCGCGAGGCCATCGAGGTGCTCAAGAGCCGCGGCGTGGGCGTGGACTACATGCGGGTGCGCTCATTCCCGTTCAGCGAGGACGTCGAGCGCTTCCTGGCGGCGCACCAGCTGCTGTTCGTCGTGGAGCAGAACCGTGACGCGCAGTTCCGCGCGCTGCTGACGCTCGAGACCGCCGTGGAAAAATCCAGGCTGCGATCGCTGCTGCACTACAACGGGCTGCCGATCTCCTCGGCGTTCATCGTCGAGGGGGTGCTGGCGGAATTGCAACCGCGCCAGCAGCTGCAACCGAAAGGCGCGCTGCGCGGGAGGCCGACATGACCTTCATTGCCAAACCCAAGGTCGCGCACCCGTCGCTGCCGAAAAACGCGCTCGGTTTCACCCGCCGCGACTACGAAGGCGCGCTGTCGACGCTGTGCGCGGGCTGTGGGCATGACTCGATCACCGCCGCGATCGTCGAGGCGAGCTGGGCTCTGGCGGTCGAGCCGCAGAACATGGTGAAGCTGTCGGGCATCGGCTGCTCGTCCAAAACCACCGCCTACTTCGTGAGCGGCGGCCACGGCTTCAATTCGGTGCACGGCCGCATGCCCTCGATCGCCATGGGCGCGAACGCCGCCAACCGCGCGCTTCAGTACATTGGCGTTTCGGGCGACGGCGATACCCTCTCCATAGGTCTCGGGCAGTTCTGCCACGCGATCCGCCGCAACCTCAACATGCTGTACATCATCGAGAACAACGGCGTCTATGGGCTCACCAAGGGGCAGTTTTCCGCATCCGCCGACGTCGGCAGCAAGGCCAAGAAGGGTGAAACCAACTTCCAGCCGCCGATCGACCCGGTGTTGCTGGCGATGACGCTCGGCGCGTCGTTCGTGGCGCGCAGCTTCTCCGGCGACAAGCAGCAGCTGGTGCCGCTCATCCAGGCGGGGCTCAGCCATCAGGGCTTCGCCCTCATCGACGTGCTCTCGCCCTGCGTGACTTTCAATGATCACGAAGGTTCCACCAAGAGCTACGCTTACACGCGCGAGCACTACGAGCCCGCGGTGCACGCGGATTTCGTGCCGCTGGAGCGCGAGATCATCGCGGACTACAAGGAAGGCGAGACCTTGCCGCTGGTCATGCACGACGGCAGCCGCATCGTGCTGCGCAAGCTCGACACCGCCTACGACCCGACCAACCGCACCCTGGCCGCCGCGCAGATCCACGAGCGCATGAAAGCCGGCGAGTACCTGACGGGGCTCCTGTACGTGGAGCGCTCGCAGAATGAGTTCCACCAGGCGAATGGCACGCCCGACGCGCCGCTCAATAGTCTGCCGTACGAAGTGCTGTCGCCGGGCGCGCAGGCCCTGGAGAAGGTGCTGGCGCGCTACCGCTAGCGACTAGCGCCCCGGGGAAGCGAATTCGCCGCCCACCGGTCTCTTCAACGCACCCCTGAGCCGAGCGAGTAGCGCACCGCGAGCTGCAGCTGCGTCTCGGTCGCGAATGGCGGGCCGGCGTGAGAATCCGGTCGGTTGTAGGAGTGGCTGCCCACCCGCAGCCACTCGAGCGCCAGGCGCCAGTGGGCATCCGCGTCGAACAGCCAGGCCGCGGTGAAGGCGTGCCCGCGCTGCCAGCCGTAGCGCTCGAAATCGGGTGGTGTTGAATTGCTGTCGACTCTGAACTGGTCGTAACGCGCGCTCAGGGTGTGCCGGCCGAGGCGCTTCGACAACAGGGCGAATTCCGCCTGGAACGGCCACGGGATCGACTGTCCGCCAGGTGCGATCGAGGTCTCGCCGCCGAGCCACTGCACGATTCCCGTCCAGCCCGTCTCGCTCTCGACGCGCAGCCCGGCGCTGTTGAAGCGCGTGTCCCAGGCGATGGCGCCGGAGACGTTGTCCAGGGCGGTCGGATCGGCGCGGTTGTCGTAGCGCAGCACGCGCAGCACCACACGATCCAGCCAGCGCCCTTCCACGCCCGCGTACACGCCGGCGCGCCCGTCGAATTGCTCGAATGGTAATGCGCCAGCGCCCGGCGGCCCCACCCGACCGAACACCGGCGTCTGCCGGTCGTGCAGCATGAAGCCATTGCCGGCAAGCACCACGCCTGCCCCCTCGTTCCAGCCGAACGCGCCGGCTGTCAGGCCGAGGTCGAAGTCATGCCCGGTGCGTGTGCCGAGCCAGTCGAGCTGCGCCTCGAGACCGATGGCGCGCACTTCGACTCCGAGCCAGGTGTTGATGGCCGAGTACGACAGGGTGTACGGCGACTCCCAGCCGGCGGCACGGTTCTCGAGCGAGATCGGCGGATAGAACGCGCCCGCCTTCACACGCAGCCGGTAGCCCGCGCGCGGGTACGGACGGAACTGCAGGTACGCCTCCGTCACGCCCACGGGGCTGCGGTCCGTGTCGTCCCAAATGGAAGCGTCGAGGTGCACGCTCCACAGCTCCCCGAGCGGTGCGCTCAGCGCGAGCCGCGCCCGCCCGAGCTGAATTCCGGAGTCGTGGCTACCGTAGCGGGTAGTGCCGAATCCTCCGTCCACGAAGGAGCGTCCGGCATCCGAGGTCACGGCCCGCGTGTCCAGGCTCAACTCCCAGTCAGCGGCCCGGCCGCTCGCGGCCATGGCCAGGAGAGTGATCATCGCCGTGCTGCGCCACAGTGTGGGCATCAGTAGTCCCACGAATGCGGACGGTCCGCGATCGGCGCCGGCTGCAGTGATTTCAGCAGATGCAGGGTCAGCTCGGCACGGTCGGCGTCGCCGACGGTGAGCTCACGTTCCAGGTCCGCCTGGCTGTCGCGCAGTCGCGGGTGCCAGATGCTGACCTGGTAACGGCCGCGCGGAACGTCCGCCGACCAGGCGCCCTGGGCATCGGTGCGGCCGAAGTACGGCGCATCGGTGACCAGCAGATACGCGAGCATGTCGTCATGAATGTTGCAGCCGAGAGTGATCACTCCGGTCTGATCGAACTGTACCGGCGGGTACGGCTTGCCGTGGTACAGGGGCAGCTGGAAGCGCTTGGCCGCGGAGAACGAGTAGATCTGGTGACTTACGGAATCGCTGTTCGGGAACGCCACCGTGGAGCCGACCGGGACGACCAGCAGATCCGGAGCGAAGGCGCGATTCACCTGGTCCATCACGGCGTGCACCGGCGCGGGCCGCCTGGCCTGCCCCTCGAGGGGTCGCGCGGTGACCACGGCGCCCGAGAGCACATGGCCGTCGGGCGTCTGAACGTGGATGACGAGTGTCGCGGCCAGTATGGGGCCCGCCCGGGCGAGCGCGGCCAGCAGCGCCAGGGCGCCGGCAGCCCGCCGGGCAGCGCACGAGTGACGACGCGGTCGTGTCGGAGGTCTCATTCCCGCACTCGGATCCTCGCAGTAAGCACCGCGTAGCTCTTAGGATGCACTGGACATATTCGAGCCGATTTCATGGGCAGTTTCCGCAAACGGCTTCTCGTGCTGATCATCGGGCTGGTGATCGTCACCCAAACTGTGACGCTGGCCGCAGTGCTGGCGAGCACCCGGCGGACTGTGGAGGCGCGCGCGGCCGAGCAGCTGCGTTCCGGGGGCACCTTTGCCGAGCAACTCATCCGCTTTCGCGCCGGCCAGCTCGCCAATGGCGTGGCCGTGCTGGCGGCGGACTTCGGCTTTCGGGAGGCGGTCGCGAGCGGCGATTCGCCCACCATCCTGTCAGCCGCCCGCAACAACGCCCAGCGCATCGGCGCCGACATGGCGCTGCTGCTCGATACGCACGGCCGGGTGCTCGCCTCGACTGCGCCGGGCGCCGTCGACTCCGCCGGATCGCCTGCGAGTCTGCTCGAGGATGTTTCCAACGTGCGCGACCAGCCCGACTTCCGGGTCTTTGGCGCGCATTCGTATCAGTTCTTCCTCGCGCCGGTGCGCACCCCGGAGACGATTGCCTGGGTCGCGATGGGGTTCGTGGCCGATGACGCACTGGCGCAGAAAATCCGGGATCTGGTCGGCTCGCAGGTCGCGATTGTCACCCACGGGTCCGATGGGATCCTGCGGGTCGCCGCGACGCTGCCGGCCGGACAGCGCGCTTCCGCTTTCAGCCCGGCGGGCGGCTTCCCGGTGGCGAGCGACTTGTCGCACCTCACGCGCCTGGGGAATGCGGACTATCTGAGTTTCGCGCGGCGCCTCGACACCCGCGGAGACGCCGTCGACCTCATCCTGCTGAAACCGTTGCAGGACGTGCTGGCTCCCTATCGCGACCTGCGCGACGCCATGCTGCTGATCGACACCATCGCGCTGGCGCTGGCCGCGGTGATCGGTGCGGTGCTCGGGCGCAGCGCCACCCGTCCGATCGGCGAGCTGATGCGCGCCGCGCGGCGCATCGAGCAAGGGCAATACGAAACCGCGGTGAGTGTTTCAGGGGGAGATGAGTTTCGCCGGCTCGCGGCCACCTTCAACGCCATGCAGAACAACATCGCGGCTCGCGAGGCGGACATCACCTACCAGGCCTACCACGATCCGCTGACGCAACTGCCAAACCGGGCGCTGGCCACACGTGGGCTCGAGAATCTCGTTAGCGGCACCGAGCGCCAGTCGAGCGCCGCGCTGGTGCTCATCGAGCTGCGCAACCTGCGCGACATCAACGCCTCGCTCGGACACCAGGTCGGAGACGAGGTGCTGCGCGAAGCCTCCCGGCGGCTGCAGCACAACGTGGCCGCCGACGACACGGTCGCCCGTCTCGGTGAAACCCAATTGCTGGTGATCGCGCCGGGCTGCTCCGCGGAGCGCTCGCTGCTGTATGCCGAGCAGCTCATCGCGGTGGTCCGCACCGGCTTTCATCTGGCGGGCGTCAGCCTCGATGTGCGCCTGGCGTGCGGCGTATGCCTGTTCCCCGCTCATGGCCGCACGGCGGATGAGCTGCTGCAGCGCGCGCAGGTGGCTCTGGAGGATGCGGACGAGGCACGCGCGCGGGTGGCGATGTACCGTCTCGGACAGGACGAACAGCATCGGCGGCGGCTCACGCTGATCACCGATCTTCTCACCGCCATCGATCAGAACGCTCTCACGCTGGTGTATCAGCCGAAGGTCGACATGGCGACCCGCTCGGTCAGGAGCCTTGAAGCCCTGGTGCGCTGGACCCACCCGCAGCTCGGGCCGGTGGGGCCCGCGGAATTCGTGCCGCTGGCGGAGAGCACCGGCGGGTCGCGCCGGCTCACCAACTGGGTACTCGCGGCGGCGGTGCGGCAGATGGGCGAGTGGCGCCGCGCGGGTCTGGAGCTGGACCTGGCGGTGAACCTGTCGGCGCCCGACATTCTGGACCCGGATCTCGGCGATGAGATCCTGCAGCTGCTGCGCCAGCATCGGGTGGATTCCACCGCCCTGATACTGGAGATCACCGAAAGCGCGGTGATGCGTGATCCGCAGGTTGCGGTGCGCAACATGCAACTGCTGCGCATCGCCGGGGTGCGCTTCTCGATCGACGATTTCGGAACCGGGCACTCCTCGCTGTCGCAGCTGAGTGTGCTGCCCGTGGACGAGCTGAAAATCGATCGCTCGTTCATTGCTCAGGCCGCCGGCGGCGCGGTCACCATCCTCACCTCGACCATCGAGCTCGGCCACAGCATGGGGCTGAAGGTCGTCGCCGAGGGAGTGGAGGAGCCGGCCGCCTGGAACCTGCTGCGCCGGCTGGGTTGCGACTTCGCGCAAGGGTACCTGATCAGTCCGCCGCTGCCCGCGGCGCAAGTCCCGGCGTTCATCGCGAAAGCCAACCAGCTTCTGCCGGCCTCCGACTCGACGCAGCTGCAGCTGCGGGCACTCGAGCAGCTGACGGAGCGCTCCGGGCGCTGAGGCTGGAAATCCCCCTGGACGCCGCGCGTGTGGTAAATACCACACAGTCACTTGTGCCCGCCCCGGCGCTTGCGGTATCTTCCGCGCCGGTTCGTGACCGGTCCCTTTCCTGCCGCCTGCCGCCCGCCTCGTTTGCGAGTTGGCTTCCGAGTCTGAAAAGCCGAATCGTTCTCGACCAGGTGGCAGTGCGTGCGCCAACGACTCAACCGATCGTAGGTCAGCGCTCCTGCTAGTACTTTTATTTCAGGAGTTTGATTGCATGACGAAGATCTATGTTGGCAACCTGCCGTTTTCCGCCACTGATGCCGAGATCCGCGAGCTGTTCGCGGCGCACGGCACTGTCGAGTCGGTGAGCATCATCACCGATCGCGACACCGGCCGGCCGCGCGGTTTCGGGTTCGTTGAGATGTCACGCGCCGATGCGTCGAAGGCGATCCAGAATCTCAATGGCAAGGAGCTGGGCGGGCGTCCGCTGCGGGTGAATGAGGCTCAGGAGCGCACAGGCGGTGGTGGCGGCAACCGCGGCGGCGCGCCGAAGCGCTGGTAAGCGTCTTCGGCTGCCAGGGCCGGTCGTGCGTGCCTGCAAGGGCATCCCGACCGGCCTTTCTCATTATGTGAAGAGAGCATCGGAGTGATTTCTCATGGGCAAAGGTGATCCCAGAACCCGCCGCGGCAAGATCTACCAGGGCTCGTTCGGCAAGTCGCGCCCCAAGGATCCGGCGAAGAGAAAGAAGAAAGCGGCCAAGGCCGCGAAGCGCTAAGCGAACGGCGTGGTGGGAGCGGCCGCCGACGGCCGCGTCTTGCGCGCGAGGCACTCGCGGATGATTTGCAGCGCCGGGCGCTCGTTCGGCGGCAACTCCACGGCGCTTGATTTCAAGGGCGTGGTGCGGCTGCCCCAGCGCACGACATGGGCGCAGTAACTCAAGCCCCCGCCGAAGCCGGGCATCAGCAGCAGCGCTCCCGCGCGCACGCGTTGCTCTTCCAGCGCCTCGCACAGGGCGACCGGCACGGTGGCCGCCGACATGTTGCCGTAACGCTGGATGTTCACGTACACCCGCTCCATCGGCACGTGCGCGCGCTTGGCGACGGCTTCGATGATGCGCAGATTCGCCTGGTGCGGCACCAGCAGGTCCACATCCTGGGGCTTGACGTGCAGCCGTGTGAGCGTGTCCTCACAGGCGCCGCTCATGCCCTGCACGGCGCGCTTGAAGATTTCCTGGCCTTCGAACTGCCAGCGGGTGATCCCATAGAGCACGCCGCGGTTGGCATAGCGCCCGCCCATGCCCTGCACGCGCAGGATCTCGCGCGCGTCGCCATAGCAGCCGAGCTTTTCGGCGAGCACGCCCTCCTCGCGATCACTGGCCTCGAGCACTACCGCCGCCGCGCCATCGCCGAACAGCACCGCGACATCCCGGTCGCTCCAGTCCATGAACGGCGAGATGAGCTCCGCGCCGATCACCAGGGCGTTGCGTACCACCTGGGTGCGGATCAGGGCGGTGGCGGCGGACAGGCCGTAGAGAAAACTGGTGCAGGCGGTGTTGATGTCGAAGGCCGCCGCGGGCTGCGCGCCGATGCGCATCTGGATGCCCGAGGCCATGTTCGGCACCTGGTCCTCATGGCTGCAGGTGCCGAACACGATGAGCTCGATGCTGCTGCCGGGGAGGCCTGCGGCGGCGAGCGCGCGCGCCGCCGCCACGTAGGCGAGCTCTTCCAGGCCGACGTGGGAAATTCGCCGCTCGCGAATCCCGGTGCGACTGACGATCCATTCGTCGCTCGTGTCGAGCAGGCTGGAAAGATCTTGGTTGCTGAGCACCGCCGGCGGCAGGCACTTGCCCCAGCCGGTGATGGCCGCGTGGATCACGGTGACGCCCCCTGTTGCTCGGTAAGAATAGCAGGCTGCCGCTACACTCCGCAGCCCGAGCTGTGCCGCGCTGCCCCAAGGAGGTTCCCGAAGATACAAACACCGCCCTCGACGGGCGCCGCGGCCGGGCCTCAGTTGCGCGACCTCGTGGACGATGCACTGCGCTACTGGGAGCCGCGCCGCATCGCGTACAACCTGTCCGATGAGATCTACCCCGCTGTCGGCAGCGGGCTGGCATCCGGAGCGTAGTCGAAGGAGTCGAAGTACAAGCGCTCCGTGGACAATCCATGACGCGGAAAGTGTGTCCGCATCGCTTCGATCATCGCGGGCGGGCCGGCGGCGTACACCTCAAAGCGCGCCAGGTCCGGGTAGTCGGCGAGCACGGCTTCATGCACCCAGCCGGCGCGATGATGCGCGGCCTCGGCCGCGGACGCTGCGGACAATACGGCGGTGAAGGTAAGCTGCGGATGCCGGCGCACCCACTGCAGCACCAGGCCCTCCTCGTAGAGGTCCTGCGTGTGGCGCGCCCCCCAGTAGAAGTGGATGTCGCGCCGGATACCCGTTTCCAGCACATGCCGCAGCATCGACTTCAGCGGTGCGAAGCCCGTGCCGCCCGCGACCATCAGCACCGGGTCCGAGCCCTGGGCGTAGCTGAATTGCCCGAGCGGCCCTTCGATCCTGAGCAATGACCCGACACCGAGCGGCGCGGCGGCGCCGCCCGCAGTCGCGGCGGCCCCGAACAGCCGCTCGCTGAATCCTCCACCGCTGACCCGACGCACGTGCAGCTCGATGAGCTCGCCGTCGTGCGGCGGGTTGGCGATGGAGAAGCTGCGGCGCCGGCCGCCCTCGAGCAGCACGTCCAGGTATTGCCCGGGATGGAAGCGCAGGCGCTCCACCGCCGGCAGTCGCAACCACAGCTGCATCACATCGGGCGCGAGCGGCCTCAAGCGCGCAATCCGGCACGGCAGCGTCTTGACCTCGACATCCGCGACGCTGGCGATGAGGCGCGCCCGCACGGTGAGGTCCGAGTCGGCGCGCGCCTGGCACAGCAGGATGTCGCCGCAACGCGCTTCTTCCGCCGTGATGCCGAGCGGTGGGCCGTTGGGGTAGTGGGTCGAGCCTGCCAGCAGGCGTGCGCGGCACGAGCCGCAGTGGCCGGACTTGCAACTGTGCGGCAGGTTGAGTCCCGCGCTGAGCGCGGCTTCCAGTATCGGCTGTCCCGGCGTGACGCGCAGCGTGCGCCCGTGCGGTTCGATGCGTACGCTGTGTTCCTCCGGGCTCAAGTGTCGGGGCTCCTGTCTGACCGCAGGGCTGCGGTGTCACAAACAGGCGCTAGACTAGACGCTCCCGGACGCGGAGGCCAAGGAGGAGTTGCGTGTGTTCGTGAACCCCCCGGCAGATGAGATCGCGCAGCTGCTGCGCGCCGCGCACACCATCGCGGTGGTGGGACTGTCGGCCGATCGCACCCGCCCGAGCCACGGCGTCGCGCGTGCCCTGCAGCGCTTCGGCTACCGGATCATTCCCGTGACGCCTGCCGCGGAGACCATCCTGGGCGAGCCCGCGGTGCCCTCGCTCGAGCAACTGCCGGAAGTGCTGGGTCGCGGCGAGCGGGTCGACATCGTCGATGTGTTCCGCCGTCCCGAGCACGTGGCGGGGATCGTCACGGACTGCATTCGCCTGAAGCTCCCGGCGCTGTGGCTGCAGGAAGGTGTCGTCGACCAGGCTGCCGCCGAGCGGGCGGTGCAGGCCGGGATTTTCACGGTCATGGACCGTTGCCTGTTCAAGGTCCGCGCGGCGCTGCGTTAGCCTGAGTCGACGCCCTCGAGGTCCGCGCGCGCGGTGATTTGCGTTATCCTTCGCCGCAATGCGCATCGATTTCACGAAGATGCACGGAGTGGGCAACGATTTCGTTGTGTTCGATGCGCCCGCCGACGAGTCCCTTCTCAGGCCCGAGCTGCTGCGCAGTCTCGCGGAGCGCCGCACCGGCATCGGGTTTGACCAGGCGCTGGTGCTCGAGCCGCCCAGGCGAGCCGACACGGCCGTGTTCTACCGGATCTTCAACTCCGATGGCGACGAGGTCGAGCAATGCGGCAACGGCGCGCGCTGCATTGCCGCGCTCCTGCACCACCGCGGCATCAGCCGCAACGGCTCGGTCACACTCGACAGTCCTGCCGGGCTGGTGCGCGCGCGCATCGAGGCCGGACACGGCGTGTCGGTTGACATGGGCGTGCCCGACTTCGATCCCCGCTCGCTGCCCTTTGAGGCGCCGCGCGAAGCGGACAGCTACCCCCTGGAAGTCGCCGGCCGCACGCTCGACATCGGTGCGGTCTCGATGGGCAATCCGCACGCGGTCATCACGGTGGCCTCGGTCGAGGCGGCCCCGGTTGCAACGCTCGGGCCGCAGATCGAGCGCCATGCGCGCTTTCCGAAACGCGTGAACGCGGGCTTTCTCGAGATCGTCGCGCGCGCGCAGGTGCGCCTGCGTGTGTACGAGCGCGGCGCGGGTGAGACGCTCGGCTGCGGCACCGGCGCCTGCGCGGCGGTCGCCGTGGGGCGCCGGCGCGGGCTGCTCGACACCGAAGTGCGGGTGAGCGTGCGCGGCGGCGAGTTACGCGTAAACTGGGCCGGTCCGGGGGAACACATCTGGCTGACCGGTCCCACAGAGATATCCTTCGCAGGTCACGTCGAGGTCTAGAACGCCATGACTACACGAGAGGCTCGCGGACTTACCGCGGCAGAGACCGAAGAAGAGTCCATCACGAGCTATCTGCAGCGCCATCCCGATTTCTTCGAGCGCCACCAGGCGGTACTGGCACGGCTGCGGTTGCCGCACGCGCGCGGCGGCTCGACCATTTCGCTGGTCGAACGCCAGATCGAGGTGTTGCGCGAGAAGCTGACCGGCGTGGAGAACAAGCTCGCGGAACTGGTGCGGGTGGCTCGCGCGAACGACGCCATCTCGGAACGACTGCACCGCTTCACACGCCGGCTGCTGGGCGCCGTGCCGGGCGAGGAGGCCGTGGCGCGCATCGAAGCGGGTTTGCGCGAGGACTTCGACGCCTTCCAGGCGGCTCTGATACTGATCGGGGAACCGTCTGCTCCCGCGGCTTCACCGCGTTTCGTGCGCACCTTGCCGGCCACGGATCCGAATCTGAAATCCTTTGAATCGCTGTTCAGCAGCGGCAAGCCGCGCTGCGGCCAGGCGCGCGACTCGCAGCGTGAGTTCCTGTTCGGGCCCGAAGGGGTGGAAATGGCCTCGGTGGCGCTGGTGCCGCTCGGGGAGAAGGGCTCGGTGGGCCTGCTCGCGCTCGGCAGCACCGACCGCGACCGCTTTCACCCGGCCATGAGCACCGAGTTTCTGGCGCGCATGGCGGAGTTGATCGCCGCTTCGTTGAGCAACACCGCACGCTGACGGCGCGGGATGAACGGACCATGACGCCTGCGGCGCTCGAGTGGGTAACCCGATTCCGGCGTTACATGAGCTCCGAGCGCCGCCTGTCCACGCACACCGACACGAGCTACGCGCGCGATCTTGCGGCGCTGGTGAAGTTCTGTGATCGCTCAGGTCTTGGCGACTGGAGCGCGCTCGACACGCAGCACGTGCGCACCTTCGCCGCGCATTCTCACGCCGCGGGACTCGCGCCGCGCAGCATCCAGCGCCGCCTGTCCGCGGTGCGCAGCTTCTACGAGTTCCTGCTGCGCGAGAGCCGCAGTGGCGACCAGGGCGCGACCGCAGCGCCGGCCGCCGGCCGGCGGCGGCGCACGCAGCGGGTCACGCACAATCCTGCCCATGAGGTACGCGCTCCCAAGGCCGTGCGGCGCCTGCCGCAGACCCTCGATGCGGACCAGATGGCGCGGCTGCTGCAAATCCCCGCCGGGGGCGGGCTGACCGCGCGCGACCGGGCGATCATGGAGCTTCTGTATTCCTCGGGCCTGCGCCTGGCGGAGCTGGTGGGACTGGATGTCTCGAGCCTGGATCTCAAGGATCGGATGGTGCAGGTGCTCGGCAAGGGCAGGAAGGCCCGTATCGTTCCGGTCGGGCGCGTCGCGGCGCAGGCGCTCAGGCTGTGGCTCAGGGAGCGGGCGGCTGTGGCGAAGGAGCCGGAGGCGGCGCTGTTCGTCGGCCGCTCGGGCGCTCGTCTGGGGCCGCGGGCTGTGCAGGCGCGCGTGGCGTACTGGGCGCGGCGCCAGGGGCTTCCGATGCACGTGCACCCGCACCTGTTCCGGCATTCGTTCGCTTCGCACCTGCTGGAGTCAGGTGGCGAGTTGCGCGGAGTGCAGGAACTGCTGGGTCATGCCGACATCTCGACCACCCAGATCTACACCCATCTTGATTTCCAGCATCTCGCCCGTATCTACGACGCTACGCACCCGCGGGCGCGCAGAAAGGCCTGAGGCTGGAAGCCGGGCCTGAATTCCCGCACGCGAGACGTGCGCCGGCGGAAACCCCATGAGCGACAAGTCAGGCTTCAATCCTCACGGCACGACTATCCTTGGCGTGCGCCGCAACGGCGCGCTTGCCCTAGGGGGGGATGGCCAGGTCACCCTCGGCAACACCGTCATGAAGGGCAACGCGCGCAAGGTGCGCCGGCTCGCCAACGACCGGGTGCTCGCCGGCTTTGCCGGCGGCACTGCGGACGCCTTCACGCTGTTCGAGCGCTTCGAAGGCAAGCTCGAGAAATACGGCAACCTGACGCGCGCCGCGATCGAGCTTGCCAAGGACTGGCGCTCGGACCGCTACCTGCGGCGTCTGGAAGCGCTGCTGCTGGTGGGGGATGTGGACAAGCTGTTGCTGATTTCCGGCAACGGGGATGTGATCGAGCCCGACTACGACGTGGCCGCCATCGGCTCCGGCGGGCAGTTCGCGCTGGCCGCCGCGCGCGCGCTCCTGGAAGGCTCCACTCTCGATGCCCGCAGCATCGTGGAGCGCTCGCTGAACATCGCCGCCGACATCTGCATCTACACCAACCGCAACCTGGTCATCGAGGAACTGAATCGCACCCAGGGCGCCGGGGTCTAAGCATCATGTCATCCCTAACACCCCGCCAGATCGTCCTGGAACTCGACAAGCATATCGTGGGCCAGGACGCCGCCAAGCGTGCCGTGGCCATCGCACTGCGCAACCGCTGGCGTCGCATGCAGGTCGACGAGCCGCTGCGGCAGGAAATCACGCCCAAGAACATTCTCATGATCGGCCCGACCGGCGTCGGCAAGACCGAGATCGCCAGGCGCCTGGCGAAGCTCGCCAACGCGCCGTTCGTGAAGGTGGAAGCCACCAAGTTCACCGAGGTCGGCTACGTCGGCCGCGACGTCGACTCGATCGTCAAGGATCTCGCGGACGTTGCCGTGAAAATCACCCGCGAGCAGGAAATGGCCAAGGTGCGTGAGCGGGCGCTGGACGCCGCCGAAGAGCGCGTGCTGGACACCCTGCTCCCCAAGCCGCGCATGATGGGGTTCTCCACCGACGAGCCCGCGCCCGCGCGCGACGGGGAGACGCGCCAGAAATTCCGCAAGATGTTGCGTGAGCACGAGCTCGACGACCGGGAAATCGAGATCGAGCTGCGTATCCTGCCGATGGGCATGGAGATCATGGCGCCTCCGGGCATGGAAGAGATGCAGCAGCAGCTGCAGTCGATGTTCCAGAACCTGGGCGGCAACCGCACCCGCACCCGCAAGCTCAAGGTGCGCGAGGCACTGAAGCTGCTCACCGACGACGAGGCCGGCAAGCTCATCAACGAGGACGAGCTCAAGATCCAGGCGCTCGCCAATGCCGAGCAGAACGGCATCGTGTTCATCGACGAGATCGATAAGGTCACGCGCCGCCAGGAGACGCTCGGCGCGGACGTCTCGCGCGAGGGCGTGCAGCGCGACCTGCTGCCGCTGGTCGAGGGCTCGACGGTGGCGACCAAGTACGGCCCGGTGAAGACCGACCACGTGCTGTTCATCGCCTCCGGCGCGTTCAGCCTCTCCAAGCCCTCCGACCTGATCCCGGAACTGCAGGGCCGGTTGCCGATCCGCGTGGAGCTCGACTCGCTGAAGGTCGGCGACTTCGTGCGCATTCTCACCGAGCCCGATGCCTCGCTCACCACGCAGTACAAGGCGCTGATGGCGACCGAAGGCGTGCAGGTCGAGTTTGCGCCCGATGGCGTGCGGCGCATCGCCGAGATCGCCTTTCAGGTGAACGAGCGCACCGAGAACATTGGCGCGCGGCGCCTGCACACCGTCATGGAGCGCCTGCTCGAGACCGTCTCCTACGAGGCGGCGGAGCAGAACGGCAAGCCCGACGGCCAGGGCTCCGTGACCGTCGACGCGAAGTACGTCGATGATCACTTAGGGAAGCTGGTCCAGGACGAGGACTTGAGCCGCTATATCCTGTAGACGCCCGGCACACAAGCTGCTATCGCGCTCGTTGACTGTGTATTGCAAAGTACTTGACAATGCAATGATACTGCAGCTAGCTTGCCGTCGTGAGCAACCCGGAGAAGCAGACCGTGCCGTCCGCCAATACCGTCCGGATTGATTCCCAGGCCGCCGCCACGCTGCGCTACATCCGCTCGTCCATGGAGGCGGCGTCATCGATTGCGGTCCCGGGATCCGCCGGAAGCGCCATGGGTCTCGTGGGTCTGCTTGCTGCGGTGCTGTCGTCCACTCCCGGCCTGCGCGAGCATTGGCTCGGCATCTGGTTGCTCGCCGCCGCCCTCGCCGCGAGCCTCGGCACCGCGCTGGTGGCGCGACCGTCGTCGCTGCGGGGACTGAACGTGTCCGGTGCCCCCATCCGCAAGCTTGCCCTGTGCCTGATTCCGCCGATGTTCGCGGGGGCCGTCATGACGGCGGTACATTGGACCGCGGGCAATCTGCACGCCATTCCCGGCACGTGGTTGCTGCTGTACGGGTGCGCCCTGATCGCCGCCAGCGTGCCCACCACCCGAACCATCGCCGTGATGGGCGGATTGTTCGCGGCCCTGGGGCTGCTCGCGCTGCTGCTGCCCGACAATCTCCAGACGCTCATGCTCGGCATCGGATTCGGTGGTCTGCACCTGCTGTTTGGCTTCCTGATTGGACGGACCTGGCGATGACCGCTAAGGTTCGGGCGCGCACGGCGGTTGCAAGGGCGACGCGCAGACGTCCGCAGTTGGCGACCGTGCCCGGCTCGCCTCGTAAGAGTGTTGACGCCCAGGCCGATCGGTTGGTGTACGAGCGCGTGCGCCTCGGAATCATGAGTGCTTTGGCGGTGCGGGAGGAACTCACGTTCAACGAGCTCAAGGAGCTGTTTGACGTCAGCGACGGCAACCTGAGTGCGCATGCCCGCAAGCTCGAAGAGGCGAAATACCTCACCTGTACGAAGTCTTTTGAAGAGCGCCGTCCCAGGTCGGTCTATCGACTCACGCCGCTCGGGAAGACTGCGCTGCATCGCTACCTTGACCACGTCGAGGCCGTCATCAAGGCTACCCGCCGGCAGTGATTTCATTTGCCCATTAACTCTGCAATGCAAAGTAATTTCTCATGCACATCGCAATCATCATGGACGGCAACGGACGCTGGGCGTCGCGTCGTCACCTGCCGCGCAGCGCCGGGCATCGCGCCGGCGCGAAGGCCGTCAACGCCGTCGTGGAAGCAGCGGCGCGGCACGGCATCACGACTCTGACTCTGTACGCGTTCTCGGCCGCCAACTGGAGTCGGCCCGGTGCCGAAGTCAGTGCGTTATTCGCGCTGCTGCGGCGGCATCTGCTGACTCAGACACAGCGCTGCCTGGATCAGTCCATTCGGATCAATGTCATCGGTCGTCGCGATCGACTCCCTGCCGGTTTACGCCAGTTGATCGAGCGCAGCGAGCAGGCTACCGCGCATTGCCGCGGGATGTGTCTGCGCATCGCCGTGGACTATTCCTCGCAACATAGCCTCCTCGAAGCCTGCCGACGCCTGCAATCAGAGCCCGGCATCGACCGCCCGCGCTTCGTCGAGCGACTCGCCGACGTTGATCATGCAATGGCGCCCGCGCCCGAGGTGGATCTCCTGATCCGCACCGGTGGCGAGCAGCGCCTGAGCGATTTCCTGCTGTGGGAGTGCGCGTACGCCGAGCTTTATTTCGTCGACTGTCTGTGGCCGGATTTCGACCACCAGGCCTTCCAGCACGCACTCGAGGAGTATGGTCAAAGGGAGCGGCGATTTGGCCGAATTGTCGCGGGCAGCGTTGCACGAGCGAGCCATGGATAGCTTCGGTCGGCCGCGGCACGGTGCGGGTTTCGTACCTGCAGACATGGCGAGCGCCCCGGCGCTCGCTCCCGCACCTCGTGGCCGACCCGTGCAGTGCCGTTCCGTGCTGTTGCTGAATCCGTTCTACCCCAAGGATCCGCGGGCCAGCTTCGGCAAGCATGTGCTCACCCCGACCCTGGCGCTTACCAGCATCGCAGGCGCGACGCCGCCTCACTGGGATGTCCGCTATTGGGATGAAAACCTGCTGCAGGGACCGCCGCCCTGTGATCCTCCACCGCAGTTGGTCGGCATCACCGTTCACCTGACTTTCGCGCGGCGGGCGTACGAATTGGCGGCCTGGTACCGCAGCCAGGGGTCACTCGTCATCCTGGGTGGCCTGCACGTGTTGTCGTGTCCCGGGGAGGCGCTGCAGCACGCCGACGCGATTGCCATCGGGGACGGGGTGCAGCTGTGGCCCGCCATTCTCAGCGACGTCGAGGCCGGATCGCTGCGGACCCGCTATGAGGCGGATTTCTCCCGCCCCTACGCGCTGGATCCGCCGGCGCGGCGCGCCATCCTGCCGCGCGCTTCGTTTCTGACAACCACCAGCGTGATCGCAACGCGCGGTTGCCACAATCGCTGCGGCTTTTGTTATCTGTCGACCGACGGCCTGCACATGCCCTACCGGATGCGGGCCGTCCAACAAGTGGTCGACGAGATCGTGGCGGACCGGCAGCCCTACACGGTATTCATCGACAACAATCTGGGTTCGCGACCGGACTACCTGCGCAAACTGTGCAGCGCGCTGCGGCCGCTGGGGATCATCTGGAGCGCTGCACTCACCCTCGACATCACCGATGACCCATCGCTGGTGCGCGACATGGCGCTGTCAGGGTGCACCGGCGTCTTCATCGGGTTTGAGTCACTCAATGGGGGGAACCTGCGCGACTCGCGCAAGCGAACCCCGGCCCCGGAGGACTACGCCCGCAGGGTCAGTGTGTTGCATCGCTACGGCATCCAGGTGAACGGCAGTTTCGTTCTCGGCTTCGACCACGATCGCCCGGACGTGTTCCAGCGCACTGTCGAGTGGATCGAGGCGAACCGGTTGGAGTGCGCCACGTTCCACATCCTGACGCCCTATCCTGGCACGCCCCTGTTTCGGCAGCTCGAATCCCAGGGACGCATCCTGCACCGCGATTGGGACAAGTACGACACGGCCCATGTCGTATTCCAGCCCAGGCACATGAGCTGTGATGAGCTCGACTACGGCTACGCCTGGTGCTACGAGAAACTGTTCTCGCATCGCTCGATCTGGAAGCGCCGGCCGAGCGACCCCCAGGCAGTGCTCGGCTATCTGGCGATGAGCTATCTGTACAAGCGCTCGAATCGATTCTGGCACCTGCTGATCAAACACCGACTCACCGCACTGGTTTGGCGGCCGTTGATCGAGCACTCGCGCCGCAGGCACCTGAGACTGCGGCGACGACTGCAGGCGTTGGAGCTCGCAGCAGTGACCCCGGCCGCCGCCGCCAGGGCGAGCCATTGTGTCAGCCCGGGCGTATGAACCCGTATCGCGGCAAGCGCGCCCTTGACCTCCTCGTCGCGGGCAGCGCTGGCGTTCTGTTCGCACCCGTGGTCGCCGCTGTCACCCTCGCGGTGTGGCTCGAGGACGGCGCCGCACCGCTCTTCTCGCAGCCTCGCGTTGGCCGGGGACGCGAGCCGTTCCCGATCCTGAAATTCCGCACCCTGCGCGCGAGCGACGTCACGCGTGTGGGACAATGGCTGCGCCAAACGGGGATCGATGAACTACCCCAGTTCATCAATGTATGCCGCGGCCAGATGAGCGTGGTTGGCCCACGGCCCCTGACCCCCAAGGACGTGGCGCGACTCGGGTGGTCGGATGCCGCTCATGACTGGAGATTTTCCGTAAGGCCGGGCATTACCGGCTTGGCACAGCTGCTCAGCGGGCGCGGGTCACGCTCGAGCGAGCGGCTCGACCGGCTCTACCTGCGTCGCCAGAGTCTGTCCCTCGATCTGCAGCTGATCGCACTCTCCGTGGCCGTGAACTTTCTCGGCAAGCGCCGGGTGCGTAGGTGGATTAGATCCTGAAGCGCTCCTTCAGCTCCCCCGCCATCCTGCGGCTTACCTGCAGCGGCGCCTCGCAACCGCGCAGCCGCACGAAGTACTGGCCATCGGCATTGCGCTCGATGCGCTCGAGGTATTTCACGCCCACCAGTGCGTTGCGGTGGATGCGCACGAACGCCGCGCCGAACTCGCTCTCCAGCAGCCGCAGCGAATCCTCGATCAGATCCTCGCCCTTCACGTGACGGACGGTGGTGTATTTCTGATCGGCGAGGAAGTACTGCACCTCATCGAGCGGGATGAGCCTCAAACCCTCGCGATGGCGCGCCGCGATGTGGCTGCGCCGCGCATCGCCGGCGGCCGCGAGTCTCTGCAGCTGGGCGCGCGTCACGCGGCCGGCACGGGCGAGGGAAGCGGCCAGCTGCTCCTTGCGCACCGGTTTCAGCAGGTATCCCACGGCATGCGCATCGAAGGCCTCGACCGCGTACTGATCGTAGGCGGTGGTGAAGATCACCGCCGGCGGCTCCTCCAGCACATTCAGGTGCCGCGCGGCCTCGAGTCCATCCATACCCGGCATGCGCACGTCCAGCAGCACCACGTCGGGCGCCAGGTCATGGGTTTCCCTGAGGGCCTCGTGGCCGTTCACCGCCTCGCCGATCACTTCGACGTCGGCGATCTCGGCGAGCAGGCTGCGCAGCCGCTCGCGCGCCGGCGGCTCGTCGTCGACGATGAGCACTTTCAGTTTGCCCGCGGGGCCCATGGGCTCAGGCCGGCTGCGCGGCGGCGCCCGCGGCCTTCTCGATGAGCGGGAATCTCAGCGTCACGATGTACTCCGCATCGAAGCGCCCCGATTTCATGAGCGCACGCTCGCCGTACATGAGGCTCAGGCGCTCGCGGATGTTGGCGAGCGCCAGGCGGTTGCCCTCGCGCTCTCCGGGTGCGGGGTCGAGCGGGTTGCGCACCACGATGGTCACGAGCCCAGCGCCGACCTCGCCGGTAATGGTCACCGTGCCGCCCTCGGCGCGCGGCTCGATGCCGTGGTAGATCGCGTTCTCGAGCAGCGGCTGGATCATGAGATGGGGCACCAGCGCGTTGCCGGGCAGCGGATCGGTCTTCCAGTCCACCTGCAGCCGCTCTCCCAGGCGCAATTGCTCCATGCGCTGATAGGTGCGCGCGACCTCGAGCTCTTCCGCCAGGGTGATGGTGTCGCGCTTGTCGCTCAAGGTGGCGCGGAACAGATCCGCCAGGTCCTGCACCGCCTGCTCGGCGCGTGAGGGGTTGCTGCGCGTGAGAGCGGCGATGGTGTTCATGCTGTTGAACAGAAAGTGCGGCCGGATGCGCGCCTGCAGCGCGTGCACGCGCGCCGCGGCGCGCAGCTCGACGCTGCGGCGCCACTCGTGCGCCACGTAGAAATAGCGCAGCGCGAGCCCCGTCACCACCAGCCCGATCCAGACGTTGCGGATTGCGAAGTTGCCCGCGGACTGGGGGAACAACGCCGCGCCCCCGGAGTCGGTGACCATGTGCGTGCGCCCGATCAGGTATGCGCATACCGACACCGTGGCCACCAACGCGGCGATGAGCGCCAGCACCACCGCCGAACCTACCGCCACCGTCGAACGCGCCAGCGGGGTGCGCACGGCGCACAGCAGCGCGGCTCCCGCGAGTCCGATCCACAGGAGGAACAGCGAGGTGCGCACCAGGTCGGTCCAGAAGTCGACCGCCAGGCTCTGCCGCGCGAGCGTGAGCACGAACGCGGTGAGCTCGACGATGAGTACGATGGCGAGCGTGGCGTGCGAGGTACAGAAGTCCGGCAGGTAGAACGCGTGCTCGCGGCCGGAGTCGGTGTTCATGTGTCGCGGGGCGGCACCATGATGTTGGTGCGCTCGAACAGCTCGGCCTTGAGCCGGTAGGTGGCCGAGATATCCTCATCGCCGTAGCCGCGCGCCACGAGCTCGGCGTACTCGGCGAGCATGCGCTCCACGACCGGCAGTGCGACGCCGAAGCGCGCCGCCATCTCGCGGCAAATGCGCAGATCCTTCTCGTGCAGACGCACCCGGAAGCCCGCCGGAAAGGCGCCGCGCACCATGTTGGGTGCGCGATGTACGAAGTACCAGCTCGAGCCGGCGCCCTTGCCGAGGGTGTCGATCAGCTTATCGAGCGGCAACCCCTGGGCGCGCGCGAACGCCATCGCCTCCGCGACCGCTTCGATGATGCCCGCGCACATGATCTGGTTGGTGGCCTTGGCGGCCTGGCCGCTGCCGGTCTCGCCGAAATGCGTGATGGTGCTGCCGAGCGCCTGGAGGATGGCCAAGGCCCGCTCGAAGCCTGCGGGCGTGCCGCCGGCCATGATGGCGAGCGTGGCGTCGCGGGCGCCCTCGACCCCGCCGCTCACCGGACAATCGAGGAATTCCGCACCGCGGGGCGCGAGCAGTGCGGCCGCCTGGCGGGCGGTCTCCGCACCGATGGTGGAGCAGTCGAGGACGAGCGTGCCGGTCTTCAGTCCCGGCGCGAGGGCGCGCGCGACCTCGAGCACGTCCGCATCGGCCGACACGCACGACACCACCGCATCGATGCCGGCGGCCAGCTGCTCAAGCGTTGCGGGAGCTGCCACGTTGAGTTCGGACGCCAGCGTGCGCGCCTTCTCAGCAGTGCGGTTCCAGACCGCGCTGAGCATCCCCGCACGGTGCAGATTGCGCGCCATGTGCGTGCCCATGGCGCCGAGCCCCACAAAACCTACGCGCATGGCTACGTGCATCCCGTTCGGCCGGAACGGCCGCGGGCGTCACTATAGAGCCTAGTCGGCGCGCGAATCGACTCTTCCCGGATCCCCCGCGGCTTTACTTCGGCTCGGGGATGGGTTTCGGCTCGGGGATGGGCTGCGGCTCGGGTATCGGCTGGTCGGGAGTGAACTCCGGCACGCTGCCGCAGCGGTCCTGCACGTCCTTGCGCGCCTGCTCGCGGTAGGCGTCGGCGGCTTCGTCCGAGAGGTACTCGCGCTCGCCGTCCTTGTTTTCCTTGAAAACGCGGCGCGACTGAATGGACTTCATGTAGCGGTCCTTCGCCGCCTTGCACTGTGCGTCGCGTGCCCGGGTCATGTCCTGCTGCACCGCCCGCGAGTTGGCCTGATCGCTGAGGTCTGCGGAGGCGCGGTTGTTCGAGCTCGTGAGGCTCTTCTGCTCGCTGGAGCGCGCGCTGGAGGTGAAAGTTGACGGGTGCGGCTTGATGGTCTTGATGACCACCGATCCCGGCACCCACTGATCGCTGTAATGCGGTGTGCCGTGCTCATCGATCCAGCGATATACATCGGCCCGCGCGACGGTGAGCGCTCCGGCCAGAATCAGGGCGGTGATGGGTAGCAATCGCGACATAGAGGGGCCTCCGCCAGTGAAGTATGGCGCTCACCGTCCGGCGCGACCCTTGAACTCCGTCACACCCGCCGCAGGCCGAGCCCGCCAAGGGTCACACCATACCTACAACCGGCCCCCGACCGCCATAGGCGCACCTCACAGGTCGTATGCCCGCTCGCCGTGGGAGGTGATGTCGAGCCCCTCGCGCTCCTCTTCCTCCTGGACCCGCAGACCGACCAGGCGCTTCACGATGTAGAAGGCGATGAAGGCCACGACCGCAGTCCACGCGAATACCAGGCACACCGCCTCCAGCTGAATGGTGAATTGCTTCCAGATGCCGGGGTAGCCGCTCGTGCCCTTGACCCAGTCGACCGTGGAGCCGGGGCCGCCGAGTGAGGGGGCGTTGAAAATTCCCGTCATGAGTGCGCCGAAAATGCCGCCGATGGCGTGCACGCCGAAGACATCGAGCGAGTCGTCGGCCTTGATGAGTCGCTTGAGTCCCGTCACACCCCACAGACACACCACGCCGACGCCCAGGCCGATCGCGAACGCGCCGCAGATGCCGACGTTGCCGGCGGCCGGGGTGATCGCGACCAGGCCCGCGACCGCGCCCGAGGCCGCGCCCAGCATCGACGGTTTGCCCTTCACGATCCACTCGCCGGCTACCCACGACAGCACCGCGCAGGCGGTGGCGAGATAGGTGTTCATGAAGGCGAGGGCGGCGGAGCCGTTCGCCTCGAGCGCCGAGCCGGCGTTGAAGCCAAACCAGCCGAACCACAGGAGCGACGCACCGATCATGGTCATGGTCAGGCTGTGGGGTGCCATCGGCTCCCTGCCAAGGCCGATGCGCTTGCCGAGCACGAACGCGCCCACCAGGCCGGCAACGCCCGCGTTGATATGCACGACCGTGCCGCCGGCGAAGTCGAGTGCGCCCCATTGCCAGATGAGACCGGCGGTGGCGCTCACCGCTTTGGTCTGGTCCGCCGAGGTATAGGCATCGGGCCCCGCCCAGTACCACACCATGTGCGCGACCGGGCAGTAACTGCAGGTGAACCAGATGACGAGGAACAGCAGCACGGCGGAGAACTTCATGCGCTCCACGACCGAGCCCAGGATCAGGCAGCAGGTAATCGCGGCGAAGGTCCCCTGGAACGCGACGTACACCAGCTCGTACAACGGTGTGTTCTTGCTGAACGTCGCTGCCATGGAGAAGCTCTGCGTGGCGGTGTCGAAGGTTCCTTCGAGGAACAGGCGGCTGAATCCGCCGATGACCGGGTTACCCTGGGTGAACGCCAGCGAATATCCGTAGATGCACCACAGCACGGTGATCAGCGCGAAGCTCACGAACACCTGCATCAGCACCGACAGCATGTTCTTGGTGCGCACCAGGCCGCCGTAGAACAGCCCCAGCGCCGGCACCGACATCAGCAGCACGAGCGCGGTCGCGGTGAGCATCCAGGCGGTGTCGCCCTTGTTCGGCACGGGGGCGTCGGCTGCCCAGGCGAGGGCGGGCGCGAGGGTCGCGAGCGCACCCATCGATCGGCTCATGCGCATGGTCTCTCCCGGCGATTCAACTCAAGGCCGTATCAGGTCGATCGCGTGACAAACACCCGCTGCAGCCGCGGGCGGCGGCGCGTAAGCTAGTGACGCGCACAGACAGGGTGCAGATTCCGTGCCATCGCGCTTTCCGGCGCTTTTCCGCGGCTTGCGCACCGCGGACTCCGTGCGCTGCACTGTTTTGGGGCTGCCGCAGAAGCCCGTGCCTCAATTCGGGGCAGGAGGGCTGAGGTTAGACCATGGATTCATTCCGCATCGATGAGATCGCCCGCCGTCTGCTCGAGCGCGTGCCGCCGGCGCTGCGCAGCATGCAGCAGGACCTCGAGAGCAACTTCCGCGCGGTGCTGCGCGAGCGCCTGAGCAAGCTCGACCTGGTGAGCCGGGACGAGTTCGACGCCCAGACGCGCGTGCTCGAGCGCACGCGAGCGCGGCTCGAAGCGCTCGAGGCGCGACTCGCGACCCTGGAAGGCAGCGGCGCCGCCGCAGCCGCCGGCAACGCGCCGGGCTCCGGTCTCCCGCCGGCCTAGCGCTGCGCGCGCCTGAAGCGCACCGCGGCTAAGGAAGGCGATGGCTGTGGCTCGGGTCGCCTGCCGTGCGCAGGTGGGACTGCACGCGCCGCTGGTGCACGTCGAAGTGAGCCTGGCGAGCGGCCTGCCGGTCTTCTGCATCGTCGGCCTGCCCGCCATGGTGGTGAAGGAGAGCAAGGAGCGGGTGCGCGCGGCGCTGCTCAACTCGCGCTTCGAATTTCCCGCCGGCCGCATCACCGTGAGTCTCGCTCCCGCTGATCTGCCCAAGGAGGGTGGACGCTTCGATCTGCCGATCGCGCTCGGAATTCTGCTCGCGTCCGGTCAGATTCGCGCGCCGGCTGAGACTGGCGGGACGAGCGTGGCCCGTGAGTTCTACGGCGAGCTGGGTCTGACCGGAGAGCTCAAGCCCGTGCGCGGCCTGTTGCTCGCGGCCGCGCACGCGGCGCAGCACGGCCACGAGCTCGTGGTGCCGCGCGCCAATGCCGCGGAGGCCTGTGCCGTGGCACCGGCGCAGGTGCGCGCCGCGGGTCACCTGCTCGAGGTGTGTGCGCACCTCACCGGCGCCGCGCCCCTGTTGCCCTGTCCGCTACCGCAGCGCAGCGTGTGGCGCCTGGACGAAGGGATCGGGCACCGCGTGCCCCTGGATCTTGCCGATGTGCGCGGGCAGCTGCAGGCCAAGCGCGCGCTGATCATCGCGGCGGCCGGAGCGCACAGCCTCCTCATGATCGGTCCGCCCGGCTCGGGCAAGAGCATGCTGGCGCAGCGGTTGCCGGGACTGCTGCCGCCCCTGACGCACCGTGAGGCGCTGGAGGTGGCCGCCGTGGCCGCGGTGAGCGCCGCGGGCTTCACACCGGAGTGCCTCGGGCAACGGCCGTTCCGCGCCCCGCACCACACCGCTTCCGCGGCAGCGCTCGTGGGTGGCGGCGCCCGCGCGCGTCCCGGCGAGATCAGCCTGGCGCACCACGGAGTGTTGTTTCTGGACGAGTTGCCGGAGTTCGAGCGCGGGGTGCTGGAGGCGCTGCGCGAACCGCTCGAGAGCGGCGTCGTGGCCGTGTCGCGGGCCGCAGTGCAAACCCAGTACCCGGCGGCGTTTCAGCTCATTGCCGCGATGAACCCCTGTCCGTGCGGGCGCCTCGGGGATCCATCGGGCGGATGCCGCTGCACGCCGGCCGAGGTGCGACGCTATCGCGCCCGCATTTCCGCTCCCTTGCTCGACCGGCTGGACATGCACGTGGAGGTGCCGCGGTTGGCAGCGTCCGAATTCGACCCCGCCACGGGCTGCGGGGAAACCACGCTCGCCGCCGCCGCCCGTATCGCCTGCGCACGCACCGTGCAGCTCGCCCGCCAGCAGCGGTGCAATGCGCGCCTCACGGATGCCGGCGTGCAGCGCTGGTGCGTGGCGGATGAGGCCGGAAAGCGGCTGCTCGAGGCGGCCATGCGGCGGCGGGGACTCTCGGGACGGGCGCGCCAGCGCTTGCTCCGGCTGGCACGCACCATAGCCGATCTCGATGGCGCCACGACCATCACCGCCGCGCATCTGGGCGAGGCGGTGATGTTGCGCTGTATGGATCGCGACGGCGGCGCTACTGCGCCATCTGCACCATGTGATCGACAGCTTGCTTGACGAGGTCGTCGGGTGCGTCGGTGCGGCCGCCCTTGGGCGGCATCAGACCCGCGCTACCCTGAAAGCCCTTGAGGGCGTGCTCGTAAAGCGTCGCCTTGCCCTGGGCGATGCGCGCAGCCCAGGCGGCCTTGTCGCCGGCCTTGGGTGCGCCGCCGATTCCCTGTCCGTGGCAGGCGGTGCAGGTCTGATCGAAGAGCTCGGTACCGTTCTTCGGCATGGCGGCCACGGCCGCGCTGCCCGCCCCCGCTGCCTCCGCCGGCTTGATGGCGAGCGCTGAATTGTCCCGGCCGGCGATGGCCACCTGCGCCGGTGGGCGGATGCGCTCATGGACGTTTCGGCGGTAGTCAGCTTCGGTGAGCACCTGCAGGTCCTGCGTGTGGCTGGCGACGATGCGCGCCAGCGCGAACAGACCGACCGCGACCGCCACCAGCAGGCCGATCACCAGGCTGAAAACGTTGAAGAAATGGGTATCCTGCTTGCTCACGATGTCACGCTCAGGACGCGCCGATTGGCCGCGGAGTATAGCCGTTCGACTCCCCGCCTCGAAATAGACGCTCCCGGCGCTGACCGCGTATCATCGCCCGCCCCAACGCGCCCGTAGCTCAGTTGGATAGAGTGGCAGCCTCCGAAGCTGCAGGTCGCTGGTTCGAATCCAGTCGGGCGCGCCAACATGCTCAGCGGCGATGCTCGGCGGCGGCCAGGTCGTTGACCAGCTCGATCAGCTTGGCGTCGCCCCCGGCCTTGGACAGCTCGGTGGTGTACTTGCCGTTCACGACGACCAACGGTACGCCTTCGACGTGATAGCGCTGCGTCAGCTGCTCCGCGCGTTGCAGGTTGGAGTTGACCGTGAAGGAGTTGTAAGCCTTGGCGAAGTCATCGGCGCTGACGCCGTTGCGGGTGGCGAAATTCTGTTGGAGCTTGAACGACTGCTCCTCGCCCTCCCCGGCCAGCGGGGTGTGCTGCTGCTGGATGGTCTCGAACGCCTTGGCGATGAGATCCTGGCGTCCCAGCGCATCCAGCGTGTAGTAGAGACGCGCATGTGCGCGGTGCACCGGGCCCCACATCACCGGGACGCGCACGAACTCGACATACGCGGGCTTGGTTTTGAGCCAGTTCTTGATGAACGGTTCGAGCGCGTAGCAGTGCGGACAGGCGAGCCAGAACACCTCCATCACTTCCACCTTGCCGGGCGCGACGCTGGTGGGTTGCGCGGGAAGCAGCGGCACGTAGTTCACGCCCGGCTGCCATTTGCCGTCCGGAAGCTTTGCCCCGGCAGGCAGCTCCGCAATCTGCTCGAGCGAGGTGTCGCTGCGCGCCGGTCGCTCCCCTTCGGTGTCCACGGACTCCTGGGAGGCGGTGGCCTGCTGGGTTTCGTTCTGAGCAGCCGTCGCGGATGCGGGGAGCGCGCCGGTCTGGGGCGCTGTCGGGGATGGCGTGTTGGCCGCGGGTGCGGAAGCGGGCGCGGCGGGCGGTGGCGTGGGCTCCTGCCGTGCGCAAGCGCACAACGCGAGCAGGGCCGCCAGGGCGAGCGTTCGGATCATGTGTTCCTCGAATCAGCGCATACCCTGCACGTAGGAGGCCACGTCGCGGATCTGCTCGGGGGTGAGGCGTTTGGCGAGTGTGAACATCATCGTGCCGTTGCGACTCGCCTGCAGCGGATGGGGCCCGGTGTAGCGCGCGCCACTCGCGTAGTCGTTCAGCTGCTTCACCACGTAGACGGACTGCTGAGCGCGCAGCGCGGGGTATCCGGCGGCGAGATTGCCGCGTCCTGCCGGCCCGTGACACGCGCTGCACGCGGGGACGTCGCGTGCACGGTCACCGCGCAGATACAGAGCCTGACCACCCTGCCAATACGACGGGTCGGCCTCCAGCCCCGTGGGTGTCTGGCCCTCGTAGTAGACGGCGAGATCGCTGATGTCCTGATCACTCAGCGTGGCAGCGAGCGGCTGCATCACCGGGTTGACGCGCACGCCGGAGCGGAACAGCCGCAGCTGCTCGGCGATGTAGACCGCGTTCTGGCCGGCGAGTCGCGGCCAGTCGGGATTCACGCTGTTGCCATTCGGGCCGTGGCAGGCGGAGCACACCGCGGACTTGGTGGCGCCATCGGCGACCTTGCCGTGGGTGAAGGGCAGGTCGGGTGTTGCCGCCGCCCCGGGCGCGGCGGGCGCTTGCGCCCTGAGGGCTGGCGCCACAAAACACAGCAGCGTCCCCGCCACGGCGGCCACCGCCATCCAACCGACTCTCAGGCTCTGCGGCATTTGTTTTCTTTCCGGCTCGATCCCGCGATGCGAGGGCGGCGAATTGTACACTACAGGCGTGGCAGCGCTTTGTTACCCCTTGAAAACATGAGCCGGTTTCACGCGGCGCAGTTTCTGATCAGCGTGGCCGCGCCGGCGCAGTTTCCAGCGGATGTCGGCGCCGAGGTCGCCTTCGTAGGGCGCTCCAATAGCGGCAAGTCGAGCGCCATCAACGCCATTGCTCAGCGCCGCGGACTGGCGCGCACCAGCAAGACGCCGGGCCGCACGCGCCTGCTCAATTTCTTCGAGCTGGCGCCGCTCAAGCGGCTGGTCGACCTGCCGGGCTACGGCTACGCGAGCGCCCCGGAAGTCGAGCGGCGCGCGTGGCCGCCGCTGATCGACGCGCTGCGCGCGCGCGCCTCGCTCAAGGGGCTGTTCGTGATCGTCGACTCACGGCGCGGCCTCACCGTGGCAGATGAGGGACTGCTTGCGTGGGCGTTGCCTGGGCACCGCGTGCACGTGCTGCTCTCCAAGGCCGACAAGCTCAATCACGGCGAGGCGGCGGCCGTGCTGCGCGCGGCAGCGGCCACACTGTCCGGGCGCGCGACGGCGCAATTGTTTTCGGCGCTCAAGGGGACCGGTGTGGTGCAGGCCCAGGACACGCTCGAGGCGTGGCTCGCGTGTGCCGGCGGGGAGGGGCCATAAAAAACCCCGGCGGCTTCTGTATGAAACCGCCGGGGCAGACTAACCCGGCACAGGTCTCTTGAACCGGGCTTTACCCGCTCAGGGAGGGAAGCGGGGAGTGCGATGCACTCATTAGGTTCGACGCGTGACTGGCGCGTGAGTTCCGCGCCGGCTCAGAAAAAATATCTTTGCAAATCATAAGTTTGGTGAAGAGCTTGTATCATCCTCACCACAGACGGGGCGCAGCTTACAGCCCGATATGCGCTTGGCGCCCCGGCGCCCCGGGCAAATTCGGGAATGACCGGCGCGTCGGTGCCGGGGTGCCGCGCTTACAGGCGCAGGATCACGTCGAGGGAAATGACCTGCGCCCCGTTGGTGTTGGGGATGTTGAAGTTCTCGTACTCCAGCCGGGCGCCGATGTTGCCGACGTGCACCTGGGCGCCCGCCCCCCAGGCGAACGCGGTGCCCTGGGTCGAGAATGCGAACAGATTCGCCGCCGGCGGCGCTGTGCTGCCGCTGCCATTCAACTTCCAGCGCGAAACACCGGCCTTTGCATAGAGATCCAGGAAGGGCATCGGCACCGGGAGAAAGCCGAGCGCAAAAGCCGCGAACGCCTTGGCATCAGAGCGCGAGGTGACGGCCGCGCAGTTCGGCTGGCCGACGGCACAGGTACCCACCCCGGGGGCAATGAAGGTCCTGCTGCCGCTGCCGAGGTCGAGGTAGTCCGCCTCGACCGCGAACAGGCTGATCGGCCGCACGCCCACCAACGCATTCCAGGACGTGTGGGAGATGTCGGAGAAGCTGAAGCCGCCGTTCGTGATCTGGCTGAGCTTGTTGCGGGAGATGCCGGCACCGACATAGAACAGTCCGTCATCGGCCTGGGCGGCGCCGGCGCCGAGCGCGAGACAGATGACGAGCACGAGTTTGCGCATGAGTTCAGGGCCTCGTTGGTGTTGCATGGGTTCCTTCCTAACACAATCGCGGCGCGCGCGTTGACTGTAGGCAGCCGGCGACAGGCCGGCGGCGGCGCGCCGCCCGCTGAGCCTGGATCAGTGCGCCTCGTCCCAGTTGGCACCCGTTCCCACGTCCACGCGCAGCGGCACGCTGAGTGAGGCCGCATTCACCATCCGCTCGCGCACGGCCGCACTCACCTGCTCAACCGCGTCCGCCCGCACTTCGAACACCAGCTCGTCGTGCACCTGCATGATGAGTCGCGCCGGCGTGTCCTCCCGGGCGCACCAGGCATCGATGGTGATCATGGCGCGTTTGATGATGTCCGCCGCCGTGCCCTGCATCGGCGCGTTGATCGCGGTGCGCTCGGCGTACTGGCGCAGCTGAGCGTTGCCGGAGCGGATGTCGGGCAGGTACAGCCGCCGGCCGAACACCGTCTCGACATAACCGATCTGCCGCGCCTGCGCGCGCGTCTCGTCCATGAAGCGCTTCACGCCGGGATAGCGCTGGAAATAGCGTTCGACGTACTGCTGTGCCGCGCCGCGCTCGATGCCGAGGTTGCGTGCCAGGCCGAACGGCGACATGCCGTAGATGAGGCCGAAGTTGATGACTTTCGCGGTGCGACGGTGATCGGCGGTGACTGCTTCCAGACTGACGCCAAACACCTCCGCGGCCGTCGCCCGGTGCACGTCGCGATCCTCCGCGAACGCCGCGCGCAGGCTTTCATCTCCCGACAGGTGCGCCATGATGCGCAGCTCGATCTGCGAGTAGTCGGCCGCGAGCAGCACCCAGCCTGGCGGCGCGATGAACGCCTGGCGGATGCGCCGACCCTCGGGGCGGCGCACCGGGATGTTCTGCAGGTTGGGATCGACGGAGGACAGCCGGCCGGTGGCGGCGACCGCCTGCGCATAGTTGGTGTGAATGCGCCCGGTCCGCTCATTCACCTGCTCCGGGAGCGTATCGGTGTAGGTGGACTTGAGCTTGGCGAGCGCGCGGTACTCGAGCACGATCCTGGGAAGCGTGTAGCTCGCGGCGAGCTCTTCCAGCACGTCCTCGGCGGTCGAGGGCTGTCCGGTCGGGGTCTTGCGCCGCACCGGCAGCTGCAGCCGCTCGAACAGGATCTGCTGCAGCTGCTTCGGGGACTCGATGTTGAATTCGTGGCCGGCCTCGCGGTGCGCCTGCAGCAGCAGCTCCTGTAGCTGGCGCGCGAACTCGCGGCTCTGTGCGCGCAGCTGCTCGCGATCCACGAGCACGCCATGATGTTCCATGGCGAACAGCACCGGCACCAGCGGCTGCTCGCATTCCAGGTACAGGCGCGCCAGCGCCGGCACACCCTGAAGCTGCGGCCACAGCGTGCCGTGCAGGCGCAGCGTCACGTCCGCATCTTCGGCCGCATACTCGGCGGCCTTTTCCACCGGCACCTGGTCGAAACTCAGTTGTTTCGCGCCTTTGCCGGCGACGTCCTGGTAGCTGATGGTGCGCAGTCCGAGATACCGTTGCGCGTCCGAGTCCAGGTCGTGATTGGTCGCGACGCTGTTCCACACGTAGGACTCGAGCATGCTGTCGAAACGCATACCCCGGAGCGTGATGCCGGCGTTCGCCAGCACGTGGGCGTCGTACTTGAGGTTGTGCCCGACCTTGCCGCGCGCGGCATCCTCGAGAATGGGCTGGAGAGCTGCCAGCACGCGCTCGCGATCGAGCTGCTCCGGCGCGCCGGGATACACGTGGCGCAAGGGTACGTAGGCGGCCACGCCCGGCTCGATGCACCAGGACACGCCGACGATTTCAGCCCGCATGTAGTCGAGGCTGGTGGTCTCGGTGTCGAAGGCGAACAACTCGGCCGCGCGCAGGGCCGCGAGCCAGCGCTCCAGATCCTCCCAGCGGGTCACGATTTCGTAGTGGCGTGCGATGTCGGCAGGCGGCGCAACCGCAGCCGAGTCGGCGCCCGGCGCCGCGGCGTCGAGTGCCTGCGGGCTCTCCGGCATGGGGGTCGCGGCGCTGCCCGCCACCGGATCGGCGCTATCCAGCTGCCGCAGCAGCCCGCGCAGCTCGTAGCGCGTGTACAGCTCGCGCAGGCGCGCGGTGTCCGGCGGCCCCGGCACCAGCTCCTCCACCGCCAGCGGCAAGGTAAGGTCAGTCCTGATGGTCGCGAGCCGTCGCGACAGCTCGAGCGTCGTGAGACCGGCGCGCAGGTTCTCGCCCACCTTGCCGGGAACTTCCGCCACGCGCGCGATCAGCTCATCGAGGCCGCCGTACTGCCGCAGGAGCTTCGCGCCGGTCTTCGGCCCCACCTTGTCGATGCCGGGGATGTTGTCGCTGCTGTCCCCGATCAGCGCCAGGTAGTCGATGATCTGCTCGGGGTAGACGTCGAACTTCGCCTTGACGGCGTCGCGGTCGAGCACCGTGTTGTTCATGGTGTTGATGAGCGTGATCGAGCCGTCGACCAGCTGCGCCATGTCCTTGTCGCCGGTGGAAATGAGCACCGTCTGCCCGGCTTGCGCGGCGCGGCGGGCGAGAGTGCCGATCACATCGTCCGCCTCCACGCCCGGCACGCGCAGCAGCGGCAGTCCCTGTGCCCTGATCATCTGCAGCAGCGGCTCGATCTGTGCCCGCAGGTCATCGGGCATCGACGGCCGGTGCGCCTTGTACTCGGCGAACAGCTCGTCGCGGAAGGTCTTGCCCGGTGCGTCGAATATCACCGCAATGCGGCGCGGCTGATAGTCCTTGAGAAACTTCAGCAGCATGTTCAGCACCCCGAGCACGGCTCCGGTCGGTTCACCGCGCGAGTTGGACAGCGGCGGCAGGGCGTGAAACGCCCGATAGACATAAGAGGAGCCGTCGACGAGAACCAGGTCAGGGGAGCGCGTCATGCGAGGGTCCTGAAGCGGGCCGCGAGTATAGCGGAGGGCCCCGGTCACAAGTCCCGCGCCGCGGGTCAACCCCGGGGCCACCTGGCGCGCTATAAGCGGCATGCGCGAGTCGTTCACGTCTGCCATTGCCGTCAACCGCTTCGGGCTCGGCGCCCGTCCCGGGGAGCTCGCCGGGATCGCTGGCGACGGGCGTGACTGGTTGCGTGCACAGTTGCGCACCCCGCCGCCCGCGCTCCCGGACCCGCAGTTGCGCTCCTCGGCGCAGACTCTGGCGCAGGCGCTGAAGCTGCGGCAGGAGACTCGCGCCCGGCGCAAGTCGCCTGAAGTTGCGAGCGCCGACGAGCAAGCACTGCCGCAGTTCCTGCGGCCCATCTATCTGAGCGAGGTGACCGCGCGCTTTCGTGAAGCGGTGACCACCGATCGTCCGCTCATCGAGCGCCTGACGCAGTTCTGGACCAATCACTTCGCGCTGTCGGTGGACAAGCAGCTGCTCAGCGGGCTTGCGGGCAGCTTCGAGCGCGAAGCGATCCGGCCGCACGTGCTCGGCAACTTCAGCGATCTGCTGCTCGCGGTCGAAACGCATCCGGCGATGCTGCTGTATCTCGACAACCACCTGTCGGTCGGCCCGCATTCGCAGGCGGCGCTGCGCCTGCAGCGGCGCGCGCAGTCGCGCAAGATCGGCATCAATGAGAATCTCGCGCGCGAGATTCTCGAGCTGCACACCCTCGGTGTCGGCGGGGGCTACACGCAGGCGGACGTGACTACTTTCGCCGCGGTGATCACCGGCTGGTCGATCGGCGGTGAGGGTGGGGTGTTTGCCGGCGGCGAACCGGGAAAATTCCTGTTCCGCCCCGAACTGCACGAACCGGGCGCCAGGCGGGTGCTGGGCACAACTTACGCGGATGGCGGCTACCGGCAGGGAGTCGAAGTGCTGCGCGATCTCGCCGGCCACCGCTCCACCGCGCGCTTCATTGCGACCAAGCTCGCGCGTCATTTCATCGCCGACGATCCGCCGCCGCAGGCGGTCGCGCGGCTGGCGCTCGCGTTCACGGGGAGCGGCGGCGATCTGCCCACGCTCTATCGCGCGCTCATCGACTCGCGCGAAGCCTGGGTCGAGCCGCTCGCCAAGTACAAGACGCCGTCGGATTACATCATCTCGGGTTTTCGCGGACTCACCCTGCCGGTGGAGGCGGGGCAGCCGGCGCTGACGCCCTTTGGACTGCTGGGCCAGAGAATGTGGGAGCCGGGATCGCCCGCAGGTTGGCCGGATCGCAGCGTCGACTGGGATGGCGCCTCCGCGCTCATGAAGCGCATCGAATGGGCGGACGCCGTCGGGCAGCGGCTGGGCAACCGCCGCGACGCCGCTGCTCTCGCCCCGCAATTGCTGGGCGCGAACCTGGGCGCCGCGACGCGCAGCGCCGTCGCTCACGCGGCCAGTGCCTCGCAGGCCCTCACCCTGTTGCTCGCCGCGCCCGAATTTCTGCGGCGTTGAAAGACACGAGGACCGTATGGCCATGCAGCGACGCGAATTCCTGAACCTGGGCGCACTGCTCGCGGGTGGCGCGCTGCTCACCTCGCGTGTCGCCTTCGGTCGCACTGATGAGCGCAAATCGCGCTTCGTGCTGATCATCATGCGCGGCGCTCTCGACGGGCTCGCCGCAGTCGCGCCGTATGGCGATACCGACTACGCGGGGCTGCGGGGGGAGTTTGCCGTGCGTGCGCCCGGGGAGGCGGGCGCGGCGCTGGCGCTGAACGGTTTCTTCGGCCTGCATCCGTCGCTTGGCTTTCTGCAGCAGTGCTACGCGGCGCGCGAGCTGACCGTGTTTCACGCTCTCGCCAGTCCCTATCGCGAGCGCTCGCACTTCGACGGCCAGGACGTTCTGGAAAACGGCTCGCCGCGCGCGCACGCGCTGCAGAGCGGCTGGCTCAATCGCGCGCTGGCATGCTCGCCCCGGCAGGCACAGGAGGCCGGCGTTGCGCTCGGTCAGAACGTGCCGCTCGTGATGCGCGGCCCGGCGCAGGTGACCTCGTGGTCGGCATCGAAACTCGGCGCGCCGGATGAGGACACGCTGGCACGCATCACCGATCTGTATGCCGGTGACACGCTGCTTTCAGTACGCCTCGCGGATGCGCTGGCAGCGGACGCCATCGCCTCCGGGGACGGCGCCGGCAGCGCTGCCGCCATGACGCCCGATACGGCGCCGCGCGATATGGCCGCCGCGGGTACGCCGGCGCCCGTGCGCCCCGCGCAGGTGAACGGCGCGCGCTACGCGGAGGTCGTGCGTGCGGCCGCGGGCTTCCTGCGCCAGGAGGCGGGACCGAAGGTTGCCATGTTCGACACCACCGGTTGGGACACGCACGCCAACGAGGGTGGTGCGCAAGGGCAGCTCGCCGGCAGGCTCGCCGCGCTGGATCAGGGCCTCGCGACCCTGAAACAGGAGCTCGGCCCGGTATGGAGCGACACAGCGGTGCTGCTGGTCACGGAATTCGGCCGCACCGCGGCGATCAACGGCACGCGCGGTACTGACCACGGCACCGCGACCGCGGCGCTGCTGGTCGGCGGCGCCGTCGCGGGTGGACGGGTGATCGCGGACTGGCCGGGACTGTCGGCGCGCGCCTTGTATGAAGGACGCGATCTCGCGCCCACGCTCGATCTGCGCTCGGTGCTCAAGGGGGTGCTGCAGGAGCACCTGCTGGTGCCGCCGCGCGAGCTCGAGCGGACGGTGTTCCCTGACAGCACCGCGGCCAGGCCGCTGCGCGACCTGGTACGCACCTAGGGCCCGCCACGCGCGGCGAGGCGCGCGCGCCGGCACGCCTCGAGCTACTTCGGCGCCTGCGGGTCGTCGTTCTGGTCGGTTGGCGCAGGTGCCGCAGATGTTGCCGGTGTTGCCGGTGCCGACGGTGCCGACTGCGCGGGCACCGGCGGCGCTGCCGCAGTCGTGACCACCTGGGCATTCTTGTCCGGCAGATACAGGGCACCCTTCTGTCCGCAGCCCGCCAGCAGCAGCGCCACGGCGCCCGCGAGGATCCCGGTCGCGCGCCTCATAAGTACATAGGCCTCTTGTCACGCAGCGCGAGCCAGCCGCGCGCGACACGGTAGGCGATCCAGATGCCCAGCGCGTAGTGGCCGAGGATGAACAGCGGGAAGCCGATGAGAATGACCATGAGCGGCACCGCCACGCACCAGATGACGACACTCCACAGCACGGCGTACCAGAAGGTGCGGATCTGCCAGCGGAAGTGCGATTCGAGAAAGGTGCCGTGTGTCGCCGAGCGGCGCGCATAGTTCATGATCACGGCGACGATCGACGGCAGCCCCCACACGAAGCTCCCCACGATCGTGTGGAAGGTCGTGATACCGATGATCACCGCCAGCGTATGCAGCGCGTAAATCACGTTGGTGTACGTGTACAGTGATTCGTCGACGTGCAGCGCAGCGGCTGCAGGCATGTGCGGATTCGGGTCTGACATGACTCACCTCAGGCGGGCGATTGTGTCGGCCGTCGATCGACGACCGCCATCGTCAGGCGCGAGACACACACCAGGCGCTCGCTCTCATCGCGGATCTCGATGTGCCACACGTGGCTGCGCCCGCCCAGGTGGAACGGGCGGGCGGTCGCGGTGACGGTGCCCGCGGATACCGCACGCAGGTGATTGGCGTTGATCTCCTGCCCCAGGCACAGGGACTGCTGCATGTCGACGCACATCATCGAGGCGAGGCTCCCGACCGTTTCCGCAAGCGCCACCGAGGCGCCGCCGTGCAGCACGCCAAAGGGCTGGTGGGTGTGCTCGTTCACCGGCATGGTTGCCCGCAGAAAGTCCGGGCCGATCTCGGTGATGCGGATGCCGAGGTAGCCGGACAGGCTCCTGCTGCCTCGCTCGGTGAGCGCTTCGGGAGTGGTGCTGGCGCGCCAGATACTCATCGGCGCTAGTCTAGCGGTTTGCACAGTGGCAATCTGCACCCCTGCTCAGCTCCGGAGCGTGCGATGACCGAGTTTGCCTTCCCGCCGCCAGAGGCGCCGAGCGTGGCCGTGGCAGCCGCAGATAAGCGCTTTCCCGTGCATCGCATCTACTGCGTCGGCCGCAATTACGCCGACCACGTCCAGGAGATGGGCGCGGACCCGCAGAGCGAGCCGCCGGTGTTCTTCACCAAACCCGCGGACGCGGTGGTGGCGAACGGCGCCGCTATTCCTTATCCGCCCCGCACCGCCAACTTCCACCATGAGATCGAGCTGGTGGTGGCCATCGGCCGCGGCGGCCGCGACATCACCGAGCCGCGGGCACTGGAGCATGTGTTCGGCTACGCGGCGGGCAATGATCTGACACGGCGCGATCTGCAGCACGCCGCGAAGCAGCGCGGCCAGCCGTGGGATGCTGCCAAGGGCTTCGACTGTTCGGCGCCGATTGCCGCGATCCGCCCGGCCGCCCTGGGGCAGGTGTCGCGCGGGCGCATCTGGCTGAGTGTCAACGGCGAGTTGCGCCAGGAGTCGGACGTGAGTCAGATGTTGTGGGACGTGGCGCACATCATCGCGGAGCTGTCGACGCTCTACGAGCTCAAACCCGGCGACCTCATTTTCACCGGCACACCCGCCGGTGTCGGCCCGGTGAAACCCGGCGACCGGCTGGAAGGCGGCATCGAGGGACTCGAGCTGCTGCGTAACACCATCGTACCGGCAGAGCGGGTCGCGGCATGAAGCTCTACCACTACTTCCGCAGCTCCGCGTCCTACCGCGCGCGCATCGCCCTCAACTTCAAGGCAATCGACTGGGAGGCGGTGCCGGTGGATCTGCGTGAGCCGGCGAGCGCACAGCGCACGCCGGAGTTTCTCGCGCTCAACCCGCATGGGTCCGTGCCGGTGCTGGTGGACGGCGATAACACCATCACGCAGTCGCTCGCCATCCTCGAATATCTCGAGGAGGCCTATCCGCAGCCGCCGCTGCTGCCGCACTCGCCCGCCGAGCGCGCGCAGGTGCGCTCGCTCGCGTTCGCCATCGCCTGCGATATCCACCCGCTCGGCAATCTGCGGGTGCTCAACTACCTGCGCTCGGCGCTCAAGGCGGATGAGGACGCGGTGAACGCCTGGGTAGCTCAGTGGATCGCGCGCGGCTTTGGCGCTCTCGAACTGGACGTGCAGCGCACCAGCGCCGATGGCCGGCACATGTTCGGCGCAGCGGTGACGCTCGCCGACGTGTGTATCGTGCCGCAGATGTACGGCGCGCGCCGTTATCACTGCGACCTCACCCCGTTCCCGACGCTGCGTGCGATCTGCGCGCACCTGGAGATGTTGCCGGCGTTTGCGCAAGCGGCGCCGGACGCGCAGGCGGGCGCGCGCTCATGAGCACCGTGCCCCCACGGATCGGCCTGGTCGCGCCGCTCTCCGGAATCCTCGTGCCGCTCGAGCGCGTCCCGGACCCGGTGTTCGCGCAGCGCACGGTGGGCGACGGGGTCTCGATCGATCCGACCTCCTGCGAGGTGCTGGCGCCGGCTGCCGGGCTCGTCACGCTGTTGCACCGGGCGGCCCATGCGCTCGCGATCACGACCGACGAGGGGCTCGAAATTCTGGTTCACATCGGCGTCGACACGATCGGGCTGAACGGCAAGGGTTTCACCCCGCGGGTGCGCCAGGGCGATCGGGTGGCGGCCGGACAGCCGCTGATCTCGTTCGACGCGGATCTCATCGCGCGCTCGGCCCCGAGCCTGCTCACGCAGGTGTTGGTGACGAACCGCGAGCGCGTCCGCGGGATGACCGCGAGCACCGGCCTCGTCGAGGCCGGCCGCAGCATCATCCTGAGTGTCGAGCTCGCCGCGGCTGCCCCCGCCGCGGCTGCCCCCGCGGAGGGCACGCCGGCGACCGGGGCAACCGCCGTTTCGGCGGACATCCGCCTGCCCAACCGCCAGGGGTTGCATGCCAGGCCGGCGGCGGTGCTCGCGGCCGCGGCCAAGGCGTTCCGCGCGGACATCCGTTTGCTGCGCGGCGCAGAAACCGCGAATGCCAAGTCGGTCACGGCCATCCTGCTGCTCGCCACCAGCCGGAACGATGCGATCCGCGTGAGTGCCACAGGTCCCGATGCAGCCGGCGCGGTCAGCGCGCTCGCGGAACTGCTCGCTTCCGGGTCGGGCGAATCGCTTGCCACCGGGGAGGACTCGGCGGCCGTAGGCCCCGTACCGGCGGCCGCGGCGGCCGCGATCGCCCCGGCAGGTCCGAATGACCCCCGCAAGCTCACGGGCGTAAGCGCATCGCCCGGACTCGCGCTGGGCAAGGTCGCGCAGGTGCGCCGCGCCGTGATCAGCGTGGAGGAGCAGGGCGCGGGGATGGAGCGCGAGCGCGCGCAGCTCGACGCCGCGCTCGGCCGCGGCCGGCAACAGATCAGCGTACAGAAGGCGGTCAACTCGGGCGCAGCGTCGCGCATTCTGGATGCCCACCTCGAGCTGCTCGCCGATCCGGAGCTGATCGACCTCGCGGTGGCCGGGCTTGCCGGGGGACGCAGTGCCGGATACGCCTGGCGGGAGGCCTATTCGAGCTACGCCGAGCGCCTCGAGGCGCTCGCAAGTCCGCTGCTGCGCGAGCGCGCCGGCGATGTTCGGGACGTCGGCGGCCGGGTGCTCGGGTTGCTGGCCGGCGTGACGACTGCGCCACTCGAGTTTGCCCCCGGCTCCATCCTGATCGCCGATGAACTGACGCCGAGCGAGACCGCCTCGCTCGACGCGGGCAGGGTGGTGGGCCTGTGCACCACCGGCGGCGGACCCACGAGCCACGCGGCGATCCTCGCGCGCGCTCTCGGCATACCCGCCGTCTGCGGCGTTGATCGCGCCGCGCTCGAGCTCGCCGACGGCACCCCCGTTCTCCTCGACGGGACGGGCGGCACGCTGCTTGAAGATCCGGACGCGACCCAGGTTGCCGCGGCGCGGGTCGTGATCGGGCGCCTGGGCGCACAGCGCGTGAGTGAGCAGGAGGCAGCCAACGAGCCCGCGGTGACCACCGATGGGCATCGCATCGAGATTGCCGCCAACGTCGGCACGGCCGAGGAAGCCGTCGCCGCCGTCGCGCAGGGGGGCGAGGCTGTGGGACTGCTGCGCTCGGAGCTTCTGTTCATGGACCGCGATACCGCGCCCGACGAGCGCGAGCAGGCCGACGCCTACCGCGCGGTGGCGACCGCGCTCGGCCGCGAGCGCCGGCTCGTCATCCGCACCCTGGACGTGGGCGGCGACAAGCCCCTGCCGTATCTGCCGCTGCCGCCGGAGCAGAATCCGTTTCTCGGCCTGCGCGGTATCCGCGTGAGCCTGGAGCGGCCCGATCTGCTGCGCAGCCAGCTGCGGGCGATTCTCAAAGCCGCCCGGCTCAGTGACATCCACGTGATGTTTCCGATGATCGCGACGCTCGATGAGCTGCGCGCCGCGCGCCGGATCCTCGACGAGGAGCAACGGGCCAGCGGCGAGTCGGTGCGCGTGGGCGTGATGATCGAGGTGCCGTCCGCGGCGCTGACCGCGGAGCATCTGGCGCGCGAAGTGGACTTCTTTTCGATCGGCACCAACGATCTGACCCAGTACACGCTGGCGATGGACCGCGGCCATCCCAAGCTCGCGCCGCTTGCCGACGCGCTGCACCCGGCGGTTCTCAGGCTGATCAGTCTCACCGTGGAAGCCGCGCACCGCCACGGCAGATGGGTCGGAGTGTGCGGCGGGATTGCCGGCGAGCCGCTCGCGGTGCCGGTGCTGCTCGGAATCGGAGTCGATGAGCTTTCCGTGCCGGTGCCGGCGATCGCGGCCGTCAAGGCGTTGGTACGCCGGCTGTCGGCGCGCGACTGCCAGGAGCTCGCGCGCGAGGTGGCGGGCCTCGGCACCGCGCGCGAGGTTCGTGCGCGGCTCGCGCAGTTCGGCCGCGAGGCGCGCCCGGCGGCCGCGGGAGCACGGGGCTGAGGCGGATCCTAAGGGGGAGTTGTGTTCAAAGACGCGTTCGTAGTCCTGCAGAAGATCGGCAAGTCGCTGATGATTCCGGTGGCGGTGCTGCCGGTCGCGGGGCTGCTGCTCGGCATCGGCGCGGCGCACTTCGAGTGGATCCCGCCGCTCGTGTCGGCGCTGATGAAGGCCTCCGGAGACGTGGTGTTCGGCAACCTGCCGCTGATCTTCGCGGTCGGCGTCGCGGTTGGCCTCACCGAGAATGACGGCGTCGCCGCGATTTCGGCGGTGGTCGGCTATGTGGTGCTGCTGGCGATTCTCGGGGTGATGGCCGGCGTCTGGGGCATCGCGCCCGTGACCGTCATGGGAATCAAGTCGATGCAGACCGGTGTCTTCGGCGGCATCCTCGTCGGCGCCATCGCCGCGACGATGTTCAAGCGCTTCTACCGCAGCACCCTGCCGCCCTACCTGGCGTTCTTTTCCGGCAAGCGCTCGGTACCGATCGTCACCGCGCTCGCCGCCGGCATTGCCGGCGTGGTGCTGTCGGCGATCTGGCCGCCGATACAGCACGGCATCGACACGTTTTCGCACTGGGCGGCGGTTTCCAACCCGCGCACCGCCGCGACCGTCTACGGCTTCGTCGAGCGGCTGCTGATCCCGTTCGGTCTGCACCACATCTGGAACGTGCCGTTCTTCTTCGAGATGGGTGCTTACACGGACGCGAGCGGCACGGTAGTGCACGGCGACATCAACCGCTTCTTCGCCGGCGATCCCACCGCGGGAATCCTGGCCGGCGCCTTCCTCTTCAAGATGTTCGGCCTGCCCGCGGCGGCCATTGCGATGTGGCACAGCGCGAGCCCCGAGAACCGGGTTGCGGTCGGCGGCATCATGATCTCGGCGGCGCTGACCTCGTTCCTCACCGGAATCACCGAGCCGATCGAGTTCGCATTCCTGTTCGTCGCGCCGGTGCTGTATGTGGCGCACGCAGCGCTCGCGGCCTCGACGCAGTTCCTGGCCAACACGCTCGGCATGCACATGGGCTTCACTTTTTCGCAGGGTGGCATCGATTTCCTGGTTTTCAACGTATTCGGCAAATTTGCGCAGAAGTGGTGGCTGGTGCTGATTCTCGGCCCCGTCTATGCGGTCATCTATTACGTCGTCTTCCGCCTCACCATCCGCTGGCTCGACCTCAAGACCCCCGGCCGCGAGGAGACCAGCGTGGCTGCCGCGCCGGGCGCAGCCCCCGCAGGGGGCGATGACCGCGCACGTGACCTGGTGCTCGCCTTCGGCGGCGGCGACAACATCGCCAGCCTTGATGCCTGCATCACGCGGCTGCGGGTCGCGGTCAGGGATCCGGCGCTGGTCGACGAGCGCGCACTGAAGGCGCTCGGTGCGAGCGGGGTCATGCGCGTCGGCAAGGGCGTGCAGGCGGTGTTCGGGACGCTCTCCGAGCACTTCAAGACCAACATGGAAGACTACCTGCGCGCCTCAGGCGCAGCTCCCGCCGCCGGCCCCGCGCCGGCATCCGTGCCGCGCAGCCCGGTGGCCGCCGTCGCGGGGGCCGCCGACCCCGCGATGCTCGCGAGCGCGGCGCGGCTTCTGGCGGCGCTCGGTGAGCGCGCCAACGTGCGCGAGCTGGAGGCGGTTGCCCACACGCGCTTGCGCGTCAGGCTCGCCGACCCGGGTCGCTTCGACGAGGTGGCGGCGAAGCTGGCCGGGGTTGCAGCCGTCATGAAGGCGGCGCCCGGGGTGCTGCACCTGATCGTCGGCGAGCAGGCCGGCCGGCTGGCCGCCGTCATGAAGGTCGCCTGAGCGTCGCCTCGCGAAAAGATTCCTATCCGGCCGGCCGCCGCAGGAAATTCACGTAGCCGGCGAGAAACTGCTTCAGGTGCTCCTCGACGGCGGCGTCCTTGAGGCTGCCTGCCTCATCAAACACGCCGCCGGCGCGCGACACCATGAGTCGCCCGCCGAACCAGGTCTGGGTGCCGAGCGTGCGCATCACCGGCAGCCACGCGGCCTGGCTGAGTGTGGTGCCGAAGCCCCCCGGGGAGGCGCCGATGATGGCGAAAGGGCGGCCGCCGAACACCCGCCGGATGTCGGAGGACGGCCGCGACAGCCAGTCGATGGCGTTCTTGAACACCCCGGGGATGCTGTTGTTGTATTCGGGGGTCGCCAGCAGCACGCCGTCGGCGGCGATGATCGCCTCCTTCAGCTGGTTCACCGCCGCCGGGATGCCCTGGGCTTCGACGTCGGCGTCGTAGAGCGGGATGCCGCGCAGGCTGGCGACCTCCAGCGTCGCATCCTCCGGCATGAGGCGCGCCGCCGCGCGCAGCAGCGCGCTGTTATAAGAGCCGCGCCGCAGGCTCCCCGAGATTCCCAACACCTTGGTCATCGCCTCTCTCCCTGACTGCGCGGCCAGCGTGCGCCGCGCGGCGGTAGCTGGCAACCCGCGCCCTGGCGCTGCGGGCGCAGGCTGCTGCCGGCGGCGGCTAACCCTTCAGTTTCGCGGCCACGCGCCGGTAGGCCTCGCGGAACGGGATGCCCTCCGTGACCACCAGGCGGTTGGCTTCTTCGGCGGCGTGAATGGCGGGATCGAGCCGGATGGCCTCGCGCCGGAACTGCAGCGCCGCGATGGCCGGTGGCAGGATGGCGAGTGTCTCGAGAGCCAGGTCGATGCCGCGAAACAGCGGAAACTTCAGCAGCTGCAGGTCGCGGTGGTAGCCGGAGGGCAGCTTGGCGCACACCCCGAGTGCTTCCGCGAGACACGCCTGCGCGCTGGCCGAGCGGCCGCGGATCAGCTCGAACACGTCCGGATTGCGCTTCTGCGGCATGATCGAGGAGCCGGTGGTGAAGGCTTCAGGCAGCGCGACAAAGCCGAACTCCTGGGTGGCGAACAGCAGCACGTCGGCGGCGAAGCGCCCGAGATCCTGCAGCAGCAGCGTGATCTCGAACAACAGCTGCGCTTCGGCCTTGCCGCGCGAGAGTTGTACCGCGGTGACGGGCTGGTGCACGGCGGCGAATCCGAGCCTGGTGCGCGTCGCTTCACGGTCGATGGGCAGCCCCGGTGTGCCGTAGCCCGCCGCCGAGCCGAGCGGGCTCTTGTCGATACGGCGCAGCACCTGGGAGAGGCCGGTCGCGTCGTCGCGCAGCTCGGCCGCAAAGCCCCCGGCCCACAGCGGCACCGAGCTCGGCATGGCCTGCTGCTGGTGCGTGTAGCCGGGGAGCGCCGTGCCCGGCTCGCGCACCGCGAGCTCATCGAGCGCATCCGCAACCGCGAGCGCGCCGCCGCCGAGCTCCCCGACGGCTTCGCGCAGGTACAGGCGGATGGCGGTGAGCACCTGGTCGTTGCGCGAGCGTCCGAGATGGATGCGGGCGCCGGCTGCACCGATGCGCTCGGTGAGGCGCCGCTCGAGCGCGCTCTGGCCGTCCTCGTCGGCGAGCTCGATGCGCCACGCGCCGCGCGCGTGCTCGTCCGCCAGCGCGGTGAGGCCCGCGCGGATCGCCGTGAAGTCCTCGGGCGTCAACAGGCCCTGTGTCTGCAGCATCTCCGCATGCGCGATCGAGGCGCGCACGTCGTGCGGCACCAGACGCTCATCCAGCGCGTGGTCCTCGCCGGCGGTGTAATGCAGCACCCGCTCATCGAGCGGCGCGCCCTTGTCCCACAGCCGCGTCATGGCGTGCTCTGCTCGGCCGGCGTGAGCGCGTTGACATCGGCGACGATCAGCGTGCCGGTGCCCTCGTTGGTGAATACCTCGCCCAGGATCCCCTCCGGAGACTGGTACGACACCACGTGCACCCGGCGCACGCCGCCACGAATGGCGTCCTCGATAGCCTTGGCCTTGGGCAGCATGCCGGCGGCGAGGTGCCCTGCGTCGCGCAAGCGCTTCAGTCCCGGCAGATCCGTGTAGGAGATGAGCGAGCGCGGGTCATCGACGCTGCCGAGAATCCCGGGCGCGCCGGTGCACAGGATCAGCTTCTCCGCCTGCAGCGCGGCGCCGATGGCCGCGGCCACGGTGTCGGCGTTGATGTTGAGCAGCGTCCCGGACTCATCCGCGGACAGCGGGCTCACCACCGGCATGAGGCCGTTGTCGAGGAGCTTCCTGAGCACGGTGGTGTCCACCGCGTCGATGTCGCCGACGAAACCGAAGTCGACCAGCTCGCCGTCGGCGCTGAGTCTCACCGGCGCTCGCTTGTGGGCCCGCACCAGGCCGGCATCCACGCCGCTGATCCCGACCGCCTCGATATCGAGGTCGCGGCACATGCCGAGCACGCGCGTGTTGATCAGGCCGTTGAGGACCATCGCGGTCACGTCGATCGAGCGCTGGTCGGTGACGCGCCGCCCGTCCACCATGCGTGTCGGCACACCGAGCGCTTCCGCCAGCTCGGTGAGCTGCGGGCCGCCGCCATGTACCAGCACCACGCGCACGCCGAAGTAGTGCAGGATCGCGATCTGCTCCATCAGCACCCGCGTCGAGCGCGGGTCGGCGAACACGCCGCCCCCCGCCTTCACTACGAAGGTCTTGCCCTTGTACATGCGGATGTAGGGGGCGGCGCTGCGCAGGGCGCGGATGGCGAGAGCGTGATCGCTTCGGTGCATGATCATGAGGGAGTTCCCGCTTACCTCAGGGCTTGAGCATCTGATGGAGCACGGCCATCTGCACCGGCAGACGGTTGTAGGCCTCGCGCTGCACCACGCTGCGCGCGCCGTCGAGCACCTCATCGGCGATGGCGCTATTGCGTCGCACCGGCAGGCAGTGCATCACGCGGCACTCGCTTGAGGCGATCGTGAACCAGTCATTGCGCACGCACCAGCCGGTCAGCGTGCTGCGCAGCCGGGCATCCGCTTCCGTATCGCCGTAGCACTCGGTCGCGCCCCACTCCTTTACATACACGACCTCGGCGCCGCGCAGCGCGTCGTCGCGCTCGGCGGTCTCGCGCACCGAGCCCCCGGAAGCCGCCGCGGCGCGCCGCGCGCGTTCCATGATGGCAGCGGGGAGCGCAAAGCCTTCCGGACGCAGCACGATGACTTCCATGCCGCGTAAGCTGGCCATGTGCAGCGCCGCCGCCGGCACCGCCAGCGGCAGGGCGCGCGGGTGGTAGGCCCACGACAGCACGAAGCGCGCGGCGCGCGGCACCGCCAGATCATCGAGCGTCTTCCAGTCGGCGAGCGCCTGGCAGGGATGGTTGACCGCGGACTCGAGATTGATGAGCGGCTTGTCGATGAGGCTCGCCATGGCGTTGAACCGGGTCTCCGCCAGATCGCTCGCCAGGTCCTGGCCTTCGGCGAACGCGCGGATGCCGAGCGCGTCGCAATAGGCGCTGAGTGCCGGGATGCCCTCGCGCACGTGCTCGGCGGCCGCGCCATCCATGACGACCCCCGGGCGGGTCTCGAGTTGCCAGCTGCCCGCACCCGGGTGGATGACGAACGAGTTGCCGCCGAGGCGCGCCATGGCGGCCTGGAAGGACGCGAGCGTGCGCAGCGACGGATTGAAGAACACCAGGCCCAGGATCCGCCCCGTGAGCGCGTGTGGCTCGGGCTGCTTCTCCAGGCGCCGCGCGAGCTCCAGGAGCGAGAGCACCTCGTCGCGCCCGAAATCCGCGAGATCGAGAAAGCGCTTCATGCGGGCAGGTCGCGCAGTGCATCGCGCAGCAGGTCGACGTGCTCCTCTGCGAGGATGAGCGGCGGCAGCAGGCGCAGCACGTGCGGGTCGCTGGCCGTGCCGGTGAGGATGCAGCATTCGAGGAGTTCGGCCTGGATTTCCTTTGCCGGACGCCTCGTGCGCAGCCCCACGAGCAGGCCCGCGCCCTGGTGCGCGGTGACCGGGCCCAGGACACAGGTCCTGCGGATATACGCGCCCACGCGCCGCACACGCTCGAGCAGCCGCTCGTTCTTGATGGCCGCAATGACGGCCTCGATCGCCGCGCACGCCATGGGACCGCCGCCGAAGGTGGTGCCGAGGGATTCCGGCTTGAGGGAGGCGGCCACCAGCGGCGACAGCATGAGCACCGCGCAGGGAAAGCCGTTGCCGAGCGCCTTGGCCGTGGTGAGCATGTCGGGCCGCACGCCGTAGAGGTTGGCGGCGAAGGGCTGCCCGGTGCGGCCGACGCCGCACTGCACCTCGTCGAATATCAGCAGCGCCCCGACCTCATCACAGCGTGCGCGCAGTGCGCCGAGGAACGGCGCACCGAGATCCACCGCCCCGGCAAGCCCCTGCACGGGCTCGACGATCACGGCCGCCGTATGGCTCGTGACCTCGGCGGCAATGGCGGCCGTGTCGCCGCGCGGGATGAAACTCACGTCGAAGGGCGTGCGCGGAAACCCGTACCATTTCGCCTGCGCGCCCCAGGTCACCGCGCCCGCCGCAGCGGTGCGGCCGTGAAAACCGCCTTCGATGGCCGCGACGTGCGGCCGGCCCGTCATGCGCAGCGCTACTTTGAGTGCGTTCTCATTCGCCTCGGCGCCGCTGTTGACGAAGAACACGCTGGCGAAGGGCAGCTGCGAGAAGCGCACCAGGCGCCGCGCGGCTCGCGCGCGCACCCGCATCGCGACCGCGTTGCTCTGGAATTGACAGATTTCGGCCTGGCGTGCGAGCGCCGCCGTCCAGGCCGGATGCGCATACCCCAGGCCCGCGACGGCATGTCCGCCGTAGAGGTCGAGCACCCGCTCCCCAAGGGTGTTGGTGAGCCATACGCCCTGTGCCGATGCGACTTCCAGCGGGTACTGCGAAAATACCGGGGCGAGAAAATCGTGTGCCCGGGCTGCCGCCTGAATGCCGCTGTCGGTCGTCGTTCCCGCCGGTTTCTTCTTCGCCATTCCCTTTGGCCCTCAGGTCCAGCCGGGCGCGGCTGCGGTGAGACCGGCGGTTTCCGCCAGGCCAAACATCCGGTTCATCCACTGCAGGGCGCCGCCGGCGGCACCCTTGTTGAGATTGTCGATGGCGCACAGGACCGCTACGGTGCCGCCCGCGACCGCCCCCGACAGGTGCGCGTAATTGCTGGTCGCCACGTTCTTGAGGCGCGGCGCTTCCGTTCCGACCCGCACGAAAGGCGCGTGCGCGTAGAACTCGCGCAGCGCCGCCAGCAGCCCTGCGGTGTCGAGCGGGCGGGTGAGCTCGGCCTGCAGCGTCACGTGTATGCCGCGCGCGAACGGCCCGGAATGCGGCACGAAGGCAAAGTGCGCCTCCACCCCGCAGGCCGCGCGCGCGCATGCCGTGACTTCCGCCACGTGCCGATGCCTGAGCGCGCCGTAACTGTAGAGATCCCCGTGACGCAGCGGATGATGCGTGCCGTCCACGGGTTTGCGCCCCGAACCGGTGCTGCCGGTGACGCCGCTCACGAACAGCGTCGGGGTAACGAGGCCGCCGGCGAGCAGCGGCACGCTCGCGAGCAGCATCGCGGTGGCGAAGCAACCCGGATGGCCGACGTGCGCGGTCGGCAGCTCCCGCAGGTGCTCGGGCAGCGCACAGGTGAATTGCGCCAGGCGCGCGGGCGCGGCGTGCGCCTGGCCGTAGACCGCGGCGTAGGCCTGCGGCGTCGCGTAGCGGAAATCCGCCGAGATGTCGACCAGGCGCGGCCGTGTTCCGGCGCGCTCCGCCGTCGTCAGCAGCGTGTCGATGAGCGTGGCGGACACCCCGTGCGGGGCGGCCGAGAACACCGCGCACTCGCGCGCCTCGCTCACGAGCTCCTGCACCTGCGCCAGCGACTTGAAGCGCTCATCCGGGTAGGCGCTGTCGAGGTGCGGGAAGGCCGCCGCCAGCGGCTCGCCCGGCTGGCTGTCGGACATCACCGCCGCCAGAGCGAAGCGCGGATGCGTGGCGATCAGGCGCAGCAGCTCGCCGGCCACGTAGCCGGTACCGCCGAGCACCACGGCGGGGATACGAGCGCTCACTGCACCGCCGCCGCTTCGAGTCCGAGCGCCTCGATCACACGGTCCCCGAGTGCGGCGCCGTTGCTGATGGCGTTGAAGGCCGGCACGCCCATCTGGGTGGTGATGATGTCGACCCCCACCTGGTTGTCGGTGCAGGGGCCTGTGACTACGCACGGCTCGATGAGGAAGCGCTCGCGCAGCAGCTTCACGCCGCCCCAGGCCGCGACCGGATCGTTCGCCGACAGGATGACTGCGCTGAGCGCGGTGCGGATGTCGGGACACTCGAGGATCGCATCGACGCCGTAGGTGCCGAGGATGCCGTCGCCGAGCTCGAACACCAGTACGTCGGGCTTGCCGGCGGCGAGCTCGCTCAGCATGCTGCGGGTGAGCGCCGGACCGTTGCTGCGCGTCGTGGTGACGACGCCCAGATCGGTGAAAATCGCGCAGCGGCGTGCACCCGCGTCCTCCATGGCGAGGATGTCGCGGCGCAGTGAGACGCCGGTTGCCTTGAAGGCATCGACGGTGAGGCCGCGGTGGCGCATGCGGGTGATGACCGCGCAGGCGGCGGCGGTCTTGCCGGCCTCCATGCAGGTGCCGGCGAGCGCCACCACCGGCACCCCACGCGTGTCGAGCGCGGCGTTGGCGTCGAGCTTCCTGTGACCCACCCGCGCGGGCACGCCGATGCGCTCGCCCAGATAGGGAAAGTTGAGCGCGACGCCCAGCACGCGGCAGTCGAACGGCTTGCCTTTCTCCGGATTGATGGAGTCGCACACGCCGAGCACGCCACCGATGTTGAGCATCTGGATGACGTCGCCGGGTTGCAGCGTCGCGGGTACGTGGCCGGAGTAGCCGAACAGCGCCTGGCGGTGGCCGAGCGCGCCGGCGACCACGTCGCCCTTGCCGAGCTTGGCCATGCGGCCGCTGGTCAGCTCGAGGGTGTTGTAGATCGACTTGTTGTCGAGGACCTCGACCACGATGACGACGCCTTCCTGCGCGGGAATGTCCGCGGAGACGCGCACCTCGTGCGACAGGCCGCAGGCCTGGGTCACGGAGGCCAGCTTGTCGACCACCACGCTGCGCATGTCGCCCGGCATCGCTACGGATCCTTGCGCAGCGTCGCCGCGCGCTCGCCGGCGCGGGTATAGAACACACCCGGAAGCGCTGCGATCCGCGAGAACCCAAGCGAGTCACTCGCCGACCACTCGCCCGCCGCTTCGCCGTACACGCCCTTTGACGCCGCCATGAGCGAGAACGGCGACTCCACGCCCTCGACGAACACGCTGCCGCTCTGCAACAGCAGGTGCACCTCGCCGGTCACCCGCTGCTGCGAGCTCAGGAGCAGCGCCTCGATGTCGCGGCACACCGGATCGAGCAACTGGCCCTCGTGCACCAGATCGCCGTAGGGCTGGGCGACCAGCTCCTTGATGCGCTGCTGGCGGCCGGTGAGCACCAGCTTCTCGAGCTCGCGGTGCGCAGTGAGCAGCACCTCCGCCGCCGGCGCCTCGAACGCCACGCGTCCCTTGGTGCCGATGATGGTGTCGCCCAGGTGAATCCCGCGGCCGATGCCGAAGGGCGCCGCGAGACTCTCGAGCGCTTCGATGATCTCGACCGGGGAGGCGGCCTGGCCATCGAGCGCCACCGGCCGGCCGGCCCGAAAGCCGAGCACGTGACGCTCTCGCGGGCGCGGGTGCGTGAAGGCATCGCGGGTGAGGAGCCAGGCGTCATCGGGGATGCTGCCGGCGGAGGTGAGCGTCTCGCGGCCGCCGATGGTCACGCCCCACAGGCCGCGGTTGACCGAGTACCGGGCTCCCGTCGGCGGCACCGGCAGCCCGCGCTGCTGCAGATACTCGAGCTCGTCCTGGCGCTTGAAGGCCTCATCCCGCACCGGCGCCAGCACCTTGAGGTCCGGGGCGAGGGTGCGCAGCGCGACCTCGAAGCGCACCTGGTCGTTGCCGGCCGCGGTGCAGCCATGGGCGACGGTGTCGGACCCGAGCTGGCGCGCCAGGCGTGCGATGGTCTGCGCCTGCATGACGCGCTCCGCGCCCACGCACAGCGGGTAGAGCTGCCCGCGGCGCACGTTGCCCATGATGAGGAAGCGCAGCACCTGCTCGAAGTAGTCCGCGCGGGCGTCCACCTGGGTGTGCTCCACGGCGCCGAGCGCGCGGGCACGCCCGGCGAGGGCACGCGCGGCTTGCGCGTCGATGCCGCCGGTGTCGACCGTGACCGTGATCACCGGGCGGCGCTCGTGTTCGATAAGCCACGGCACCAGGAACGAGGTGTCGAGGCCTCCGGAGTAGGCGAGGACGATGGGCGTGATGCCGGTGCGTGCAGCCGTGTTGGACATGATCAGACCCGGAAAAGCGCGCGCAGGCGGCTGATGAGCTCGTCCTGCGCCCGCGCGGTGGCGGTGGCGATGAATATGGTGTCGTCGCCGGAGAGGGTCCCGGCCACTTCCGGCCACTCGGCCTTGTCGATCGCCACGGCAACGCTCTGCGCGGCGCCGATGGTGGTGCGCAGCACGGTGATCGAGGGGCCCGCGCGCCGCAGCTGGCGCACGAACTGCGCCAGGGTGCCGAAGTCGCCGTTGGCGCGCGTGACCTCGTCGGGGGGCAGCACGTAGCGGCCGCTCGCCTTGAGCACCCCGAGATCGCGCAGGTCGCGGCTGATGGATGACTGGGTCGCGCCGTGACCCTCCCGCTTCAGCAGGCGCACCAGGTCGGCCTGCTTGCGGACCAGGCCGCCGCGCAGCAGGCGCACGATGGCGCCGCGCCGCTGCAGCTGGTGCGCGTCGCTCAGCACGGCTCCGTGTCCCGGCGCATAAACATGCGCGCATTGTGCATTTTAATGCATAAGAGTCAAGGGGCCCGGGCGCGGCGACGCAGCGAAGCGCTACAATGCCGCCCGCGCACGCAGCGGCGTGCGAACCGCGGGGGATGATCATGCGTTCACCACGCTCAGCAGGCGCGGCCCGGGCCGCGGCGCTCGCCGCCGCCGTCGTGTGCGGCGCGTTGTACGCCCAGACCGTGAACCTCAAGCCGGGCATGTACGAGGTCGTGTCCAGCTCGCAGGTGACGCTGTCGCCGGAAATGCAGAGCCGCCTGCCGCCCGGCTACCTGGCCGGGCTGCAGAAGCCACGGACGCAGCAGCAGTGCATCAGCGATGCGGACGTGAAGCAGGTGGGGAAGAAGCTGTCGCAGGAGCGCGGCAACGACCCGAGCTGCAAGATGACCGATCACACCGTCAGCGGCAACCAGGTGAAGTTCGTCATGCAGTGCCAGCGCGCGACCACGCACTTCGAGGGCACGTTCTCCTCCGACTCGTTCAAGGCGGTGATCCGTTCGCAGACCGACCATGGCCCGATGACCATCAAGCTCTCGGGGCGGCGGATCGGGGACTGCGCCAAATAGGTGAGCGCGCGGCGGCTACTTGTCTATGGTGAACACCAGGTCCGCGCCGCGCGCCTGGCCTACCTCGGTCCTGACGGTCCAGTGGTCGCCGAGCGTGTAGCGCAGCTTGAGCGTATTGAACTGCTGCGTGAGGCTGATGCCGTAGCTCACGTACAGGCGCGGCGACAGGTAGCGGCCCAGTACCAGTGAAGTCTCGTTGGTGATGTCGGACTCGAGACTCACGTCTTCTATCCCGACGCGCGAGCCGAGCTGCTGCCCCAGGATCGCGGCGCCCTGCGCGAGCGCCGCGCCGCCCGCGCCGCTGTTGCCGGTGGTGCGGTTCTGGGCCGACTCGAGCGAGCCGCCGGCCAGGATCAGCGACACGATCTGCGACTGCGGCAGCGAAGGATCGGAGAAGAACGTCATGTGCGGCTGCAGCAGCGTGCCGCGGACGTTGACGCCGGCTTTGACATCGGGGAATTCCTTGATGGCGCGCAGGTCGATGCCCGGATTGTCGATCGGGCCGCCGGTGAAGATCAGCCGGCCGCGCTCGATGTCGAGCTTGCGCCCATAGGCGGTGTACTTGCCCTCGGCCACCGACAGTTCCCCGGTCGCGCGCGTGAAGGCGTCGTAGCCGCTGCGGATGGTGATGTTGCCGGTGAGTCTGCAGGTGAGCCCGGTGGTGTCGATGGTCACGCGATCGCCCAGGCCGAGCGTGATGTTGCTCATCACCTCCACGCGCTTGGTGGGATCTTCCTCTTCGCTGCCCACGATCACTTCATCGGGCGAGGCGCGCGCCGCGCCGGCGAAGTCCTTGGGCTGGATTTTGGCGTACGGCACCGTGACCTTGCCGGTCACTTCGATCCTGCGCCCCTCGACGGCGAACTCGAGATCGGGTGAGGCGTCGATCTGCGCCTCCGGAACGTCCGCGACGCGCAGGTTGGTTCCCTGCAGATGAAACTTCCCGTACGGCAGCAGCTCGCGCCATTCGAGGTGCCCGCCGGCCTTGACGCTGCCGGCACCGGTGTGCGCACTGCCGTCGAAATCCAGTCCCGCCTCGCTTAAGCGCGCGTCCAGCTGCACCTGCCGCAGGGCCAGGTTCACCTGGTAGACGTCGAACTCGCCGTCGCTGATCTTGACCTGTCCCGCCAGGCGCGGCGTCCCGGCGGTGCCGGCCAGCTGGACATCCGCGTTGAAATGCCCCGCCGCGCGGTCGATGTCGGGGACGTAGAGTGAGATGAGGCCGAGCTCGGCGGTCTGCGCGTGCAGCTCGCCCGTGAGGGGCATGTCCTGCCAATGCGCCAGCGCTTCCGGGGGTGATGTTCCCCGCGGCGCGAGCCGTTGTACATCCAGCCGGCCGTGGAGGGTGCCGACCTCGCCGTCGCCGAGATCGGCCTGGGCCGTGATGAGTGCGGGTGTCGCGCTCACCGTCACCGTGCCTGAGCCGATGCGGGTGTGCTCGGTCCTGCGGCTCGCGAGCTTGTGGGCGATCTGGGCGTCGGTCAGGTCGGCGCGCAGTGTGCCCACGACCGGGGTGCCCGGGCCGCCCGACACTCGCGCCAGCGCGCTGGCGGTGCCGAGGTATTCAACCCCGGGCGTCATACCGGCGGTGAGCGTGTGGAGCGGCAACTGGTTCGTCATGACGGTCGCCGACCACATCCCGGGAGTCCAGTCGCCATCGGCGCACAGGCTCCCGGGGGTACCCACCAGGCACAGCCACTCCAGGCGCAAGTGATCGGGTGCCGCGCTGAGTGCCACGGGACGCTCGAGCGACAGGTGCAGCGATTCGCTGCCATTGAAGGCGAGTGCCTCGAGCTCGCCGTTGAAGACTCGGTGCGCGTAGGCGCCGCGCGCCTGGGCGCTCGCGGCGAGACCGGTGACCGCGACCGCGAGGCGCACGTCGTAGGCGGAGGGCGGACCGCTGAGCGTGAGCGAGACGCTGTCGAGCGTGTGCTTCCGGTAGCTCAGCTTGCGCAGCCGCGCGTCGATCTTCGAGGGCTGCTGGGATGCGCCGGGATCAAAATTGACCTCCGCGTCGAAGCTCTCGAGCTTGATCCCCTGGTAGTCGAAGTCCCCGCCGTGCGCCGTGACAACGATCGCCGGGTCGGTGAGCGTACCGCGCAGGGTCCCCGAGGCCTTGAGCTCACCGCGGGTGCCGGGGGCGAGCAGGCTCAGGTCCGCGGCGGAGACGGCGAAGCGCAGATCCATGCGCTCGCTGATGTGCCCATCGAGCGCCACCCGGGCGCTCCCCAGGCCGACGCGCACCTCGCTGAAACCCCAGGTGTTTCCGGAGCGCGTCACGGTGCCCGAGCCGCTCGCCGCCACGCCGCGCAGCTTGCCGCTCAGGCTATCGAACGCAGCCGTGAGATCACCCCGGGTGTCCAGGCCGCGTCCCGAGGCCCCGAGCATGAAGCTGACGCTACCCGGGAGATCGGGCCGCAGCGCGCCCGGATTGATGGCGGCGACGCGGCCGGCGACCGACCACGACTCCTGCGGCGACCACACCACCTGGCCGCTGACGCTGGCGTGACCACCGAACAGGTCAATCTCCGCGCTATCGAATCCGAAGCTGTCCTTGCCCAGCGTGCCGCTCACCTCCAGCGGCATCAGCGGCAGGCCGGCCGCGCGGGCGCTGCCGCTCAGCCGTACGCGGTAGGGCAGCACCCCGGCGAGGGTGAAGGAGCCGGAGGCGCCGGACAGCGCCGGATCACGGCCCACCAGCGGCCAGCGGAAGTTGCTCACCTCGCCGCTCACATCGAGTCGCGGTCCGTCGATGCCGATGGTGCCGGCGCCGCGCAGCAGGGCCCCGGAGCCTGAGTGACGCAGCTCCACGTGCCGGGCGGTGAGCACGCGATCGGCGTAGCTGCCCGAGAACTGCCCCTGGAACAGCCCGGCGCGCAGTCCGGTGGGGTTGACGGGGCCGTGCGCGCTGAAGCCCGTGGCGTCGCCGCTGCCGGCCAGGTGGCCGGTGATGCTGCCGAGCGGGCCGCTCAGGCCCCAGGCGCGCAGATTGAAATCCCGCACCACGGCATCGCCGACCCAGTGCCACTGGTTGGTGAGATCGAGTGCCTGGCCGGAGACGTCGGCACGGAACGGGCTGTCGGTGTGCGCAACGACGTGGAGGATGTTGAGATCGCCCCGGGCGCTGCCGGCCACCGTCCAGGCAGGCTGTCCCGCCGGGCTCCACAGGATGCGCCCCTTGACCTCCAGCCCGACGGGATCGGCGGCGATAAGGTCGCCGATCGCGCTGACGCGCGCCTCGCCTCCCAGCAGGCCCTCGGTCTGAAAGAAGCGAATGACGTGATGACGGACGACCGCGGCGCCGCTGATGTCGGTGGCATCCAGACGGAAGCCATTGGGAACGGTGAGCGTCGCACTGCCCACCCGCCCCTGCTCGGCGCTGATGATCAGCCAGCGCGGCAGGAACACCGGCGCGCCGGGGGTAGACGGGCGGGTGCGGCGCTTCACCTGGATCAGCGCGCTGCGCACCGAGCCGTGGGCGACGCGAATGGTCTGCAGCACGAGTGGCATGAGGTCGACGCGGCCCTCGATGCCCTCGAACTTCAGGTGCACCAGATCGTGATCGATTTCGACGCGCTCGACGGCGAGGCCGTCGGCCACCGTGCCGCTGACACCGACGATGTCGAGCTGCACGGGACCGAGCTGGCGCGGGATGTGGCGGATCGCGAACTGCAGTCCGCCGCTGGTGTAGAGCGCCGACCAGATGAGTGCCACCGGCGCCACGATAGCCGTGACGATCAGGACGGAGGCGAGGGCGAGCAGCAGGCGGCGGAGGCTGAACATCGCTACAGCTTCGGCGAGAAGTTGATGTGCAGGCGCGGACTGCGCTTGGGGCAAAAGGTTCCCCCGGTCGCGGTCGGTGGCGAGCACGGTTCAGTGAGCGGCTCCGCGATATCGATGCCGAGCGTGAGTACCGGCAGGCGCACCCGCAGGCCAACGCCCACGGAATACTGGAGCCGCGTGCCGAAGCGATCGAAGGCATTGCCGTAGTCGAAGAAAGTGGCGAGCCCGAGATTGTTGGGCAGATCGCGGATCACCTCCACGGTGCCGGTGATCACGTCCTTGCCGCCGACCTTGATATACCCGGCGATCGACTTGCAGCTGCCGTCGGGATTGCGCGGGAACAGCCCGGTCGGGCTCTGGGTGCACACCGCCTCGATCGGCGACAGGTCGTTGTAGGCGAAGCCGCGCACGCTGTTGTCGCCGCCGGCGAAGAAGCGGAACACCGTGGGCAGCTGGCTGAAACCCGACACCAGGCTCGCGCCCACCTCATCGCGCAGCAGCAGGTGCCACTTCCTGCCGAGACGGAAGACCCGCTCGGCCTGCAGGTGCAGCTGGATGAAGTTGGAATCGGAGCCGAGCGAGCTGTGCGAGCCGCGCAGCTCGGCGAAGAACGGATGCTCGAACAGCGCCTCGCCGAGATAGCCCTTGGGGACCGAAGCGAGGTCCACTCCCGGCACCAGCAGCCGATCGGTATGCGCACCGGGAAGGAACTCCGCGCCGAGCGGCAGGTCGCTGGTGGTGCGCATCGCGGACAGCAGCCATACGTGCTGCCAGCTGCCGGTGACCTCGGTGATGCTCGGACCCACCGACAGGGTGTGCGTGGTCACATCGGCGAGCTGGCGCTGTTCGACCGACCCCCCCAGGGTCAGTTTCTCTACCGCCGGGTCGCCGATCGGCACGTTATAGCGGGTCTGCAGGCGGTACTTGGTCACCTGCGCCGCCTGCACCTCGACGCTGAAGCTGTGGCCGCGGGTGTTGATGCGCCGGTCCTCGAATCCGAATGTGCCGCGCGGCCCGGTGTCGGTGGCGTAGCCGGCGCCGAAGGAGTAGCGGTGTCGCCGGCTCGGGTCGGCGTGGATGCTCACCGGCACGATGTGCGTGCTGCGCTCGGGATCCCCGGGCAGCACCTCGAGGTTGGAAAAGTACTGCGAGTCGTCGAGGGCGAACTGGGTGCGCAGCACCTGCGTGAGATCGAAGGGCTCACCCTCGTGGTAGCGCAGGTAACGGCGTACCAGCGCCTCGCTGACGACGTTCTGCCGGATGCTGGTGGTTCCGAAGTAATAGCGCTCGCCGGTGTCGATCTCGAGCGCGATGTTCGCCTTGTGGTTCGGCGGGTCGACGACCAGCTCGTTGCGAATCAGGCGCGCGTCGAGATAGCCGTAGGTGGCCGCGGTGCGCTGCAGGTCGGTCTTGATGCTCTCGTAGGCCGCGTGGCTCAGGCGATCGCCATCGTGCAGCGGCAGGTGCTGCAGGATGCGCTGGAACAGCGGGTCGCTTTCCCCGGGCCCGTCGACGCGCACGTCGATGTTGGCGACGAGCACTGGCTTGCCCGGGTTGATGTTGATGGTGATGCGCCAGTCGCCGTGGCCCAGGTCGCTGACGCTGGACTCGACCTGCGGCTCGTAGTACCCGAAGGGTCTGAGCGCCGACTGCACCTCGCGCTCCACGCGGTTGTGCAGCCGCTCGATCGTGTCGGCATTGAGGTCCGCGCCGCCCTTCTTGTAGCGCTCGAAACTCAGGTAGGCAAGCACGTTGGCGCGCAGCACTTCGTCGACGCCGCGGATCTCCACCCTTACGCCGGCGGCGTGCGCGAGCGGGCAGGCGAGCAGACACAGGGCAACCACCGGGGCCCGCCTGTGCCGTCGACGAGCCTGCGGCAGGGGATTGCGCTGCGTCATCTCAACGGAATTCTAGAGCCTCGCGAGCGCTGCCGCTCGCCGCTGGTAATCAGAGCGCGCGCGCACGGCGCGGGTTCCGTGCCGACCTCACGGCCACTCTGCGGGGTTCAGCTCGAATTCAGTTTCGCCGGCGGCTTCGCCGCGCGGGTCGAAGCGCCGCTCGGCGAGGTACAGCCGCCCGCCGGGCTCCAGCAGCACTACGGTCGAGCAGCGGGTGCCGTAATCCGGGTGCAGCACGAACGGCGCCGACAGGATCCGGTCCCAGTCTCGCGGTAGCCCGCTGCCGCTGCGGGGCAGCGCGGCGTCGTCCGCCACCTGCGTACGATCATTGAGGAGCTCGAACAGCGCGGCCGGCGCTGCCGACTCGCCTTGACGCAACCACGCCTCGAAGCCGCGCCGCACCCGCTGCAGTTTTGGCCACGGTGTGTCGAGAAGCTCGTTCGACAGACCGTAGCTGCCCGGGGCCAGCGGCCGCGCGAACGGGGTGGTGCGGTTTGAGCCGTACCAGAGCGAATCCCGGTCGGTGAGCAGCAGGTTGAATCCGGAGTAGCGGCTCGCCTGCGGTTCGAGAGCGGTGAAGAATTGCTGTGCGCTCAGGGAAGCGCCCGCCGACGCACCCAGGTAGCGCGGGATCAGCTCGCCGCGCGAGGGCGCCCCCAGCCGCGGCGGCTGCAGCTCGCGAAAGTTGGTGACCACGCCGAAGCGCCGCTCCCGGTCCACCGCGAGCCACGTGCCCTGCGCACGCAGGTCGCGTCCGGCGATGAAAGCCGCCGGCGGCGGCCACTTCGCCAGCGCCGCGGCCGCTCGCTCGTGATACTCATCGCGGTTGGCGGCCACCACCAGGCGGTAGCGGGGATGCGCCTGCCATGCGAGCACCAGCAGACACATGGGGCTCTAGCCGCGTCCTTTCAGCCAGGTCTCGATCAGGCGCCAGGAAATGGACTGCGAGGGCGGCGCCAGCGCCTCGCCCGAGTTGAGTTGCGCGCGCGTGAACCAGCGTGCGTCCTCAAGCTCCCCGCCCACGCGCACGCGGCTGCCGGCGGCCGCCGTCGCCTGAAAGCCGATCATCAGGGAGGACGGAAACGGCCACGGCTGCGAGGAGTCGTAGCGCAGGCCGGTCACGGCAACGCCGGTCTCCTCCGCCACCTCGCGCTCGACCGCGTCCTCGAGGCTCTCGCCGGGCTCGACGAAGCCGGCGATGGTGGAGTAGCGCCGCGGCGGCCAGCTCGCCTGGCGTCCGAGCAGCGCCCGCTCGCCGTCGCTTACCAGCACGATGATCGCCGGATCGATGCGCGGAAAGAGTTCCTGCGCGCACGCCGCGTTCGAGCACACCAGAATGTGACCGGCGCGGGTCGCGATCGTGCCTGCGCCGCACACTCCGCAGTGGCGGTGACGCGTGCGCCAGATCGCCATGGCACGCGCATAGGCGAGCAGACCCGCTTCGTCCGCGGCCAGCAGCGGCGCCAGCGGCCGCAGCTCCTCGAACGCCGTGCCGGCCGGCGCCCCGACCGACTGCCCGGGAGGCAGATCGATGAGCACGCAGCGCATGCCGCGAAACCACCCCAGCAGCACGAGACTCGCCTCATCCGCGGCGCGCACCAGTGGCGCGCCGTGCGCGAGGAAGGCGATGCGCGGCGGGGTGTGCGCGTGCAGCAGGTGCGCGGTGCCGTGGCCGACCAGGTAAATAGTCGCCGGATCGGCGCGCGCCGCCGCGATCCAGTCCGGGTCCTCACGCGCCTCCGCGCGCCGCTCGAGATAGGGACCCGAGAAGAAGTTCGCCCGATCGTGATCCATGAACGCCGCTCGTCTCCCGAAGGCAGTGGCGGCGGATTCTAGCCGGCCCCCCCGGGAAATTGCAGCGGGCTCGCGCAATGATGGCAGCGGCGGGCGCGCAGCGGAAAGCGCTCGGTCACCAGGAGGCCGCCGCACTCGCTACAGCGTCCGAAGCGCAGCTGGTCGCCGCGCGCCAGTGCGGTGGCGAGAAACACGGTGTGCTCGAAGGAAATCTGCGCCGCGGGCAGCAGCAGCCGATAGGCCTCGAACGCCTGGCACAACAGCTCCCCGCGCGTGAGCCCCGGCAGCGCGCCGGGCGGCTGCGCGGAGAGTGCCGCCGGCACCACGCCGAGCAGCGACAGCACGCTCGCCAGTACCGCGGTTTCCTGCTGCAGGCGCAGCGAGCGCGTGAAGTACGCGACCTGGTGCGGGGACTTGCCGCGATGACGCGGCAGGTAGCGCCGCGCATGGCTCATGTAGGAGCGGTACAGCTTGCGGATGCGGTCGTCCGACAGACCGGTCCAGATGCGGATGGTGCGGGTGCGCGCCTCGTGCCGCAGGAAGCGCAGCGCCAGCTCCAGCGCCAACCGCTCGCGCCGGTAGCGATCGTCGCAGATGCGCATGGAAGTCTTCCGGCGGCCTAAGGGGTCGCTACATTGCGGGAAAGAACCGGCAAAACTCAAGCACGCAAATTTGGTAAAAAAATCCCAAATTCACGGATGGCTTCCCCGGCCGGCTCCGTTACGATAGCCCCTCATGGGAGAGAGGCGCGCCATGCTGTTGCAGTGCGAGACGCAGGACCCTGACGAGGGCGCGGGTCTGGTGGCCGGATGGTTGCACCCCGAGACGCTCGAGTCCCTGGTCGAGCTCAACGAGCTGTGCCTGGCCCTGCTCGCGGAGCAGGCCGCGGCGCGCACCGCCCCGGCGAGCCTGCTGTTGCGGCAGGTCGGGGAGCTGTGGCGCGTGCTCGACACCGCGGCGCGGCGCCGCGCCGCCGCCTGTCCCTACCTGCTGGTGGACGCCGGCTTCGCGGACCCGCTGCGCTGGCGCCAGCCGGCGGCCGTGGGCGTGGGTGATGCCGGCCAGGCCGCCTACACCACATTCTTTACCGTGCCGGGGACGACCGGGGTTGCGAGGCTGGTGTTCACGTACGCCTGGCACCTGGCCCGCTCCCACAGCGCCGCCGCACGACTGCTGCTCGGCATGAGCGCGCCGTGCGCCGCACTGATCGCTCACTGCAGCCTGCGCCAGATCCATGCGCTGGCGGAGACTCACCAGGCCTGGCTGAAGCCGCGCTGGCCGGCGCGCGTGCAGGTGTGGCGTGAGCTGCTGCTGGCGGCGGCATCCGGGGAGGCGCCGGTGCTCGAGCGCGCGCGCCTGCACGGGCTCACGCTGCTGGCGGCGGACGCCTGCGGCTCACCGCCGTGACGGGCACACCCGGCGCGCCTATTTCGCGAGCTGGAACAGAGTGGACGGCACCCAGCCCTCGTTGCCGAGTTCGTCACTGACCTTCCACCACATGCCGTCTTTCTCGCCGCTCGGATAAAGCGTCATCCCCGGGTCGAGATCGCGCACCTTCTTCGACTTGATATTCGCCGCCTCGTACATCTTGCCCGGCTTGGCCATGGTCACCGACTGCGTGGCGTTGTCGGCCTTGGCGTTGAGAGTCATGCCTTTGACTTCGTTGACGAGCTTGGTGTACGCGTCGAGGTAGGCCATGGTGACGACCTGGCCGATCTCGGTGTTCGCGTAACTGCTCGCACCCGCCGCCGCAAAGCCGCCGAAGAAGGCGCCGCCGCCGGCGCCCCAGCCGAGGTCGGTCTTCTTCGAGTGTCCCTGCTGCAGGGCGACCTGTTCGGTGGAGCGCACGTCGGTCAGGGTCAGCACCACATCCGCGGTCTTGCTCTTGAGACTGATGCCGCCGACCACCGCGCCGGCCACGCCGCCCAGCAGGCCCCCGACCAGTCCGCCGAGGTTGCGGCCGCCTGAATTGCTGTTCTTGGTGACCACGTCGGGCACCAACACGTAGTCGGCCGCCTTCATCTGCCCCTTGCCGATGTTGGAGCCGCCGCGCATCTCACCACTGCCCGCCAGCGCCCGCTCCTGCTGCGCAGCGGACAGGCCCTTGCCGCGATCAAGCAGCGTGAAGCATCTGGACTGCGACACGAACACCTTGATCAGCGCTTCGGGGGACTCGAGGTTGTACGCGAGCCACCACTTGTTCTCCGGCTCGGTCACCGCGAGCGTGCCGATCTTCTTGTCGCAGGTTGGAATCTCCGGCGGTGGCTGATCGGCGGCCCACGCGGCCACCGTGGCGCACAGACCGGAAACCGCCAGCCACGTCGCAACGCCGCTCTTGAGGCTCTTGTGGGGCACGATGATTTCTCCCAGGAAAGCGTTGTTGTTCGAAGCGCGTGTCGCCCTAGTGTAGGCCCAAGTCCGCGGCCGGGGTAGCTCGACGGGGCTCGTGTCCGTTTTTGCCCGGTATGCGTCTGCCATAGCGGTGGCGCTGCTGTCCCGAGTGCTGGAAGATGTTGCCGATTGCTCACCGGGAGGCTCGCAGGCCATGAAGCAGGCTCTGATCGTTGTCGACGTGCAGGAATCCTTCCGCAGGCGGCCCTACTTTCGGGACGAGGAGCTGCCGCGGTTCCTGCGCAACGTGCAGTCGCTGATCAATCGCTGCCAGTCGCGCGGTATCGCGCTCGTGCAGGTGTTCCACCAGGAGCTCAGCGACGACGCCGGTAATCCGTTCTCGGCGGCCTCGGGCTGCGTGCGCGCGATGCCCGAGCTGTCGCTGCGCGCCGATGCGGTGTTCTACAAGCAGGTGCATTCGGCCATGTTCGGCAGGAACGGCGACGGGGTGACGCTGGAGGCGTGGCTGCGCGAGCGCGGCGTCGGGGAGCTGCTGATCACCGGGATCCGCACCGAGCAGTGCTGCGAGACTACGACCCGGCACGCTTCGGATCTGGGTTTCGGGGTGCGCTACGTGAGCGATGCGACGCTGACCTTCCCGATGCAGACCCGCTTCGGACGCGAGGTGTCGGCGCAGGAGATTCGCGAACACACCGAGCTGGTGCTCGACGGGCGCTTTGCGCGCGTCGTGGCGACCTCGGGTGCGCTGGCGTGAGGGTCGCAGGCGCGAGCGCCGCTGAGCCCATCACCGAGGTGGTCTTCGCGCTGCTGCCGAACGTGGTGCTGCTGGACGTTGCCGGGCCTGCAGACGCGTTCCGCAACGCCGGTGGGAAGGTGCCCGGAAGCTACCGGCTGCGCTTCGCAGCGCCGGAGCCGCGTCTGCAGGCGGCCGTCGGACTACAGCTGAGCGCGCTCGAGCCGTTGCCAGTGCGCCTGGCGCCCGGGACGATCCTGGTGCTCACGGGGCTTGCGGCAATCGATCCGCATGAAGCGGCGACGCGGCGCCTGATCGAATGGCTGCGATCGGGCGTCGCGGACCCGGCGCTGCTCCTGTGCGTGTGCTCAGGCAGCGTGCTGGCTGCCCGGGCCGGATTGCTGGCCGGTCGCGAGTGCACCACCCATCACGCGCACATCGAGGAGCTGCGCCGTGCGGAGCCGCGCGCGCGGGTGCTCGAGAACCGCATTTTCGTGGAGGACGGCCCGGTGTTCACCAGCGCCGGAGTCACGGCAGGCATTGATCTTGCGTTGCACGTCATCGCCCGGCAACTGGGTGCGCCGGTCGCCGCTGAAGTCGCCCGCGACCTGGTCGTGTACCTGCGCCGCGCCGGCACCGACCCCGCGCTCTCGCCCTGGCTGATGCACCGTAACCATCTGCATCCGGCGGTGCATCGCGTGCAGGATGCCGTGGCGCGCGATCCATCGTGCGCCTGGAGCTCGGCCGAGCTGTCCGCGGTGGCCTGCACCAGTTCGCGCAACCTCGCGCGGCTGTTCGCAGAGCACGCGCGCTGCTCGCCGCTCGACTACGTGCAGCTGATGCGCTTCGCCTTCGCCCGGCAGCTGGTCACCCACAGCCGGCTCGATCTGGAGCGCGTGGCGGCGAAGGCGGGGTTTCGCTCCGCCCAGCACCTGCGGCGCGTGTGGTCGCGCTGGGAAGCGCGCCCGCCGAGCGCGCTGCGCAGCCGCGAGCCGTACGCGGCGTAAGCTAAGCGGGTCGCGGCCGGCGCATCAGCCGGTGACGCCGCGGCGCATCTCTCGCGCTCTTCAGTAGATCGCGATTTCGCGGCGGCCACCCGAGTCGCGTGCGCCGCGGAACATGCCCTCGGTGCTGAAGTCCATGACGATCTGGCCGTCCGTGCCGACCGCGATGAGGCCGCCGTCCCCGCCCAGTGCGGCGAGTATCTCGTGCAGCGTCTCGTGCACCGCCTGTTGGAGGCTTAAGGCTCGGTACTCGACCGCGGCACACACGTGGTGGGCGGCCACCGCGCGGATGAAATACTCGCCGTGCCCGGTCGCCGAGACCGCGCACACGCCGTTCTTGGCGTAGGTCCCGGCGCCGATGATCGGCGAGTCCCCGACGCGCCCCGGGCGCTTGTTGGTCATCCCGCCGGTGGAAGTGGCGGCCGCCAGATTGCCGTCCCCGTCCAGCGCCACGGCCCCGACCGTGCCCTGCGAGGAAGGGACCAGGTCCGAGACACGCTGGCCGCGCTGCTCGCACTCGAGTTGTTCCTGGCGCTCCACGGTGCGGAAGTAGCGGTTGGGGACCAGCGCGAAATTCTCTTCCAGGGCGAATTCCTCGGCGCCTGCACCCACCAGCAGCACGTGACGCGACTTCTCCATCACCCGGCGCGCGAGCTCGATCGGATTTCGCACGTGCCGCACCGAGGCGACCGCGCCGGCGCGCAGCTGCCTGCCGTCCATGATCGCGGCGTCGAGCTCCACCGCGCCGTCGCGTGTCAGGGCGGCTCCATGGCCGGCGTTGAACGACGGGTCGTCCTCGAGTATCCGCACCGCGGCGCTGACGGCATCGAGACTGCTGCCGCCGCGCTCGAGCAGCGCGAAGCCCCCGTCCAGCGCCGCTTCGAGGCCGGCGCGGTAGCGCTGCTCACGCTGCTCCGAGAGCATCGCACGCGGCACAGCCCCCGCGCCCCCGTGGATGGCGATCGCGTACCGGTTCGCACTCCCGGAAGGCTTACCGGGCATCACGGTACATGGCGATGTCCCGCCGGCCGCGCGAATCGCGCGCGCCGCGAAACATGCCGACACTGTTGAAATCCATGGCGATGTTCCCGCTCCGGTCCACGGCGATCACGCCGCCTTCGCCCCCGCTCGCGCGCAGCTTTTCGTGGATGACTTCGCGCACCGCCTGCGCAAGCGTCAGGTGCCGGTATTGCAGCAGCGCGCAGACGTCGTAGGCGACCACCTGGCGGATGAAGAACTCGCCCTGTCCGGTACCGGAGACCGCGCAGGAGGCATCGTCGGCGTAGGTACCGGCACCGACGATGGGCGAATCGCCGACCCGCCCGCGGTGCTTGTTGGTGAGCCCCCCGGTGGAGGTGGCCGCGGCGAGATGGCCGGCGCGGTCGAGGGCGACGGCGCCCACGGTGCCGGTGGCCGCCGGCGCGGCCGCCTTCAGCTGCAGGGCTTCCGTCTGCCGCGCCTCGTCGAGCTCCCGTACACGCGCCTCGGTGCGGAAATAGCCGCGCGGCACGAGCACCATGCCCTGCTCGAGCGCGAACTCGGCCGGACGACCTGGGCGCTGCACGTGTGGTGGGGGCGACCGTCGAATATCCTCTGCGCGGGCAACGCGGAG
>Ga0209626_1000004_pt1 | contig 109679 bp, 106 predicted proteins | sample JacPinW_OM1H0_M2_FD_187962 | JGI IMG/M metagenome (GOLD analysis project Ga0209626, IMG submission 187962) | Forest soil microbial communities from Algoma, Ontario, Canada - Jack Pine, Ontario site 1_JW_OM1H0_M2 (SPAdes) (version 2) | ecosystem: Environmental > Terrestrial > Soil > Boreal... | reverse complement strand
CGAAGGCGGCTACCTGTGCCACGTGGATCGGCCGCCACACCTGCGCCGTGAGCGTTCGGGGCCGGTTCAGCGCGCCCGCGCCGCTCGGCGCCGCCGCAGCAGCGCCGACACAGACAGCCGCGCAGGCCTGTGAGCGCTCGCTGGCGGGCACGCTGGCCGGCGAGCAGATCGAGTTTGCCAGCGGCAGTGCCGCGATCGACACACGCAGCGGCGCGCTTCTCGATCGACTCGCGAAAGAAGCCAGGACCTGTCCGGGCACGCTGCGCATCGAAGGCCATACCGATCCCGTCGGACGGTCGGCGTTCAATCGCAGCCTGAGCCAGGCGCGCGCCGCCGCCGTGCGTGATGCGCTCATCGCCCGCGGTGTGCCGGCCGAGCGGCTGCGCGCGCAGGGATTTGCGGCGCGGCGACCAATCGCCGACAACCTCACCGAGAGCGGTCGCGCACGCAACCGCCGCATTGAATTTCACGCTGTGTCTGCCAACTGACGCTTCCCTGAGGGAGGGGCAACATGGGCTTTCTCCTGGCGAAAATCCTGTTCCTGCTGGTGCTGGCCGCCGCCTGTGGCGCTTTGTTCACCTACTGGTGGTTCCGCCGTCACTACGAAGACGTGACGCTCGAGTACGCGCGCTCGCGCGATGAGTGGGCGAGCTGGCGCCGCGGCTTCGAAGCGCGCCTGGCGGCGCTCCCGGATGTGGATCTGCAGCCGCTGCGCGAGCAGGTGGCGGCAGTGGACGAGGCGGTGCGCAACATCGACGTGCCCATACCCGAGCGCGTCGATCTGGCGCCGCTGCGATCGCGCCTCGATGACATCGAGCGCCGCATCGGCGACATCCGCCTGCCGGAGCCCTCAGATCTCACGCCGATGCAAGAGCGGCTGACCGCAATCGAGCATGCGCTGTTCCCCGTGCAGACCCGCCTGGATGAGCTCGAGAGCGCCGTGCGGGCGGTCCACGTGCCGCAGACGCTGGACCTGACTCCGGTGCTCGAGCGGCTCGGCACGCTGCAGTCGCATCTGGAGAATCCGCCGGCTCCGAAGGTCGCGGTGCGTGAAGGCAGCCGCAACCTCCTGACGCACCCCGGGCACGGCAAGCCGGACGATCTGACGCAGATCAAGGGTGTCGCCAAGGTACTCGAACGCAAGCTCCATCGCGTCGGCGTGTTCTACTTCTGGCAGATTGCCGAGTGGTCCGCCGAAGACGTCAAGTACGTCGACGGCCAGCTCACGGCCTACAGGGGTCGCATTGAGCGCGATGACTGGGTGAACCAGGCGAATGAGCTGGCGGCGACGCCGAGCGCTGCGCACCGGCCCACCGAGCACTGACACCGAAGCGGGCGTGGCGTTTCAATGCTGCGGCGCGCGCAGCTGCAGGAACTCCTGGTAGACCGCCTCGATCGGGATGGCGAAACCGATGCCCTGCGCCCCCTGCAGCACCAGGGTGTTGATGCCGACCACCTCACCGTTCTCCCGGATCAGCGGGCCGCCGCTGTTGCCGGGATTGATCGGTGCGTCGGTCTGCAGGAACCGCTGCTGACCTGCGCCGCGATCGCCGGAGAAAATTCCCGACGTCACGCTGTAGGCGAGTCCCGAGGGGTTGCCGATGGTGTACAGGCGTTCCCCCTGGGCAAGCGCGCCCGAGTTGCCGGGCGCAAGGTGCGGACAGTGATTGGCGGGCAGTTGAAAGATCGCAAGGTCCCGATTGTCGGCGTATTCGGCGTGCAGCGAGTTGAACTCGGTGCCGTCCACCACCATCGCCGTGAAGCCGCTGCGGCCTGACCCTTCCACTTTTTCGCTGATGTCGCGGTTGACGCGCTCCGGCAGATCGGCGAGCTCCTCCTTCATGGCCTGGATGCGCTCATCGATTTCGATCAGCTGCAGGTTCGTGCCGGGCTGGCCGACGAGTGAGCGCCGCAACTGCAGTTGCTGCACGATATTCGCGCGCAGCTGCTGCTCGGCGACGGCGATACGCGCGCGCATCTCGGCAGTCGCGGCGACCGTGTTCGCCACCCGTGCGCCGTCGGTCTCCACCACGTGCCGATTGGTAATCACGTGACAGTCCGCATCGATGATGAAGCCGGACCCCATGCCCCAGCCGGTCTTGATGAACACGGTGGCATTGCGCGCGGTTTCGATCGCGTTGCGCGCCGGAAAGGTCTTCGCCAGTTGCGCTTCAAGACCCCTGAGCGTGTGCGCAGACGGCCCGGCTGCTGACGGCGCCTGCGGCGCGACCCCGATCTGCGCGGCGCCGGTCGCGGCGGCGGCGGGTGCTGCGAGCGTCGCGGGAGCCAGCGCGCGCCCGCGCAGGAAGTACCAGGCGAGTGCCGTGCTGAGTATCGCGGTGATGGCGAGCGCACCCCAACCGAAACCCGTGTCAGGACTCTCGTGGCTCGGCTCGCCGGAGCGGCTTGCGATCCACGCCTGTTGTTGGGCGAATTTCGCGAAATAGATCCCGCACGATGCACATTTGACCGTGTCAGTCTGCTGATGTCCGCACTTCGGACAGTCCATGGCTTGAGGCTTATACGCCCCTCCCCGGCGGCCCGGCCTGGGGCCAGGTCCCAGTTTTGCCCCCGCCGGCCCCTTTATAATGAGGGCATCGCACGGAAGGACCCCCGACCCATGAGCTCACCAGCCGAGCGTCCCATCGAGCGGGCCGTCTGCGTGTACTGCGCATCGAGCCGCCTCGCCCACCCTGACTATCGCGCCGCAGCCCGACGCCTGGGTGAAGTGCTCGCCGGACAGGGAGTTGGGATTGTCTACGGGGGCGGCGCGGTCGGCTCCATGGGCGCGCTCGCCGACGGGGCGCTCAGCCACGGCGGACGCGTGATCGGCGTCCTGCCGCGATTCATGGCGGACCTGGAGTGGGGGCACAAGGGCCTGACGGACCTGCAGCTGGTCGAGGACCTGCGCACGCGCAAGCACCTGATGCTGACGCTCAGCCAGGCCGCGATCGCGCTTCCCGGCGGCTCCGGCACGCTCGAAGAACTGCTCGAGGCCATCACGCTCAAGCGTCTCGGGCTGTATCTGAACCCCATCGTGCTGGTGAACACGCGGGGATTTTTCACCCCGCTCCTCGATGTGCTCACGCGCGCCGTCGAAGAGCGCTTCATGGACCCGCGCCACCTCATGATGTGGCAGGTGGTCGCCACAGCCGAGGAGGTCCCGGGCGCGCTCGCGAGCGCGCCCGCCTGGACGGCGCAGGCCCGCAGCTTTGCCGCGGTGTAGGGCCGGAGGCCGCTCAGGCCTTACGCGCGGTGCGCCGCCGCCAGATCAAACGGCAGAGTGTGCAGCCGGATCCCCGTCGCTGCGCGCACCGCGTTGGCAACCGCCGGCGCGATCGGCGGCGTCCCCGGTTCCCCGACACCCGAAGGCGCATTGGTCGAGGGCACGATGTACACCTCGATCGCCCGCGGCATCTCGTTGATGCGCAACACCTGGTACTGGTGGAAGTTGGTTTGATCGACGTGTCCGTCGCTGAGCGTGATCTTGCCATACAGCGCCGCCGACAACCCGTAGCCGATGCCGCTTTGCATCTGCGCCTTGACGATGTCGGGCGTGACCGCGATGCCGCAGTCGACCGCGCACACCACGCGATCGACCGTGATCTTGTCGCCCTTCACGGTCACTTCCGCCACCTGCGCCACCACCGAGCCGAAGGACTCGTGCACCGCGACGCCGCGCCCACGCCCCTTCTCTTTTGAGAACGGTGAGCCCCATCCGGCCTTCTCCGCCGCCAGCTTGAGCGCGCCGATGTGGCGCGGATGTTTGCCGAGCAGCGCCAGCCGGAAAGCGACCGGGTCCTGTCCCACCGCGTGTGCCAGCTCATCGATCATCACTTCCTTGGAGAACGCCATGTGGGTGTTCTCGACGGATCGCCACCACAGGACGGGCACGCCGACTGTCGGCCGCGACCAGCTCACGTGTGCATCGGCGAGATCGTACTGCTCGGCGGCGCTGCCCCCGGCGGCCGTCGGATCGACGCCGTTCTTGACCAATATGGCCTCGAACGGCGTGCCGATGAGGATCGACTGGCCGACGATACGCTGGCGGAAAGCGACCTTGCCGTCCTTGCCGACGCTTGCACTGATGCGGTGGTAATTGAGCGGCCGGTAGCGGCCACCGGTGATGTCGTCCTCGCGTGTCCAGATGAGCCGCACCGGATATTTCCCGCCGGTCGCCTTGGCGATGGAGGCCACCTCGGAAATGTAGTCCGACTCCGGGTTCGCGCGCCGGCCGAAAGTGCCGCCGGCGGCGAGCGTGTTGATCGTCACCTGCTCGGGCTTGAGGCCCACGGCCGCCGCGGCGTTGGCCTGGTCCAGGGTCTGGAACTGGCACCCGGCCCAGATCTCGCACTTCTCGGCACTCAGGCGGCACACCGCAGTCAGCGGCTCCATCGGTGCGTGCGCCAGGTAGGGAAACTCGAACTCCCCTTCCACACGCTTCTGGGCATGAGCGAGCGCCGCCTCGGCGTCGCCCACCTGCACGACCGTCACCGCCTCCTTGCCGCGCGCGAGCGCCCGGTACTCCTTCATGAGCTCGGCCGTGCCGCGTTTCTCGGCGCCCGACTCATCCCAGGTCACCACGAGCACCTCCCGGCCCTTCTTCGCCGACCACATGTCGCGTCCCACGACCGCCACGCCGCGCGGTATCTGCACCACGTCGATGACTCCGGGGACGGCCTTCGCCTTGGCGGCATCAAACGAGCTCACCTTCGCCCCGAAGCGCGGCGGCCGCATGACCACCGCCGTCATCATGCCGGGCAGCATGACGTCGATCGCAAACTGCTGTGTGCCGGTGGACTTGGCCCGCGCATCGAGCCGCGGTAGCTTTTCCCTGCCCACGATCCTGAACGCGGCAGGGTCCTTGAGCTTGACCTCCGTCGGAACGGGTTGCTTTGCGGCGCTGCCGGCGAGCTCGCCGAAGGTGGCTTTCCTGCCTGCACCGGCGTGCGCGACCATGCCGTCGCTCACCGTGATCTCCCCGGCCGCCACGTTCCACTGCCGGGCGGCGGCGGCCACCAGCATGGCGCGCGCCGTGGCGCCTGCCTCGCGCAACTGCTGCCAGGAGTTGGCCACGGCTGTCGAGCCGCCAGTGAGCTGCGCGTGCGCTCCCAACGGCACGAAGGCAAGGTTCTGGTACATGGGGACCTTGGCCGGTGCGCTCTCCACGCGCATCTGATCCCATGAGGCGTCGAGCTCCTCGGCGACGATGGCCGGGAGCCCGGTCCACACGCCCTGGCCTGCCTCGAGGTGCTTGGAGATCACGGTCACGGTGTTGTCGGGCGCGATGCGCAGAAACGGCATCGCCAGAGGCCCTGATGCAGCGCCCGCGCTTCCGGCGCCGCCGGGTCCGGTGCCGCATCCCGGCAGCACAATGCCGAGGCTGAGTCCCGAGCCTGCGAGCGTGGTGAGCTTCAGGAACTGCCGGCGGGTCAGCTCGGATGTCGGAACTGCGGTGGCGGACGCTGCGTTTTCAATGTGGCGGAAGTACATGGTGCACTCCTCTTAACGCGCCGCGGGGGTGCCGGCTGCCAGGGTTGCGGCCGCCTGATGGATGGCGCTGCGGATGCGCACGTAGGTGGCGCAGCGGCAGATGTTGCCCGCCATGGCGGCATCGATATCCGTATCGCTCGGCTTGGGATTCCCCGCCAGGAGCGCTGCGGCCGACATGACCTGCCCGCTCTGACAATAACCGCATTGCGGAACGTCGAGTCCGATCCAGGCGCCCTGCACCGCACGGCCCGCGGCCGTGCTCAAGCCTTCGATGGTGGTGATCTGCTTCCCCTGAGCGGCCGCCACCGGCGTGACGCACGAGCGCGTCGCCTGACCCTCGAGGTGCACGGTACAAGCGCCGCACAGCGCCATGCCGCAGCCGAACTTGGTGCCGGTGAGCTGCAGATGATCGCGGATCGCCCACAGCAGCGGCATCTGCGGATCGATGTCGAGCTCGCGGGTCGCACCGTTCACGGTCAGTTTGATGGACATGAGAACGCCTCCGTGTGAGAGGAGCGGGAGGGTAAGGAACAGAATCTTTCGCGCGCCTGCGCAGACTGCGCCATCTCTCGTTCGAGAGACCAGCGTTTGCGCGGCACCGGCTGGCCCTCCGTACGCCGGCACCGCGAGATGAAACAGGCCGGCTTCCCTTCAGGGAAGCCAGGCCCTGCGCAAAGCGATCGTGCCGGCCGCGTCAGAACTTCTTCAGCACCGAAACGCCGATAGTCCGGGGCTGATTGGTCAGGAAGGCGACGCGGGCGCGCCGCGCGCGCTCGCGATCGAGAGACAGATACGCGCTCTCGTCGGTCAGATTGTTGACGTAGGCCGCGTACTCGAGCCCCTGGGATCGTAAACCCAGACGGAAATTGAAGATGTGATACGCGGGCAGCTCCGGGTTAAAGCCGAAGCCCGAGATGGTCGGATTGCCGAACCTGAAGAACAGGCTCGCCGGCACCGTACCGAAACCCGTCACCTCGTCCCCGATCTGCGTGAAGGAGCTGCCGACGTACTGGCCGGTCGCGTTGGCAAAGAAGTCCATGCTGTGCACCACGGCCGGCAGCGTATATCCGACGCTGGCGACCCCCTGGAACTTAGGCGCAGTCGGCATGCGCGCTCCGTCCTGAAGCCCACCGATCACGGTCGGAACTCCGTTGACGGGTTCAAGAACCGTTCCGCTCAGCTTTGCGTCCGCATAGGTTCCCGACAGACCAAAGTCCCAGGTCTGGTTGGGACGGGCGAACAGCTCCGCCTCCAGGCCCTTAACTTTGGCCGGTACGTTCACCGTCAGGCGCGACGAGCAGCCGCCCGCGTCGACACCCGCCTGCAGATCCTTGATATCGGTGTAGAAGGCGGCGATATTCAGCGTGACGCGGTGGTCGAGGAACTGCATCTTGCTGTCGAGCTCGTAGTTCGTCGCCCACTCGTCCTTCCACTTGACCGGCAGGTTTCCGTAGGTCGCAAAGTCCTGCGCCCCGCAGATCGGCTTGTTGATGGGATCGTTGATGCCTCCCAGTCGGAAGCCGCGCGAGGCCTGCAGGCTGAGCTTGACGTCGCGTGTCGCGTCGTAGGTGAGGATGAGGCGCGGCGCCACACCGTTTGAGTCAGTCGATCCCAGCACCGGCGTCAGCGTCGCGGCGTGATTGCTGAACAAACCCGCAAAGTACACCGACTTGTCTTCCGTGAATTTGAATCCCCGTATACCGCCGGTCAGCGCCCACTGATCGGTGAAGCGGTAGGTGGCCTCGCCGAACAGCGCGGACTGCTTGAAGTTGTAATGCAGGTCGGAGAAGAACGGCGTGTCGGGCGGCGCCCCCTGGTCGGCGCTGGAGAGCCCCGGGCCGAGCAGGCGCAGGATGATCGCATCGTAACCGGGTGTCGGCAGATCCTGCCCGTAGACCCGATTGAGATGCTCGAAGAATGCGCCGACCACCCATTGCAACGGCCCCTTGTCGTTTGAAGACAGCCGCACCTCTTCGCTGAAGGACCCGATCGCGTTGTGATCGTATAGCGGGGAGTTGGTGCGCACGTCGGTCGAAGTGCCGCCGAACTGGTAAGTCACGCTGCCGGTCAGCTGACTGGCGTCGCGTAGTACGACGAGCTTGCGATCGGTATATGAAGTGATCGAGGTCAGCGTGGCGATACCTAGGTCCGCCTCGAGCTTGACGTCATAGAGCTTGAAGTCGTCGTCGACCCCCTCGCGGAACTGGCGGTACTGGGTCCGGTCGCCGAGCGGCACCGGTGGCTCGGTGGTGGTGAAAGGGTTGCCAAGGATGTTGTAAAGGTCCGTTCGCGGGAAGCCGTCGGTGTGCAGCTTCTGATAGACGAAGCGCGGCGTGACACTGATCGTATCGTTTGGCTTCCACAGCAGCGCGATACGCGTGCCCGTTTTGCGGCCGGTATTTGCGGCGGTTTCGACCGTGCCGTTCGGGCCGAACGCGTTGATGAAACCGGGCAGGTCGTCGTTGTAACCGACGAGTCTGAGCGCCGTCGACTCTGACAGCGGCAGGTTCACCTCGGCCTTGACCTTCCCGGCGCTGTTACCGTGCTTAACGGTGGAAAGGTCACCCTCGATCGCCCCGTCTGTGACACCGAGCTTCGGCTGCGTGGTGATGTAGCGCAGCGTGCCCGACTCCGATCCTGCGCCGAACAGCGTGCCCTGGGGACCGCGCAGCACCTCAACACGCTCCAGATCAAACAATTCGAGATCCGGCGTAAAGAGCGCGATCGAAATCGGTGATTCGTCCAGATAGACGCCCACCTGAGGCTTGACCCCCGGCTGGTCGCGCACCACCTGACCCGAGCTGATGCCGCGGATTGCGATCTGGCTCTGACCGGGGCCAATGTCCGCGATGGTGAGTCCGGCAACATTGCGCGCCAGATCGATGATGTTGCTTGCGCCGCTGGCACGGATATCGTCCTGGGTCTGAGCGGCGACCGAGAACGGCACGTCCTGCAGGTTCGCCGCGCGCTTCTGCGCGGTGACGATGACTTCCTGGATCGCTCCCTGGTCTACTTGTTGCGCACTGGCTACAAAAGGCAGGGCGGCGATGGCGGCCACCGCGGTGGAGAGTGTCAGGCTCGTGGTCAAGCTCGCTCGAGTGCGTGCCATATGTCGATTCCTCCCGAAAAATGCGAGCCGTCAGCCCAATCAGCCGGCGCGTCTCGTCTGTTCTTAGGCTCCGCCGGACCGTCGGCGGATTTCATAGATGCGGTCATAATACACACGAACGTGTCTTTGCTGCCACAGGCGCTGGTGGGTCAGGCGTCCCCTTGTACGTGAGCGACAGGGACCTTGAATACTTCAACTCCGCGCGCCCTCAACCCGCGATGCAGGGGAATGAAGACGTAGTAGGTGGCGAGAAACCACACGACGCGCGCGAGCGTGGGAGTGCTCGCCGCGGCAGGCCAGAGGGCGTGCCCGGCCGCGGGGGCCACGAGCCAGCCCAACACGAGCACACCCAGCAGCACCGCGAAGTAGATGCGGCCGGCGCGGCTGAGCGATAGGCGTTCGCGCCCGCGCCGGTAGTGCATGCGGCTGCGCAGCCACACCATCCCGACGATGAACAGCGCCGTGCCCGCCGTGAGCCAATCGAGAGGCGTCATGGCGGGTGGAAAACTACGCCCGCGTTCCTTGAGTCATGGCCGCGCGGTCGAGTCGATGAATGCGTCGAGGTCGCGCTTCATCTTGGCCATCGACGGCGGATGCACGTACATCATGTGGCCGGCCTCGTAGTACTTCATCTCGATACGCGCACCCAGCCCGGGCGGCAGACCCAGGTGCGCCATGACGTACTCGGTTGCGGAAAACGGCGTGGCGAGATCGTAGTAGCCGTTCACCACCAGCACGCGCAGGTTGGCATCCTTCACCAGTGCCTCGGCGAGGTCGACGCCTGAATTGACCATCGGCTGCTCGCCGTGTTCGGTCCTGTGCACCCACTTCCAGTGTTCGCCGATGCTGAAATTGGTGGTGCGGTAGGTACTGCCCTGCCCGAACTTGAGCTCCCCGTGGTAGTAGTCGAGGAACGCCGCCGCAAAGGCGGCGCTGATCGCGGACGACTGCGGGTCATAGTCGGTCTCCTTTTCCAGCGGGTCCGGGGTCGGCCCGGTGAAACGCCCGTCGAGGCGCCCGAGAGTCTTGCGCTGCGCCTTCAGGAGCTCGTGCGCGAAGGCGATCTCCGACACGCGCAGGTTGGCCGCCTTCAGGTACTCGACCGACAGGCCGGTGTACGCGTGCATCTTCTCAACCACGGCCTCGCGCTCGGCATCGGGGAGCGCATCGCCCTTGAGCAGCGCCGTGGCGAAGGGGCCCATGGCGTAGGCGCGCACTTCGGTGAGGAACGGCTCGAGCGCCGCGGGCTGGTTGGGCAGCATGTGGTGGTACCAGGCCACCGCGGCATACCCGGGCAGGTACACGGCGTAGGGCCGGTCGTTGCCGGGAAGCTCGGCGAATATCGCCTCGATGTCGGTGGCGACGGACACGAGTATCAGGCCGTTGAAGGCGAACGAGCGCCGTGCCCGCAGGTAGTTGACGATGGCCGCCCCGCGCGTGGTGCCGTAACTCTCGCCCAGCAGGTATTTCGGCGAGGTCCAGCGATTGTTGTCGCTCACGTACTGCGCGATGAAGCGGCTGACGGAATCGATGTCCGGATCGACCGCCCAGAACTCGTCGTCCTTGTGATCGCAGACCGCGCGGCTCAGGCCCGTCCCGACCGGATCGATCATCACCAGGTCGCTCTTGTCGAGCACGCCGAATTCGTTGTCCACCGTGCGATACGGGCCCGCCGGCGTCGGACCCGGATCGGACACCACCACGCGCTTCGGTCCGAGCACGCCCATGTGCAGCCACAGCGATGAGGATCCCGGTCCGCCGTTGAACGCGAACATCAGCGGCCGCGCGCCACCGCCCTTGAGATCGTGGCGGACATAAGCGACGTAGCCCATGCTGGCAATCGGCTTGTCCTCGTCGTCGCGGATGATCAGTGTGCCGGCGGTGGCGGCGTAGTCGAAAGACTTGCCGCCGACGCCAAAGCGATGCTGGGTGACCGAGCTCTCCGCCTTCGGCAGCCGCATCCACTGGTCTTTCTTCTCGCCCTTGATGTCGATCCTGCACAGCTGCGAGGTCAGCAGCGCTGCGGCGCCGGGCTGCTCGACCGCATGGGATGGTTCCTCTGCGCGCGGGCGCTCGTCCGCGTACGCCGCGCCGCACACACCCGTCAGGGCAATGATGCCCACCGACCGCCACTTCGACATTGCACGCCTCTCTTTGCCGGCGGGCCGCTCCCGCACCGCGCCGGCTTATACCACGAGCGCGCGCTTGCCGCGCTGTAAGATCCGCGCAAGACATGACAGGGCCCGAACATCCACGCTCGATCCGCTCCTTCGTGACCCGCGGCGGCCGGATCACGGCGGCGCAGGAGCGCGCGCTCACGGCGCTATGGCCGAAGTACGGCGTCGCGTTCGGGATGCAGGTGCTCGATGGGCGCGCGCTGTTCGGCCGTGAAGCACCGCGCACCATCGAGATCGGCTTCGGCAACGGCGACAACCTGCTGGCGCTCGCGGCCGCGCATCCGGCGCGGGATTTTCTCGGCGTCGAGGTGCATCGTCCGGGCGTCGGCCGGCTGCTGCTCGGGCTCGAGGAGCGGCGGCTCGCGAACGTGCGCGTCATCTGTCACGACGCGGTCGAGGTCTTCGAGCGGCAGATCGCCCCGCAGTCGGTGCACGAGATCCTCGTCCTGTTCCCGGATCCCTGGCCGAAGAAGCGCCATCACAAGCGGCGCCTCATCCAGCGCCCGTTCGCCGACCTGGCGGTGAGCCGCCTCACGCACGGTGGCGTGCTGCGCCTCGCCACCGACTGGCAGCCGTACGCGCTCGAGATGCTGGCGACACTGCTGGCAACACCGGACCTTGAGAATCTCGCGGCTGACGGCGCTTTCGTGGCGCGGCCGGCGGAACGCGCGCCCACGCGCTTCGAGCGGCGCGGCGAGCGCCTGGGGCATGAGGTCTGGGACCTGGCGTTCCGGCGAACCTGAGACTATCGCCCCTTCAGTTGACGCCAAAGGCCTGGCGCAGTCCGTCGAGCATGAACTGCACGGCGAGCGCGCCCAGGATCACCCCCAGGAGCCGGGCGGCAACATTGGCGCCGGTCACGCCGATCACGCGCATCAGTGGATCAGCCAGCAGCATCAGCACCAATGCGATCGCGAGCACCACTGCCACCGCGGCCAGCAGCGTGCCAAAGAGCGCCGCCTGGCCGGCAAGGTGCAGAGGGCCGAACCACAGGAGAATGGTGGCGAGCGCCCCGGGACCTGCGATGAACGGAAACGCGAGCGGAAAAACCGAGATATCCGCGCGGCGACGGCTCTCGGCCACTTCGCCGCTGGAAGTGCGTGCGCCCGACTCGCGCGCGAAAACCATCTCCAGAGCGAGCAGAAACAACAGCAAGCCGCCGAATATGCGAAACGCCTCGAGACTGATGCCCATGAGATTGAGGAACGCTGCCCCGCCGAGCGCGAACAGCAGCAGGATCGCGGCGGACACGCCGACGGCTTTCAGCGCCATGCGGCGCTGGTACTGGCGGGTGGCGCCGGCAGTGAGCCCGGTGAACAGCGGAATGAGCGAGATCGGTTCGACGACCACGAAGAATACGACAAAGAATTTCAGTGGCTGCTCGAGCATGATGCTGTGCGCTACCGACGGCCCGCGGCAAAATCCCCGATAGCTCTTGAAAGCGTCAAAGACGAAGCGCAACATCGATTGTAGAACGCACTCGGTATCCGCTGAAGTAAGGAATGTCTTCGCGGGAGGTGGCGACGATGGCGACTCCTCAACCGGCTATCGGCGATTGGTATCGCTTAAGCGGCGGTGCGCTGTTCGAGGTCGTGGCCCTCGACGACGATGACGGCACCATCGAAATCCAGTATTTCGACGGCACGGTCGAGGAAATGGACATCGAAGACTGGGAAACGCAGTGGGAGGACGGCGGGCTGGAAGCCGCCGAAGCTCCCGAGGACTGGAGCGGCTCGGTCGATGTCGAGGCCACGGACGACGAGGGCCGCGGCTCGGAGTCGCGGGAAGATCGGGAGCTGCGGGCGGGCTCGCTCGACGGTATCGATCTGTTCGAATGATCCGCCGCTCATCGAGGCGCCCGGCTCGCTAACACGCCGCCTGCGCCAGAGCGTTCACGTCGACGCTGTCGGCGAGCAGGACGAATCCGTACCTGATCTCAAGCGCCACGGGGGTGAGCGCGCGCCCGGCGCACGGACCCGCCACGCAATAGCCAGTACTCTTCTCGAACAGCGCGCCGTGCGAGCAGCACAGGATGAGCGCGCCGTCGGGCGTGAGGAATCGGTCCGTCAGCAGATTCAGCGGATGACCCGCGTGGGGACAGCGGTTCACGTAGCCGCGCACCGCATCCCCGACCCGCACCACAAAGCCCCTGAGCGGCCAGTCACCGGCGCCGATGGTGAAGGCCCGCGCGCCTTGGGCGCCGAGCTCCGTGAAGCGGCACACGACCCTCTCCAGATCGAATGCCGGCGCGTGCTGCATGCCATCGCCGCTGGTCACGGCCGTTCCTGGCCGCGCATCCGGTCCAGCGCTTCGACCTTGTGCCGGGTCAGGTACACCATTGTCAGCCCCGGCAAGGCGAGCACGAAACTCACCACGTAGTAGACATACCAGCCGCCGTGGTCGGCAATCCAGCCTGCCGGGTACCCGAGACTGTAACGCGGCAGCAGCGCGAGCGCCGACAGCAGGGCGTACTGAAACGCGCTGTAGCGCACATCGCACAGCGCCATGATGAGGGCGACGAGGGCAATGCCGCCCATCGCGCCGGCCACGTGCTCGATGACCACCGCGCCGACCATGATGGGGTAGCTCTTGCCGGCCAGCGCGAGCGCGCAGTAGAGCAGGTTGCTCGCCGCCTGCAGCACGCCAAAGGCGAGCATCGAACGCAGCAGCCCGAGCTTCACCATGAGAATGCCGCCCAGCACCGAGCCGACGAGCGTACTGGCCGTGAACAGTGCTTTCACGATGAGCGCGATTTCGGTTTTCGAGAACCCGACGTCCATCATGAAGGGCGTGAACAGCTTGTTGGCGAAGGCATCACCCACCTTGAACAGCAGCACCACCACGATCAGCGTCGCCGCGCTCGGAGTGCCCAGCAGTTCCTTTAGCGGCACCACCACCGATTCGCGCAGCGAGCGTGGTTGGTAGCTGTTGTGCGAGCTCGGGGCGCGCACTGTCGCCACGCCAAACAGCAGCATGGCGACGGCCAGGATCAGGAACGCCAGCCGCCAGCCGAAGTGATCGGCGACGATGAGCGCGCAGGCCGAGGCGACCCAGGCGGCCGAGCGGTAGCCGAGGTTGGTGGCGGCCGCGGCGAGTCCGCGCTCGCTCGGCAGCGACACGTCGGTGCGGTACGCATCGAAGGCGATGTCCTGGGTCGCCGAGAAGAATACGATGGCCACCGCGCAGGCGGTGATCGGCGCGAGCGCAGCCGCAGGGTTCTGCAGCGCAAACAGCGCGATGGTGGCGGCGAGCGCGACCTGCATCGCCAGTATCCAGCCGCGGCGCCGCCCGAGCAGCGGCAGCGGATAGCGATCGATGAACGGCGCCCACAGGAATTTCAGCAGGTAGGGCAGCGCCACGTACGACATCACGCCGATGGTGATGTTGGTGGCTCCCGTGTCCTTGAGCCAGGCCTGTAGCGCGCTCTCGGTGATCTGGTTGGGAAACCCGGAAGCCGCCCCGAGGAACAGGATCGCCAGCATCTTGGGGCTCGCGAGCGCCTCGCGCAGCCGCGGCTGACCGGTGGCGCGCGGCGCGCTCACAGATCGTAGTCCACGATGAGCGGCGCGTGATCCGAGAAGCGCTTCTCCCTGTATATCGAGGCGGCTCGTGCCTTGCCGGCGAGCGTGCCACTCACCACCTGGTAGTCGATGCGCCAGCCGACGTTGTTGGCGCGCGCCTGCCCGCGGTTCGACCACCAGGTGTACAGCTCCGGCTCGGGGCGCACCTCTCGGAACGCGTCCACGTACCCGGCCGGCCCGAACAGCCGATCCATCCAGGCGCGCTCCGCGGGCAGGAACCCGGAGTTCTTCTGGTTCGACCGCCAGTTCTTCAGATCGATAGCGCGGTGAGCAATGTTCCAGTCGCCGCTCAGGATGTAGTGACGGCGCCGCCGGCGCAGGCGTGCGAGGTGCCTCGTGAAGGCTTTGAGAAAGCGGAATTTCGAGGCCTGCCGCTGCGGGCCTGCGGAGCCCGAGGGCAGGTACAGCGATACGACCGACAGCTCCCCGAACTGCGCTTCCAGGTAGCGTCCTTCGCGGTCGAACTCGGTGACGCCGAAGCCGCGCACCACACGATCCGGGGTATGTCGCGTGTACAGCGCCACTCCGGCGTAGCCCTTGCGCTCGGCATCGCAGAAGAAGCTGTGATACCCCGACAGGGTCACCTTGTGCCCCACCAGCTGCTGCTCCTGGCTCTTGGTCTCCTGCAGGCAGATGAAGTCCGCGTCCTGGCGGCGCAGCCAGCGGAACAGTCCCTTCGCCGCGGCGGAGCGGATACCGCAGACGTTGACGGTGATGACACGCATCAGGCAATCATATGGCATGCAGCAATACCAGCTCACCTTCATCGACCTGGCTCTGAGCCGCGATGCGCTGCGCTTCGGGCACTTCGCGCTCAAGTCCGGGCGCGCGAGCCCGTACTTCTTCAACGCCGGCCTGTTCAGCGACGGCGAGGCGCTGGCGACACTCGGAAAATGTTATGCCGCGGCCATCGTCCACTCGGGCATCCGCTTCGACATGGTCTTTGGCCCGGCCTACAAGGGCATTGCGCTGGCGGTCGCGACGGTGGTGGCGCTATCGGCCGAGCATGGCCGCAGCGTCCCCTACGCCTTCAACCGCAAGGAAGCCAAGGACCATGGCGAGGGCGGCCGCATCGTGGGGGCGCCGCTCCAGGGGCGCGTGCTGATCGTGGACGACGTGATTACCGCGGGCACCGCGGTGCGCGAATCACTCGAGATCATTCGCGCCGCGGGCGCGCAGCCGGCGGGCGTGGCGCTGGCGCTCGACCGCCAGGAACGCGGCCAGGGTGCCGCGAGCGCCGTGCAGGAGCTCGAGCAGCAGCAGGGCCTTCAATGTGTGAGCATCGTCACACTTGCCGACCTCGTCGAGGCCCTGTCGCGGCCGCCCGCGGGACGCGCGCGCATTTCTGCCGAGCAGCTCACAGCTCTACGTGCGTATCAGCAGCGCTACGGCGCCGCGTGAGCTTGCCAGCCACGCGGCTGACGCAGGAATATACTCCCATGTTCGCCCGCGCCCCGCGCCCCCGATTTCCCTGGCTGCTTGCCTGCACTGCACTCGTCGCTGCCGGCGCTTGCGCCGCTGCCGCTCCGGGCCAGTCTTCCAAGCAGGGCATCGCCTACCGCTGGGTCGATGAGCAGGGCGTGGTGCACTACGGCGACCACATTCCGCCGCAGTACGCCTCGAAGGATCGCGCCATCCTCAACAATCAGGGCGTGGAGGTCGGGCACCTCGATGCGCAGAAGACTCCGGAGCAGGTCGCTACGGCCGCGCGCGAGCGCGAGGCACAAATGAAGCTGCGGCAGCACGACGCCTTCCTGATCACGACCTATACCTCGGTCAAGGACATCGAGGCGCTGCGGGACGTGCGGCTCGATCAGCTCAGAGGTCAGCGCGCCGCGGGGGAGCAATACACGGAGAGCCTGCGGACGCGCCTCGCGACCCTGCAGACGCGGGCGTTGAACTTCCTGCCCTACAGCTCACGCCCCGACGCGCAGCGCATGCCGGATGACCTGGCGGAGAATCTGGTGCGCACCGTGAATGAACTGAACGCGCAAGGCCACGAGCTCGCCGTCAAGACCCAGGAAGAAACGACGCTGCGCGCGCAGTTCCAGGCCGATATCGAGCGCTACCGCGCGCTGCACACCATCCACTCGCAGTAACTGCCGCAGCCTCAGTGCTGGCCGGAGTGACCGAAACCACCCGCGCCGCGCGCGGACGCGGCGAAGTCCGCCACGACTTCCAGCTCCACCTGCACCACCGGAACCACCACCAGTTGCGCAATGCGCTCGCCGGGGCGAACGGTGAACGGCTGCGCTCCGCGGTTCCAACACGACACCATCAGCTGCCCCTGGTAGTCCGAGTCGATCAGCCCGACCAGATTGCCGAGCACGATGCCGTGCTTATGGCCCAGGCCCGATCGCGGCAGGATCACCGCAGCGAGTGTCGGATCGTCCACGTGGATCGCGATCCCGGTCGGGATCAGCTCGGCCCGGCCGGCCTCGAGCACCAGGGGGGCGGCGAGGCAGGCGCGCAGATCGAGGCCGGCGGAACCGTCGGTGGCGTAGGCCGGGAGCGGGAATTCCGTGCCCATGCGCGCATCCAGGATCCGCAACTTGAGTGTGCGGCGTGCGGCAGAGCGGGTGCTCAAGCGAGCGCCGTGCCGCGCGTGCGGGCGCCGGCGCGCGCCGCGAGATCTCCGGCGATCAGGCTAACGAGCCCGCGTGCGAGCGTGAGCTTGCCGGCCCGGCCGAGCTCGTGGCGCCCGTTGCGCGACAACACGATCAGCTGGTTGTCCTCGCAGTCGAAGGCCTTGTCGTGGCCGACTTCGTTGGCCGCGATCATGTCGAGATTCTTCTTCATGAGCTTGGTGCGCGCGTTCTGCTCCACCGCTTCGGTCTCGGCGGCGAATCCCACCACGAACGGCCGATCGGCCCGGGCCGCCACGGTGGCGAGCACATCCGTAGTGCGCTGCATCGCCAGCTCCATCGTGTCGGTGGTCTTCTTGATCTTGTGCTCGGCGGCACGCGTCGGCCGATAGTCCGCGACCGCGGCCGTGGAAATGAAGACGTCGGTTCCGGGCAGCGCGGCGAGTACCGCGGCCAGCATGTCGGCGGCGCTCTCAACATCCACGCGCGTCACGCCGGCGGGCGTCGGCAGGCTCACGGGTCCCGAGATCAGCACCACCGTCGCACCCGCCTCGCGCGCCGCCTGCGCGACCGCGAAGCCCATCTTGCCGGAGCTGCGGTTGCTGATGAAACGCACCGGGTCGATGCGCTCGCGCGTGGGACCGGCGGTGATGAGCACGCGCCTGCCGGCGAGCACGCCGCTGCCGGACAGGAGCGCGCCGACGCGCTCGCTGAGCTCGAGCGGCTCGAGCATGCGGCCCTCGCCGCTCTCGCCGCACGCCTGATCGCCTTCGGCGGGCCCGAACACCTGCACGCCGCGCTGCGCGAGCGTGCCGATGTTGGCGCGCGTGGCGGCATTGGCCCACATGATGTGGTTCATGGCCGGCGCCACGGCAATCGGCGCCTCGGTCGCCAGACACAGCGTTGCCAGCAGGTCGTCCGCCTGCCCGGTGGCGAGCCGGGCGAGAAAATCCGCGCTCGCGGGCGCAATCAGCACGGCGTCCGCCCAGCGCGCGAGCTCGATGTGGCCCATGGCAGCCTCTGCGGCCGCATCCCACAGGTCGCTGCGCACCGTGCGGCCCGAGACCGCCTGGAAGGTGGTCGGCGTCACGAACTCGCGCGCGCCGGCGGTCATCACGACCTGCACTTCCGCGCCGCGCTCGCGCAGGCGCCGCACGAGGTCCGGGCTCTTGTAGGCGGCGATGCCACCCGTCACGCCAAGAAGAATGCGTTTGCCTTGCATGGGAAACTCGGTTCGCCTGCGGGCAATTATCGCACCGCGCCTCCCGGAACGCGCAAACGAGCACGCGAATATTGTGGGCAATTGCGCCACTTCGGGTGCTTTCTCCCCCTCCCGCCCCGTGGCGGCGGGTCCTTAGACTGGCGGCCCACAGTCGTTAGAACTGAAGGTAATGAGCATCCGGCACTGGCCCGGCGCGGAGCGGCCGCGGGAGAAGCTGCTCGAGCGCGGCGCGCACGCGCTTTCGGATGCCGAGCTCGTGGCGGTGCTTCTTGGCTCCGGGACCCGGGGGCGTAGCGCGGTCGAGCTGGCGCGCAGTCTGATCGCGGACTTTGGCTCGCTGCGCGAGCTGCTGAATGCGGAAGCGCAGCGCTGCCTCGCCCAGGGAGGCATCGGGCCGGCGCGCTACGCGATCCTCAAGGCAGCGGTGGAGCTGGCGCGGCGGCATTTTCGCGAGGCGCTGCGCATCGGACCGGCGCTCGCGGCCCCCGAGGCCACCCGCACTTTCCTCCTGGCGCAGCTGCGTGACCGGCCGTACGAGGTTTTCTGTTGCCTGTACCTGGACAACCGGCACCGACTCATCGCCTTTGAGGAGTTGTTTCGCGGCACCATCGACCGAGCCGGAGTGCATCCCCGGGAGGTGCTGCGCCAGACGCTGCTGCACAACGCGGCGGCGGTGATCTTCGCGCACAACCACCCGTCCGGTGTACTCGAGCCGAGCCAGGCGGACGAGCTCATCACCCGGCGTCTGAAGGAGGCGCTGGGCCTCGTGGATATCCGGGTGCTCGACCACTTCATCATCGGCGACGGGCTGTGCTTCTCCTTCTCAGAACATGGACTTATCTGAACGATTCGCCAGCATGCAGAGCTGCCAGCGTTGCAACAAGCCAAGTTCGCGGCATTGCGCGACACACCATGCGGTGGCGGCTGCGGTCAGCGTCGCCCTCGCAGCAGCGTCCGAATGCAGTACAACTCGCAGTGCGCGACGCGCAGGCCACAGACCCTTACCTGCCACCAGCCGGCGCGTTCGAGCACTTCGATCTTGATTTTCTTTATCGCCGAGCTCCTCGCACACTGACTGCAGCGGGAACAGCGCCAGGGGCGCGCCTATCGCCCGCCTCGTCACCCTTGCCGCCACCGGAATATGTACCCCACTGCAATATGACGTGTCGATTGACGCACGCCTCGACCCTGCGCCGGGCCGAACAGCCGCCTGCTGTGACCCGTTGCGTAGAACGCAGATTGACCAGGCCACAGACTCCGCGCTGTAGATTTGTCGTGCGCAGGGAGCAACTCCATCGTGGTGACGAAGTGTGGATGCCTGCTAGTGTTCTGCTCAGTTCTCGCTGCTTGCTTATTCTGTTGGTTGAGTTACGCAAGCTTCTCGGGCACACGAAACAGCCGCTCCAGGAACAGCCGCTCATAACGCCACCGCGTGGCATCCGTTCGCGGCGCCAGCGCCCGCGGGCGGGTACGCGATGCGGTCGGACATTTCCAGGTTCGCATAACCCGTCGCTGCGGAGCTGCTCGCGAATGTGAGCCTGAGGCGCTCGCACGGATCTGCGGACCCCCGGCGACCCTGGAGTCAATCGCGCAGCGCCTGCGCTGATCGAAGCGCGGAGCAAAACGCGCCGAAGTAGTGGCGATTGCCATCCCGCGTCCCGGGGAGGCCGCCGATAGTCAAGGCATTCGAGCTGTTGCGCTGCTAACCCATTGAACGGCATGCGGAATGGTCGAGCATGCCCCTACAACCGCAAAGGTTAACGCACTCGTGATCGGCAAGAGGGGAAGCGCGCCAGGTGCTGCCGCGGCACTGCTGGATATCGGGTCAGTTTGGCGCAAAATATGAATGTCCAAGGGCGGACGCAATCGGAGACCACCATGCCCGCTCCGTACCACGCCGAAGAAGAATTCCATGAGGCGCTGCGTGCACTCATTGGCGCTGCTCCTCAGCGGAAACGACTAGAAAACGCATACTTGGATCACCTGAGCGATCTCCAGGATGCGGAACTGCCAATATCGCAACAAGCCAAGTTCGTGCAGTTGCGCGACACCCTGACGCATGGGAAGCAGCTCGATCCGGAAATTGTCATCGAAGCGATGAGTGACGATGAGGTCGCCGAGGCGGCTCGCCAGATTCTTACTCTGTACGACGGAATCATGGATGCGGCGCGCTCTGGTTCGCTTCCTAAATAGCCCAGTAGGCGCGCCATCCAGTACTGCGTAAGGCGCCCAAGCGCAGGCGTTGCACGAAATGCGCCCTGAAAGGCGCTGAGGTAGTCAGCGATTCCCATTCCGCGACCCCGCGTGCCGTCGCTCAACCTCGCGTGGCCCGCGCTGGCGACTCAGTTGGATATCCGCGTGCTCGACCACTTCATCGTCGGCGACGGGCTGTGCCTCTCCTTCTCAGAACATGGACTTATCTGACATGTGGAACGGGAACGATTCACCTTGACGTTGGTCCATTGTGACTGCGTCGCTATCGGCTCTCGCGGGAGCGGAGGTCGGGCGTGGAAGGGCCGAAGACCCCGGAGCTGCGGCGAGGCATTGCGTTCGCCGTTGTGGTCGCGTTGCACGCCGGGCTCGTGATCTTGACGGTCGCGTTCCGAGCTCCAACTTCCCGATCAGCGTCGACAGAGTTCATTACCGCGTTGATCTTTCTGTCAGCGCCTCTGCCTCCCGTCGCCTCTTCGAACCGACGGCGCCCGCAGGTTGCTGACGAGACCCCTGCCGTAGCGCCTGTCGAGCCACCGAGTACACCGCCCCCGGTGAGTGGCTTTCCGATCGGTGCGGATACGGCGATCGACTGGGTAGCGGAGGCGCGGCGTGCTGCCGCTGCCGTGACGGGCGCACATAGAGCCCGGGAATTTGGTCAGATCCCAAAGGCCGACTCCGGGCAGGCACCCCTGCGCTCGTCACCGGCGCATGAAGCAGGTGAGCAGTATCGAACTGGCGACGGCGCGTGGATTGTGTGGGTCAGCGATCGTTGCTACATCGTCTCTGAGGTCCCCCCACTTGGGCTGCCGCAGGTCCTGGCGCGTTCCATCCCTACAAGAACGGTGTGTCAGCGCGATTCGGCGCCTCGGAGCGACCTGTTCAAAGACCTGCCGGCGTACAAGAAGTATCATCCGCAGTAGCGTCGGCGCGCCCGAGCGCTCCGGGCCGAGGTAACAGCCGGCGGGCGGCTCGAACGCCGCCCGCCCGCGCTGTGCCTACTTCAGCAGTGCTTCCTGCTGGGTCCGTGAGCCGAGTACTGTGCGGATTTTTGCGCGCTCCGCTTGGGACTGAGCGGCTTTCTCGACAGACCCCTGGGTCTGGGCGCTGAGTTCGTCCAGCTTGCGGCCGAGGCCGTCGAGCGCCGCCCAGTTCTTAAACTCGGTCACCAGGAGGATGTCCGGGTCGTTCGGTCCGCGTGCTTCAACAACTATGACGCGGTAGCTGGTGATGATCCCCGCCTTCTTGGCCGCCTCCTGCTGCTTCTTAAAGCCCGTCGCGAGCCAGTGCATGTAATCGTCGAAATGGCCGTCGACGGTGCGGATTGAAGCGACATTGATGACCGGGCCGTCGTTGTAGTCGCGGCCGTCGGCATAGGCTGTGGTGGCCAGAGCTGTGAGCGACAACAGAGCGCCGGCGGCGCAGAAAACTCGAGTCATGAGCGTCATGATTTTCTCCCAAGGTAAGTGGATTGCGAGAGCATTCCATTTTTTCAGAACACGGGCTGCTGTGATTTCCGGGCGCTCCCGGGCAAGGCAACAGCCTACTTCAGCAGTGCTTCCTGCTGGGTCCGCGAGCCGAGCACTGTGCGGATCTTGGCGCGATCCGCCTCCGACTGGTTGGCCTTCTCGACCGAGCCTTCGACCTGGGCGAGGACTTGATCAAACTTGCCGCCGAGATGGTCGAGCGCGGCCCAGTTCTTGTATTCGGTGACCAGGAGGATGTCCGGCTCGTTCGGTCCGCGCGCTTCAATAACGATGACGCGCCAGGCGGTGATGAGCCCGGCGGCCTTGGCGGCGTTCTGCTGCTTCTTATAGCTCGTTGCGAGCCAGTGCATGTAGTCGTCGAAATGGCCGTCGACGGTGCGGATCGAAGCGACATTGATGACCGGGCCGTCGTTGTAGTCGCGGCCGTCGGCATAGGCTGCGCTAGCCAGACCTGTGAGCGACAACAGAGCGCCGGCGGCGCAGAAAACTCGAGTCATGAGCGTCATGATTTTCTCCCCAGGTAATTGGATTGCGATCGTTGGTGTTGTGCCGCGAGCGCAGCGGAGCAGCTCCGGCCGGGCATCGGGCGTGCGGCACCCTACGCTGATGCTGCGTCACCTGCAAACGGCCCTGCTTGTGATCGCGTCGCCGGGCTGGTATAAAGTTCGGCCCGGGAGGGAGCACCCTCCTCGGTTCCAAGTTACTGAAATCTCTCAAGGTAAGCGTATGTCCCGCGTTTGCGAGGTCACTGGCAAGAAGCCGGCCGTGGGTAATCGAGTCTCCCACGCCAACAACAAGACGCGCCGGCGGTTTCTGCCGAACCTGCACACGCAGCGCTTCTGGGTCGAGACGGAAAAGCGCTGGGTGACGCTGCGGCTGACCACCAGCGGCATGCGCACCGTCGAGAAGCGCGGCATCGACAAGGTCGTCGCCGAGCTGCGCGCCAAGGGCCACAAGCTCTAGGCCGGCAGCCAAACAGGAGCCACCATGCGCGAGAAAATCAAGCTGCTGTCCTCGGCCGGAACCGGCCACTTCTACGTGACGACCAAGAACAAGCGCCTGCACCCGGACAAGCTGGAAGTGCGCAAGTTCGACCCCCTGGCGCGCAAGCACGTCGCCTACAAAGAGTCGAAGATCAAGTAACCGCGTGCCAGCGCACGCTTGCCCGAACTGCCTGAAGTCGAAACGACGCGCCGGGGCCTGAGGCCCTACGCGCTGCGGCGCCGCATTGTCGCGCTCGAGGTCTACGAGCCGCGGCTGCGCTGGCCGGTGGCGCGCGGTCTGCCGAAGCAGGTGGCCGGTCAGCGCATCGTGCGCGCCGGGCGGCGCGCCAAGTACCTGCTGCTCGAGCTCGAGTCGGGCACCCTGCTGCTGCACCTGGGGATGTCCGGTAATCTGCGCGTCGTGCCGGCGCAGACGCCGCGAGTGAGTCACGACCATTTCGACCTGGTGCTCGATTCGGGGCTCGCGCTGCGCTTCAACGACCCGCGGCGTTTCGGCAGCCTGCTCTACACCAGCGGCGACCCGCAGCAGCACCCGCTGCTCGCCGGTCTCGCGCCCGAGCCGTTGGCGGCCGCCTTCGACGCGGACTACCTGTGGCGCACGACCCGGCGGCGCCGCGTGGCCATCAAGCAGTTGCTGATGAACAGCCGCCTGGTGGTCGGGGTGGGCAATATCTACGCGAGCGAGGCGCTGTTCCGCGCGCGCATCAGGCCGAAGCGCCAGGCAGGGACCCTGTCGCGCGCCGAGGCGGCACGGCTGGTGCGCGGCGTGCGCACGGTGCTGGCGCAGGCGATCCGCGCCGGCGGCACGACGCTGCGCGACTACCTGGGCGCGGATGGCGCGCCGGGCTACTTCCGCCAGCGGCTGTATGTGTATGAACGCCGGGGCAAGCCCTGCCGCCGCTGCGGCACGCCGGTGCGCGCCGTGACCCAGGGACAGCGCTCCACGTACTATTGTCCGTCGTGCCAGAAGTGAGCCGCATGAACCAGAAGATCCTCACGCATCTGTCCAGGGCGGATGCGGTGCTCGGGGGCCTGATCCGCGCCGTGGGGCCCTGCAAGTTCGACCCGCCCGAGGATTGCCACCCCTTTCAGGTACTCGCCCAGGCGATCGCTCACCAGCAGTTGAATGGCACCGCCGCCAACACGATCCTCAAGCGTCTCATCGATTCCTGCGGTCAGGGCACGTTTCCAACACCGCAGCTGCTGCTGCAGGCCCCGGTGGAGAGCCTGCGCGCCGCCGGCTTCTCGTTCGCCAAGGTCGCCGCGCTCAAGGATCTCGCGGCGAAGACGCTCGCCGAAGTGGTCCCCGACGGAGCGGCGCTCATGCAGCTGTCCGATGAGCAGATCATCGCGCGCCTCACGCAGGTGCGCGGCATCGGCCGCTGGACGGTGGAAATGCTGCTGATGTTCCAGCTGCGGCGCCCGGATGTGCTGCCGGTCGATGACTTCGGGGTGCGCGCCGGGTTTCGCGCCGCGTATGGCCTGGCGCGCATGCCGCGACCCAAGGCGCTCGCCCTGTGGGGCGAGCGCTGGAAGCCCTTCAGGACGACGGCCGCCTGGTACCTGTGGCGGGCGCTGGAGCTGAAGCGCGCCGGCACGCTGCCGGCGCCTGCGGAGCGCATCCGCCTGCCGCGCCTGAAGAAGCGGCGCCGCGCTGCTCGTCCCGCGGTGGCCAGGAAGGCGGCGCGCAGCAAGCCGCGCGCCGGGACGCCGATGCGCGCGCGTCGCACGTCCCCTGGCGCACGGGGCTCTACGCGCTCCGCGCCACGCGGCCAGCGCGCCAGGAAAGCTGGGAAAGCCAGGAAGGCTACGAAGCCTGGGACAGCCGGATAGCGGCGCGGGTGTAGGTGATGCGCAGCAGCAGCTGATCGTCCTGCGGCTGGAGGTTCGCCGGGCGTTCCCGGTCCTCCAGGTCATAACACACGGTGAGTTCATCGCCGCGCAACTCGTAGATCGCGCGCATCGTGCGCCCGGCGTGCGGGCCGCTGCGCCCGACGATGTCCATGGTCGCAGGGGTCAGGTGCTCGTTCACGAGATAGCAGCCGCCATCGACCACCTGGTTGCTGCGATCGATGATGCTGTAGCCACCCGCCTCGAGCAGCAGATAACGCACCCGCAGCTCAGCCACGGCCACGCAGCTGCCCGCTACGCTGGCAGCGATCGGCACCCACGCACCCTCGAGTTGGTGCCGCGGGCCGTGATCCGTGGACGCGAGCGTAGCCGCCCTCCTCAGACGCGCCGCTGCTTCTTCAGCTCGGCCTCCACGATCGGATGGACGAACTGACTCACATCGCCGCCCAGCACGGCGATCTCGCGCACCAGGGTCGAGGAGATGAAGGTGAATTGCTCCTGCGGCGTGAGGAACACGGTCTCGAAGTTGCGGTCGAGGTGGCGCGACATGTTGGCGAGCTGAAACTCGAACTCGAAATCGGACAGCGCCCGCAAACCGCGCACGATCACCGCGCCGTGGTGCTGGCGCGCAAAATCGACCGTGAGTCCCGAGTAGCCCAGCACCTTCACGTTCGGCAGGTCGCCCAGCACGCGGCGCGCCAGTTCGACGCGCATGTCCAGCGGGAACATCGGTGTCTTGTGGGTGTTGGCCGCGATCGCGACGATCACCTGATCGAAAATGCCGGCCGCGCGCCGCACCAGGTCATGGTGGCCGTTGGTGATGGGATCGAAGGTGCCCGGATAGACGGCGTTACGTTTCATGCGGTGTCCGGTGCTCTACGGCGCAGTGTGTGCGAACAGATGATAACCGACCTCGCCGGCCTGCTTCGCCTTGAGCGGCCGCCACGACGCCGGCAGCGGCGGCAGGCCCGCGCGGGCCGCGCACTCCACGTAGATGAGCGCCCCGGAGCCAAGCCAGTGGCGCTCCTCGAGCATCCGCGCCGCCTCGCTCAGCAGCTCCGAGGCGAACGGAGGATCCAGAAACACCAGGTCGAATGGGCGCGCCTCGCCGGCGAGGTAGCGCAGGGCGTCCGCGCGCTCGACCCGGGCATCGCCCGCCTGCCATTCGGTGAGCCGCGCGCGCAGCTCGCGCACAGCCGCCTCATCGTGCTCGACAAACGTCACATGGGATGCGCCGCGCGACAGCGCCTCGAGCCCGAGGGCCCCGCTGCCGGCGAACAGGTCAAGCGCACGCGCTCCGGGCGTGCGCGCGCCCAGCCAGTTGAAGAGCGTCTCGCGCACGCGGTCGGGGGTTGGTCGGATGGCGGCGGACGCCGGGAAGCGCAACTTTCTGCCACGCCATGTTCCCCCGATGATGCGCAGCACGCGCGCCCGGCCGGCGCGCCTCACAGGCACGGCCGCGCGGCTGCCTGACTTGCCACCGAACATTGCCGCACCTTGCCACTGTTCTTGCCGTAAGCGTACTCTAGCCTGCCTCGTCCAGAAGCGCTCAAACAGCACCGGCGGGAGGGGTCACGGCCGGTGAGCCACGGCACAAGAAATGCGGACCGCCGCCGCGGCCGTCTCACGGCGCGCGCTTGAGGCGGTCAGGAGTTCGAGGGATATGGAAAAACTCATCGCCGCCGGAATGGTCTCGGTTGCGTTGCTCGTCGGTGGTTGTTCGGGCGGCGGTCACGGTACCGTCGGCACGGCGAACCTCACTGGCTTCAACGGCAACCCGGGAGGCTCGACACCCCCCACGCAACCCTCCGCCAGCACGGCACTGTTTCATCCCGCGGCGGGCGTGCTGCCGTACCCGACCGACCTCTATTTCTTCGGCTCGACCGACGGCACGTTGAATATCCAGCCGGCGAATGCGCTGATGCCCAACCAGGCTGCGATCAATGCGCTGGACGGCTTCTCGACCACCGCGGTGATCCGCGAGCGCTTCGGCGGCGCGCTGAATCCGGCCTCCTTCACCGCGGCCTCGATCATCATCGTCCCGGTGACCACCGACAACCTGACCAAGGCCACCACCGGCGTACTCGGAGCCCCGCTGGTTCTGAACACGGACTTCTCGGCGGGACTCGGGACGGAGGCCGGAGTCGGGCCCACGATTCTGGAGATCAAGCCGCTGCACCCGCTGCTGCCGAGCACCTGCCTGAGCGGCGGCATGTTTCTCGGTCCGAATTGCGCCACCGGCACCGGTTACCTGGTGTTCCTCATGGATGGCATCACCGATTCTTCCGGGAACCATGCGGTACCGGACACCGATTACGCCGCCATCAAGGCAGCGCTCCCCAGCTGCGCCGCGATCAGCGATGCGACGTTACACGGCATCTGTCAGCTGACCGGCGCGCACATGCTGATCGCGCAAGGTGTGGGGCTGAACCCGGCGCATATCGTGCTGTCCTTCAGCTTCACCACCGAGTCCACGGTCGATACGCTGGCGCTGATCTCCGCCACCGCGACCGCGCAGACGATCACCGTGCAACATCCCCCCGGGTTCACCACGGCTGCCCTCGGATTGGGTCTTCCCGGCCACGCCGACCTGTACGTAGGTGTGCTGAGTGTCCCGTATTACTCGAGCAAGACCGCGCCGCTCACCGAGTACTGGCACGCGCCGCCGTTCCCGCTGGATACTACCAGCACGTTCGTCACGCGCTTCAACCCGCTGCCGGTGCCGACCGCGACCCTGCAGATCCCGGTGCTGGTGAGCGTGCCGAATGCAACCTCGCTGTACGTGATGGGCGGCGGCACGGTGCCTCCCGCGGGCGGCTGGCCGCTGCTGATCTTCCAGCACGGCATCACCCGCAACCGCGAGGACATGTTCGCCGTGGCGGATTCCTTTGCCGACCACGGCTTCGTGGTGGTAGCGATCGACCTGCCGCTGCACGGCATCACCAGCCAGACCGACCCGCTGTATGCCGCCGGCGCCAATCCGCTGTATGCGGGACTCGGGCTGCCCGCGAGCGGCTCGATCGAGCGCACCTTCGACCTCGACGTCGTGAACAACACCACACTCGCCCCGGGGCCCGACGGGCTGATCGATCCTTCGGGTGCTAGCTTCATCAACCTGACGAGCCTCCTGACCGCGCGCGACAACCTGCGCGAGAGCGTGGCGGATCTCATCACGCTCGCGCGCTCGCTGCCGCACCTGACCCTGGGGGCGGCCGGCAGCGTCAATCCCGCCGCCATTCATTACCTCGGGCACTCACTCGGCGGCATTGTGGGTGGCACCTTCATGGGCGTCATCCCCGCCGCACAGGTCGGCACCGCGACGCTCGCCATGCCGGGCGGCGAGGTGGCGCAGCTGCTGCGCGACTCGCCGACGTTCGCGCCCGTGATCAACGCCGGGCTCGCAGCTTCGGGGCTGCAGCAGGGCACCACGCTCTATGAGCAGTTCTTCCGCGATGCGCAGACCGTCGTCGATGCCGGCGACCCGATCAATTTCATCGCCCTGGCGACGACCAACCATCCGATTCATGTCATCCAGGTGGCGGGCAGCGCGACCTCGCTCCCCGACCAGGTGGTGCCGAACTCCGCCACGCAGCGCCTGATCCTCGCGGGCGGGCTCACCCAGGTGCACCCCCCGGGCGCGGCGGGCACCAGTCCCCTGCACGTTTACGTGAACTTCACCGCCGGATCTCACGGCTCCATTCTCGATCCGACCTCGAGCCCGGCGGCGACCACGGAAATGCAGACCGAGGCCATCGCTTTCGCACTGACTTCGGGCACGCAGCTGCCGGTTTCCGCGCTGGCCCCCGTTCAGTAGGCGCGCGAACTGGCGGTGCTTGCGACGCAAGGGCGGCCGATCGGCCGCCCTTCTTCTTTGCCCTACAATGCCGGGACTATGTTCCGACGCGTACCCGAGCACGCTACAGCGAGCGCCGACGAGCGTCCCGGCTTCCTCGCCCGTGTGCGCAATCGCCTGAACCGCGGCAACTCCTGGCTCACCCGCGATCTCACCGACCTCTTCAAGGGGCGCGACATCGACGCCGCGATCCTCGAGGAGCTCGAGACGCGCCTCATCACCGCGGACGTGGGTGTGGAGGCGACCGAGCGCATCCTCACCGAGCTGCGCACGCGCGTCGCGCGCCAGGAGCTCACGGATGTGGGCGCGCTGATCGGCGCGCTGCGAGGCTGCATCGTGGAGATACTCGCCCCCTGCGCGCAACCGTTAACAGTCGATGCGGCTCACCGGCCGTTCGTGATCCTGGTGGTGGGCGTCAACGGCTCCGGCAAGACCACGACCATCGGCAAGCTCGCGCGGCGCTGTGCGGCCGAGGGCTTGAGTGTACTGCTCGCCGCCGCGGATACCTTTCGCGCCGCCGCGATCGAGCAGCTCGAGGTGTGGGCGCAGCGCTCCGGTGCGGCGTTCGCGGCGCAGCTGCCGGGCGCGGATCCCGGCGCGGTGGTCTTCGACGCCTTGCAGGCAGCGCGCGCGCGCGGGATCGACGTCGTGCTCGCGGACACCGCCGGGCGGTTGCATAGCCAGTCGCACCTGATGGAGGAGCTCAAAAAGATCAGGCGCGTGATCGAGCGCGTCGACCCGACGGCTCCCCACGAGGTGCTGCTGGTGCTCGATGCCAATCAGGGGCAGAACGCACTCGCCCAGGCGCAGCAATTCCAGCAGGCGGTGGGCGTGACGGGACTGGTGCTGACCAAGCTCGACGGCAGCGCCCGCGGCGGCATTGTGATCGCCATCGCGCAGCAGCTGCGGATCCCGATCCGTTTCATCGGCGTCGGCGAGAGTGCCGAGGACTTCGGCGAGTTTGACGCCGCAGCCTTTGCCGCGGCGCTCCTCGAAGGGCCGCAGGCGGGCTCCGCGGCAGCCGGCCAGGCGGGCGCGGCATGATCACGTTCGACCGGGTGAGCAAACGCTACGCCAACGGGCGCGAGGCGCTCACCAACGTCAGCTTCAACATCCACAACGGCGAGATGGTGTTTCTAACCGGCCGCTCCGGCGCCGGCAAGAGCACGGTACTCAAGCTCATCGCGCTGCTCGAGCGCCCGACGCGTGGCAACGTGGTGGTGCACGGCCGCAACACCGGCACCCTCAAAGGGCGGCATATCGCGGCGTTCCGGCGCCGCATCGGCGTGGTGTTCCAGGACCACCGGCTGCTCGCCGACCGGCCGGTGTTCGACAACGTCGCCCTGCCGCTGGCCGTGGCCGCAACGCCGCTGAAGGAGATCGACAAGCGCGTGCGCGCCGCCCTGGACCAGGTGGGGTTGCTCGGCATGGAACGCGCGCTGCCGCTCGAATTGTCGGTCGGCGAGCAGCAGCGCGTCGGCATCGCGCGCGCCGTGGTGAGTAAGCCCCCGCTGCTCATCGCGGATGAGCCCACCGGCAATCTCGACCCGGACCTGTCGCTCGAAGTCATGCGCCTCTTCAGACGCTTCCAGGATGTCGGCGTGACGGTGGTGGTCGCCACCCATGATCTGCACATCGTGCGCGAGTTCGGTCAGCGCGTGATCGTGCTCGAGAACGGCCAGGTGCACGGCGATGCCGCCGACACCTTGCCCTCCGTGGTGGCCACGCGATGAGCCTCGGGGTCGCCGGCGCCCGGCACCTGCAGGCGCTGCTCGGTTCGCTCGGCAGGCTCGCGCGCAGCCCGCTCTCGACACTGCTGACGCTGCTGGTGATCGCGCTCGCGCTCGCGCTGCCCACCAGCTTGCAGCTGTTCGTGAGCAATGCGCAGCTCGCCACCGGCAACTTCGCCAACGCCGTCGACGTGTCGGTGTACCTGAAGACCGACGTGCCGCTCGCCAAGGCGCAGCAGCTGGCGCAGGCGGCCGGGCAGCGCGCCGAGGTAGCAGCCGTGACCGTGATTGCGGCGGACAAGGGACTCGAGGACTTCCGCACCTACTCGGGATTCGGGGAGGCGCTGCAGGCGCTCAAGGAGAATCCGCTGCCGCACGTGCTGCACGTGCGACCCAAGGCCACGGACAGTTCCGCCGCGGCGCTCGAGTCGCTGCGCCGTTACTTCAGTGCCTGGCCCGAGGTGGATCTGGTGCAGGTCGACTCCGAATGGGTCATGCGCTTCAACGCCATTCTCGAGGTGTTGCAGCGGCTGCTGCTGATTGCCGCGGCGCTCCTCGGCCTGGGAGTGCTGGCGGTCATCGGCAATACCATCCGTCTCGAGATCCAGGGGCGCCGTGCGGAAATCGAAGTGACCAAGCTTGTGGGCGGATCCAACCCGTTCGTGCGCCGCCCGTTCCTGTACACCGGCGTGCTGTATGGACTGGGCGGCGCGCTGCTCGCGTGGGGGATCGTGGCGATCGCCGTCGCCGTGCTGGGCGAGCCGGTGGCGACCCTCGCCAGGCTCTATGGCAGCCGCTACGTGCTGCAGGGCCCGTCGCGCGATGACATCGGAATTCTGCTCGGCGCCGGGGCGGCGCTCGGGTGGCTGGGTGCGTGGATCTCGGCCGCGCGGCACTTGCGCAGCATCGAGCCGCGCGCCTAGGTGATCGCCGGTACCGCCGTGGCGAGCGTCAGAAGCGTCGCCTCCAGCCACTTGCGGATGCGGCGCGCGTCGGCCACGCGAGTGTGCTTGCCGAAGGAATTCAGCAGCACGATCACCACGGTGCGCTCCTCGATCACCGTCTGCATCACCAGGCAGCGGCCCGCCCGCGAGATGTAGCCGGTCTTCTGCACTTCGATATTCCAGTCCGGCCGGCTCACCAGCGAGTCGGTGTTCACGTACCGCATCGTGCGCCGGCCGACCCGTACCTCGTAGCGGCTGTCGGTGGAGTATTCGTGGATCAGGGGAACCTTGGCCGCGGCCATCACCAGCTTGGACAGATCCTCGGGACTGGCGACGTTCTGGTCTGACAGGCCGGTCGGCTCCACGAAGCGCGCATTCGTCATGCCGAGCTCGCGGGCCTTGGCGTTCATGGCGTCCACGCACGCGACCAGTCCACCGGGATAGTTGCGACCGAGGGCGTGCGCAGCGCGGTTTTCCGAGGACATCAACGCCAGGTGCAGCAGGTCGCCACGCGACAGCGTGGTTCCGGGCGCGAGGCGCGAGACCACGCGACTGCGCTGCCTGCCGTCCTCGGGGGTGATCTCGAGCTGCTCATCGAGCGGCTGCGCGGCGTCCATGACCACCAGCGCGGTCATGAGCTTGGTGATCGAGGCGATGGGCAGGGCGATGTCCGAGCGGCGCGAATACAGCACCGAGTCGTGCGTGGTGTCCAGAACCAGAGCGGCGCTCGAGCGCAGCGCGGGCGCCGCCGGCGAGGCGCGCCCGGCGTACTTCATGTGTACCGGCAACGGCGTGCCGCCAGATAGGGCGGCGGCGTGGGAGGCTGCAGCGGCCAGCAGCAGGCCGGCGAATGCCGTGGCCGGCAAACCCAGCTTCATAGACTGCCGTACTTGCGCTGTCCTTTTCATGAGGCTATCAGACCATCCCCTATGTCGCCGATACGTGACGGATTCTCAGGTTTGCGCGCCGGATCAACCGGGTAGGTGTTTTCCCTGACGTCCCAACTGACATAACATCCGGGGCGCGTGACGCACTCCACATGCCTCGCACCGCCGCTCCGCTAGCGCGGCCACAACCATCCGAATGTTCCCGCCGTGAGCAGGGCGTAGATCAGGCCGTCGAGGCACCCCTTCAGCGTCAGGCGCCATGAGCGCCGGTACCAGATGGACAGCTCGCACAGCGCGAGTGAATAGGCGATGAACGTGGTCGCGCCCACGATCTGGAACACGTGGCGGTAGGGGGTGCCGACCAGCAAGGTCCGGCTGGCGATGTAGGCCACGAAAATGCCGACCACGATCAGGAACACAAACCACTGCGCCAGGGGTCGGCTCATGGAAATCGGGCCGTTGGGCATCACGGTCAGTACGGCCACCGGACCTTGCTTCATTTTTTCGATGAATTCGGGCGACTTCATCTCCTGCATGCCGGCGGCGCGCGGGATGAAGTAATCGCCCGGTGGGATGGCGAACGGCCGCAAGGCATTGAGCAGCTCCGCCTCCCTGGGCACCTTGGGGAAGTCGCTCTTGTGCCAGAGCGGCGTCATGTGGATCACCGAGCTCGCCAGAAACACGATCACCGCCGAGAGCAGGATCGGCAGCCACAGCGACAGCAGACTGATCATGGAGAATCCCCTCGATTCTTATGATTCGAACGCGCCCTGGCCGGCGCAAGCACGCCGGCGGGTGCCGGGGGCGAACTTTAACCAAACGCGCCCCGCCTAACCAAATGCCGCGAGGCTGATGCCCCCTCGAGGCGCTCACCGAGCCTTAAGCGCGGCCGGGAACCCCCGATCGGGCGTGCGCCGACCCCCCTCGGAAGGGGCATTTCGCTTCGGCCTGAGGTGAGCGCAAGCTGCTGTTTGAGAAGCGCAAACGTCGACCCCCTGTGGAACTCCCCGGGGGTTTAGCACTCTAACGAGGCGACTGCTAGAATGCCTATCCAAGCCAACGGAGATCTCATGCCCGCAGGTACAGGTACCGCATTGGTTACCCGCCTCGGCGACCAGGCTTTGGCCGGTCCGCTGGGGAGTCTCGACGCTTACCTCGAGCGGGTGAGCCGTATTCCCGTCCTCTCGCGTGAGGAGGAGCGCGCCCTCGCCGAGCGCTTCCGCTCAGCCGGCGACCTCGCCGCCGCGCGGCAGCTGGTGCTGTCGCACCTGAGGTTCGTGGTGCACATTGCCCGCGGCTACAACGGCTACGGACTGCCGATCGGTGACCTCATCCAGGAGGGCAACGTCGGCCTCATGAAGGCGGTCAAGCGCTTCGATCCTACCCTCAACGTACGGCTGGTGTCGTTCGCGGTCCACTGGATTCGCGCCGAGATTCACGAGTACGTACTGCGTAACTGGCGGCTGGTGAAGATCGCCACCACCAAGGCGCAGCGCAAGCTGTTCTTCAACCTGCGCCGCCTGAAAAAGAACCTCACCTGGCTGTCGGCGGAGGAAACCGCCGCCGTGGCGCGTGATCTGGGCGTCACCGTGGCCGAAGTCACCGAGATGGAGAAGCGGCTCGCGGCTCGCGACCTGTCGTTCGATCCGGCGCCGGACGCCGACGACGAGGAAGCCTACAGCCCGGCCGCCTATCTGCCCGCCCCGGATGCCGACCCCGCCGCGCAGGTGGAAGACGCGGAGAGCGCCGACGACTCCACGGATCGCCTGCACGGTGCGCTGGGCGGCCTCGATGAGCGCAGCCGCGACATCGTGCAGCGGCGCTGGATGTCGGAAGACAAGGCCACCCTGCACCAGCTCGCCGACAAGTACGGCGTGTCCGCGGAACGCATCCGCCAGATCGAGTCGAGCGCGCTCGGCAAGCTTCGCGGCCTGATGGCCGCCTGAAGCGCCGCCCCCGGGCGTTCCACGCATGCGCAGCGTGAGCGACTGGCTCGGCGAGTACGGGGTGAGCCACCAGAACCCCGTCAACAAGCTGCTGCACTGGATCTGCGTGCCGGCCATCGTGCTGGCAGTGATGGGGCTGCTGTGGTCGGCGCCGGTACCGGCGGTGGTTGCGGATGTCTCGCCATGGCTCAACTGGGCGACGCTCGCAGCCGCGGCGGCGCTCCTTTATTACCTGTTGCTCTCCCGGGCGCTCGCGGTGGGAGTGCTGATCGCCTTCATCGTGCTGTTGTTGATCACGCAGCGGCTCGCGCAGCTGCCGTGGCCGCTGTGGCTCACGTCGGTGGCGATTTTTGTCGTCGCCTGGATCGGGCAGTTCGTCGGCCACGCGGTGGAGGGCCAGCGCCCGTCGTTCTTCAAGGATCTGCAGTTTCTGCTGATCGGTCCGTTGTGGCTGCTGGCCGCGGCCTATCGCCGCTGCAGCGTGCGGTACTGAAGAGCGCCGCGGCGCCTGGCGAATCTCAGACGGCGCGGCCAATCCTTAGTTGAGCGCGCTCCCGTCCGCCGCCGCCCTCACCGCTGCAGCCACCTGTTCGTGAAGAGCCTTGTCGAGCGGGTCGGGGACCAGCTCGTCCCCGCGCGCGAACCCGGCGATGGTATTGGCCGCAGCCATCAGCATCGCATCCGAGAAGCGCCGCGCGCGCGCATCGAGCGCGCCTTTGAACAGTCCCGGGAAGGCCAGCACGTTGTTGATGCCCTTGCCGTCGGCGGCGAAAGCGGCGCCCTGTTCGCGCGCCACCAGCGGCTCGATTTCCGGATCCGGGTTCGACAGCGCGAAAATCACCTGACCCTTCTTAACCCACTGCGGCTTGATCAGGCCCTTGACGCCGGTCGTGGCGATCACGATGTCCGCGCGCTGCATGAGCGCCTCGAGCGTCACGCCTTCGCCCCCCGAGGCGATGAGCCGCGTCACGGCGTTCGCACTGCGGTCGGTGCCGAGCACGCGCTGCACGCCATAGGCTTGCAGCAGGCGCACGATGCCGCTGCCGGCCGCTCCGAGCCCGATCTGCCCGATGGTGCTCTGGCACAGGTCGACACCCGAGCGGCGCGCGGCGTTGATGAGGGCGGCCAGCGTGACCACCGCGGTGCCGTGCTGGTCGTCGTGCAGCACCGGCTTCTGCAGGCGCGCCTGCAGCAGAGCTTCGATCTCAAAACACTCGGGCGCGGCAAAGTCCTCGAGCTGGATGGCGCCGAAGGAAGTCTCGATCCCCGCGACGAGGTCCGCCACGCGTGCCGGCTGCGTCTCGTTAATGAGGATCGGCACGCCGTTGATGCCGACCAGGTCCGCAAACAGCGCCGCCTTCCCCTCCATGACCGGAAGTCCCGCGAGCGCGCCAATGTTGCCCAACCCTAAGACCGCCGTGCCGTTGGTGACAATGGCGACGGTGTGGCCGAGCGCGGTGAAATCCAGCGCCGCCTGCGGATCCTTCTGGATGGCAAGGCACACGCGTGCCACGCCCGGCGTGTAGACATCGCGCAGCACCTGCCGGGTATTGATCGGCAGGCTCGCCACGGTGCGGATCTTGCCGCCGCGATGGCGATTGAACACCCGGTCTGACTTGCCGACGAAGCGCGCGGTCGGCAGCTGCCCGATGCGCTCGTACAGCGAGCGGTCCGCTTCCTCGTCCATCTCGAGCGTGATCTCCCACAGCGTGCGGCCCTGGTCGCGCCGCAGCGTGGTCAGGTGCTCGATGGCCAGTCCCGCATCCGCGATCACCTGCAGCACTTTCGCGAGGCTCCCGGGCTGGTGGAGGGTCTCGACCAGGAGAATTTCCGGGATCTTCATGCCGCAAGCCTGCACCAAGGCCCGCCGTGATTCCACCTGCGGCAGATGCGGATGTCGCGTGCCCCCGATACCCGCTATCATGCGCGCCCCCGACGGGGAGCCCCCTTTCCAGGAGAGCACCGTGGCCAAAGCCGCCGGTTCCACCCCTGACGCCGGCGACGCGGCACGCGCCGCGATCGACCCGCTGGATCTGTACGCAGTACGCGCCGCGCTCTCGGACGAGGAGCGCCTGGTGCAGGAGTCGGTCGCGCGGCTGGTCGATGCCGAGGTCCTGCCCCTCATCCAGCGCTGCTTCGAGGAGCACCGCTTTCCGAAGGAGTTGGTCCCCCATCTCGCCTCCCTGGGGCTGCTCGGCTCCTCACTCACCGGTTACGGCTGTGCGGGACTCAACGCGGTCTGCTACGGCCTCATCTGCCAGGAGCTGGAGCGTGGGGATTCCGGCATCCGCAGCTTCGTCTCGGTGCAGTCGTCCTTGTGCATGTACCCGATCTGGGCCTTCGGCTCCGAGGAGCAGAAGCTCAGGTACCTGCCCGGCATGGCGCGCGGGGAACTCATCGGCTGCTTCGGTCTCACCGAGCCGCACGGTGGATCGGATCCCGCCAACATGAAGACCCATGCCAAAAAGCGCGGCACCGACTGGGTGCTGAACGGCTCGAAGATGTGGATCACCAACGGTTCGCTCGCCGACCTGGCAGTGGTGTGGGCCGAGACTCCCGAGGGCATCCGCGGCTTTCTCCTCGAGAAAGGCACGCCAGGATTCTCGGCTTCCGAGATCCAGCACAAATTCTCCCTGCGCGCGTCCGTCACTTCGGGCCTGTTCTTTGACAACGTCGTGGTGCCGGACGAGCGCGTGTTGCCGGGCGTGCGCGGACTGAAGGGCCCGCTGTCCTGCCTCACACAGGCGCGTTACGGCATCGCCTGGGGAGTCATCGGGGCGGCGCAGGCGTGCCTGAAGCAGCTGCTGGAGTACACCGCCACCCGCACGCTGTTCGGCCGGCCGCTGGCCGCAAACCAGACGATCCAGGTGCGTCTCGCCGACATGGCCCGGCGCATCACCACCGCTCAGCTGCTGGCGCTGCAGCTCGGACGCCTGAAGGACTCAGGCGCCATGCAGCCCGCGCACGTATCGCTCGCCAAGTGGAACAACTGTCGCATGGCGCTCGATGTCGCCCGCGACTGCCGCGACATGCTGGGCGGCTCCGGCATCAGCGCCGAGTACGTGCCCATCCGCCACATGCTCAATCTCGAGAGCGTCATCACCTACGAAGGCACCGAAACCATTCACCAGCTCACCATCGGGCGCGAGCTGACCGGGCTCAACGCGTTCTGAGGCTCGCGCTGCCGCCTGCCGTCAACTCGCCGTCATCACCGCCGGACGCGCCAGGTAGAACCCGATCGCGATGATGATCAGGTAGGCGAGCAGGATGAAAGTCCAGCCCATGTTGTGGCGGATGACGTCGCCCTCCTTGCGCACGAACTTGCTGGTCGACACCCCGACGCTCGCGGTTTGCGGCGCAATCGGTTTGCCGATTTCCGCGCCGACCGAATTCAGGGTCGGCAGCAGCAGCGGTGGCATGCCGAGCTGCACGCCGACCAGCGCCTGGAACTTGCCGAACATGGCATTGGTCGAGGTATTCGAGCCTGAGAGGGCCACGCCGATGAAGCCGAGCACCGGGGCGACGATGATGAAAGCGGTGCCCATGCTCGAGAAGCCCTTCGCGAGCGATGCCGCCATGCCGGAATAATTGAAGGTGTAGGCCAGCCCGAAGATGAAGACCCCGACCAGGCACGCACCCCACATCTGGTGAAAGGTACGCCGGAAGACTTCGCCGAGCTGAGCGCCTTTCAGCTTGCCCATCGCCGTCAGCAGTAGCGCCACCAGGATCCACGACACCAGGATGGCGCTGCCACCGATATAGGGGGCGAAATTGAACACGGCGGTCACGTTGCCCTTGGCCGGGCAGCTGGTCGCGAGCGAGGAGCAGGCGATCGCCGTGGCCTTGAACCAGCTCACCTTCGGCAGGGGCGACCACGGGCCCGTCCAGGCCGCCACCACCAGCAGCAACACCACGAACGGCATCCACGCCTGCAGCACCTCGCCGAACTTCAGGCCGTGGCCGCGCGTCTGCGCCGCCGCCGCGTTGACCGGTACACCGCCGTAACCCAGCACGGTCTTCGGCTGCCACACTTTCAGGAGCGCGAGCAGCGCGATGAAACACACGATGGCGCCGGTGATATCGGGCAGGTACGGCCCGAGGTGACGTGCCACCGGATACTGGCCCGCGATGTAGCCGAGCGAGCCGACCACGGCGAGCGGCCAGCCGCCTTTCATTCCTTCCTTGCCGGAGACCAGGTACAGCAGTACCCACGGCGGCAGCAGCGCCAGCACCGCGACCACGGTGCCGACCGAGCCCGACAGCGCCAGCAGCGGATAGCCGGTCACGGCGGCGAGCGCGATGATCGGTGCGCCGAGCGCGCCGTAGGAGACCGGTGCGTTATTGGCAATCGCCGCGACGCGGATCGCGTTGAGGTCGGAAATGCCGAGCGAAATCAGGATCGGCGCCACCACCGCCCACGGGTAGCCGAAACCGACCAGGCCCTCGAGCAGCGCTCCGAAGGCCCACGCGAACAGCATGGTCTGTACGCGTACATCCATGCCGCCGAGTGCGATCAGCCAGCGGCGGAAATTCTCGAACAGGCCGCTCACCGACATGGTGTTGAACAGCACCATGCCCCAGAGCGTGATCCAGTCGACGTTCCACACCCCGGTCGCCGCGCCATACAGGTAGGCGTGGCTGCCGTTGTCGAGCGGCATCTGCCACACCCAGGCGGCGAGCGCGAAGGTGATGATCGAGCCGACCAGCGTCGCGAGCCAGGCCGGCACGCGGAACACGGCGAGCATGACGAGCAGAGAGACCACGGGAATCAGCGCCACCAGGCAGGTGAGTGTCAGGTTGTCGAGCGGGTCGATCACTTGCGTGAACATGATTGCTCCCTCGATGTGCGGCGCGGCGCGTGGGTGTTATGTGTCGGGGTGGCCGCGCTTTGATTCTTATACTTGCGACTACACAACCTAGCACGGGCGGCGAGCCGGCTCAACGGTCGCCCCGCGGGGGACGGACCGAAGGCGAATGGATTGCGCCGCCGGCGGCTCAGCTGGCTTTTTTCATCCCGGCGGCGATCTTCTCGGTCTTCTCCATGAAGCGCTGGTACGCAGGACGCTGCTGCAGGCGGTTGACGTACTCCTGAAAAGCCGGGCGGGGCTCGAGAGCCTTCACCATCATCCCAAAGCCGATCTGCGAGCCGATGTAGACATCGGCGGCACTGAACTGCGCGCCGAGGATATAGGGACCGGGTGTCAGGGCTTTTTCCAGCGTTGCCACGGTGTCTTCGTAGCAGCCGTAGCCCAGCGCGCTGGGTCGGGAGGCTGCCGGACGCGACAGCATACGATCGATCACCGCCGGCTCGACGCAGCAGCCGCCGAAGAACATCCAGCGGTAATAGGTGCCGCGCGCCGGGCTGTCCAGGGGTGGCGCGAGCCGTGCGGCGGGAAAGGCGTCCGCGAGGTAAGTGCAAATGGCCCCGCATTCGGTCACCACGGTGCCGCGGTGCACGATCGCCGGAACCTTGCCCATGGGATTCACGGCCAGGTAGCCCGGCTTCTTCTGATCGGCGCTCTCCAGGTTCACCACCTCGAACCTGTAAGGCGCTCCCACTTCCTCCAGCATCCAGTGCACCATGCGCCCGCGGGACATGGGACTGCTGTAAAACACGATTTCGTCGCTCATTGCGCGCCCGCCTTTAATTCAGTGGTTCTTCAGGGCATCTCGCCCGTCACGGCAGTGTGAGCGCCGCATGTTACCCGAATGTATCGGTCAGGCGCGGCATCCTCGCTCGGCCAAACGATGCCGAGCGCCAGGAGCGTCAGCAGTGCGAGCCAGTTGGCGAGCATCTCGCGGCGGATGGCCGGCGGGTGCAGCGGCGGCGACAGCGAGGTCATGGTTTCTCCCGTACGAAGGGCTACGGGAACATTGCGCCACAGCGGGGGGCTGAGCTCCGGGGCGGAAAAGTGACGCGGCTGCGAAGAATTGTGGCGCAAAGTGGCAAGACTCGAGCGCTTTAACCGCGCGCGCGCAGCCTGTAGCCTTAGGCTCCCCATGAAACGTCTGGTCGCCATTGTCGAGGATGAGCCGGCGATCCGCGACAACTACGCGGCGGCGTTCACGCGCGAGGGCTATGCGGTACGCACCTACGCCAACCGCGCGCAGGCGATGGACGCGTTCACCGCGCGCCTGCCGGACCTCGCGGTCATCGACATCTCGCTCGAGGACGAACCGGAGGGCGGCTTTGAGCTGTGCCGGCAGCTGCGCGCGCTGTCGGCGGAGCTGCCGATCATATTTCTCACCGCGCGCGACAGCGAGCTCGATGCGGTGTCGGGACTGCGCCTCGGCGCGGACGACTTCCTCACCAAGGACCTGAGCCTGCCGCACCTGATTGCGCGGGTGAATGCGCTGTTGCGCCGTGTCGATGCGCTGCGCAAGCCCAACACGCCGGGCGAGCTCGTGCGCCGCGGCGCACTCACGCTCGATGCCGAGCGCATGCAGGCGCAGTGGGACGGCCAGGTAGTACTGCTGTCGCTCACCGAATTCTGGATCGTGCACGCGCTCGCGCGCCACCCCGGGCACGTGCGCAACCGCCAGCAGCTCATGGACGCCGCCAACGTCGTGCTCGATGACAACACCATCACCTCGCACGTGAAGCGCATCCGGCGCAAATTCCAGGGCATCGATCCGAAGTTCGACGCCGTGCAAACCGTCTACGGCATGGGTTACCGCTGGGTCGAGTAAACACCACGGCTCATGTCCCTGCGCCTCAAGCTGCTGCTGCTCGGCCTCGCAACGCTGGTACTGCCCTGGGGCGGATGCCAGTACGCGCGCGAGATGGAGTCCGCGCTGCGCGAAGGGGAGGAGAACTCACTCCAGGCGGTCTCCCAGACCATCGCCGCATCGCTCCAGGGGCGCACGGATCTTCTGTATCGTGAATCTCTCCCGCCCGCCGATGCGCCCGACACGCCGACCCGTGGGGCCTCCGGCCACGCCTTCCTGCAGAGCGGCCCGTACGACCTCAGGCCGCTCGCGCTGACGGCAGCGCCGCTCCTCGACGGCTACTCCGACGACTGGCCGCGCGACCCTTCCGCGTGGGCGTATTTCGCCAAGGACGATCGCCATCGCTTCGCAATCCTCTCCGGCGTCTACGAGCGCATGCTGTACCTGCTGCTCGAGGTGCGCGACGAGCACCCGCTGTTCGATGCCCCCGGGACCAACACGCTCGACCCGGCGACCTTCGGTGACCGCGTGTGGCTCGGATTTGAGGACAGCCAGGGCGAGCAGCGGGCGGTATTTCTCGCCGCGACCGGTCCGGGCGCGGTGACGGCGCGCCGCATCGAGACCGGGGAGTACGGCCAGCAGAGCGCGCCGCTCGAGCCGCGCATCCACGGCGCCTGGCAAACCATGAGCCACGGCTACCGCATCGAGCTGCGGGTGCCGCTCTCGATGCTCGGCAACGGCTTCGGGGTGCTGGTGGATGATCGCGACGCGCGCGGCGCCGACCCGTTGAGCTACGGCACCCTGCGCAGCGATGACCTGCACACCCTCGGGCGACTGATCGTGGCCGCTCCCGAGCTCACTTCCTACCTCGCGCAGTTCCTGCAGCCGGGCCTGAAGCTGGCGGTCACGGCGCCCTCGGGCCGGGTGCTGGCGCGCGCCGATGCGCTCGGCCAGGTGACGGGCTTGGGTCCCGGGACGCCGATTCTCGCGCGGCTGTACCGGCGCTTCGTCGACCGGCCGGGCACGAGGGCTCTGCTGGAATCCTCAGCCCCGATCTACGACCGCGATCACACGGGTGTGATCGGCAAGCTCGAGGTGACGCAGACGGCCAATCGCTGGATCCGCCTGCGCGATCACGCGCTCATGCGCATGCTCAACTTCAGCTTGAGCACCAGCGTGGTGGCGGTGACCCTGATGTTCGCCTTCGCCGCCTGGCTGGCGCTGCGACTGTCGCGGCTGCGCCAGGCTAGTGAATCGGCCCTGACGCGCACGGGTCTCGTCACCAGCTTTCCGGACACCGACTCCCGCGACGAGCTGGGAGATGTCGCCCGGGGCTTCTCCACGCTGCTGCAGCGGCTGAACGAATACACCAGCTACCTGCGCACGCTCGCGGGCAAGCTGGCGCACGAGATCCGCACGCCGCTCACCATCGTGCGTTCCTCCCTCGACAACCTGGAGTCCGAACAGGTGCCGCCTTCCGCGCGCGTGTACCTCGAGCGTGCCCGCCAGGGGAGCGAGCGCCTCAACGCCATTCTTATTGCGATGGGTGCGGCCACCCGTGTCGAGGAAGCCATCGGCAGCGCCGAGCGGATCAGCTTCGATCTGGTCCCGGTGCTCGAGTCCGCCGTGGCCGCCTACCGCGGCGCCTTCCCCGAGCGCAGCTTCGGGCCCGAACTGCCCGCCGAGGGCGTGGTCATCCGCGGCGCCCCCGACCTCATCGTGCAGATGCTCGACAAGCTCATCGACAACGCCGTGGACTTTAGCGCCGCGGGCGCGCTGATCATCGTGCGGCTGCGCCTGGATTCGCAGGCGGCGGTCATCGAGGTCGACAACCCCGGGCCCGCCCTTCCCGCACACGTCCAGGGGCGCCTCTTCGAGTCACTGTGGCAGTCGCGCGCCGGCGCCAACAGCCAGCCGCACTTTGGTCTCGGCCTGTATATCGTGCGACTGATCGCCGAGTTCCACGGCGGTGAGGCTTCTGCCGCCAACCTCCCCGACGGCAGCGGCGTGCGTTTCGCCGTGCGCCTGTCCCGCTGAAGCGCCGACTCTCAGCAATTCACCCCATGCCCGCACCACAGTTGCCCCCCGATTGTCGACAAATTGCGACATGGTATTTTCCTTTGGAATCAGTACAATTAGCTGACGAAAATACCGTCCGAACAACAGTTTCCGACTTTTGCCGGGTGGGTTATCGAGGCAGTGATGCGCAGAAGCTGCGCGAAGCTGAAAGGACATACCAACAGAAATCTGGGGATCGACGCGGGCACGGGTAACGGCAGCTCCTAACTTGTTGTAGTTGTCAGGAACGATATGACGCGTGGATGAACACGCGGGCCTCACAATAGAAGCTGGAGCATCGGCTCCACACGTTTCAGCCGCAAAGTTTAGATGCTCGTGATGACGCGACGTGCCGGTGCGCTGCCCGGATTCATTTTGAATCCGAAAGGTGCGCTCCGCACAAGCTGACAGCGAACTACCGGGTCGTTCGAAGCGATGAAGAAGGAAACTTAAAGCCCCGCCTGAGCGGGGCTTTTTTTGCCGGCTTCCCCCGGCATTCACACGGCAGGGGCCACTGGTTCGATCCCTTGAGGACGTCGGCTCAGGCCGGCGCGCTAGTCGCCCGGCCTCTTGTGCCACGACCGCCTCGTGTCCGCACGGTGAGGCGCAGACCAAACGCCGCTTCGAAGAAATCAGCGGACATTTCTCAACTGATTGCCTTCCGGAGCTGATGCGCCCAGCGACGCAGGCGCGCGATCTCCCTCTCGATGGTCAGCGGTCGAACGGTGAACTTCTCCCCCGTGAGCGGCGTGCGATGATCGAGTTCGAGACTGACGGCATCGAGCAGCAACCGCGCAGCGATGCGTTCGGCCGTGTCTCTTCGCAGTGTCAGCTTCATGCTCGACTACGGCGCGCCACGACGCACGGTGCGCGGGTTCCTTGCCGCAGCGAGGACGTCAGCTTGTGCCAGCGCGCCAACTAAAGTGTCATGCACGCAGGCAGCGTAGTTTGGCTGATACGAAAGGCCGTATCGACGGGCAAGCTCACCGCAAAGGCGCCGGGCCATTGCCTCTAACCGCTCGTGTGCGGCACGGGATCCTTCCAGCGTCGACAGGTCGAGATCGGCGAGCGACACGTTCGCACCAAGCGTTACCGAATTGCGCACCGCTGCTTTGGTCCGCCCGAGCGCGTCGATCTGCCGGAGCGCGTTTCCCACCGTGCGATCTACGCACGCGGCGAAGGTCGGCTGCGACGACGGTACGCGGTTGTCCGCGGGTGCTGCGCAAACGCGCTGGGCCATGGTGTGCAGGCGGTCGCGTGCCACGCGCATACCTTCTGGCGTCGAGAGGTCGAGATCAGCGAGCGCTACGTCTTCAACGCGGCTGACGGACGTTGGGGCAGCGCGCTGATCCGCAATCGCACCAACGGGCACGATGCCAAACAGCGCCACCAGGATGGCTGCTCTGGCCGTGGTGTGCCGTCCGCCAAGACGGGGCAGGGTTGAGGGGGTATTCATATAGGGATCTCCTTTGCGTATCCACTCGATTGATACGCGCATGCGGGCTGCGGGGTTTCACCGTAGCTGGAAGGAAGTCTCAACCCTGAAACCCAGTGATCCGTCCGCGCGTATAAACCCTGTGACGCGCAAAAACGACGACGCCAGGACAGTGCGGTGAACGATGCCTTGTTAGCCGCCGTGATCGGTGCGATCGCCGGCTATATCATCGCCCGGCATTGCCCCGAGCTCGATTGGATCCTGCAGATACTGACCGGCTGAAAATGAGGTTGTGATCATGTCAATTCCCATTCTGGCTCTCCTGATTCCGATCATCTCCGTCTCGGCGAGCCTGGCCGCACTAATCATCTGGATCCTGGTGTGGCACCGGCGCAGGGTGCATGAGGTTGACTGCCGCCATAAGGAGCGCATGGCCGCCATTGAGAAGGGCCTCGAGCTGCCGCCGGAGTCGCTTCCCGAGCCGGCGCAGATGCCGCCGCGCGCCCGCTATCTGCTGCGCGGCCTGATCTGGCTCGGCGTCGGCCTCGCCCTCACATTCGGCGTGCGCGACTGGTTTGGGACCCAGATCGGAGGATGCGGCTGGATCGCGGTCGCCGTCGGCGCCGCCTATCTCATCTTCTATTTCGTGGAAGGGCGCAGGCCGGCAGTCCCGCAACGCGAAGCGCCCGCGACCGGTAGCGATCAGACGCCTTAAAAGGAGAGCGAGGACACCGGGGTCGGCCGAAGCGGGCAATGCGACGCCGTGTTGACCGATACCAGAGTCTTGGAGCTCGTGCGGGCGGAACGCCGCGATGAGGCGATCGCGCAGCTATTGCCTGCCTTCCGACGCAAGGTTTTTGGGCTGGCATACAGCTTTCTTCGCAACCGTGAGGCGGCAGAAGACGTGACCCAGGACGTATTTATCAAGGTCTGGCGGGCTCTGCCTCGGTTTGATGGCCGGGCGTCGGTGTCCACCTGGATTTACACGATCGCCCGAAACGCGAGCTTGTCAGCACTCCGTGCACGACGTCCGCAATCCTCTCTCAGCGATCCGGAGGCGATGGAAGCGGTTGAGGCGATCGATCCTGCTCCATCAGCGGATGCCATGGTCGACCGCGCTGCGCTCTTGCGGCTCGTCGATCAGCTCCCCACGAAGCAACGGCAAGTCGTTATGCTCTTCTATATGGAAGAGCAATCTCACGAAGAGGTGGCTACCATGTTGTCCATGCCCGTTGGAACTGTGAAAACGTTGCTGCATCGCGCACGCGCCAGACTGAGCGCTGCCGTCGGCATGTGAGTGCGAACGCATGAGCAACCCAGATTCCGAGCTCGACAGACGCCTGCAGGCCCTCTTCGGTGGCCTCGACACGGAAGCCGACTTCGACGCCCGCCTCATGGCACGTTTGCGAGTCGAATCGCACACAGACGCGGCCGAGAGGGCGATTCGCGTACGGCAGGAGGAACGGGAACGCTACCGCAAAGCACTGCTCGGGCTGCAGAGCTGGCGTCGGTCGATGCTCCGCCTGCTGACGCTCGACACGCTGGGGATCACATTATTGCTGGTCGTTGCCGCAGTCACGGCTTGGCCGCATGTCAACCGGGAGGTACTGAGCATTTCGCTTCAATACGGCCCATACATCGCAACTTTGCTTGGTGTCCTGCTGGCAACCGTGCCGATCGTGGGAATGTGGGCAGAGCAGACTCACAGGCCGATCCGGCTGCTCTGAGCCGCGCGCCGGATGCGCCGCAACGGTAGCAACGTTGTGTGATCTCGCGCGACACCGCCTGATGCTAAGTCGCTGTTGCGCTTGGCCCCTCCCCTCGCATAGGGTTGACCTGTAAACCCCTAGCCGCCGTTTCAACTGCCGCTCGAACATCGCCTTCTTGCGCGGATCGATCTCCGGGTGGAATCATCGCGCACCGCGGCCCCGTGAGGGTCGCTGCCTGAGAAGCAAAATGACTCCGGCGCAGAGTACCTGATGTCGCTTTCAAGCCCTTGCTGCTTGAGCCAGTGGGCGGCCAGCGGCGTCGGAGTGTTGCTCGCGCTCTCGGTGCTCGGAATCTTCGCAGCGCGCCGTGCGCTCGGGAGCCGGCTCATCTACGCAGCCTGCGGGGCTGTCTGTGCCGGGCTCGCGGCCGTGGCGCTGATCGCGCTGCTCGCGCCGGCTGCCGGCCCCAAGTCCGTCGAGATTCCCATCGGGCTGCCGCTCGCCCGTACCTTCCTCGGGCTCGATCCGCTGAGCGCCGCATTCGCCGTCATCGTCAACCTGGCCGCCTCGATCGTGAGCGGCTATGCCATCGGCTACGGTGCCAAGCTGCGCGAACCGGAGCGCGTCGTGCCGTTCTACCCGGCGTTCATCGCCGGCATGAATCTGGTGCTGCTGGCGCAGGATGCGTTTTCGTTCCTGGTCGGCTGGGAACTCATGTCGCTCGCATCCTGGGCGCTCGTGCTGAGTGAGCACCGTTCGGCCGAAAACCGGCGCGCCGCACTCGTCTATCTCATCATGGCCACGGGCGGTGCGCTCACGCTGTTGCTGGCGTTCGGCCTGCTCGCCGGAGCCCAGGGCGGATATTCGTTCGAAGCGATCCGTCGTGTCAGCGCGCCCGGCGTGGGCCCGATCGTGCTGCTGCTGGCGCTCATCGGAGCCGGCTCCAAAGCGGGTCTGGTGCCGCTGCACGCGTGGCTCCCGCTCGCGCACCCGGCCGCGCCGAGCCATGTCTCGGCATTGATGAGCGGGGTCATGACGAAGGTGGCCGTTTATGGTTTCGTGCGGCTGGTCTTCGACCTTGCAGGTCCCCCCGCATGGTGGTGGAGCGTTCCGGTACTGCTGATCGCCGGCATCACCGCTCTGCTCGGTGTCCTGTATGCGTTGATGGAACACGATCTGAAGCGTCTGCTCGCGTACCACACCGTCGAGAACATCGGCATCATCTTCATCGGCTTAGGGCTCGCCCTGGCGTTCGAAGCGAGCGGACTGCGCACCGCGGCGGCTCTGGCGTTCACGGCGGCGATCTTCCACGTATTCAATCACTCGCTCTTCAAGAGCCTGCTGTTCATGGGCTCGGGAGCGGTGCTCAATGCGACCGGCGAGCGCGACATGGAGCACTTGGGCGGGCTCATCCACCGCATGCCGGTGACGGCGGTGGCGTTTCTGGCTGGATGCATCGCCATCTCGGCCCTCCCGCCCTTCAACGGCTTCGTGTCCGAATGGCTCACGTTCCAGGCGATTCTCTTGAGCCCGCAACTGCCGCAGTGGGTTCCGAGACTGCTGGTTCCTGCCGTCGGCGCAACGCTTGCCTGTTCGGCCGCGCTCGCCGCGGCGTGCTTCGTCAAGGCGTTCGGCATGACCTTCCTCGGCCGCCCGCGTTCAAAGGCGGCGTCGGGTGCGGCCGAGACCGACCGCGGGTCGCAGATCGCGATGCTCATCCTCGCGCTGCTGTGTCTGCTCGCCGGGATCCTGCCCGGTTTTGTCATCGACACCTTAAGCGCCGTGACCCAGATGGCCGTAGGCGCCCGGCTCGCGCCGCAGTCCGCTCTGGCGTGGTTGCGGATCGTGCCCATCGACCTGCACCGCAGCGCCTACAGCGGGCTGTTCGTGTTCGTCATGATTCTCCTCGCCGCCGCGACCACCGCCTTCGCCGTGCGTCGCTTTGCCTCGCACGCCGTGCGGCGCTCCCCCGCCTGGGACTGCGGCTTCCCGGATGCGAGCCCGGCCACGCAGTACACCGCGGGAAGCTTCGCGCAGCCCATCCGGCGCGTGTTCGGCAGTGTCGTCTTTCGTGCGCGTGAGCATGTCAGCATCCCTAAGCCCGGTGACACCGCCATGGCGCGGCTGCGCGTCGAGCTTCGTGACACGGTCTGGGATGCGCTCTACGCGCCCATCATCCGGCTCGTCGAGGCCACCGCCGAGCGGCTGAACCGCATGCAGTTCCTGACGATCCGCAATTATCTGACGCTGGTGTTTGCGGCGCTGGTGACGCTCCTGATCATCGTCGGGACCTGGCGATGAGCACCTACGACTGGCTCATCCAGCTCGCCCAAACGGCTCTGGTCCTCGCGCTCGCTCCGCTCCTGTCCGGCGTCACGCGCAAGATCCGCGCCCGGCTCCTGCGCCGCCAGGGACCGTCCGTCCTGCAGCCGTATCGCGACCTGCTGAAACTGATCCGCAAGGAAGCCGTGGTCGCCGACAACGCCTCCTGGCTGTTCCGCGCCGCCCCCTACCTGATCCTCGCGACGACCTGGGTGGCCGCCGCACTGGTGCCGACGTTCGCGACCGGTCTCGCGCCGGGCGCCGCCGCCGATATCATCGTCATCGTCGCGCTGCTCGGCACCGCGCGCTTCCTGCTCGCGCTCGCAGGGCTGGATGTCGGCACGAGCTTCGGCGGCATCGGCGCGAGCCGCGAAATGCTGTTCGCATCGCTCGCGGAGCCGGCCATGCTGATGGCGGTCTTCACGCTGTCCCTGTTTGCAGGCTCGACGCAACTCTCGTCGATTTCCGCCTACATGCTGGGGCCCGGTGCCGGCGTCAATATCTCACTCGCGCTCGCGCTGGTGGCGCTCATCATCGTCTCGATCGGCGAAAACGCCCGCATTCCGGTCGACAACCCTGCGACCCATCTTGAGCTGACCATGGTGCACGAGGCCATGATCCTCGAATACTCCGGCCGTCACCTGGCGGTGATCGAAGCGGCCGCGGCCGTGAAGCTGCTGCTGTACCTGTCGCTGATCGCGTGCGTGTTCATGCCGTGGGGCACGGCGGTCGCCGGTGCCGGAGTGTTCGCCTGCGCCGTCGGGGTGATCGCCTGGGCCTTGAAGCTCGCGGCGCTGGCATTCCTGCTGGTGGTATTCGAGACCGCCATCGCCAAGATGCGGGTGTTTCGCGTGCCGGAGTTTCTCGGCATCGCACTCATGCTGGGGCTGCTCGCAACGATATTGCTGTTCGTCTCCAGGGTCTCGCGATGAGTCCGCTCGACAGCGATATTGCCCATCTGCTCGCGGGCTCCATGGTTCTCTTGAGCTTCCTGCTGCTCTATCAGGACCGGATGTTCGCGCTCCTCAACGTGTTCGCGCTGCACGCCTTTGCGCTGGCGGGCTCGGTCGCCTGGCAGGCCACTCTGCAGCGCGCGCCGCATCTGTTCATCACGGCGCTGATCGCACTGCTCTTCAAGGGCGTGATCATCCCGGTCGCCCTGCGTCGCATCGTCGTGCGCCTGGGGATTCATCGCAGCATCGATACCGTCGTCAGCATCGGACCGACGATGCTGTTCGGCATTGCACTGGTGGGACTGGCCATCGTCGTCATGCTGCCGGTGACGCAATCCGAGAGCGAGTTCGTGCGGGAAGATCTCGCCTTCGCTCTCGCGGTCGTGCTGCTTGGCTTCCTGATGATGGTGACGCGCCGCAACGCGGTGAGCCAGGTGATCGGCTTCATGTCGCTGGAGAACGGTCTGGTGCTCGCCGCCAGCGGCGCGCGCGGCATGCCGCTGGTGGTCGAGATCAGCGTCGCGTTCTCGGTCCTCATTGCCTTCATCGTCATCGGAATTTTCCTGTTCCGCATCCGCGAGCGATTCGACACGGTGGATCTGCGCGCCCTCGACCTGTCGCGGGGCGAATCGCTGTGAGCGCCTCCACAGGATCGCTGGCGCTCGCCGGACTTCTGGGCACCCCCGCCCTCGGCGCCCTGCTGCTCGCGGCGATTCCGAGATACCGGGTCGCGGCGGCTCTCAACGTGACTCTGTGCGCGCTCACGCTTAGCTGCGCCGCGGCGCTCTATTGGGACCGGCCCGAGCCCTCACTCTATCTGCTGGTCGACGATGTCAATACCGTGTTTCTGCTCGTCGGCGCCCTGGTGGGCTTCAGCACCAGTGTGTTCAGTGCCGGCTACATCGCGCATGAGTTGCAAACGCGTCGGCTGACGGCGCGGGATCTGCGCTTCTATCACGCCATGTACCAGCTGTTGATGTTCGCCATGAATCTCGCGCTGCTGTCGAACAACATCGGACTCATGTGGGTGGCGATCGAGCTGGCGACCCTTACGACCGTGATGATGGTGGGCATCTACCGCACCAGTGCGGCGCTCGAGGCCGCCTGGAAATACTTCATTCTGGGCTCGGTCGGTATCGCACTGGCCCTTTTCGGCACGATCCTCGTGTACCTCGCCGCGCAGGAACACCTCGGCCAGGGAATGGTCGCGATGGCCTGGGACCGCCTCGCGTCGAGCTCGGCGAGCTTCGATCCGTCGCTCCTCAACCTGTCGTTCGTTTTCCTGCTGCTCGGCTACGGCACCAAAGTGGGCTTAGTGCCCGTGCACGCCTGGCTGCCGGACGCGCACGCCGAAGGCCCTACGCCCATCTCGGCGGTGCTGTCCGGATTGCTGCTCAACGTCGCACTGTTTGCGCTGCTGCGATTCAAACTGATCATCGCGGGAAATCCGCACGTGCTCGCGCCCGGCCCGATGATGGTGACCATGGGCCTCGTCTCGGTGTTGTTCGCGGGTTTCATGCTCTACCGGCGCCGCGACATCAAGCGCATGTTTGCCTATTCCTCGATCGAGCACATGGGCATCATCACGCTCGCGTTCGGCTTAGGGGGACCACTCGCCAGCTTCGCAGGTCTCCTGCACATGACCATGCACAGCCTGACGAAGTCCGCCATCTTCTTCGGCGTCGGATACATTTCCCAGCTCGAGGGGACCCAGCGCACCGCGGACATTCGCGGGCTTACCTCCAGTCAACCGCTGCTCGGTTGGCTGTTGGTGCTGGGTGTCGTCGCCATCGGGGGGCTGCCGCCCTTTGGCGTCTTTACGAGCGAGTTTCTGCTGGTGACGTCGACCTTTGCACGCGCGCCGTGGCTGGCGATTGCATTGGTCGTGGGTCTGCTGATTGCCTTCAGCGCACTTGCGCTGCGGCTTCACGGCCTCGCCTTCGGCGCCACCGACAAGCGACATTCGCTCCCGGCCTGGCGTCTCGCACCGATGACCCTGCATCTGCTGCTGGTCGCAGCGGCGGGCGTCTACCTGCCCGGACCCGTCGTCGCCTGGTTCCGCCACGTGGCGAGCCAGCTGGGGTAGGAGGCTCTAGGTGCTCAAGGCGCTATTTGCAGATTCCTCTCCTGACGGCGCGCATCACGGCTGGCCGCGCGTGGCGGTCGACTCCGACTCGTGGCGTGCGATCGGTGAGGCGTTGCGCGAAGGCAAGCTCGATCTGCTTGGGCTTTGGGGGGACGTCGGCGCCGTGCAGTGCGCATTGTACGAGCCCGCCACGCGCCAGATCATGAGTGCTTCGCTCGACGCGCGCGCGGGCAGGGTTCCCTCGCTCGCCCTGTTCCACGCGCCCGCATCTCGCCTGGAACGGGCGGCCAGCGATCTGCTCGGCATCGAGTTTACGGGGCTTCCCGATCCACGGCCGTGGCTCGACCATGGGCGCTGGCCCCTGCATCACCCGCTGGCCGAAGCGCCGCGCCCGGGCGCAGCCCTGCCGCCCTATCCGTTTCTCGGGGCCGAGGGCCCGAGTCTGCACCAGATCCCGGTGGGTCCGGTGCATGCAGGCATCATCGAGCCCGGTCATTTCCGCTTCACGGCGAGCGGGGAAACGGTGGTACGGCTCGAAGAACGCTTCGGGTACACGCATAAGGGCATCGAGAAGCTGCTGTGCGGCAAGTCGATCGACGCCGCTGCACGACTGGCGGCGCGTGTGTCCGGGGACAGCACCGTGGCGTACTCGTGGGTGTTCGCTCGCGCGGTCGAAGCCGCGCTCGAGTTCCACCCGCCGCCGCGCGCGCTGTGGTTGCGGGCGGTGATGGCCGAGCTCGAGCGCATCGCGAATCACTTAGGCGACGTGGGAGCCATCTGCAACGACGCCGCGTTCTCGATCATGCACGCGGAATGCGGAATCCTGCGCGAGCAGACCCTGCGCGCCTGCGCCACCGCCTTCGGTCATCGCCTGATGATGGACTGCGTCGTACCCGGCGGAGTGGCCGCGGATCTCGAGCCGCCCGGGGTGGAAGCGATCCTTTCCCTCACCTCACGCCTGCGACGGCAATTCCCGGAGCTGGTCGAGCTCTACGAGAACACCGCCTCGCTTCAGGATCGCACGGTGGGCACGGGCGTCGTGTCGGGCGCGCTCGCCGCCGAGTTCGCAGCACCCGGCTATGTCGGTCGGGCGTCCGGGCGAGCGTTCGATGCACGCGTCTGCGTGCCCTACCCCCCGTACGATGCGATGCCGGTCGAAATCGCCGCAAGGCGCGAAGGGGATGTCGATGCGCGCGTCTGGGTACGGATCCAGGAGATCCAGCACAGCATCGGCTGGCTCGAGCGCTCGCTCGCTTCGCTCCCCACCGGTCCGGTGCGCTCAGGTGTCGGTGCCGTGCCCGCGAGCAGCGTCGAAGGCGCGGCGCTGGTCGAGGGCTTCCGGGGCGATGTGCTCGGGTACGTGCGCATCGGTGCCGGAGGGAGCCTCGAGCGCTGCCACCTGCGCGATCCGTCGTGGCTTCTCTGGCCTCTGTTGGAGGCAGCGATCGAGGGCAACATCGTCGCGGACTTCCCGCTGTGCAACAAGTCCTTCAATTGCTCCTACTCCGGACATGATCTTTAGCTCCACTGACGCCTCCTAACCCATCATGCGCAGACGTCTGTTCAAGAACCTCATCACGGCGCCGTGCACCGAACCGGTGAACGAACCGCCGGACCTGTTCGAAGCCGCCGGTGAAACGCTTCGGGGCGCCATCGCCCGAAGGCTGGGGCGCAGTCTCGCGATCCGCGAAGTCGATGCCGGCTCGTGCAACGGCTGCGAACTCGAGATCCACGCCCTCGGCAACGCTTTCTACGATGTCGAACGCTTCGGTATTCGCTTCGTGGCCTCACCCCGCCACGCCGACGTGCTGCTCGTCACGGGCCCCGTTACGCGCAACATGCGCGAGGCCCTCGAGCGCACCTGGGCCGCAACGCCCGCGCCCAAGTGGGTCGTTGCGGCCGGGGACTGCGCGGCCGGCTGCGGAGTGTTCGCGGACAGCTATGCGTGTGTCGGCGCGGTCTCGAAAGTGATTCCGGTCGACCTGGTGATTCGCGGCTGCCCACCGACTCCGACGGACCTGCTGCAGGGATTGCTGTGGCTGCTCGGCGGCGCGGGTGCCGCTGCGATCAGCCGACACGCAGGTAGTTGAGGATTCCGCGCGCCGCCTCGCGCCCTTCAAACACCGCGGTCACCACCAGGTCGGAACCGCGCACCATGTCCCCGCCGGCAAACACCCTCGGGTTGGTGGTCTGAAACGGCTGCGCCGGGTGCGCCGACACGCGCACGCGGCCGCTGTCGTGCACGCGGATCTCATGCGCGTCGAGCCACTGCGGCGGACTGGGCAGGAAGCCGAAGGCGATGATGACCGCGTCCGCCGGCACGACCTGCTCGGAGCCGGCCACGGCCTGGGGCACGCGCCGCCCGCGCGCATCCGGCTCGCCGAGGCGCGTTTGCACCAGCTTCACGCCCTCCACCTGTTCGGCGCCCACGATCTCGATCGGCTGGCGGTTGAAGAGAAACTCGACCCCTTCCTCACGGCTGTTGCGGTAGTCGCGCCGCGAGCCGGTCATGTTGCGCTCATCGCGCCGGTAGGTGCAGGTCACGGACTGCGCCCCCTGGCGGATAGCGGTGCGGTTGCAGTCCATGGCGGTATCCCCGCCCCCCAGCACCATCACGCGCTTGCCGCGCATGCTGACGAGCGAGTTGCTGCTGCCGGGGAACCCCAGCTCGTGGCGGATGTTGGAAATGAGGTACGGCAACGCCTCGTACACTGCCGGCAGATCCTCACCCGGGAAGCCGCCCCTGACATAGGTGTAGGTCCCCATGCCGAGGAACACGGCATCGTATTCTCCCAGCAGGCCGCCGAAGGCCAGGTCGGCGCCGACTTCGCAACCGAGCCGAAACTCCACGCCCATGTCCCGCATGATCTCGTGGCGCTTCTCCATCACCTCTTTCTCGAGCTTGAAGGGCGGAATGCCGAAGGTGAGGAGTCCCCCGATGCGGGCGTGGCGATCGAACACCACCGGCTGCACGCCGCCGCGCACCAGGATGTCGGCGCACGCCAGGCCCGCCGGCCCGGCTCCGACGATCGCGACGCGCTTACCCGTAGGCTGCACGTTCGACATGTCGGGCCTCCAGCCGGCTTTGAGCGCCTCGTCGGTGATGTACTTTTCGATCGCACCGATGCTGACCGCGCCCAGGCCGTCATTCAGCGTGCAGGCGCCCTCGCACAGCCGATCCTGCGGGCAGATGCGGCCGCACACCTCGGGGAGCGAGTTGGTCTTGTGAGACAGCTCCGCCGCCTCGAACAGATTCCCCTCCTCGATCAGCTTCAGCCAGTTGGGGATGTAGTTGTGAACCGGGCATTTCCACTCGCAGAAGGGATTGCCGCAGGCGATACAGCGCCCCGCCTGCTGCGCCGCGCCGGTCGCATCGTAGGGCGCGTAGATCTCGCGGAAATTACCCACCCGCGCCTCGACCGCCGTCTTGGGCGGGTCGGCGCGCGGGATGTCGAGGAACTGCAGGTTCTTGTCGGCCATGCGTTGCGCCGCCTTCAGGCCGCGCGCCGCAGGCTGTCGATCAGCGAGTCGATGGAGGCCGCCTTGGGCTTCACCACCCAGAACTTGGGCAGAAACGTGCGCAGGTCATTCAGGATCTGCTCGGCCCAGACACTCGCGGTCTCGGCGACATGCCGCTCGAGCAGCGCCTCGAGGTGCTGCACGTGCGATTGCATGGCCTCGGGGTGAATGCGGCTGATGTCGATGAGCTCGTGGTTATAGCGGTCGACGAAGTTGCGCTCCAGGTCCAGCACGTAGGCGAAGCCGCCGGTGAACCCGGCGCCGAAGTTGATCCCGGTGCGCCCCAGCACGCACACCGCGCCCCCGGTCATGTACTCGCAGCAGTGATCGCCTGCGCCCTCGATCACCGCGACCGCGCCTGAATTGCGCACCGCGAAGCGCTCACCGGCAAGTCCCGCGGCGTACAGCTCCCCGCCGGTGGCGCCATACAGGCAGGTGTTGCCCATGATGATCGTGTCCTTCGCCACCAAGCGCGCGCGGCTTGGGTGGCGCAGCACGATCCGCCCCGCTGCCATGCCCTTGCCGACGTAGTCGTTGGCATCGCCTTCCAGGTAGAGGTTCAAGCCACCGGCATTCCAGACGCCGAAGCTCTGCCCGGCGTTGCCGCTGCAGCGCACGGTGAGCGGCGCATCCTCCATGCCGTAGTTGCCCCAGCGCCGCGCAATCTCGCCCGACAGGCGCGCGCCGATGGAGCGGTTGAAGTTGCTGAGCTCATAGTGCCATTCGCCCCCGCTCTTGTTCTCGATTGCGCCGAGCATGTCGCGCACCATGCGCTCGGCGAGCTCGCCGCGATCGAAGGGCGCATTCGAGGGCGTGGCGCAGAACTGCGGCGCATCCTCGGCGAGGCCGCCGGTGGACAGGATCGGGGTGAGGTCGAGCTTGCGCTGCCGCGGGGTGAGGCCGCTTTGCACCTCCAGATACCCGGTGCGGCCGATGAGCTCTGCGAGCGTTCGGACCCCGAGGGAGGCGAGGATCTCGCGCACCTCCTCGGCCACAAAGCGGAAGTAGTTGATCACCATCTCAGGCAGGCCCGTGAAGTACTTCGAGCGCAGCACGTTGTGCTGGGTCGCGATGCCGGTGGTGCAGTTGTTCAGATGGCAGATGCGCAGGTACTTGCACCCCAGCGCCACCATCGGCGCAGTGCCGAAACCGAAGCTCTCCGCGCCGATGATCGCCGCCTTCACCACATCGAGCCCGGTCTTGAGCCCGCCGTCGGTCTGCAGGCGCACGCGGTGGCGCAGATCGTTGCGGCGCAGGGTCTGGTGGGTCTCCGCCAGTCCCAGTTCCCACGGTGTGCCGGCGTACTTGATGGACGACAGCGGACTCGCGCCGGTGCCGCCGTCGTATCCGGAGATGGTGATCAGGTCGGCATACGCCTTGGTCACACCCGCGGCGACCGTCCCCACCCCGGGCTCCGCCACCAGCTTCACCGACACCAGCGCCTGCGGATTGACCTGCTTCAGATCGAAAATCAGCTGCGCCAGATCCTCGATCGAGTAGATGTCGTGGTGCGGGGGCGGGGAGATCAGGCCGACGCCCGGGCGCGCGAAGCGCAAGCTCGCGATCATGTCGTTGACCTTGTGACCGGGGAGCTGCCCGCCCTCACCGGGCTTGGCCCCCTGGGCGATCTTGATCTGCAGCACCTCGGCGTTGATCAGGTACTCGGGAGTCACGCCGAAGCGTCCGGAAGCCACCTGCTTGATCTTGGAGTTGCGCTCGGTGTGATAACGCGCCGGATCCTCGCCCCCCTCGCCGGAGTTGGAGCGCGCGCCGAGACGGTTCATGGCGATCGCGAGCGCCTCGTGCGCTTCGGGCGAGAGCGCGCCGAGGGACATGCCGGCGCTGTCGAAGCGCGCGAGGATAGCCTCCGCCGGCTCGACCTCGGCGAGCGGGATCGGGCGCGCGGCGCTCTTGAGCGCCAGCAGGTCGCGGAACGTCGATGCCGGCCGCTCGTTCACCAGGCGTGCGAACAGCTTGTAATGCTCGTAGTCCCCGGAGAGCACCGCCGCCTGCAAGGCGGCGATCACGTCCGGGTTGTACATGTGGTACTCGCCGCCGTGCATGTACTTGAGGAGCCCTCCCTGGGTGATCGCCTCGCGCGGATTCCACGCCCGCGCGGCGAGCTCCTTCTGGTCGGCCTCGAGATCGTCGAAGTCCGCGCCGGCCACGCGGCTCGCGGTGCCCGTGAAGCACAGCTCGACCACGTCGTCCGCCAGTCCCACGATCTCGAACAGCTGCGAGCTGCGATAGCTCGCGATGGTGGAGATGCCCATCTTCGACATGATCTTGAACAGGCCTTTTCTCAGGCCCGCACGGAAGCTGCGCCCGAGTTCCAGCCGCGCCGCGAAGTCGAGCTTGACGCGTCCCCGGCGCATCATCTCGAACAACACCTGGTACGCCATGTACGGATACACGGCGGTCGCTCCATAGCCGATCAGGCAGGCGAAGTGATGCGGCTCGCGCGCGGTGCCGGTCTCGATGAGCAGGTTGCACTTGCAGCGCAGGCCGGTCTTCAGCAGGTGCTGATGCACCGCTGCGGTCACCAGCAGCGCGTGCGCGGGAATGCGCCCCTTGACCAGGTAACGATCCGACAGCAACAGCACCAGCTTCCCCTCGCGCACCGCACTCTCCGCCTGCACGCACAGGCGCACGATCGCCTGGCGCAGGCCCTCCGCGGGCTCGTACTGCAGGTCGAGAAATTCGTGCGTGACCTCCTCGATCGCCAGGATCTGGCGCAGCTTCCTCTGTGAGAGGATCGGCGAGCCGAGCACGATCTGGCGCGCGTGCTCGGGCGCGGGCACGAAGATGTTGCACTCCGGACCGATCTGCGTCTGCAGCGACATCACGATCGATTCGCGCAGGCTGTCGATGGGCGGATTGGTCACCTGGGCGAACTGCTGGCGGAAGTAGTCGTACAGCGAGCGCACCGTGTGCGACAGCACCGGCATGGGCGTATCGTCGCCCATCGAGCCCACCGCTTCGTTCTCGTCCTGCGCCAGCACGCGGATGATGTCGTCGCGCTCCTCCTGCGTGACATTGAACATCTTCTGATACAGCGACAGCGTGTCGCGATCCATGGGCTCGGCCGCGAGCCGCGCATCCACCAGATCGCTCTCGAGATACCGCACGCCCTGGCGGAGCCAGCTCTTGTAGGGATGGCGGATCTTGAGGATCTGATCGATGTCCGCCGAGGCAAGCAGCGTGCCGGTCTTGAGGTCGAGCGCGATCATGTCGCCGGGACCGAGCTTGCCCTTGCGCACCACGTCCTCGGGCTGGTAGTCCCACACGCCGGTCTCGGAGGCAATGGTGAGAATACGGTTGCGGGTGATGCAGAAGCGCGCCGGACGCAGGCCGTTGCGATCCAGCGTGCACAGCGCATAGCGGCCGTCGGTCAGCACCACCCCGGCCGGGCCGTCCCACGGCTCCATGTGCACCGAGTAGTACTCGTAGAAGGCGCGCAGATCCGGGTCGAGCGCATCGAGGCCGTGCCAGGCCGGCGGCACCAGCAGGCGCATGGCATGTAACGGATCGAGCCCGCCCATCAGCAGCACCTCGAGCATGTTGTCGAGGCTCTGCGAGTCGGAGCCGCTCATGGATACCAGCGGCAGCGCCTCCTGCAGGGCGGGCAGGAGCGGGGAGCGCAGCAGAGGACCGCGCGCCGTGGCCCAGTTGCGGTTGCCCTGGATGGTGTTGATCTCGCCGTTGTGGGCCAGGTAGCGATAGGGGTGTGCGAGGCGCCACTGCGGTAGCGTGTTGGTGGAGAAGCGCTGATGGAACACGGCCACCGAGCTCGCGAGGCGTGGATCGGCCAGATCCGGATAGAACTGCGCCAGGTACTGCGGCATCACCATGCCCTTGAAGACGATGGTGCTGGCCGAGAGACTCGGCACGTAGAACACCGGATCTGCGTGCAGGGCCTTCTCGGTGAGGCGGCGCGCCATGAACAGCCGCCGGTTGAACGCCGCCTCATCGATATCCGCGCTCCCGGCTTTCACGAACAGCTGCTCGATGACCGGGCGCGTCTTCAGGGCTTCCGCGCCGCAGGCGGATGGATCAACCGGCACCGCTCGCCAGCCGGCCACCTCCAGTCCCTGCCGCGTCAGCTCGGTGGCGAGCGCCACGCGTGCGGCTCCAGCCTGCTGCGCATCGCGCGACAGAAAAACCAGCCCCGAGGCGAAGCGCGGGCTCAACTCGATGCCGGCCTCCGCGGCCACCGCGCGCAGGAAGCCTTCCGGTTTCTTCAGCAGCAGGCCGCAACCGTCGCCGGTCTTGCCGTCGGCGGCGATCGCGCCGCGATGCGTGAGGCGATTCAGGGAAGTCATGGCGGTGCGCACCAGCCAGTGACTCGGCGCATCATCCAGGCTCGCGATCACGCCAAAGCCGCAGCTGTCGCGCTCGTACGCGTCTTGATGGAGTCCGGAGGGCGGAGCGTGCATGAGGCGGCCTCGTCTTCACTGCAGCGGCAGGTACGCCTGCCCTGCGGACAAGCGGCCGCTGGGCGAGACAACCCGGCAATTCATGCGTTCAGGAGATCCGCAGGACCGTTACGTCCGCGAATGTCAGTCGAGGCCGGACGGGGGTGAGGCCCAAGCCATCCCGTCGATCGACTGTCTTACACCATCACTATGCGTTCGATAATACCGGCCCCCGGGGGGCTTGCAAGAGCGAATCGTCTCAGGACCGATCCTCAGGGCGGCTCGCGCACCGTGAGCGCGATGTTCACCCGCTGCGTACGGCGCACGACCTGCAGCGTGAGCGCGCTCCCGGGCGGCACGCGGCTCAGGCGCCGGTGCAGCGCATCGACCCCGTCCACCGGCTGATCGTCCACGGCCACGATCAGGTCCCCGGGCTGCAGGTCCGACTCCGCGGCCGGGCCCTGGCTCTCGCGCGACAGCACTTCAACCGCGTGCGCAGCGTGGAGGCCGAGCGCCCGCACCAGTCTCAGATCGAGCGGCCGGTCGCGCGCGCCCACACCGAGCCAGGCGCGGCGCACGCGTCCCTGGGTGAGGATCTCCGTCAGCACCCACTGCGCGGTCGCCGCGGGAATGGCGAAGCCGATGCCCTGCGCCATGGCGATGATCGCGGTGTTGATGCCGGCCACGCGGCCGTGCGCATCCACCAGCGGCCCGCCGGAGTTTCCGGGATTGAGCGCCGCGCTGTGCTGCACGACGCCTTCGATCAGCCGGCCGTGGCGGCTGCGGAGCGACCGTCCGAGCGCGCTCACGACCCCGGCGGACACGGTCGACTCGAACCCGAATGGATTGCCGACCGCGACGACGAGCTGGCCGGCGCGCAGACGCTGCGTGCCGGTGAAGTGCGCGTACGGCAGCGCCCCGGCCTGCGCGCGCAGCACGGCGAGATCGGTGGCCGGATCGCGGCCGGTGACGACGGCCGGTACGCTGCGACCGTCGACGAACGTGACGCGCGTCTGCTCCACGCGCTGCACGACGTGCTCGTTGGTCAGCAGGTAGCCGTCGGGCGTCATGACCACCCCCGAGCCTGCGCCACCGCGCGCCCTGGCAGCTTCCGCGGCGCCTCCCACGTACACGCTGACCACCGCCGGACCCACTTCATCGACCGCGCCCACTACGGCGGCCGAATAGGCGTCCAGAGGGTCGGTCGACGAGGGCTCCGGCGGCACGGCATCGGGCATCGCGTAGGCATGGGGACCGGCCGGACAGAACTCAAGAGGTGCCTTGAAGCCGACGCCGCCGATTCCTGCCAGAATCGCGCCAGCGCCATGATCTCGCTCGCCCAAACCGCGATCCTGCTGGCCGCCGCAGTCGTTGCGGTGTCGCTGTTCCGCTTCGCGAGGCTCAGCTCGATCCTCGGCTACGTCGCCGCCGGGCTCGTGCTCGGGCCCTGGGGCCTGAACCTCATCGGTGACATCGGCCGCATCATGCAGGTGTCGGAGTTCGGCATCGTGCTGCTGCTCTTCATCATCGGACTCGAGCTGCAGCCGACGCGGCTATGGGTCATGCGGCGCATCGTGTTCGGGCTCGGGACCGCGCAGGTGGCGCTGTGCGCCGTGCTGCTCGGCGCCGGGGCCTGGGCGCTCGGCCAGCCGCCCCTCGCGGCTGCCGTCATCGGCTTCGGCCTGTCTCTGTCGTCGACGCCGCTCGTCCTGCAGGTGCTGGCCGAGCGCGGCCAGCTGAAGACGCAGTACGGGCGCGCGGCGTTCGGGATTCTATTATTCCAGGATCTCGCCGTGCTGCCGGCGCTCGCGCTGCTGCCGCTGCTCGCGCCGCTCCCGGGCAATTACCAGGCCGGCGGCCCCTGGTGGGCGGGGCTGCTGAAGCTCCTCGGCGTGATCGCGGTGGTCATCGGCGGCGGGCGGCTGGTGTTGCGGCCGGCGCTGCGCATCGTGGCGCGCGTGCGGGTGGGTGAAGTGTTCACCGCCGCGGCGCTCCTCACCGTCATCGCCACCGCGCTCCTGGTGAGCCTCGTCGGCCTGTCGATGGCGCTGGGCGCGTTTCTCGCCGGCGTGCTGCTCGCCGACAGCGAGTTCCGCCACGAGCTCGAGGCCGACCTCGAGCCGTTCAAGGGGCTGCTGCTGGGGCTGTTTTTCGTCGCGGTCGGCATGTCGGCGAACCTGGGGCTGCTGAAGTCCGAGCCGTTGACGTTGCTCACGCTGACCGGCGGATTCCTCCTCATCAAGATCGTCGCGGTGAGCGCCTTAGGCAGGCTCGCCGGCCAGCGCGCCGACTCGGCCCGGCGGCTGGGATTCGCGCTGCCGGCGGGCGGGGAGTTTGCCTTCGTGCTGTTCACGCTCGCGGCGCGCCAGCGCATTCTGGACGCCGCGACGTCCGATCTGCTCATTCTTGCCGTGACGCTGTCGATGATGCTGGGTCCCTTGCTGCTGATTGCGCACGAGTCCTTCGTCAAACGCTGGCTTGCTCCGCCGCAGCAACCCTACGACGCCATCGAGGAGCACGATGTTCCGGTCATCATCGCCGGCTTCGGGCGCTTCGGTCAGATCGTGGCGCGCATCCTGCGCGTGAAGGGCCTGCCGTTCACCGCGCTCGACAGCAGCCAGACGCACGTGGATTTCGTACGGCGCTTCGGCAACAAGGTCTACTACGGGGACGCCTCGAGGCTGGATCTGCTGCGCGCTGCGGGCGCCGAGAGCGCGCAGATTCTGGTTCTGGCGATCGACGACGTCGACGCCTCGACCCGTACCGCCGTGCTGGCGCACGAGCAGTTCCCGCACCTCAAGATCTTCGGCCGCGCGCGTAACCGCCAGCACGCCTTTGCGCTCATGGACGCGGGCGTGACCAATGTGATCCGCGACACCTACGGCTCGAGCCTGGAGATGGCGGCCTCGGTCCTGGAGGCCCTCGGGGAAACGCCGACGAAGGCCCGCGAGGCGGTGCGCAGGTTCCGCCAGCACGATGAGGCGACCCTCGCCGCGCAATACCAGGTCAAGGACGATGAGAGCAAGTTCCTCGCCACCACGCGCGAGTCCGCGCAGCAGCTGGAAAAGCTGTTCGAGGCCGACCGGATCAGGCCCGAGTAGGACATGGACGAGGCGCGCAGCATCCGTGAGTTCTGGTTCGGCAAGCTGCCGCTGTCCGCGGACGGCTTGAATCGCCGCATCCGCTTCTGGTTCGGGGGCGACGCTACCGAGCTCGGCCGGCTGCGCGACGAGCACATGCGCATGCGCTTCGGTGAGCTGTTCGAGCAGGCCGTGAGCGGGGCTCTCGCCAGCTGGGCGGACGGTCCGCGGCGGCGCCTGAGCCTCATCCTTCTGCTCGATCAGTTCCCGCGCAACATGTTCCGCGGTAGCGTGCGCGCCTTCGCCTACGACCCCCAGGCGCTCGCACTCACGCTCTCGGGCATGCAGTCAGCCGCTGACGCCGCGCTCGATGCGGTCGAGCGGATGTTCTTCTACATGCCGTTGCAGCACGCCGAGAGCCCCGAGGTACAGGACGAATCGGTGGCCGCCTACCGGCGACTGCTCACCGAGGCGCCCCAGGAATTGCGCGGACCGTTCACCGGGGCGTCGCGTTCGGCCGAGAATCACCGCGCGATCATCGAGCAGTTCGGCCGCTTTCCTCACCGTAATCGGGTGCTAGGCCGCGCGAACACGCCCGCAGAAGAAGAGTGGCTGCGCAAGGGGGGCGAGCAGTTCGGTCAGTGATCGCTCGCGAGGCGCTCGAGACTGCGGATCCGCCGTTCGAGTTCGCGCTGCGCTTCCAGCAGCTCCAGCGCCAGCGCCGCGCCGCTGACATTCACGCCCAGGTCCTGGATCAGCCTGCCGACCACGCGCAGGCGCGGCAGCGCCGTGGCCGGAATCTGCCACTGGCCGGCGGGAATCTCGCGCGGCGCAACGACACCGAGCTCGGCGAGCTCCATCACCGCGCCGAGATCCAGGCTGCACAGCTGGCAGATCTCGGTCGCGGCAATCCAGTCACCTTCGCCGAGCACATGAGCTTCGAGCCGATGAGTCACCATGCATCACCTCGACAGGTTCGCGCGTGGATCGAAATTGAGCTGGCTGCGCATCTCCTCATACAACGCCTTGGCTTGCGGTGTGTTGGCGGGCGGCAGCACCACCTTCAGTTGCAGGTACTGATCCCCGGCGGGTTGTCCCGGCAGGCCGCGGCCGCGCAGCCGCAGCTTCTGACCAGACTGGGCGCCGGCGGGAATGTGCATCTCGACCGCACCGCCCAGTGTCGGCACCGTGACCGAGGCCCCGAGCGCGGCTTCCCAGGGAGCCACCGGGAAGGTGAGCGTCACGTCCCGACCTTCGAGCTGAAACAGCCGGTGTGGCTGGAGGTGCACCTCGAGATACAGATCGCCGGCTTGCCCTGCGCCGCTGGGCGGTTCGCCCTGGCCGGCGAGCCGGATCAGCTGCCCCTCGGTGACGCCGGCCGGAATGGTGACGCGCACGGTGTGCGTCCGTAACTCCACCGAGCCATCGGGTTTCACTTCGGGGCGCCTGAGCTCGAGCGTGCGCGTCGTGCCGCGGTAGGCCTCCTCGAGCTCAATGCCGACGCGCGCGTGATGATCGCGCCCGGCGCTGCGTCCGGCGCCGCGACCGGCGCTCGCGAACGGGGTGCCGCCACCAAACAACGACGAGAAGAAATCGCTGAAGTCCTGATCCTGAAACGCGCCATCCTCCGCCGCACCGGCGCGGCTGCGTCCCGCCCGGCCCGCTCCCCGGCTGCCGCCTCCGGGGCGCCCCGCGCCGCCGGAGAACTCGAAGCCGCTGCCCCAGTCCGGGGGCGGCCGGAACTGCTCGCCGGCTTTCCAGTTGGCGCCGAGCTGGTTGTACGCGGCGCGCTTCTCGGGGTCCTTCAGCACCTCGTAGGCCTCCTGCATCTCCTTGAAGCGCGCCTCCGCGTTCGGCTCCTTGCTCACATCGGGGTGGTACTTGCGCGCCAGCCGCCGGTAGGCGGTCTTGATCTGATCCGCGCTGGCGGCTCGCTCCACGCCCAGGACCTTGTAGTAGTCACGGAATTCCATGTTCGCGATTCTAAGCTGCGCACCGCGGCAGTGCGTAAACGCCCGCTCCGGCACCATCGTGATGCGCCGCGCCCGTCGCTTGGCTCGCGCTGCGCGGGCGCGCTCCTTTGCTGGCGGGGCACGGAACTTGCTCTACCGATGCATGCGCTTGTCCCGACCCCCGCCCCTTAAGAATCTGCGGGCGTTCTGCGCGGCTGCCCGCCAGGGCAGCTTCAAGTTCGCCGCCGATGAGCTGTGTCTGACGCCCTCGGCCGTGAGCCACCAGATGAAGGAGCTCGAGGCGGCGCTCGGTCTGCGCCTGTTCGAGCGCAAGACGCGCTCCCTGGAGCTGACCACCGCCGGTCATCGCCTGCTGGAGGAAGTGGAGCCGCTGCTCGAGGCGCTCGACAATGCCCTGGCGCAGCTCGCGCGCAGCAACGGCCGGCAGATGCTGCGTGTGCGGCTGCCGGCGTTGTTTGCCAGTGAGCTGTTCATTCCGCGCCTGGCGAGTTTCTGTGAGACGCATCCGCTGATCGACGTGCAGCTCGATACGCACGATCCGCGCCCGACGAGCCATCCGGCCACGGCGGATGTCTCCATCCTGCTCAGCGACTCGGCGCCGCCGGGATTGAAGAGCGCGCGGCTGTTCTCCTGTGCGTTCACCGCCGTGTGCGCGCGCGAACACCTCGCCAGCGTCGCGCGCCTCGGACGCGAGGTGTTCAGCGCGATGGCGTTGATCGTCGACCGCACCCGGCCGTTTGCGTGGGCCAGCTGGGCCGAGGAGGCGGGCCTCGAGACACCGGAACCGAAGCAGGTGATCGAGCTCGACACCATGTCGGCGGTGGTGCGTGCCGCGGAGCGCGGCTTGGGGCTCGCATTGGTGCCCACGCCGTTGTGCGACTCGTGGCTGCGCTCGGGTGCTCTGGTGCGCGTATTTGCCGTGGAGGTCGCCACCCGCGACGCCTACTACCTGGTCAGCCGGCCGAAGGATGCGGACCGGCCGCAGGTCAAGGCGCTCACCCGCTGGGCGCTCGCGCAGTACCAGCGCGGATGAGTCCCCGTCATCCGTCGGGTCAATTCTTTTCGTTTGTCGCCGCGTGCTGGTGGTAAGCAGACTTTGGCAGGATGAGCGGAGTGGGAGACGGGGTGTCCTATTCGATCCCCCTCGAGCGCATGCCCCGTCTCCCCTCCGCTCACCATCGGAAAAAAAAAGCGCCGCGAGGCGGGGGAAAGTCGCATCGCGGCGCGCAGCAGCGAACACGGGGAAAATGTTCGCAACTGCACTGGGACGAGCAAGGGCTATGCCAGACCATGAAACTTATATAAAACAGTCAGTTATATCTCAGTGCCCACCCCTTGCAGGGTGACGTGAATTGTCACTTTGGAGCGAGCCGGAGCCACCCTGGCCCCGCTCGCGTCAGCTGGCGCGGCGCGTCAGCCTGAGGCGGCGTACGGTCAGCGCGGTAGGACCGGCACGCAGGGCTGCGACTGTTCCCTGAGCGAATCACACAGGGCGCGCGCCTGCGCCTCACCGGCCGCGGGGGCCTGCAGCCGATAGAGCTGCCCCGAGGTGTTGTTGCTGGCCACAACGATACGGGGTGCCAGGCCGCCGAGCTGCGCACCAAAGCGCCCCTGCAGCCGCCGCCATTCGCGGCCTGCGCTCGCTTCGCTCCCGAACGCGCCGAGCTGCACGCTGTACGAAGAGCCACCCGTCCCGGAGGCAGTGTGGCGGTCGCGCGCTGGCGGCGCTGACTCCGAAGGCTCTGCCCGGATGAGCTGCGCGACCGCCGCGGATTCCGAGGCGCTCTCATGCACGGCGGGCGGCTCCCTCGCGGTCGCGAGCTGCAACGCACGCACGCCGGAGGGCCCCTGAGGCGTACCCCCTGGCTGTGCCGGTGTCTGCGGCGCCAGGCGCGGCGCGGACCCGAGAGCGAAGGCCTCGATGCGGATGCGTGCTTCCTCGGACCATTTCCCGCTCGGGTGCTCGGCCAGGAACGCCCGGTAAGCATCCATGGTGGCGACTTTGCCCGCCTGCACCCAGTCGCGCTCCTCTGCGAGCTGCGCGAGCCGGACGCGCGCCTGGGCGGCGAGCTCGCTGTCGGGATGCTGTTCGACGAAGCGTCCGTATGCCTCGTGGGTGTCGGCGGCTTCCGCGGACCGCCAGTCCTGCTGCTCGCGGCTGCACCCCGCCGCCAGGGTCGCGAGAACCGCGATCAGGGCAAGTCTTCCTGCATGGAATGTGATCATCATCGGCATCCTCAGGCGACGGACGTTACATTATGACCGTGGCGCACCCCGGGAGCACCGATGAGTGAGACATTCAAGCGCAGACTGATCGATCAGATCGGTGATTCGCCGACCTTTGTGGCGGAAGGGTCCCGCCTGACCGGCGACCTGGAGACGCCCGGTCCGCTGGTGATGTGCGGCGTGGTTCGCGGCGATGGCCGCGTCGGCGGCGCGCTGCGCATGGCCGTGACGGCGGAATGGCACGGGGAGATTCACGCGCTCGCGGCCCTGATCGCCGGCAGGATCACCGGCAAGCTCGTGGTCGAGAACAAGCTCGAGGTTGGCGCTACGGCGGTGATTCGGGCCGACATCGTCGCACGCAGCATCGCGGTCGCCAAAGGCGCCGTCATCGACGGCGTCATGACCGTGACCAGCGGGGAGCCGGTGGTGCAGTTCGAGGAGAAGCGCACCGGACGTCGAGGCCCCTAGATCGTCTCGCGCAAGCGAACCTCGGTGGCGCCCGGCGCCGCTTGCGCTGCAACCCCGGGGCCGAGCTCTGCCAGGATGCGCCGCTCGAGCCACGTCGGACCGGTGAGCTGCTGGAAAAATCCGCAGTGACCGCCGTAACGTACGACCCTGATCGACAGGGCTGCGGGTCGCGCGAGGCGCGCGAGGCCGCCGACGGGAATGATCGGGTCGTCGAGGGATGTCAGGATGATCGCCGGCACTTCCAGCCGCGCGAGGCGAGCGCCGGTGATGGCGTAGCCGTTCAGATAGTCCTGCAGGGTCGGAAAACTGGTGTGGCTGCGCACCAGTTCCGCCGTCATGCGGCGCAGATCGCGCACCCGCGCCAGGTCGCTGAAATCGTAGCTGTCGGGCCAGGCCGCCTGTTTCTTGCGCAGCGAGCGCAGCCACTTGCGCACGAAGTAGCGCTGGTAGCCGGGCAAGCCCCGCTGCAGCGCCGTGAGCGTCTCGTCGGGATCGAGGACCGGTGACACCGCAATCACCCGGGCGAGGTCGAGCCCGGCCTCACGCGCCTGCGCCGCCACCCGCAGCATGAAATTGCCTCCGAGTGAGAAACCCACGAGCTGCAGCGCTGCGCCCGCGAAGTGCTGCTGCAGGGCGCGCACCGCGCCGATCACTTCCGGCAGGCGGCAGGAATGGAACAGCTCGCGATTGAGGTGATGCGTGTCGCCGTGATCGCGCAGGTTGAGCCGCATCACCTCGAAGCGCTGCGCGAACAGCTGTTGCGCCAGCGACAGGACGTACAGCGATTCGGCGCTCCCCTCCCAGCCGTGCAGCAGCACGACCGGAGGCCCGTTGGCGTGCGCCGGACTCGACAGGAAGCACTGCAGTCGCACGCCCGCGCCGCAATCGAGCAGCAGCTCGCGCTGCGCAGCCAGCAGCGGCGCGGCCGCACGCAGGATGCGGCCGCGGCGCCACGCGGTGCTCGCCAGCATGGACTGCAGGTGCGGGTTGCGTAACCAGCGCGGCGGCCGGAAGTCATCGTCGACGGACTGCAACGTCAGTGCACGCGAATTTCGACGCGGTTATTGGCGCTGGCGGCGCGGTTCCAATCCCCCGCGGTGAGTTCGCTGACCACCGGTGGATACGGCGCGAGGACGCTCCCGGCATCCCCGGCGGCCACCTGCGCCTGGAGCGCGCCGTGGGTGGAGCTGCGGATGTCACCGATGAGGTTGGCGAGCGCGAGCGGCGTGCGCTGGGTGCTCGAGAGTGCGTCGTCTGACGGGTTACCGACCACGTCACACTTGGAAAACGCCATCTCCTCCGGCGCCAGCGAGTACCCGTCCAGCGCGTTACCGACGAGGCAGAAGCGTCCCGCAAACGACCTGATATCCACGACGCCCGTCACCTTCTGCCGCGCCAGCCGGTAGAGGAGTTTGCCGATGAGCTCGAGGCGCGCGCCGCCGAGCGCATCGGCCCCGTAGGGCACCGGTACCACCAGCGGCCTGCTGTCGCTCGGGATGACCGTCCCCGCTGCGGGCGCGGCAGACTGCGGCGTGGAAGACTGCGCCGCTGGCGCGGGTGTCGCCGCGGCTGCAGCGGCCTGCGCCACCGCCGCCAGCGCCTGCGCGTCCTGACGCTCGCGCAATTGCGTCAGCTGGATCGTGAGACCGTCGAGTGTTCTCACGGTGCGCCACCACAGCGCGGTGCCGAGGAGCGCCATCGCGAGCGCCGCGCACGCGACCCACCACACCCAGGGTGCAGTGGCGACGCGCGGCGGCGGCGCGCCCGGCTCGGGGAGCGGGGGCAGTGATTCGAGCAGCAGCGCGCGCACCTCCCCGGTGATGCGATCGGTCTGGGTGTCGACGCCGGCAACGAGGGCGCGGCGCAGCTCCGCGAAATGTTCCCGCAGCGCGCTGTCGGTGAGGGGCCTTGACGGCATGGCGGCGCCCGGCTCCGCCGGCACCCCTTCCACGCGCACGTTCAGCGGCGTGAAGCTCAACTGCTCTGAAGAGCGACGGTCGGGAACCAGGTGCAACTGGAACAGCACCTTGGAAACGTCGGTCGGCTTGATCTGCTTCGGCAGCACGCCCACCGCGCCGAGCGCGCGTGCCTGACCCAGATACAGCTCACCCTCCTGGGAGGTGTACATCATGATCGGGATGGTGGCGGTGCGCGGGTCGTTCTTGATGGCGTGCACGGCCTGAAAGCCGTCCATGCCCGGCATCAGGTGATCCATGAAGATCACGTCGGGGCGGTTGCTGCTCAAGTACTCGATGGCTGCCTCGGCGCTCTCCGCGGCGTCGACATCGATGTCGTACTTCTCCAGGGCCCGGGCAAGAAACAGGCGCGCGGACTTCGAATCGTCCACGATCAACGCCCGTTTTGTGCCCATGCTCCGCCTCCCCGCGTCGCACCCGGTACCGCGGAAAGTGTAGCTCAGAACACCCCGCGTTCAACGGGTGTCGCGGAGTGAAGACGACTGTGGGCCGTGCGCAGCGCGCCGTAGAGTTCCGCGAGGTGCCGGGCCATCACGGCCGATGACCAGTTGCGCGCGTAGGCGCGGCCGCGCGCCGCGAGTTCCTGGCGCAGTCCCGGCTCCGTGAGCACGCGCACCACGGCCGCGGCGAATGGTTCCTCTCGCTCGGGCACGATCAGCGCACCGCACCCGGGCACCAGGATCGAACGCGTGCCGAGCTCCGCGGTCGAGACCACCGGCGCGCCCTGGGCCATGGCCTCGAGCAGCACCAGCCCCTGTGTCTCGGTGCGCGATGCAAACACGAACACATCCGCCGCCGCGTAACAATCGAGCAGCGCCGAATCGCGCTCGAGGTACCCGGCAAAGTGCACCTGGGCGCCGAGCCCGAGATGCGCCACCTGTTGGCGCAGCGCCTCGCGCGCCGGACCTTCACCGGCGATCACCAGCAGCGCCTCGGGCACGCGCTTCAGCACCTGGCGGAAGACCTGCACCAGGAAGCCGATGTTCTTCTCGTGCGCGACCCGCCCGATGTAGGTGAGCAGCGGGCGTTGCGCGTCGATGCCGGCGCGGGCGCGAAACGCGCGACCGTCGCCGGCGCGGAAGCGATCGGGCGCGAGCCCGGTTGGCAGCACGTGGATGGGAGTGGTGACTCCGTAGCCGGTCAACACCTCGCGCATCGGCTCGGAGGGCGCGATCAGGGCCTGCACGGCCGCGCACTGTGAGCGCGTGAAGCTGCGCGCCAGCAGCTTAGCGAAGCGCCGCGGCAGCACCGGCAGGTAGTGATGCAGATACTCTTCGAAAAAAGTGTGATAGGTCGCGAGGCACGCCACCTGGGTGCGCCGTGCGAAGCGTACCCCGGCGTAGTGGGCGACGAAAGGCGTGTGGATGTGCACCAGATCGAACTCGCTCCGCGGCAGGGCATCGAGCGCGCGCGTCAGGGCGCGCCAGCGCATGCGGCGGTCTTCCGGATCACGCGGCACGCGCGCCGCCGGAACGCGCAGCACGCCTGGCTCTTCGGGCGCGGCCTCGGGAGCCGCGTCGTAGCGCGGCGCCACCAGAAGCGTGTCCACCCCGTGGTTGGCGAGGTCCTGACGAAAGGTGCGGATGGAAGTGGAGACGCCGTTGACGCGTGGAAAGTAGACGTCGGAGATGAACAGCACGCGCACGTGCTGAGTTTAGCCGACGGACATGCCCAGCTCCGCCAGCGCGGCGCCGATCGCCGCCCCGGCGAGCACATCCGAGGGGTAGTGCAGGCCCAGAACCACGCGCGAGCCGGCAATCAGGCCGGTGAGCGGCAGCAGCACCCAGGCGAGCTCCGGAAAGTGCCAACTCGCCTGCCACGCGAACGATACGGCGTGCAGGGTATGACCCGAAGGGAAGCTGTAGCGATCGAGCGGCGCCGCCGCCGGATCGATCGCCGTGTGAGTGATGAAGGGCCGCTCGCGCACGAACAGGTGCTTCAGCATGGTGTACAGCGCGACTCCGAGCGCACCCGTCAGCGCCATGACGATCGCCGGCCTCACGCCCGCCGCGCCGTACAGCGCCGGCAGCGCCAGGATCAGCGCGTACCAGACGGCGCCATCGCCGAGGCGGCTCGCGATCTGGAAGATCCGGCGTGGCAGGGCGAAGGAGGCGCCGTGGTTCAGCGTGCGGCACAGGCCGTACTCCGCCGCGTCGATACGCGCCATGAACGTGTTGAAACCCGTGGCTTTCATGCGAATACAGCCTCGCGTATGTGCACGTCAGTCAGATTGCGGATTTGTGAATGTTTTGTTGCGCCAATGGGTTAGACGCTATTTTGTGTGCTCTACCTCACATAATCGAGCCGTCTTACATAATCAGGCGAGCCTGGCGAGCGTCGCGGCGACCAGGCGCTGCGCCGAGCCCGGCGCGTGCCCGAAAAACAAAGACGGCTCGGTCAGCTCCAGTTCCAGCAGGCACGGGGCGCCCGCGGCATCGCGGATCAGATCCACACGCGCGTACAGCAGTGCGCCGAAGGGCAGCGCCGCCAGCACCCGCTGCGCGACGATGAGCTCATCGGCCTCAGGCGTGCGCACGGTGATTTCCTCGGGTGCGAACAGCGCGCCGGTTGGCGGCGCCCCGGGCGGCAGCAGCGGACCCTTGCGCACCGCATGGCTGAAGCCGCCGCCGATATGGATCACGGCGGTCTCGCCGTCCCGGTCCACACTCTCGAGGTAGGGCTGCAGCAACACGCTGCGACCGGCGGCGAGCAGCTGGCGCATGTGCGCCAGCGTCTCCGCGATGGCGGCGCGCGCGTGGCGGCGCGTGGCGCGCGAGCCGGCGCCCACGGCCGGCTTCACCACCAGCTCTGCGCAGGTCTGGCGCGCGAGAAATTGCCCGAGCACAGAATCGGGGTCCGCGCCGGCTTCCACGAAGCTGCTGGCCACCACCGGCAGGCCCGCGCGTGCGAGCTCGAGCAGGTAGTGCTTGTCGGCGTTCCAGCGCACCACGGCCGGCGGATTCAGCAGCGTCGTCAGTGCGGCAACCCGCTCGACCCAGGCGAGAAATTCGCTCAGGCGCTCGGTGTAGTCCCAGGCGGAGCGCAGCAGCGCCGCATCGAAGCGCGCCCAATCCGCCTTAGTGTCGTCCCAGTCGACGATCTCGGCGTCGGCGCCTGCGGCGCTGAACGCCGCCAGCAGCGGGGGCATGTCATCGTCGAGACCGCGCGCGGCGCGCGCGCTCACCAGGGCAACCGCCGTCCTCACTCCCTGATTCCCGTGCCCCGGTTCATCAGCGCGACGGCGGTCGCGAACAGCGCCGCCGCCGCGGCCGCCATCAGCGAGAAGGCGATGCCGATATTGACATCCGACACGCCGAGGAAGCCGAAACGGAACGCGTTCACCATGTGCAGGATGGGGTTGACATAGGACACCTGCTGCGCCCACGGCGGCAGCAGCGTGATGGAGTAAAAGACGCCGCCGAAATAGGTGAGCGGTGTCAGTATGAAGGTCGGGATCCAGTTGACCTGATCGAAGTTCCTGGCGAACAGCGCATTGAGGAACCCGCCGAGTGCGAAGATCACCGAGGTCAGGAGCCCCGCCGCGAGGATCACCAGCGGGTGCTGCACCTGCAGGTGCGTGAACAGCAGCGACACGACGGTCACCGCGACCCCCACCAGCAGGCCCCGCACCACCCCGCCGGTCGCATAACCGGCGACGATCACCCAGTTGGGGAGCGGCGAGACCAGCAGCTCCTCCACGTGCTTGCCGAACTTCGCTCCAAAGAACGATGCCACCACGTTGCCGTAGGAGTTGGTGATCACCGACATCATGATGAGGCCGGGCGCGATGTACTGCTTGTAGTCGAAGCCGCCCATGACGCCGACCCGGCGCCCGATGAGGCTGCCGAAGATCACGAAATACAGTGTCGCGGTCACCACCGACGGCACGATGGTCTGGCCCCAGATGCGGATGATGCGCCCGTACTCGCGAATGACGATGGTCTGGAAGCCGATCCAGCGCACCACGTTGAGATTGACGGGCGGCGCGCCGGGCAGTGCCACGCTGCTCATCGCGGCGCACCCGCCTGCAGGGTTGCGGCGCCGGCCGAGCCGGGCTGCGCCGCGGCGGCTGCGCCGCGGGCACCCTCGCCTGCGGCCCCGCGCCCCTCGACGAGGCGCATGAAGATCTCCTCCAGGCGGTTCACCTTGTTGCGCATGCTGAGCACCTCGATGCCGAGCGCCGACAGGCGCGCGAAGATGTCATTGAGGTTCTCCTCCTTCGACACCTCGATTTCGAGCGTGTGATCGTCGACCAGAGTCGCGACGTAACCCTCCAGATGCGGCGCAGCGGCGAGCGAGTCGCGCAGGTTGAGCACGAAGGTCTGGACGTGCAGCCGGCGCAGCAGACTGCTCATGCGATCACGTTCGACGATGCGCCCGCCGTTGATGATGGCGATGTTGCGGCACAGGGTCTCGGCCTCCTCGAGATAGTGCGTGGTGAGAATGATGGTGGTGCCGCGATCATTGATCTCGCGCAGGAACTCCCACATCGAACGGCGGATCTCGATATCGACCCCGGCGGTGGGCTCATCCAGAATCAGCAGCCGCGGCTCGTGCATCAGCGCGCGCGCGATCATCAGGCGGCGCTTCATGCCGCCGGACAATCCCCGCGAGATGCTCTTGCGCCGGTCCCACAGCTGCAGCTGCCTGAGGTACTTCTCGGCGCGCTCGCGCGCCACGGCGCGCGGGATGCCGTAGAAGCCCGCCTGGTTGACCACGATGGTGAACGGCGTCTCGAACATGTTGAAGTTGAGTTCCTGCGGCACGATGCCGATGCAGGCCTTGGCCGCTTCCAGCTCGCGGTCGATGTCGTAACCGAAGACGCGCGCCTCGCCGGCGGTCTTGTTGACGAGCGAGGTGATGATCCCGATGAGCGTGGTCTTGCCGGCGCCGTTGGGTCCGAGCAGCGCGAAAAAGTCGCCGCGCTCGACCTCGAGGTCGACGCCCTTGAGCGCCTGCACGCCGTTACTGTAAGTCTTGGTCAGACCGCGTACTGAAAGTGCGTTCATAGCGAAAGGATCGGGGCTCTCGCGCGCGAGCGCAAGTGAGCGCGGCGCGCGCTCCCCGCAAGCCCGAAGGCAATGCCTCAGGCGGGGTATTGACCCGCGGCGGCGCGCACCGTGCGCTGCCCGCTCAGCTGGCGGCCTTCAGCACAGCGCCGTCGGCCGGCGCCGGCTCGTGAAACGACCAGCCGTTCCGGCCGCGCTCCTTGACGACGTAGAGTGCGGTGTCGGCCTCGTGTACGGCGTGCTCATGGGAGTATTCGCCGCCCGGCTCGACCGTGCTCACCCCCACACTCACCGTCACGCACGGGCGTGTGGTGGAGGCGCTGTGCGCGATCTTGAGGTCCGCCACCGCCTGCAGCACGCTGCCGGCCGCGCTGGCCGCAGCGGCGCGATCGCCGCCCACCAGTATGGCGATGATCTCTTCCCCGCCGTAACGCGCCACGACATCGAGCGGCCGGCGCCGCACCGCGGCGCGGATCGCGGCCGCGACTTCGCGCAGGCAGCGATCGCCCGCCTGGTGGCCGTAGCGGTCGTTGTAGGCCTTGAAGTGATCGATATCGATCAGCATCACCGACACCGGCAGGCGGGCGACCTGCGCCTGTTGCCACAGAATGCGCGCCTGCTCTTCGAGTGCGGCGCGATTGAGCAGGCCGGTGAGGCCGTCGTGCGTGGCGACTTCCGCGAGCCGCCGCCGTTCCAGGAACGCAACGCGGTTGGCGTACTCGAGCGCGTAGCAGCCGGCGCCGCCGATCAGGTTCGCGCACAACAGCACGAACAGCGAATAGATCGCCACCGGAGTCGCGATCGCGCCCAGCAGTGCCGCCGTGGCGTAGGCGGCGATGAGCAGCAGGTTGGTGCGCAACGCCGCCGAGAACGACAGCCCGAGCATGAAGTAGAAGTAGAACGCGGCGAGCAGCAGCCGCGCCGCCACCAGCGGCAACTGCGCCGGAGTCGCCTCCACGGCCATCAGCACCGTGCCCACGCCGAACAGCGGCGCGGCCGCCTGGACGCTCACCTGGTACCAGCGCAGGTACAGCCGCGGAGCCGTCAGCACCATCATGATCAGCACCAGCGGCAGCTGCAGGCCGAAGCGCCAGATGTCCGGCCGCGCCAGACGCGCGCCCACCAGCAGCCAGTGATCGATCACCGTGAAGCCGAGCACCGTGGACAGCGCCACCACCAGGCTCACGCGGATCCAGCGCCGCGCGGCCGCCCGATAACTCAGGAGAAATTGCTGCTCCAGCTCCGGCTCGGAGAACCGCAGCTGCAGGCGCGTCACGGCGGTGCGTTCAAGGGTGCGCAAGCGCCTCCCCCGCGACGCGATCGTGCCCCGCTAATGCAGCGGGTCGCGCTCGCGCTCCGACATCACACTCGAGGATGCTTTGACGCGGGTCCGCCACACTTCGTACGGATCCCATGCCGGCTGCGGGCGTGCCACCCCGTCCACACCATTCTTCATCGCGGTGAATTCCTCGTTGGCCGCCGGTGACGTCCGGTGTGCAGCGGCCACTCCTGCTGCTTTTCGTTTCATCTTCCTGCGCTCCTGCTTATCCATGCCCCGTCGCCCTTCCATGGTGCGACCTGGGGGATAAATTTTATGTCGTCCCGGAGCCAAAAGCGACTGACAAAGTGTCTGAAATTGCATGACGAAGCGATGGATTATGTAACGTTGACCGCAGCTGGGCCGTAAGGGCTTCGGGTACGTTCAGTCCGCGAAATAACGGGCTAGATACTCCTCAAAAGTTCCCCGGTCGCTGGCCTCTATCGCCCGCTGCGCTGCGACAGACTCCTGGGCTTCGTGCGCGAATTCGCGCAAGCGCTCCGGGTTGGGCGGATACAGCTCGAGGAAATAAGCCTTGTGCGCTGCGGACATACGCAGCGCGAGATCGAAGAACGACTCACCGCCCGCGAGCTCCGCCAGGAGCCGCGCCGCGGGCGTGAGCGCCACATCCTCGACCTTCGCCACCTGGGCGGCGAGCGCCTGGGAATAAGGCCGCGTCGCATCTCCGCGATCGAGAATCTCGCACAGGCCCCCCATCGAATCGAGCAACTCGCGCGCCCACTCGCGCAGCGGCACGCTGTGTCCCTCGCGCAACAGTGACAGCCCCGGCTCGCGGCCGCGGCGCGCCACGGTGAGATGATTCTCATCCAGCGCAGCCTGCTCGGAGTCACCGATCGGGGCACTTTCCTTCATGAGGCACAGGGCGAGAAACGCCTCGAGGAAGCGCAGCTTGCTCTGGTTCACGCCCACGGGGTCGAAGGCGCTCACGTCGAGCGCGCGCACCTCCACGTACTCGACCCCGGCGCGGCGCAGCGCCTTGGTGGGCCGCTCCCCGGAACGCGCCACGCGCTTGGGGCGAATGAAGCTGTAGTACTCGTTCTCGATCTGCAGGATGTTGGCGTTGAGTTGGACGTACTCGCCGTTCACCTTGACGCCGAGCTTCTCGTAGGGTGGATGTGGCGTGCTGATCGCCCGCTGCAGGTCGCGCACGTACTCGTCCAGGCTGTTCACCGACACCGCCAGCCCCGCCTGATTGCGGTTGCGATAACCGACGTCGCTCATGCGCAGGCTGGTGGCGTACGGCTCGTACGCCGTGCCGCTGCCGAAGTCCGCCAGCTGCAGCTCCCGGCCACGCAGGAACGACTTGCAGACCACCGGCGACACGCCGAACAGGTACAACACCAGCCAGCCGTGACGGCGGTAGTTGCGCAGCAGGTCGAAGTAGCACGCGGAGATAAACTGCGCACCGCTGGCGCGCGCGCCGCGCGCCGCGCCGTAGGCCTCCCAGAACGGCAGCGGGAACGAGTAGTTGAAATGCACCCCGGAGATCGCCTGCATCATGCGGCCGTAGCGCAGGCCGAGCCCGTTGCGATATACCGTCTTCATGCGCCCGACGTGCGAGCTGCCGTACTGCGCCAGCGGAATGTCCTCGTCGCGCTCGATGGCGCACGGCATGCTGGTGGCCCACAGCAGCTCATCGCCCAGGTGACGGTAGACGAACTGATGCAGGTCGAGCAGATACTGCAGCAGCTCCCAGCTGTGCGTGAACGCGGGCGTGACCAGCTCGATCAGCGCCTCGGAATAGTCGGTGGTGATGTGCTCGTTGGTGAGCGCGGATCCGAGCCGCGGCGGGTGCGGCGTCGGCGCCAGCCGCCCGTTCGGCAACACCCGCAGCGATTCCTTCTCCACCCCCTTGCGGCCGCCCTGCAGGATCTGCGGCTCCCCGGCGTTGACCAGGGCGGACAGGCGTCGCTCGAAGACGCGATCGATGCCGGCTCTGCTCATGGGTGCTGCCTTGCGGTCCGCGCTACCAGCGCATGCGGCCCGTGAGCACCTCGGCCAGCATGGAGAAGTCCCCCCGCAGGCTGTAGAGCGGATAGCGGAGAGTGGCGGGCGAGTTGCCTTCGAAAAAAAAGTGCCCCACCCACGCGGGCAGGTAGCCGGCGAGCGGCACCGCCAGCAACCACGCCCAGCGGGAGGTCAGCACCGCGCCGGCGGCGATCGCGACCGCGAGCAGCGTACCGCTCACATGCAACCGGCGCGAGGTGCGGTTGCCGTGTTCGCCGAGATAATACGGATAGAACTCGCGAAAGCTCGCGAAGCTCGGCGGCGGTCCGGTTGGCGCGGCGGAAGCTGTCATGGCCCGATCTTATCCAAGCCTGCACAACGTGCAACCGGGGTTGCGCCGCCCGGCCCGTGAGCCGCGCTGGCCACGCCTCCGGCCGGCCCAGGGTGTCGTAGGCCTTGCAGGTGTTATTGACGCCGCCCGCAGGATGTTGTTGATGCCGGCGCGCAATTCCAAACATGCGTTCCCGTGGTACGCTCGCCACAGCCCGAAGCAATATCTGCAACATCGACGGCGCGACGGCTCTTTACGCTTGCTGCTCAGTGACGTCATCCCGCTCCACGCGTCTGGAGGGCCACTCAGTGATTTATCGGGAAATGCCGCCGCTGTGGGACCTGGCGTTCCGTGCGCGCTTCTACAACCACTGGGGCCGCGAAAGCGCAGTGATCTCCGCAACGACACGACGTGCGGAATACCCGGACTACACACAGCTTCTGTCGATCAAGATGATGACCGGCGGAAGCGAGGACTACTTTGTAGACGGGCGTCGAATCTGCGTCGACGACGACACGTATCTCATCCTCAACGCCGGCCGGCGCTACGCCAGTCGCATCGATGCGATGCACCGCGCTCATTCATTCTCGGTCTTTTTCCGGCCAGGACTCGCGGAGGAGGTCCAGGACTCTCTGCTGCGGCCCACGGAGGCATTGCTGGTGGACCCCGCGGGCGATCGTCGCGACTCGATCGAGTTCGACGAGCGGCTGCGCGAACATGACAGGACGGTCACACCCGTCCTGCGCCATATCCGGCAGGCCGTCGACGCGGGCGCGGGCGAGGACGGCTGGGTCGAGGAGCAACTGCACTTCCTGCTCGGTCGCATGCTGAGGCTCGAGCGCCGGCAGCGGCGCGCTCGCGAGCTCATCCCCTCGACCAAACCCGCGACTCGTCGCGAGCTCTACCGGCGCATCGGGCTCGGCGTGACGTTCATCCACACGCATTTCCGCGAGCCGATCGGGCTGCAAGACGTGGCGCGCGCAGCGCACCTGTCGCCGTTTCACTTCCTGCGGACTTTCAAGGCACTCCACGGCGTGACGCCCTCGGCCTATCTGAATCGCAAGCGAACCGGTGCCGCGCTACGCCTGATAAGCGAAGCGAAATGGACCTTGACGGAGATCGCCGAACTGGTCGGCTTCGGCAGCCGTACTACCTTGTTTCGTCAGCTGCGCGCTTCTCGCAACATGTGATACAGCCGCGTGCGCCGCGGCCTCTATCATCGGGAACGATGCGAGGAACACCGACCGGGCGCTGGCTTGCATACGTCGCATGTACATGCGCCGCATGCGTAGCGATTGCGCTGGCTGCGGCCGTCAAAAGCGGGACGGACGAGAGCACCGCTGCCGCGGAGGCCGACGCTGCCTATCGAATCAAGGACTGGGCCAGGGCGACACCCCTGTATGAGCGCCTCGTACACGAACAGCCCGATGGCTACACAAACTGGCTGCGCTGGGGCGCCTGCCTGCACGGAATCGGTCAGAATGCCAAGGCTCTTGAAGCGTATGAAGGCGCCAGGACGCACGGCGCCCCGCCGAGCGCGGTTGACTACGGTGTTGCAGTCGCTCTCGCATCGGTGGGCGACACCGACAAGGCCTTCGCGGCGCTGAGTGAGGCCGTGAAGCAGGGGCGCGGCCGGCCGGATCTGCTGCTCTCTGACCCGGACTTGCGCAGCCTGCGTATGGACCTGCGATTTGCTGCCCTGGTAAAGCAGGCGCAGCAGAATCAGGCGCCGTGCGAGTCCCGCGCCGAGAGCCGTCAGTTCGATTTTTGGGTTGGCGACTGGAACGTGGTCACCACCAGGGAACTCACCCCGGTCGGCCGCAGCCACATCGAGCTGGGACTAGGCGATTGTGTCATCTGGGAGAACTGGACTTCGCTCGGCGAGTCCGGTTACTCCGGCAAGAGTTACAACGTCTACAACCCGGATCAGAAGCGCTGGGAGCAGTTCTGGGTCGACAATCAGGGCGGAATGATCCATTTCCATGGCGGCCTCACCGCAGGCGTCATGGACTTGTATACCGACGGCATTCCGCAAGCGGACGGCAAAGCGCTGAAGCGCCGGCTTCGGTTCTATAACCTTGGAGCGGATCGCGTTCGCCAGTTCAGCGAGGGGTCAACGGACGACGGCAAGACCTGGACGGTCGAGTACGACTTTACCTACAACCGCGAGAAATGAGGCCGGCGAATTCAGGTGCTGGCTGCGCGAGCGCGCGAGCTTCAGTTGCTCTCCATCAGCTTTAGAAACGCGCGCACGCGACGGGCGTTGGCACCGACATCGCTTAAGCCCACCCGCGACTTCGACCTGACGTCGAGGCGCGAACCCGCGTCCGAGGCGCGCACGCGCACCACCACGTCGTCCTTGAAGCCGAAGAAGGCACTGCTGTCGGTCGCCTCGAGGCGTCCGTCCCCGGGCACGTAGGCATCGATGTGCCAGCCGAGACGCTGCGCCGCGCTCTGCGCAGCCTGCAGCGCCGCCGCCGGCGCCAGTGCCAGCCGCAGCGGCTGGATGTCGGGATACCGCTGGCGCTGCAATTCCGGCACCTCGATGATCCTGCCGCCCGGCGCACTCACCCGAGACACGTATTCGGAGGGGTTAACAGCTTGAGCGTCGCGCCGCAACGCCGCAACCGCGACGAACGCCGGCGGGTCGGTGAGATCGGTGCTGATTTCGTGTATCGGCGGCGCGGCGCGTGCGCGCGCGATCCAGCTGAGCAGATAGCCGCTGGCGAGCAGGCCCGTCACGATCGCCACCATGGCCGGGCCGCGCGCAAAGCGCATGCGCCGCGCGCTCGCCACCAGCATGCCGACGATGGCGAGCAGCGTGCCGGCCAGCAGCAGCAGCAGACCGCCCGCCAGCAGCAGCAGCGCCACCCGGAAATTCGCGAGCCCCAGGCGGTGCGACGGCCCGCTGATCAGACACAGCAGCAGCCCCGCGCCCGTCAGCCACAGACCCACATGGAGCAGGCGCACCGGCCAGGCAGGAGGTCCCAGCGATGGAAACGGCGTGCTGCTCATGAGGATGCCCGGTTCGGGTTGTTGTTGCGCGGTGCTTTCAGGCATCTTGCCGCGTGGCGGGCCGTCCGCGCAAATGAGCGTTCCGGGAGCGCAGCGAGCCATGATCGGCATCATCGGTGGTAGCGGTTTGTACGCCATGGGGGAGTTGGGGAGGCCGCGCGCGCACACGGTGACGACCCCGTTCGGGGCGCCGTCCGCGCCGCTCATGACCGGGACGCTGCACGGGCGTGAAGTCGCATTTCTGGCGCGCCACGGCCTGCAGCACCAGCTGCTGCCGGGCGAGATCAACTTCCGGGCCAACATCTGGGCGCTGAAGAGCCTCGGCGTGCGCACGGTGATCGGCGTGTCGGCGGTGGGGAGCCTGCGCGAAGAGATCCGCCCCGGCGATCTCGCGCTGCCGTCGCAGTACCTGGACCTCACCCGGGGAACGCGTGCCGCGAGCTTCTTCGGCGGCGGGCTGGTCGCGCATGTCTCGAGCGCGCAGCCCACCTGCCGCGCCACCGCCGCACTGATCGCGCGCGTGGCGCGCGCCGGCGCTGTGGCGCTGCACGAAGACAAGACCTACGCCTGCGTCGAGGGTCCGCGCCTCGGCACCCGCGCAGAGAGCCTGTTCCTGCGCGCGGCGGGTGCGGATGTCGTCGGCATGACCAACGTGCCGGAGGCATTCCTCGCGCTCGAGGCGCAGCTCGGCTACTGCACCATCGCGGTAGCGACCGATTACGACTCCTGGCTCGAGGATCCAACACAACATGCCTCCGCGGAACAGATACTGAAGCTGTTCCGCGGCAATCTCGGCCGCGTGCGGCAGCTTCTCGCCGCGACGGTGGCCGAGTACCGCGAGGACGAGTCGCGGCCCTGCCGTCAGGCGCTGCGTGGCGCGCTGCTCACGCCGCGCGAGCAGCTGAACGCCGAACAGCGCGCGCTGCTTGAGTTCCTGCAGACCTGACTGCCCGGGGGTGCGCCGGGCGCGCGTTTGCTGCAGTCAGTGCCCTCGGGTCTCGCTGCACGACGCGCCGTATTTGAAGCAGCTGAAGCAACGATGATGTCGCAGCATGACGCGCCGGCCGAGACTCGCGCTGAGAGAGCCGCCCTGATCGTAAGCCGGATCATCGTCCACCAGGGTGCAGGCGTAGACCCGCATGCGCCCGTTCTGCTTCACCACCATCTTGCTGTACGCGCACATGAACTCGCGCCGCGTGGCTTCACTGTGATACTGCCTCATGCAGTTCTCCGTCACGGGCGGCACGGGCGGCTGCGTGCCGGGGGCGCCGAAGTCCGGGAACGCCACGATGTTCAGATCCTGCGGCAGCGCGTGCGCCTGCATCACAGCCCGGTAGGCGTCCTCCACCGCGGTACGGTTCTCGCCCGGCTCCATCTGCCGCGCGATCGACACGCGAAAGCCCGCGCCGTGCAGCAGCGCGAGCGCAGCCCAGGCCTTGAGGAAATTCCCCTCGCCGCGTCCGGCGTCGTGCCGCGCGCGCTGCGGGTAATCGATGCTCACGCGCACCGCCAGTGCGTGCGGCCGTGCCCGCAACTCCGCGAGCTTCGCCAGGCGCTTCGGCACCGCGTCGACGCCGTTGGTCAGCACCAGGCACGGCGCGCGCTCCAGCGCATACGAGAGAATGCGCACCAGATCCTTGATGAGGAACGGCTCGCCGCCGGTGAAGGAGAACTGCCGCACGCCGAGCTGCACCGCCTCGTCGATGAAGGGTTGCAGGTCCGCGAACGTCACGCGCCCGAGGCGCCGATCACCTGGCCGGGAGCCTTCCAGACAGAACGGGCAGGCGAGATTGCACGCCGTGCCGGTGTGAAACCACAGCTCCGACAGGGTGTGAGGCTGGATGTAGCCGCGGGCATCCCCCCGCGGGGTGAACAGCCACTCCTCGCGGCCGAGGCTCGCGCCCGCCACATCGCCTACGCTCACTGCCGCGCTTCCCGCGCCCGCGATGCGCGATACCAGCGCTCGAGCGTAACCGGATCGATGCCCAGTGCGAAGGCCAGCGCCAGCGTGCGGTTGCGTAGCGTGCGCCGCAGCAGCCCATCGCGCTGCCAGCGGCGCTCCGAGATCGTCATCGGCAAAGCCACGGCGACGAACCGCCGGGTGCGCCGCAGCGCCCGCACCAGAGCCACTTCTTCGAACAGCGGCTGCGCGCCGATCCCGGGACTTGCGTCGTATGCCGCACGGGTCACGAAAATGCCCTGATCGCCATACACCATCGACAGCCGGCAGCGCCACGCGATGCACGCTTCCAGGAAGCGCTTCAGAGGGCTGCGCGCCCCGCCGAAACGGAACCTGAAGTAGCCGCCCGCCGCGCCCGCAGCCGTCGCCTCACGAATGGCGTGCGCGCTCGCGGCGTGGGGCTCGCAGTCGGCATGCACCATCCACAGCACACCCGCTCCCGCGGCCCGCGCCGCGGCGATGCCGGCATTCAGCTGCACGCCCCGTCCGGCCCGGGACGGCATCCAGGTGCAGCCGGCGCTGCGGCACACGGCAGCCGTGGCCTCGCTCGCAGCGCCATCGACCACGATCACTTGCTCGGGAGGCATGGCGAGCCGACCCAGGAGCGGCAGCAGGCGCGCCAGCGCCGCATCGTCGTTCAGCGTGGGAACCACGACCGCGAGAGCTAAAGAGTGTGCGTCAGCCACCACCTGAGTGTACGCGCCGCGAACGGCGTCAGTCGCGTGCGGCTGTAGTTGTCGAGGATACGGCGCAAGTACTCCGAGCGTGTCGGGTACGGGAGCACCAGCGAGCCGAGGCTCTTCAGGCCCAGCCCCCGGGTCAGCGCCAGCACCAGGGGCGCCAGCTGCTCGCCGGCGTCCCTGCCGACGATGGTGGCACCCAGGATCGTGTCCGACCCGCGCGCGGTCAGCACTTCCGCAAAACCGTCGGCCGCGTCGTCGGTCTGGCCGCGATCGAGCTCGCCGAACTCCACGCGATAGCGATCGAAGGCACGGCCGGCGCGCTCAAGCTCCCGGCTCGTGGCCCCCACGTGCGCGAGCTCCGGACGCGTGTAGGTGCACCACGGGATGACCAGTTTATCGGCGCGCGCGCGCCCGAGGAACAAGGCGTTGCGCACCGCGATGCGCGCCTGCGCATCGGCCGCATGCGTGAACTGCAGCGCCGCGCACACGTCCCCGGCCGCGTAGATGTGCGCGTGGGAGGTCTGCAGGCGGGCATTGACGGCGATGCCGGTTTCGCCGTCGAAGCGCACGCCTGCGCGCTCGAGCTCCAGGCCCTCGACGTTGCGCGCGCGGCCGGCGGCAACCAGCACCTCATCGGCGGCCACCGACGTGCCGTCCGCGAGCATCAGCACCTTGCCCGCGAGCGTGCGCGAGGCGCCCGTGACCCGCGCGCCGAGGCGCAGCCTGACGCCGTCCCGGACCAGCGCGTCAGCCACCCGCTGCCCCGCCTCGGGTTCGTCCTGCGGCAGGACTTGGGACCCAAGCTCGAGCAGCTCGACCTGCGTACCGAGGCGCGCGAAGGCCTGCGCGAGCTCGCAGCCAACCGGGCCGGCACCGAGCACCGCCAGACGCCGCGGCTGCTCGGTGAGATCGAACACGGTCTCGTTGCTCAAGGGTGTGATCTCCTCGAGTCCGGGGAGCGGTGGCATGCGGGCGCGCGCCCCCGTGGCGATCACGGTGCGGCGCGTGCGCAGCATCGCCTCACCAACGCGAATCTCATGCGCATTGCTGAAACTCCCCTGGCCAAGGAACACGTCGACTCCCGCTTGTGTGTAGCGCTCGACCGAGTCGTGTCGGGCAAGGCGCGCACGCACCGCGCGCACCCGCTGCATGGCGAGTGCAAACGTCAGGCCGCCGCGCACCGCCGCCAGCAGTGTCTTCGAGGGCACGCAACCGACGTTCAGACAATCACCGCCCATGGCATGCCGCTCCAGCAGCGCGACTCGCGCGCCCAGACCCGCCGCGGCGATCGCGGTGACGAGGCCTGCGGGGCCGGCGCCGATCACGGTGAGGTGGTAGCGCGCCGCGGGCTTAGGGTTGCGATAGTCCGACGGAAAAACCAGCCGGCGCCACAGCGCGTCATCCTCGTTCATGGGGCAAGCTCGTGTTCGAGCTGGCGGCGCGCGAGACGCGTCACCAGCGCGGTAACTGCGACGGTGGCTGCCAGACCAACAACCAACAGGACGGTACCGGTTCTCCCGGTACGCACCCGGCCCGAGAGCGCCTGCGCGAGGTTCGCGGCCGCGGATCCGGCGTACACGTACAGCACCGTGGCGGGCAGCATGCCGAGCCAGGAGGCGGCGATATAGTCGCGTGGCCTTACCGCCGTGACCCCGTACGCGTAGTTCAGCAGGTTGAAGGGGAGCAGCGGCGACAGCCGTGTGAGCAGCACGATCCAGAAGCCGCGTTCACCGAGGGCGCCGTCCAGCGCCCGGAACCGGGGCCAGGCCGCGATGCGCTGCTGCGTCCAGTCACGGGCAAACGTGCGGCCGATGAAGAACGCCGCGCTGGCTCCGAGCACGCTGCCTGCGGATACCAGCGCTACGCCCGGCGCCAGTCCGAAGATCGCGCCGCCCGCGAGCGTGAGAATGAGGCCGGGCACCAGACACACCGTTGCCAGCACGTACAGGGCGACGAACACCAGCGCCGACGGCGCGCGGTGCGCCGCGGCCCAGGTGAGCGCTGCGGCGAGCCACTCCCTCACCGGCAGCGACCACCCCGCCGCCGCGAGCAGCGCGAGAACGGCGATCGCCCACACCACGCGCCCCGTCATACGCTCAGCAGCAGCCAATGCAGCCGGCGCCGCGCCGAACGATTGTCGTCCGCAAGCGCGCGCCGCGCCGTGGGCAGATCGGACAGTTCGTCGACGTCGTACGATTCCGGCAGCCACGTGACCGAGCGAGCGCGGCTGCGGCAACACTCTTCCAGTGCCTGCGCGAGTGTCGGCTCGCTCCACGGCAGCGGCGCCAGGTCCGGCCACGCGAGCCGCGATCCCATGAGCGTCACACCCCCGTCCTGGGCGGGAACCAGCACGACATCCGATCGATCGAGCGCGGCTTGCGCCGCGAGCAGATCGGACAGGGCGAGCGACGGGGCGTCGCTGCCGATGAACAGCAGACGCTCGTGGCCCAGCGCGCGCAAAGCGGCATCGACCGCGTTCAGGCGCTCGCCGAGGTTGCCGGGCGGCTGGGGCTGCACGCGCACTGCACGCTCGAGCAGGCCGTGTGCCCAGCTCGCCTCGGCCGGATTCTCCGGCGCAATGACCAGCGCGCCCGGCCAGGCGAGCGCATCCTCCAGCGCGCACTCCAGCAGCGCCTGCGCGATCGAGAGCGCCAGCGGCGCGCCCAGCTCACGCGCCAGCCTCTGCTTGCCCTCCCCGAGGCGCGGGCGGCGACAGAAGAGCACCAGGACCGAGCCCGACAGGCCGTTCATGTGCGCATGATGGCGCCGGCGGCGCGCGGGGGCAGCGCTGCGCTCGGGACCAGCGCCAACATCAGACACAGGTAATGCGACGGTGTTGCCACGGTCGCGATCCCTATTGTCCGGCGCGCGAGCCCACCGCCGGCAGTGCGAACAGATCGCCGCGCCACGGCCTGCCGTCGCGGTACGCGGCCAGCCTCTGCGTCATCACGCGCGTGTTCCACGCGAGGCTGCGGGCCTTGCGGATCGCAATCTGCTGCTGCGCGCTCGCCTGGCGGAAATCCCCGTTGGCCGCGTAGGCCGCACCGACGGCTTCAAACATCTGCGGATCGGACTGAATCTCCCCGGCGGCGAGTTTCATCGCCACACTGAGCGCCGTGCCCGGATCGCGCACCGAGTCGAGCGGTGAGGCGGCGAGCAGGGCCACCACGTGCTTGCTGACGTAGAAGCTGTCGGAGGTCGCCGCCCGCTCGAGCAGGCTGCGCGCCTGCGCGGCCTGTGCGGCTGAAGGGTCGGCACTCAGCAGATCCGTTGCGAGCATCAGCTGTGCCGGGGCGCTGCCGCCGTCGGCGGCGTGCCGCAGCCAGACCGCGCCGTTCACCTGGCCGTGACACAGGCTCGTCGCGTGCAGCTCGCTCCCCACCCAGTACTGGGCGCGGGGATCGCCGTCGCGCGCCGAGGCGAGCAGCAGCTGCCCCGCCCTCGCGGAGGTGATCCCGAGGGAGGCATCGAGCGTTGCCGTGAGCCCTACCAGGTACCCGGCTACCGGGTCACCCGCATCGGCGCGCTGCCGGGCCGACTTGTAGGCGTCCATCCCCGACAGTCCGCTGCCCCCCTGGATCGCAAACAGCGACTTCGCCTGGAGCCTCGATTCGACGGGCGCGCCTCCTCGAGACGCCGGCACGAACCGCGAGTTCAGCCACGACTCGACGGCCGCCGCCGGGAAACCCGTCTCCGGCATCGCCAGCAGAATCTCCGGGTCGCGGGCCAGGCCGTCGACCCCGATGGTCAGCTCGGTGATCACGATCGCGGCCTGGCGCGTGCCAGCGGCGAGGCGCGGGTACTCCGGCGCGGGAGCCTGCAGCACACTCGCGGCAACCTGTTCCCGGCAGCTGAAGTCGGGGCTGACAATGCCCTGCGTGTGCAACGCCTCACGACCATAGCGGGCCACGATGCCCGCAGCGGCGGCCGACTCATCCAGGCTCAGCTTCGCCGTAAGGCCCGCCACCTTGTTGCCCACGAGCCGCTCACAGCCGTTGCCGGCGGCCGCCTGCAGCCAGCCGACCCCGCTGCCGGCATCCTTAGGTCCCCCCTGCCCCTGCAGTGCCATCGCCCCCAGGTTGAACTGCGACGAGCAATCGCCGAGTTCCGCGAGCGCGAGGAACTGCGCGTGCGCGACCTCGTAGTGGCCGGCGTTGTATTCGCGCAGAGCGGCCTGGAAATCCGCCTGTACTGGCATGGCGCTCGACAGTGCGCTCAACGTAAGCGTGGCGCACAGGCTCCTGACACCCACGGCTCCTGCCCCCTTCAGCGCTCGACGATGGCCGTCACTCCCATCCCGCCGGCAGCGCATACCGAGATCAGTCCGCGCTTCGCGCTGGTATCGCCAGCGAGCATCTTGGCGAGCGTGCCCACAATGCGCGTGCCGGTGGCGGCGAACGGGTGCCCGATAGCCACGCTACCGCCCTTTACGTTCAGCCTGCCGAGGTCAATGCTGCCGAGCGGCGCAGGCAATCCCAACACATCGCGGCAGTACTCCGGTGATGCCCACGCTTTAAGCGTGCACAACACCTGTGCCGCGAACGCCTCGTGAATCTCGTAGTAATCGAAATCCTGCAGTGTCAGGCCCGCATCGCGCAGCATCGCGGGTACGGCGTAGGTGGGTGCCATCAGCAGCCCCTCCTTGCCGCTTGCGAAGTCGACCGCCCACGCCTTGCCGTAGCGCAGGTAAGCCAGCACCGGCAGGTTGCGCTTGGCTGCCCACTCCGGCGTCGCCAGCAGCACCGCGCTCGCCCCATCGGTGAGCGGCGTGCTGTTGCCGGCGGTGAGCGTGCCGTCCGCGGCGAAGCTCGGCCGCAGCTTGGCGAGTTTCTCGGGGCTGGTGTCGGCGCGGATATTGTTGTCGCTCTTCAGTCCCCGGTACTCCACCACCAGGTCGTCGTAGAACCCGGCGCGCCATGCGGCCGCGGCCTTCATGTGGCTCTGCTGGGCCAGCTGGTCCTGCTCGGCACGTGTGATCTGCCAGCGCTTGGCCATGATCTCGGTGCTCTGCCCCATGGACATACCGGTGCGCGGCTCGACGACCGCGGGCAGCACCGGCCTGAAGTGCCTGGGCCGCAGACCGAACCACGGCGACAGCCGCTGCCACGCGTTGCGCCCGCGGTAGCTGGCGAGCAGCAGTTGCTGATACGAGCGCGGGTAGACGATCGGCGCGTCGCTGATGGAGTCGGTGCCGCCGGCGAGACCGGCGTCGATTTGTCCGAGCGCGATCTTGTTGCCGATGTCGATCGCGGCTTCCAGGCTCGTGCCGCAGGCACGCTGCATGTCCAGCCCGGGCGTGTGCGGATCGAGCCCGCTCGACAGCACGCTCTCGCGCACCAGGTTGTAGTCCCTGGAGTGCTTGATCACCGCGCCCGCGGCCACATCCCCGAGACGCTCGCCCTGGAGCTTGAAGCGTTCCACCACGGCGCGGAACACGGCCGTGAGCATGTCCTGGTTACTGGCGGTGGCATAAGCCGAATACGAGCGGGCGAAGGGAATGCGTAAGCCACCAACGATGGCCACGCGCCTGACCGCGGATCCGACCAGCATGACTCCTCCCCGAGGCGCAACGCGTTAGAATAGCCTAAGTCCATGGGCGAGTACTCCACCATCATGGCCCGCGACGGCCACGAGTTTCAGGCTTGGCTCGCCGCCGCAGCCGGACGCCCGCGCGGCGCGCTGGTCGTGATCCAGGAGATCTTCGGTGTCAACAGCCACATCCGCAAAGTGACCGACGGCTTCGCCGCCGACGGTTACACGGCGATCGCGCCCTGCCTGTTCGATCGGGTGCGCCGCGGTATCGAGCTCGGCTACTCCGCCGCCGAAATGCAGGAGGGTAGCGGCTACACCAAGCAGCTGACGCCGGAAAATACGCTGCGCGACCTCGCTGCCGCGATCGCCGTGGTGAAACACTCCGGCCGGGCGGCAACCGTCGGCTACTGCTGGGGCGGAACCCTGTCGTATCTTGCGGCCTGCCAGCTGCCGCTCGCCTGCGCGGTGGTGTACTACGGCCGGGTCGCGAGCTACCTCGAGCAGAAACCCCGCTGTCCGGTCATGTATCACTACGGCAAGGAGGACCGCAGCATCCCGCACGCCGACGTCGAGCGGATCAGGGCGGCGAACCCGCACGCGCCCCTGTTTGTCTATGAGGGGGCGGGCCACGGTTTCAACTGCGAGCAGCGCGACGCCTACAACCCGCAGGTCGCCGCGCTGGCACGTGCACGTACCCTGGACTTCCTCGGCCGCTATGTTGCCGGCGGCGAGCCGGTCAAGGGCTGAAGACTCAAGGAGAGCCGCTACATGAAATTGCGCGATGCCGACCTGCTGCGTACCCGCGCCTTCATCGGGGGCAAGTGGGTGGACGCCACCAGCGGCGCCACGCGCCAGGTCGTGAATCCGGCGACGCGCGAGCCGATCGGCGCGGTGCCCGACATGGGCGCCGGCGAAACACGGCGCGCCATCGAGGCCGCCGCCCAGGCATTCCCGGCGTGGGCCGCGCAGACCGCCAGGGAGCGCGCGGCGGTGCTGCGTCGCTGGTACGAGCTGCTGATGGCGAACCTGGAGGACCTGGCCACCCTGATGACCGCCGAACAGGGCAAGCCGCTCGCGGAGTCCAAGGGCGAGATTGCCTACGCGGCCTCGTTCATCGAGTGGTTCGCCGAGGAAGGCAAGCGCCTGTACGGGGACGTGATCCCGGGGCACCAGGCCGACAAGCGCATCCTGGTGCTGCGCCAGCCCGTCGGAGTGGTCGCGGCGATCACGCCGTGGAATTTCCCCCTGGCGATGATCACGCGCAAGGCGGGACCCGCGCTCGCGGCCGGCTGTACCTTCGTCTGCAAGCCCGCGAGCCAGACGCCCTACTCGGCACTCGCCGCCGCAGCGCTCGCGGCGCGCGCCGGGGTGCCGGCCGGCGTGCTCAACGTGATCACCGGGGATGCGGCCGCGATCGGCGGCGAGATGACCTCCAACACCAGCGTCCGCAAGGTCACGTTCACGGGCTCCACCGCCGTGGGCAAGAAACTCATGGCGCAATGCGCCGGCACGGTGAAGAAGCTGTCGCTGGAGCTCGGCGGCAATGCGCCATTCATCGTGTTCGAGGACGCGGATCTCGATGCCGCGGTGGCGGGGGCCATCGCCAGCAAGTACCGCAACACCGGGCAGACATGCGTGTGCGCCAATCGCCTGCTGGTGCAGGCGCCGGTGTACGAGGCGTTTACGGCTAAGCTGGTGCACGCCGTGGCACAGCTGCGCGTGGGCGACGGGCTCAAGGGCCCGACCGACCAGGGTCCGCTGATCGATACCAAGGCGCTCGCCAAGGTGGAGCAGCACCTCGCGGACGCCACAGCCAAGGGCGCGCGCATCGTGCATGGCGGCAAGCGCCACGCCCTCGGCGGCACGTTCTTCGAGCCGACCGTGGTCACCGACGTGACTGCCGACATGTTGGTGGCGCGCGAAGAGACCTTCGGTCCGGTCGCGCCCCTGTTCCGTTTCGAGACCGAGAGCGACGCCATAGCCATGGCGAACGATACCGAGTTCGGACTGGCGTCCTACTTCTACACCCGCGACCTGGCGCGCTCGTGGCGCGTGGCGGAGGCGCTGGAGTACGGCATCGTGGGCCTGAATACCGGGATCATTTCCACCGAGGTTGCGCCGTTCGGGGGGGTCAAGGAGTCGGGCACGGGCCGCGAGGGCTCGAAGTACGGGATCCTCGACTACACCGAGCTGAAATACCTGTGTGTGGGCATTGGCTGACTTGCGGTATCGTGAGCCATGCGCTCCGCGAACCCCGAACGTATCGGCATCCTGCTGGTCAACTCCGGCACGCCGCAGGCCGCGGAACCGCGCGCCGTGCGCGCGTTCCTGGCGCGCTTCCTCGCCGACCCGCGCGTGGTGGAGCTGCCGCGCGCATTGTGGCTGCCGCTGCTGTACGGGATCATTCTGCCCTGGCGTCCGCGGCGCATCGCGCGCAAGTACCGGCTCATCTGGACTGCTGGCGGCTCGCCGCTGCGCGAGCTGTCGGAGCGCTTGCGTGCCGAGCTCGCCAGCTCGCTCGCGCAACGCATGCTCGCGCCCATGTCGGTGGAGGTCGGCATGCTCTACAGCGCTCCCGACGTGCGCGCTGCGCTCGGTCGATTGCGCGAGTCCGGCGCCCAGCGCATCCTGGTGCTGCCGCTGTTCCCGCAGTATTGCGGGGCCACCACCGGTGCCGTCTACGACCAGGTGAGTGCCGAGTTGCGCCGCTGGCGCTCGCTGCCCGAGCTGCGCTTCATCGCGGACTATCACGAGCATCCGGGCTACATCGATGCGCTGCGCGCCAGCGTCACCGAGCACTGGCAGGCTCACGGCCGCACGGCTCACCTGCTGATTTCCTTTCATGGCATTCCGGAACGCTACGTCCACCAGGGCGACCCGTACTTCTGCCGCTGCCAGACCACGGCGCGCCTGCTCGCGGACGAACTGCTGTTGCGCGACGGGGAGTGGAGCGTGAGCTTTCAGTCGCGCTTTGGTCCGACGGACTGGCTGAAGCCCTACACCCTCACGGTGCTCACCGGGATGCCCGCCCGCGGCGTGCGCGAAGTGACCCTGGTGTGTCCGGGTTTTGCCGTGGACTGCCTGGAGACGCTCGAGGAGATCGATATCGAAAATCGTGACGCCTTCATGCGCGCCGGCGGTGAGCGTTACCAGTATGTGCCGGCGCTCAACGCCCGCGCCAGCCATGCGCAATGCCTCGCGGACCTGATCGAGCAGCATTGTCAGGGCTGGACGCACGCCGGGCATGGCCGCCTTCCCAGCACCGCGCGCGGTGCCTCCGCGTGAGGTCCGGCGCGCCACTGCCCCTGCTGGGGACTTTTCACGAGACCAGCATCGCGGTCGATGATGTACGCGCCTCGATCGAGTTCTACGAGCGCTTAGGGTTCACCCAGGCCCTGACCACCGATACGCTCACGCATCCCTACGGAGTGCTGACCGACGGCCGCCTCGTCATAGGCCTGCATCAACGGCCCGGCGCCTCGCCGGTTCTCACTTTCGTGCGTCCCGGCATTGCCGAGTGCGTGCGGGAGTTTGCCGCGGCCGGCATCAAACTGACACGCTGCCGCACCGGCGAGGAGGTATTCCACGAGATCGGTTTGTCGGACCCGTTTGGCCACGCGGTCGCGGTGCTGGAAGCGCGCACCTACTCGCCGGTGGCGCGCGGGGTGGCCGAGGTCTCGCTGTGCGGGGACTTCGCCGAAGTGAGTCTGCCGGTCACGGACTTTGCCGCCGCGCAGGGCTTCTGGGAGCCTCTGGGCTTCGTCGCCGCCGGCGAGGTGGCAGCGCCCTATCCGCACCTGCCGCTCACCAGCGACTACCTGGACGTCTCGTTTCACCCGCTGCGGGTGTGCGAGCGTCCGATGCTCGTGTTCCGCGACCCCGATATGCGTGCACGCATTGCGCGGCTGCGCGAGCTGGGCGTGGCCATCTCCGCCCTCGTGCCGGACGCCGCCGGGCACCTCGGCAACGCCATGCTGGAAAGCCCGGACGGCACGACGCTCATGCTGCTCGAATCAGAAGGCTGAAGCCAAGAATAACTTTGAAAGGATCGCCATGCGCCGCAGCTGTCTGCCCGCCCTGCTCGTGCTCCTGGTATCGCCGCCCGCGTTCAGCGACGGCGGCATGTGGACCTTCCACGACTTTCCGCAGGATCTGGTGAAGCGCCAGTACGGCGCCGACATCAGCTCCGCCTGGCTGGATCGGGTGCGCACCGCCACCATCCGCTTATCGAACTGCACGGCTTCCTTCGTGTCGCCCGACGGGCTGATCCTCACCAATCACCACTGCGCCGAAGCGTGCCTGGATGAGCACTCGACCAGTGAGCAAAACCGGGTGCGGAGCGGCTTCCTCGCCCGCTCCCGGGAACAGGAGCTCAAGTGCGGAACGCAGATCGCCGACGTACTGATGGGCGTGGAGAACGTTACGCCCAAGGTCGCAGCGGCGATCGGCGGACTCGATGACCGCGCGGCCAACGACACCCGCAAGAAGACCCTGACGCAACTCGAGCAGGCCTGCGAGCAGGAAAGCCAGCACGCGAAATCCGGGCCGCTGAAGTGTGAATCCGTCGACCTCTACCAGGGCGGGCAGTACTGGCTCTACAAGTACCACCGCTATGACGACGTGCGCCTGGTATTCGCTCCCGAGCGCGGCATTGCCGCATTCGGCGGTGACCCGGACAACTTTCAGTTCCCACGCTGGTGCCTGGACATGTCGGTGCTGCGCGCCTACGGCGCGAACGGCAAGCCCGCCTCGACGCCGAACTTCCTGCGCCTACGGTCGGAGGGGCCGCAGGCGGGCGAGCTGGTGTTCGTATCGGGACATCCCGGTTCCACCGACCGGCTGTTGACGGTTGCGCAGCTCCAGACCCTGCGCAATGTGGAACTGCCGCGCTGGCTGCTGCGCGCCTCGGAGTTGCGCGGGCGCTTCATCCAGTTCGGCAAAACGGGCCTTGAGGCGGACCGCATCGTGGAAGATCCGCTCAATAGCCTGGAAAACTCCATTAAGGTGCGCCGCAAGCAGCTCGACGCGCTGCTCGATGAGCGGCTGCTGCAAGCCAAGCGCGATGAGGAAGCGGCGCTGCGGGCCAAGGTCGCCGCCGACCCGCAGTTCGCCGCCGCGATCGGCGATCCCTGGTCGGACATCGCGAAAGCGCAGCAGCGCGAGCGCGAGCTCTCTCTGCCCTATACATTCCTCGAGCTGGGCGCCGGCTTCAACAGCAGGTTGTTCACCTATGCGCGCACCCTGGTGCGCGGCGCTGCTGAACGCGTCAAACCCAACACCGACCGCCTGCGTGAATACCGCGACGCGGCGCTGCCACGCGTCGTGCAACGCCTCACCGCCCCGGTACCCGTGTATCCGGCGCTCGACAAGCTCACGCTGTCCTTTGCGTTGGAGCGCATGCGCGAGTGGCTGGGGCCGGACGCCCCGATCGTGCGTCAGCTGCTGGCGAAGGATTCACCCGACACGCTGGCGGCACGGCTGGTGGACGGCTCGCAGCTCGCCGATCCGAAGCTGCGCCAGCGCTGGTGGGACGGTGGCGCAGCGGCGCTCGACGCCGCGCACGACCCGATGATCGAACTCGCGCGCAGCGTGGATATGCCGGCCCGTACGGTGCGCAAGAGTTATGAAGACGAGGTGGAAGCTCCGGTCGACGCCGCGTCCGAAAAAATCGCGCGCGCCCGCTTTCGCGCGTATGGCACGAGCGTGCCGCCGGATGCGACCTTCACCCTGCGCCTGAACGTCGGCACGGTGCAGGGCTGGAAGGAGGACGGCCGCGAAATCGAGCCGTTCACGCACCTGTCGCGCCTGTTCGAGCGCGCCACCGGCCAGGAACCGTTCAGGGTTCCCGACAGCTGGCTCGAGGTGAAGACCGAGCTCGATCCGCAGACGAGGTTCGATCTGTCCACTAACAACGACATTGTGGGCGGCAACTCCGGCAGCCCGCTGATCGATACCGGCGGCAGGCTCGTGGGACTGATGTTCGACGGCAACATCCACTCGATCGCGGGCAGCTACTGGTTCGACCCCGAGTTGAACCGGGCGGTCGCCGTGGATCCGGCCATCATGTTCGAGGCACTGCGCAAGGTGTACAAGGCCAACGAGCTGCTGGCGGAACTGAACCGCAAGTAACGCGCGCACGCCTCTAATGCGGCGCGCCGGAACGCGAGTCGGCGGCGCGCGCCACCAGGCGGAAGCGGACGTGCATCTCGTCCTGCACCTGCAACGCACCGAGCAGGGCGCTGAAGGGCGTGAGCCCGAGATCGCTCTGCCGCAGCGGGGTCTCGCCGGATACCGTGACTGTGCCGGCGGCGAGGCTGTAGCACACCGGCACGCTGATGGTGCGCACCTGCCCGCGCACCGTGGTCTGCACGCGGGCCCGCACCGCCCGCGCCTCGCCGCCGGCCTCGCGGCAGGTGCCCGCGGCCGGCGGCCCGGCCGACTCGAGCCGCACGGAGCGCAACGCGATCTGCGGGTTGCGCTCACTGTCGAGCAGCGCCTCCCCGAGCATGTTGCGCCGCGTGCCCTCCCGGGCGGTGTCCGGCACGTCCGGCGGGAAGTCGGGGCTATGCTCCTGCGCGCGCAGCGCCGCTTCATCGACTGTTAACGAGGCCACCGGGATATGAGCCTCGAAGCTGGTGCGCATGACATCGGCGGGTACGTAGATCGTACCGGTCAAGGCGTGCGCGGCGATCAGGTGGTTGTGGCCGGCGCTCGCGAGCGTGCCACCCCGATACACGCGGATGGTGAGCAGCGATTCATCCGCCACGATGTCGTAGGGAACCCCCTCGTGAGGCGCGGGAGTCTCCGCCGCCACCGGCGGCGCCGCGGGAACCCGCAGTTGTAGCGGGCACCCGGTGAGCAGGAGCGCGAGCAGCGCCACGCCGTGCAGCCGGAGTTTGCAAGTCGCACTCACGCGCATAAGCTTGGGTGTCATGGTCATACGAAATACCGCGCACCGCTGGGGTGCAGTCGCCCAGCTGCTGCACTGGACCATCGTCGTGTTGATCATCGTGCAGTTCACCCTCGCCGCGCTCGCCGAAGATCTGCCGCCGCTGAAGAAGCTCGGCATGCTCGCACGCCACAAATCAGTCGGCATCACCATACTGGCGCTGGCGATCCTCAGGCTCGCCTGGCGCTGGCTGAACCCGACCCCGGCGCTGCCAGAGACGCTCAAGCCGTACCAGCGCGTGCTGGCGCGCTGGACGCACGCACTGATGTACCTGCTGCTGTTCGCCATGCCGCTGTCGGGGTGGATGATGTCCTCGGCACGTGGGTTTCCGGTGAGCTGGTTCGGGTTCTTTCAGCTGCCCGACCTGGTGCCGAAAAACCGGGCGCTGTACGAGGCGCTGCTGACCACTCACGGGACGCTGGCGCTGGTACTGGGAGGGTTGGTCACGCTGCACGCGGCGGCCGCGCTGGCGCATCACTTCATGCTTAAGGACGACGTGCTGCGGCGCATGCTGCCGTTCACCTAAAGGAACCGAGCGATGAGCAAGCGAGCGATGACGAAAGGCGCGCGTGCGCTGCCCGCGCCGTGGCTGCTCGCCACGGCCGCCGCAGTGTGCCTGGCTGCCCGGGCGACGGGCGCAGCGGCCGAGGCCCCCTCCCCCGTCCACTACGTGCTCGACCAGTCCAAGAGCACGCTGGAGTTCACCTTCACGCAGGCCGGAGCGCAGAACAAGGGCCGGTTCACCCGCTTCCCGGTGAGCTTCGACTTTTCCCCGGAGAGTCCCGCCGGCGGCCACCTCGAGGTCACCGTCGAGATGGGCTCGCTGGATACCGGCGACAAGGAACGCGACGACACGCTGCGCACCGCGGACCTGTTCTCGGTGGCCAAGTTCCCGCAGGCGCGGTTTTCCGCCACCCAGATCAGCAAGACCGCGCAGGGGTTCGAGGCAGCCGGCAAGCTCACCATCCGCGACGTGACGCGCGAAGTGCGGGTGCCGTTCACGTTTCGCACCGCCGACGAGCACGGCGTCGCGGTCGGCTACATGAGCGGCAAGACGAGCATCCGGCGGCTCGACTTCGGCGTCGGGCAGGGGGACTGGAAAGCCACCGACCAGGTGGGGAACGAAGTCGGCGTGTCCTTCGCGCTGCGGCTCACCGCGGCCGCACACTGACACCAGCGCGACGCGCTCAGTAGAGCGTGCCGTCGCGGCGGGTGAACCTGCCCGGTGCGTGCGGCGGGTTCCACATGAGGTCCACGTCCGGATCCGCGTAACTGGCGCTGTCGGCCGGGTCGCGGTTGCTCACTTCCAGGTACAGCGCCGGTCGGTCGCCGCGATTGACGAGCTGGTGGGCGTCGGCGACGCCCGCGGGAAAACCGGCGCACATGCCGGCGCGCAGCTGCTGCTCACCCGCGTCGGTACGCAACACCACCTCACCCTCGAGCACGTACACGAATTCGTCCTCGTGGGTATGCCAGTGCCGCATGGAGGATTCCTTGCCGGGCGGCAGCATCGTCAGGTTGATGCCGATGCGGGTGAGCCCAAGCGCATCCCCGAGCCGGCGCTTGTGGCGCGGCATAACGCGCGAGCGGTAGGGCTCCGGGTACCCGCTGCGGGAGACCACCTCGACACCCGCGGGGTCCAGGGCCGGTTTGTTCACTGCCATGCTGCCTCCATGATTTTCAGCTCCGTTGGTTGACGCGTGCCGCGTGCTTGCACGAGCATGCCACACCTGAATGCCAGAAGTTTTCGATGACGTCGGACACTGCGTCGACGCGGTGCTGCGCCGCGTGGGACCGCGCATCGTGCTGGCGCTGCCGCTCGGGATCGGCAAACCCAATCCGCTGGTCAACGAATTCTACCGCCGCGCGCTGCGCGACCCGACCATCGATCTGACCATCCTCACGGCGCTGTCGCTGCTGAAGCCCGTGGCCGGCTCGGCGCTGGAGGCGCGCCTGCTGACGCCGCTCGCCGCACGGGTGTTCGGCACTTATGTGGAGCCGGAATACGCGCGCGCCATGCAGAGCGACACGCTTCCGCCCAACATCCGCATCATCGAGTTCTTTCTGGCGCCGGGCGCGTTTCTCAATTCGCGTCACGCGCAGCGCCATTACCTGAGTGCGAATTACACCCACGTGGCGCGCGATTGTCTGGCGCGCGGCGTCAACGTCATGGCCCAGCTGGTGGCAGCTCGCTCGGTGAACGGCGAGCTGCAGCTGAGCTTCGGCTCCAATGCCGATGTGAGCGTGGATCTGCTGCCGCTCATCGAGGACGCGCGCGCCACCGGCCGCGACATCGTCACGGTGGCGCAGACGCACGCACAGATGCCGTTCATGAGCGGGTACGCGCTGGTTGATCCCGGGCGCTTTGACTTCCTCATCGACGCTCCGCGCTACGACTACGACCTGTTCTCACCGCCCAATCCGCCGCTCGGCACGGTCGACCACGCCATCGGCGTGTACGCCAGCGCCCTGGTGCGCGATGGCGGCACGCTGCAGATCGGCATCGGCGAGTTGGGTGACTCGCTGGTGTATGCGCTGTTGTTGCGGCATCAGCAGAACGCGGCCTGGAGCGGTGCTCTGCAGGCGCTCGGCGCGGCAACGGCCGCGCCGCTGATCCACGCCGCGGGGGGCGACGCGCCGTTCTGCGCCGGGCTGTTCGCCTGCACCGAGATGTTCGTCGATCAGCTGCTGGAGCTGTATCGCGCCGGGATCCTGTGTCGCCGCGTCTACGACTCGCTGCCGCTCGAGAGGCTGCTCGGCTCCGGGCAGACGGGCGAGCGCTTCGATGAGCGCATTCTCGGCCTGCTGGCCGCTGCGGGCGCGGGACCGGTGCTGAGCAGCGCGGAGTTCGCGAACCTCCAATACCATGGCGTGTTTCGCGAGGACGTGGAGTTTGCGGACGCGCGCGTGCGCGCCGCGGGCGGGGAGTGGATTGCGGCCGATCTCGCCGATCCTGCCAGCCGCACGCGCCTGGCGGCCGAGTGCCTGGGACGCGAGCTGCGCAACGGCCAGGTGCTGCATGCCGGGTTCTTTCTGGGTCCGCGCGGATTCTATGCGGCGTTGCGCGAGCTGCCCGAGGGCGAGCGGGCGCAGTTCGGCATGCGCGGCGTGGCGTTCGTCAACCAGCTGTACGGCACCGACCAGGAGCTGCGCATCCTGCAGCGGCGCGCCGCGCGCTGCATCAACACCGCCATGATGGTCACGCTGCTGGGAGCTGCGGTGTCCGATGCGCTGGAAAACGGGCAGGTGGTGAGCGGCGTCGGCGGTCAATACAACTTCGTCGCCATGGCGCACGCGTTGCCGGGCGCGCGCTCGATCCTGTGCGTGCGCGCCACCCGCACGCGCCGCGGCCGCACCACTTCAAACATCATCTGGAACTACGCGCACCAGACCATTCCGCGGCACCTGCGCGACCTGGTGGTCACCGAGTATGGCATCGCGGACCTGCGCGGCCGCACCGACGAGGAGATCATCATCGCGCTGCTGAACGTCGCGGACTCGCGCTTCCAGGACGCGCTGCTGTCGCGCGCCAGGGCGGCGGGCAAGATCCGCGCCGACTACCGCATCCCGGATGCGTTCCGCAACAACCTGCCGCAGCGTCTGACGCTCAGCCTGCGCGGCCACCGCCAGCAGGGATATTTCAGCGAATATCCCTTCGGCACCGACCTGGCGGAGGAGGAGATTGTCCTCGCGCGGGCGCTGAAGTTTCTCGCCGGGCGCACCGGCAGCCCCTGGGGCCGGGTGAGGACCGCCGCGGCATCCCTCGCCGCCACACCGGCGAGCCGACACGCCTCCGCGCTCAGGCGCATGGGACTCGATCAGCCGCGCGGACCCTCCGAGCGGCTGCAACGGCGCCTGGTGGTGTTCGCGCTCGACGCCAGCGCATGAGAGACGCGCACCGCTCAACGCTCATATGACCGATGCATCGAATCCGTCCTCGAACGCCGCTCAAATCGAATATTGGAACGCGGCCGTCGGACGCACCTGGACGCAGTTTCAGGAACAGCTGGAGCGGCAGCTCGATCCGCTCGGACGGGAAGCGCTACGTGCACTCGCGCCCATGCCGGGCGAACACATCCTTGACATAGGATGCGGTTGCGGCGCAACAACGTTGGATCTCGCGGTCCGCGTGGGGCGCGTCGGCTCGGTCGTCGGCGTAGACGTTTCCGTTCCCATGCTCGACGTGGCACGCCGGAGGTCGCGGCCCGCAGACGCGGGGCGCGCGGAATTTCTGCAGCTCGACGCCCAGCACGACACGCTGGGATCGGCCTTCGATGCCGCGTTCTCGCGATTCGGCGTGATGTTCTTCAGCGATCCGGTGGCGGCGTTCAGGAACATTCTGACCTCGCTCAAGCGCGGCGGCCGTCTGGCACTCGTATGCTGGCGGCGGCTCGAAGAGAATCCCTGGGTGCGCGTTCCGCTGGAAGCCGCCCGGCCGTTCCTTCCGGAGGCGGCGCCGGCGGATCCGGCTGCGCCCGGACCGTTTGCATTCGCCGCGGCCTCTCGGGTGCGCTCGATTCTGACCGACGCCGGGTTTGCTTCCGTGGCGGTGACGCCCTTCGACACTCTCATCGGCGGCGCCGACCTCGAACAGACCCTGAAGCTGGCGCTGCGAGTCGGGCCCCTGGGTGCCGCTCTGCGTGAGCACCCCGAACTCGAGCCACGGGTCAGCGGCCCCGTCAGGGAGGCGTTGGGGGACTACCTCAGCGCCGCCGGCGTGCGGATGCCATGCGCGACCTGGATCATTTCGGCGCGCAGGGACTGACGCGACAGACGGCGCCGACGAATGGCGCCGGCTCAGCGCTTAGCGTCGGCTCGGCGCGCGCCGCCGGCCGCGCGCTGCCACGCGGCGGCGCCCAGCCGGGCCCGCCCGCGCGCTGCGGCGCGCGGCTGACTTGCGTCCCGTGGCCGGCGACTTCTTGCGCGGCGCGGGACGAGCGGTGGCGGCGCGCGGTGTAGCGCGCGCCTTGGCCCGCGCCGCTTTGGCGGGCTTGCGAGGCTTGCCCGCCGCCTGGCGCCGCGCCGCGCCGCGCGCTGAGGAGCGCTTGCGAGCGGTGCCGGGTGCGGCCCTCGCGCTTTCCGTGCCGCGCAACTGCTCGAGAATCGCCGGGTTCTCGAGCGTCGACACGTCCTGGGTGATCTCCTCGCCGCGCGCGATGGCCTTGAGCAGCCGGCGCATGATCTTGCCCGAGCGCGTCTTGGGAAGGTTGTCCGCGAAGCGGATGTCGTCGGGCTTGGCGATCGCACCCAACTGCTCCCCCACCCACTCGCGCAGCTCCTTCACCAGCGCGCTGGTGTCGCCCGTCGGGCGTTGGCCGCGGCACACGACGTAGGCGAACACCGACTCGCCCTTGATGTCGTGGGGCTTGCCGACCACGGCGGCCTCGGCCACGCGCGGATGCGCGACCAGCGCCGACTCGATCTCCATGGTCCCGAGCCGGTGCCCGCTGACCTTCAGCACATCATCGATGCGCCCCATGATCCAGAAATAGCCGGCCGCATCGCGGTGAGCGCTGTCGCCCGCCACGTACAGGCGATTGTTGAATTTCTCCCAGTAGCCGGCGATGTAGCGCTCGTTGTTGCGCCAGATGGTGCGCAGCATCGATGGCCAGGGCTTCTTGATCACGAGGTAACCGCCGGCGTCGGCGCGCTTCACGGTGTCGCCATGATCGTCGACGATGTCCGCGTCGATCCCGGGCAGGGGTTGCGTGCACGATCCGGGCCTGGTCGCGGTCACGCCCGGGAGCGGGGAGATGAGGATGGCGCCGGTCTCGGTCTGCCACCAGGTATCGACGATCGGGCAGCGGCCCTCGCCGATCACCCGGTGATACCACATCCACGCCTCCGGATTGATGGGCTCCCCGACGCTGCCGAGCAGCCGCAGGCGCGAGAGATCGTACTTCGCCGGCAACGCATCGCCGAGCCTCATGAGGGCGCGGATCGCCGTGGGCGCGGTATAGAACACGGTCACGCCGTGCGTCTGGCAGTTCTTCCAGAAGCGTCCGCCGTCCGGGAATACCGGCGCACCTTCATACAGCACGACGGTCGCGCCCGCCGCGAGCGGACCGTAAGCGACATAAGTGTGTCCGGTGACCCAGCCGACATCCGCGGTACACCAGAACACGTCCTCGTCGCGCAGATCGAACACCCACTGCGTAGTCACTTTCGCGCCCAGCAGATACCCCCCCGTGGCGTGCTGGATGCCCTTGGGCTTGCCGGTGGAGCCCGAGGTGTACAGCAGGAACAGCGGATGCTCCGCGTCCACCCACTCCGGTTCGCACGACGGCGACTGACCCTCGACGACCTCGTGCCACCAGAGGTCGCGCTTAGGGTTCATGGCGACCGGCTTGGCGGTGCGCTTCAGCACGATCACGCGCCGCACGCTGCGACAACCGCTGTCGAGGGCATGGTCGGTGGCCGCCTTCAGCTCGATCGCCTGTCCGCCGCGCCAGCCACCGTCGGCGGTAATCACCAGCACCGCTTCGGTGTCCTCGATGCGATCCTTGAGCGCCACGGCCGAGAAGCCGCCGAACACCACCGAATGAATCGCGCCGATGCGGTTGCAGGCGTGCATCGCGATCAGGATTTCGGGCACCAGCGGCATATAGATGATGACGCGGTCGCCGCGCCCCACACCCTGTGCCTTGAGCGCGTTGGCGAAGCGGCAAACTGAAGCATGCAGCTCGCGGTAGGAGAGGCGCCGCACGTCGCCGGGCTCGCCCTCGAAGATGACCGCGGTCTTGTGGCCGCGCTCGTTCAGGTGCACATCGAGGCAGTTGAAGGAGGCATTCAGGCGACCGTCGCTGAACCAGCGATAGTTCGGAGCCTGCGAGTCGTCCAGCGTCACCGTGAAGGGCGTGTGCCAGGCGAGCTCCTGGGACGCGAGATCCGCCCAGAATCCGACATGGTCGTCGCGCGCGCGCTTGCGCAGGCTTTCCAGGTCCGCAGGCTTGATGCGGGCGCGCGCCGCGAACGCGGGCGGCGGGGGGAAGCTGCGCGTCTCCAGGAGAGCCGATTGGATGTTCTTGTCCGCCATGGATCGCTCCTGAGAAAGCACCCGGGCTGCGAGGCGCAGCATAGCGAATTGCGCGCGCGCGGTCTGTCAGCGCCGCGCCTGCGCCAGCAGATGCTCGATGATGGCGCGCGCCTGCCGGGCGTAACCGCCGCCGAACAGGTTGGCGTGGTTGAGCACGTGGTAGAGGTTGTAGAGCTCACCGCGCGCCTGCGCTGCCGGTGCCAGCGGCGCCGCCGCCTGGTACGCCTGGTAGAAGCGCCCGCCGAAGCCGCCGAACAGGCGTGTCATCGCCAGGTCGGTCTCGCGATCGCCGTAGTAGACCGCCGGGTCGAAGAGCACCGGCTCACCGCTCGCGCTCGCGAGCCAGTTGCCGCCCCACAGGTCCCCGTGCAGGAGCGAAGCCGCCGGACGGTGACCGGCGAGCAACACGTGCACTGACTCGAGCAGCCGCTCGCCGGGAGTCGCGAGCAGCTCCGCAAACCCGCGCGTCTTGGTGAGCTCGAGCTGCGGGCGCAGGCGCCGCTCGCGAAAAAATTCTACCCAGTCATCGCTCGCGGCATTCGCCTGCGGCGTGCGGCCAATGGTGTTGTCGCGCACCCAGCCAAACCGGGGCGCCGTCACGGCATGCAGCGCCGCGAGCTCCTGACCTAGGCGCGCCTCGCAATCCGGCCCCGCCACGCCGGCCTCGATCCACTCGAGCGCCAGGAACGCGGCCCGCGGCGTATGCCCGCTCGCCAGCACCCGCGGCACGCGCACCGCGTGCGCCCACTCAAGCTCTGCGAGCCCGGCTGCCTCGGCCGCGAACATGGCCTGCGCCTCGGGCGCCGCGACCTTCACGAACATCGCGCCCGCATCGCCGGGCCAGCAGTAACATTCATTGATGCTGCCGCCCGTCACGCGGCGCTGCGGCGCAGGCGCACAGCGCGTCCCGGTCAGGGCGGTGATCTCACGGGCGATGGCCGCAAAGCGCTCCATCTCACGCCGCGGCGCGCGCTTGCGCCTCAGCCGGCGGGCAGCTGCGCCAGCCGCTCGCCCTGGCGGCGCAGGAACGGTCCGAAGCCGAGTCGGTCGTACAGCTCTGACAGCGCCGGCATGTCCGGCAGCCGGCGCCTGAGGCCGGGGGCTGCGACGTCGAGCCGCAGATCGCAGGCGATGCGCGTGAGCTGCCGCGCGAGGTACACCGACTCTCGATGCTCGCTGAGGCGCGCGCCTAAGGTTCCCGCGCCGCGCAACTTCAGGCTCGCGACGCGTGCCAGGTCGGCATACAGCTCATCGAGCGAGCTGAACGCATGCATGAGGGACGCGGCGGTGCGGTGCCCGATGCCGGGCACTCCGGGAATGTTGTCCACCTCATCGCCGGTGAGCGCGAGATAGTCGGCAAAGCGCTCAGGTCTCACGCCGAAATGGCGCTCGATGTCGTGATAGCCGAACTGCTCGCGCGCGCCGTAGTCCCAGAACAGGTCGCCGTCGCGGACCAGCTGGGCCAGATCCTTGTCGCGGGTGATGAAGGCCGAGCGCACGCCCTGCTCGCGCATCAGGGCGGCGAGCGTCCCGATGATGTCGTCGGCCTCGTAGTCGGGGTCCACGAATACCGCGATCCCTAAGCGCCGGCACACCTCACGGCAGTGCTCGAACTGCAGCGCCAGATCCGCCGGCGCGCGCTCGCGGTTGGCCTTGTACGCCGGGTAGATGCGATTGCGGTAGGAGCCGGCCCGGCGCTGATCGAAGGCGACCGCCATGTAGGTGGGGCGCACCCGCTCGATGAGATCTCCGAGGAAGCGCGCGAATCCGAACACGGCGTGCGCCGGGTTGCCGTCCCGGTCGCACATCTGGGGCAGCACGGAGTGCCAGGCGCGAAAGACATAGACCGAAGCGTCGACGAGGAAAATCAAGACAGCCAGCGCTGGATGCGGTCGTGCAGCGGGCTCGAGCGCGGAAAATGCGCCACCAGGTACTCCATCTGGTCGGCCAGCACCCGCCGCCCCTTGAGGAAGATGTATTCCGCATAGGTCGGCATGAACGGCACCGCGATCAGCTGCATGCGTGCCTGCTCGGGGGTGCGCGAGGCCTTCTGGTTGTTGCAGCGGCGGCATGACGCCACCACGTTAGTCCAGATGTCCGTGCCACCCTGGCTGAAGGGGCGGATGTGATCGCGTGACAGCTCGCGCGAGGCAAAGCGCTGGCTGCAGTACATGCACAGGTACGCATCGCGCCGGAACAGCGTCTGGTTGTTCAGCGGCGGAACGTAGTCGTGGCGCGTGTTGCCCGGATTGCCGGTGTGCCCGACGGTCGCGACGATGGAGTTGACCTCCAGCACCGTGCGCCGCCCGCTGCGCGCATTGGTGCCGCCATACAGCTCATACAGCAGCGAGCCGCACGTGTAAGCCACCTGCTCTTGGGTGTACAGTCGCGCGGCTTCCTTGTAGTCGATCCACTCGAGCGGCATGCCGGCGACGTCCGTGCGCAACACGAGCTGCGACAGCCCGCGCGCCGCCGGAGTCGCGACTATCGCGAAGTCGTCCAGGAGGCCGTGATCGGCGCGCTCGAGATCGATGCCCAGCATGGCGGCGTTAAGATACGGCACTTGTGTGCATGAATTCAACATCGCAAGATCCTAATTCAATTGGGGATTTCCAAATACGTGGGTGGTCGGCCACACGGCTTGCTACGCGAGGGGTGTGAATGTCAGTAACCATTGGCGCGCTGCGCGAGAGCGCGCCGCGTGAAACGCGGGTCTGTCTGGTTCCCGAAGTGGCCGACAAGCTGGCCAGGGAAGGCGCGCGCGTCCTGATCGAGCGCGGCGCAGGCGTGCGCGCCTGTTTCCCGGACTCTCTTTATAAGAGTGTCACCTGGGCGGACTCTGCCGCCGGCGTGCTCACGGGGTCGGACGTGATCCTGACGGTACAACCGCTGACGGTGGAGCAGATCGGGCAGCTGAAGCCCGGCGCGGTGGTGATCGGCTTCATGCAGCCGCACGCGCGCGCCGCCGAGGTGCGTGCGCTCAAGGCGCACGGCGTCACCAGCTTCGCCATGGAGCTGGTGCCGCGCATTTCGCGCGCGCAGTCGATGGATGCGCTGTCCTCGCAGGCCTCGATCGCCGGGTACAAGGCGGTCCTGATCGCCGCCTCACACCTGCAGAAGTTCCTGCCCATGCTCACGACCGCCGCCGGCACCATCCGCCCGTCGCAGCTGCTGATCATCGGCGCGGGAGTGGCGGGACTGCAGGCGATCGCCACCGCCCGACGCCTGGGCGCGATGGTCGAGGCCTACGACGTGCGCAGCGCCACCCGCGAGCAGGTAAAGTCGCTCGGCGCCAAGTTCGTCGACACCGGCGTGAGTGCGGAAGGGTCCGGCGGCTACGCGCGCGAACTCACCGCCGAGGAGAAGGCCAGGCAGCAGGAAGTGCTCGACTCGCGCATCGCCGTGGCGGATGCCGTGGTCACGACCGCATCGGTCCCCGGGCGCCCGGCGCCGAAGATCATCTCGCGCGCCGCGGTGGAACGCATGCGCGCGGGATCGGTAGTGGTCGACATCGCCGCCGAGCAGGGCGGCAATTGCGAGCTCACCAGGGCCGGCGAGGTGGTCGAGCACCAGGGGGTGAAGGTGGTGGGGCCGGTGAATCTCCCCGCCGAGCTCGCCTATAACGCGAGCGAGATGTACGCGCGCAATCTCTACAATTTCCTCAAGCCCGCGCTGGTAAAGGGTGAGCTGGTGATCGACTGGAGCGACGAGGTGTTTGCGCAGTCGTGTCTGACAAGCGGCGGCGAGATCAAGCACGAACCGACGGCTAAGGCGCTGGAGGGGTGACATGACCGGGATGGTGGCGCTGTATATCTTCATGCTCGCGGCCTTCACCGGTTACGAGGTCATCTCGCGTGTGCCGGTGATCCTGCATACGCCGCTGATGTCGGGCTCGAATTTCGTGCATGGCATCGTGCTGGTGGGCGCGATGGTCGCGCTCGGCAGCGCGCAAACGCCGCTGGAGAAGACCATCGGCTTTATCGGCGTGCTGCTCGGCGCCGGCAACGCCGTGGGCGGTTACGTCGTGACCGAGCGCATGCTCGAGATGTTCAAGTCGAGCCGGGCGCGCAGCCAGCCCAAGAGGCCGCAGTGATGCTGGCCGGGCTCTCCGCCGACTCAGGCGTCCAGGCGAGCTACTTCGTCACCGCGGTGCTGTTCATCATGGGGCTCAAGCGCATGAGCTCCCCCGTCACGGCCCGCAGCGGCATCCTGTGGGCCGGCGCCGGCATGCTGGTGGCGACCCTCATCACGTTCCTGTACCCGGGAATGTCCAACTACGGGCTGATTCTCCCGGCGATGCTGCTGGGCGCGGTGCTCGCGTGGTGGAGCGGCAAGCGCGTGGCCATGACCAACATCCCGCAGATGATCGCGCTCTACAACGGCATGGGGGGCGGGGCCGCGGCGGCGATCGCGGCGGTGGAACTGTATCGCGGCGGGACCGAAGGCTACGCGAGCACCACGCTCGCGGTGGCCGGCGGCATCATCGGCGCGGTCTCCTTCAGCGGCAGTTTGATCGCCTTCGGGAAGCTGCAGGGTCTGATCACACGCAGCATCCGCTTCCGCGGGCAGCAGTTGCTCAATGTGCTGCTGCTCGCCGTGGCGCTGGTGCTCGGTGCGCTGGTCGCCGCACACCTCAACGCCTCGCTCGCGGTGGTCACCGGGTTCTTCGTGCTGGCGCTGGTGCTCGGGCTCACCATGACGCTGCCGATCGGCGGCGCCGACATGCCGGTCGTCATCTCCCTCTACAACGCGCTCACCGGACTCGCGGTCGGCCTGGAGGGCTTCGTACTCAACAACGCCGCGATGATCATCGCCGGCACGGTGGTGGGCTCGGCCGGAACGCTCCTCACGCAGCTGATGGCGAAGGCCATGAACCGCTCGCTCGGCAACGTGCTGTTCTCGGGGTTCGGCGACACCGGCGCCGCCGCCACCGGCGAGGTCAGCGGCAGCCTGAAGCCCATCGAGGCCAGCGACGCCGGCGTGATGATGGCGTTCGCCAGTAAAGTGATCGTCGTTCCGGGTTACGGCATGGCGGTGGCGCAGGCCCAGCACAAGGTCTGGGAGCTGTCTCAGCTGCTCATCGATCGCGGTGTGCAGTTGCGGTTCGCGATTCATCCGGTCGCGGGACGCATGCCCGGCCACATGAACGTGCTGCTCGCGGAAGCGGGTGTGCCCTACGACCTGATTTCCGATCTCGATGAGATCAACGCCGAGTTCGAAACCGCCGACGTCGCGCTCATCATCGGCGCCAACGACGTCGTGAACCCAGTGGCGCGCACCGACAAGGGGAGCCCGATCTACGGCATGCCGATCCTGAGTGCCGACAAGGCGAAGAACGTCATCGTCATCAAGCGCGGCCAGGGCGCGGGATTCTCCGGGATCGAGAACGCGCTGTTCTATCTCGACAACACGCGCATGCTGTACGGGGATGGGCAGAAGGCGGTCGCGGAGTTGATCCAGGCGATCAAGGCAGTCGGGTGAGGCGGCGGCCGCGGCGGCCGCGGCGGTCGCTGCCGCCGGCGCGACTGCTTGGGAGGTGCACGTGCATCGTAGAGGCCTGCTGAAGAGCGCAGCGGCACTGCCGCTGGTCGCGTTTCTGTCTCCGGCCCTTGCCGCCGTGCAGGCGAGCGCCCCGCTGCGGCGGCGCGTGCGTCCCGCAGATGCCGACTGGCCCACGGCTGCGAGCTGGCAGAAGCTCAACGACGCCGTGGGCGGCAATCTGATCGCGGTGCACTCGCTGTTCGCGGCCTGCGAGAAGGAGCCGGGTGCTGCGGCCTGCGTAGAGGCTGCCGCGAACATCCACAATCCGTTCTATGTCGGCGACCAGCCCGCGGGCACGCAGGTCTCCGGCTGGCTGGATGCCTGGACGCCGGCCCCGAGCGTCTACGCCCTGAAGGCCCGACACACCGCCGACGTCGTCGCCGGCGTCAATTTCGCGCGCCAGAAGAAGCTCCGGCTGGTCGTCAAGGGCACCGGCCACAGCTATCAGGGCACCTCCAACGCGGCTGACTCGCTGCTCATCTGGACCCGCGCGATGAACCAGGTGACCGTGCACGAGGCCTTCCTCGCCAGCGGCTGCGCGGGCAAGGCGCAAGCCGTGCCCGCGGTGAGCTGTGGCGCGGGCGCCATGTGGATCGATCTCTACAATGCCGTGACCTCCAGGGCGGGGCGTTATGTGGCGGGCGGCGGCTGCACCACGGTCGGGGTCGCCGGCCTCGTTCAAAGCGGTGGCTTCAGCAGCTTCTCCAAGGGCTTCGGCACGGCAGCCGCGGGACTCCTGGAGGCCGAAGTGGTCACCGCGGATGGCACGGTACGCACCGTGAACGCCTGCACCGACCCGGATCTGTTCTGGGCCCTCAAGGGCGGCGGGGGCGGCAGTTGGGGCGTCATCACCCGCCTCACGCTGCGCACCCACGAGCTGCCGGAACATTTCGGCGCCGCCTGGGGGCTGATCAAGGCGCAATCGGACGACGCCTTCCGCAAGCTGCTGACCGCTTTCATCGACTTCTATGCCGTCAGTCTTTTGAACCCCCACTGGGGCGAGCAGATTGCGGTCGGATTGGGCAACACGCTGAAACTCTCGATGGTGTCTCAGGGGCTCGACCGGCAACAGTCGCAGCAGCTGTGGCAGCCGTTCTTCGAGTGGATCAGGGCTGCGCCGCGTGACTTCACCATCACGGACGAGCTCGGTGCAGGCGCGACCGCCGCCCGCCACTGGTGGGAGGTCGCGGGCAACCCCTCGATGATCCAGGACAAGCGCGCAGGCGCCCCCGCGGATCACGGCTGGTGGGAGGGCGATCAGGGACAGGTGGGCGCCTTTCTCCACGCCTACGATTCGCTGTGGCTGCCCGCTTCGCTCCTTGAGCAGGGTGAACGGCCGCGACTCGTGGAGGCGCTGTTCGCGGGCAG
>Ga0209626_1000003_pt1 | contig 117858 bp, 105 predicted proteins | sample JacPinW_OM1H0_M2_FD_187962 | JGI IMG/M metagenome (GOLD analysis project Ga0209626, IMG submission 187962) | Forest soil microbial communities from Algoma, Ontario, Canada - Jack Pine, Ontario site 1_JW_OM1H0_M2 (SPAdes) (version 2) | ecosystem: Environmental > Terrestrial > Soil > Boreal... | reverse complement strand
GCTCGCCCCCCGAGGCAACCTTCGCGAGCGCCCGCGGTGGTTGTCCCGGGTTAGCGGTGACGCGGAACTCGATGCTGTCGATGCCATGCTCGGCCGGATCGGCGTTGCCGTGCTGGGTTACGTCCGCCTCGAAGCGCCCGCCGGACATGCCGAGCGTCTGCATGCGGGCGGAGATATCGCGAGCCAGGGTGCGCGCCGCCAGTACGCGCTTGCCGGACAATTCCTGGGCCTGCGCGCGATAGCTCTGCAGCGCGCCAGCGAGCTCCTTGCGCAACACCGCGAGGTCCAGTTCCGCCCGCTCGAGCCCCTCCAGCTCGACACCGAGCTGCCGGGCCCGCTCGGGCAGCTCCGGGGCTGCAACCCGGTGCTTGCGCGCCAGCTCCTCGATGGCCGCCAGGCGCCGTTCGACCTCGTCCTGGCGCGCCGCGTCGACGTCGAGGGTCTCGCGGTAGCGTTCGAGCTCGCGCGCCGCCTCGCGCACCTGAATCGAGGCTTCCTCCAGCATCGGCAGCACGACCGCGAGCTTGCCATCGAGCGCCGCAAGTCCGCGCAGGGCCTGCAGCGCGCGGCTCACGCCGGCGTGCGCGCTCGCGGCTTCGTTCTCATAGAGCTCCGCGAGGGCCGTCTGCGCACCCTGCGCGAGCCGCCCGCGGTTGGCGAGCCGCGCGCGCTCCTCGCTGAGCGCGTCGATCTCGCCGGCCTTCAGCTGCAGAGCCTGCAGCTCCTGCGCCTGGTAGCGCAGCAGCTCGAGGCGGGTGTCGCGGTCGCGCGCCTTGCTCTCCAGCTCCAGGGTGCGGTTGAGGAGCTCGAGCCACACCCGATGGGCGATGCCGAGCCGGGCGGTGAGCTCCGTGAGGGAGCCATAGCCATCGAGCAACACCCGCTGCGCGGCACTGCGCGTCAGGGACTGGAATTCATGCTGGCCGTGGATGTCGATGAGGATGTCGCCGGCTTCGCGCAGCAGCTGCACCGGCACCGCTTGCCCGTTCAGGTAGGCGCGCGAGCGCCCGTCCGCCCCCACGACCCGGCGAACGATCAGCTCCTCGGGGCCGCTGACGGACTGCTCCTCGAGCCACTCCTTCAGCTCGCGGGGGGCCTGGCTCAGATCGAAGGTGCCGGAGACTTCCGCGCGCTCGGCGCCGTGGCGCACCACTTCGGCGCCGGCGCGGCCTCCGGCGAGCAGCTGCAGCGCGTCCACCAGGATCGATTTGCCCGCGCCGGTCTCGCCGGTGAGCACCGTCAAGCCGCGACGCAACTCGAGCTCCACCGAATCGATGATGGCGAAGTCGCGGATCTGCAGGTGGGTGAGCATGCGGCTTTCAGCGCTCGAAACTGCCGCGGCCCCAATGCAGTTTGGAGCGCAGCAGCTTGTAGTAGTCGTGGCCGTCGGGGTGCAGCAGGGTGATGCGCTCGACGGCGGTGCGCACCTCCAGACGTCCGCCGGGCACCAGGGCGCCGAGCACCGCGCCGTCGCAGGTGACCTGCGCCTGGGTGTCGGGGCGCTCGAGCAATGCCACCTCGATGACCGAGCGTGCCGAGACGACGATCGGGCGATCCGACAGGGTGTGGGCGCAGATCGGCGCGATCACCAGCGCCTCGAGGTGCGGTTCGATGATCGGGCCGCCGCACGAGAGCGCGTAGGCGGTCGAGCCAGTGGCGCTCGCCACGATGATGCCGTCACCGTCGTGCGTGTTGACATAATGGCCGTTGATGCGGGTCTCGAAGTCGAGCGTGCGCCCGGTCTCACGTTTCTGCATCACCACGTCGTTGAGCGCGTAGCCCTGCGCCAGCTGCCCGGGGGCGCCGTGCAGCGCCGCCGCGAGCAGCGGCCGCTCGTCCGCCTGCAGCTCCCCGGCGAGGGCGGCGTCCACCGACGGCAGCATGTCCTGTGGCATCACGTCGGTGAGGAACCCGAGGCGCCCGCGGTTGACGCCGAGCAGCGGCACGCCGTGGCGCGCGACCAGGCGCGCGGCGTACAGCAGCGTGCCGTCACCGCCGATGGCAATGACCAGGTCGGCGCGCTCGCCGAACACCCGTTCCGGGACACGCGTAACCGCGGTGGCGTCCGCGGCGAGCGTGGCTTTCTCACTCACCAGCACCTGCACGCCCCGGCCGGCGAGGTGCGGCAGCAGCGCGCTCACGCTCTCCGCGATGCGTGGATCCGCGAATCTGCCTACTAACGCGCAGCAGCGCACCGGAAAGGCCATTGGCAGCCCCAGACGTAACCCGCCAGCATCGCGGTGGCGGGCCTTTGTAACACGCTGGCGCGCCTTTCAGCCAATGCCGCAATTCACACCTTCGACAGATACTTGCGATGGGGTTGCTTGACGGTCGGTGCAGGCGAAAGCTAGCTTTCCGCGTGCGGCTGTGCATGATCCACCGGTGGGCGCACAACCCAAGGCTTTATGGCGCACGATCGGGACGAGGCACTAGGCGAGCGGGCTCAGCACCTGCTGCGGATACTCATCGAGAGTTACATCCGCGACGGTCAGCCGGTGGGCTCGCGGGCGCTATCGCGCGAATCCGGGCTGCAGTTGAGCTCGGCCACCGTCCGCAACGTCATGGCGGATCTCGAAGAGCTGGGGTTCGTCGCCTCGCCCCACACCTCCGCCGGCCGCGTACCCACCGACAAGGGCTACCGCTTTTTTGTCGACACGCTGCTGCAGCAGCGGCCGCTCGATGAGGCGGCGAGTGCTGAGATCCGCCGCCAGTTCGAGGCGGGCCGCGACAACTCCACGGACCTGATCGCTACCGTTTCGCAGCTGCTGTCGAGCGCGACCCAGCTCGCCGGGGTGGTGACGCTGCCGCGCACCCGGCAGGCTTCCATCACCCAGATGGAGTTCGTCGCGCTGTCGGAGAACCGGGTGCTGGTGGTACTGGTGTTCAACGACCGCGAGGTGCAGAACCGCATCATTCAGCTCGAGCGCCATTACTCGCCCGATGAGCTCAAGCGCGCCTCAAACTTTCTGAATGAGCAGTTCCGCGGGCGCTCGCTGCGCGAGGTGCGCCAGGAGATCCTGCGCCAGCTCTCCGAGGCGCACGCGCATATGAACCAGATCATGCTGGAGGCAATTGCCGTGGCCCAGCAGGTGTTCGAGAGCGGCGCCGAGGGCCGGCTCGAGTACGTCATCAAGGGCGAGACCAACCTCATGGGCATGGCCGAGCTCACCGGCATGGAGAGGCTGCGGCGGCTGTTCGAGGCGTTCAACGAGAAGCGCGACTTTCTGCACCTGCTCGACCAGAGCCTGAAGGCAGAAGGGGTGCAGATCTTCATCGGCCATGAATCCGGCTACCAGATCCTCGACGATTGCAGCGTGGTCACCGCGCCCTACGCCGACGGGGAGTCAGTGGTCGGGGTGCTCGGTGTCATCGGGCCCACGCGCATGGCCTATGAACGGGTCATCCCCATCGTCGAGCTGACCGCTAAACTGCTCGGCGCCGCCTTGAATTCGCGGCGCTGATCCCCCACCCCCGGGGTGCTCGCCCGCGCGGTGAGCGCCGGCGGGGCTGTTTTGGGGATTTCTGGAGGTGTAGATGACTGGCAACGAGTCCGGACGCGAGCGGCAGAGCGCTGCGGCGGAGCCCACCACGGTGCTGCCGGAGGCTGCAGCGCAGCTGGTGGAGCCCGAGCGACTGCGGCAGGCGCTGGCCGAATCCGAGGAGCGCGCCCGCAGCAACTGGGAGCAGTACCTGCGCGCCGTCGCCGAGCTCGACAACGTGCGCAAGCGCGCGCAGCGCGACATCGAGGCAGCCAACCGCTACGGGCTCGAGAAGTTCGCCTCCGAGCTGCTGCCGGTGAAGGACAGCCTGGAACTGGCGGTGCAGAACGCCGGGCGGGCGGACGCGAGCAGCCTTAAGCAGGGGCAGGAGGCGACGCTGCAGCTGCTGTCCCGGGCGCTCGAGAAGCTGGGGGTCACCCTGATCGACCCGCTGGGGGAGCCCTTCGACCCGGAGCGGCACGAGGCCATGATGGCCAAGGAGTCCGGTACCGCCGAGCCGAACTCGGTTCTGCAGGTCGTGCAGCCGGGCTACGAGCTCAATGGCCGGTTGCTGCGCCCGGCGCGGGTAATCGTCGCCAAGGAGCCGGCCCGGGCTTGAAAGCGCCCCCGACCATCCCTAAGAAGTGGCCCTAGCATCCCTCTTTTGACAGAGATTTCCCGCGGAGTAGACCCATGGCAAAGGTAATCGGTATCGACCTCGGCACGACCAACTCGTGCGTGGCCATCATGGAGGGCGGCAAGCCCCGGGTGATCGAGAACAGCGAGGGCGATCGCACCACCCCCTCGATCGTCGCCTTCACCAAGGATGGCGAGGTGGTGGTCGGCCAGCCCGCCAAGCGCCAGGCGGTGACCAATCCCCAAAATACCCTGTTCGCCATCAAGCGGCTCATCGGCCGCAAGTTCGAAGACGAGGTGGTACAGCGGGACATCAAGATGGTCCCGTACAAGATCGCCCGCGCCGACAACGGCGACGCCTGGGTCGAGGTGCAGGGCAAGAAGATGGCGCCGCCGGAGATCTCGGCGCGCGTGCTCATGAAAATGAAGAAGACCGCCGAGGACTATCTCGGTGAGCCGGTGACCGAAGCGGTCATCACCGTGCCGGCCTACTTCAACGATTCGCAGCGCCAGGCGACCAAGGACGCCGGCCGCATCGCGGGCCTGGCGGTCAAGCGCATCATCAACGAGCCGACCGCTGCGGCACTCGCCTACGGGCTCGACAAGCAGGGGAAGGATCGCAAGATCGCCGTCTACGATCTGGGTGGCGGCACCTTCGACATTTCCATCATCGAGATCGCGGAAGTCGACGGCGAGCGGCAGTTCGAAGTGCTGTCGACCAACGGGGATACCTTCCTCGGGGGCGAGGACTTCGATCTGCGCATCATCAATTTCCTGGCCGAGCAGTTCCAGAAGGAATCCGGCGTCGATGTGCGCCAGGACCCGCTCGCCATGCAGCGCCTGAAGGAGGCCGCCGAGAAGGCGAAGATCGAGCTGTCCTCGACCCAGCAGACCGACATCAACCTGCCGTACATCACCGCCGATGCCTCGGGACCGAAGCATCTCAACATCAAGCTGACGCGCGCCAAGCTCGAATCCCTGGTGGAGGACCTGGTGCAGAAGACCGTGGGTCCGTGCCGCACCGCCATGAAGGACGCAGGCCTTGCCACGGCCGACGTGGCCGAAGTGATCCTGGTGGGCGGCCAGACGCGTATGCCGCTGGTGCAGAAGTACGTGAAGGACTTCTTCGGCAAGGAGCCGCGCAAGGACGTCAACCCCGACGAGGCGGTCGCGGTGGGAGCTGCGATCCAGGCGGGCGTGCTGTCGGGTGAAGTGAAGGACGTGCTGCTGCTCGATGTCACCCCGCTGTCGCTCGGCATCGAGACGCTCGGTGGCATCATGACCAAGCTCATCGAGAAGAACACCACTATCCCGACCAAGGCGGCGAACACCTTCTCGACCGCCGACGACAACCAGACCGCCGTGACCATTCACGTGCTGCAGGGCGAGCGCGACCGGGCCGCGGACAACAAGTCGCTCGGCAAGTTCGATCTGTCAGACATCCCGCCGGCGCCGCGCGGCATGCCGCAGGTCGAGGTGTCTTTTGACATCGACGCCAACGGCATCCTCAATGTCTCGGCTCGGGACAAGGCCACCGGCAAGGAGCAGAAGATCGTCATCAAGGCTTCGAGCGGACTCACCGAGGATGAGATCAAGCGCATGGTGCGCGACGCCGAGGCACACGCCGAGGAAGACAAACGCTTCCGCGAGCTGGTCGAAACGCGTAACAAGGCGGATGGCCTGGTGCATGCGGTGGAGAAATCGCTGCAGAGCCTCGGCGACAAGGTGGATGCGACCGAGCGCGCCAAGGTGGAGTCAGCCGTGTCGGATCTGCGCACCGCGCTCAAGGGCGATGACCGCAACGTCATCGAGAAGAAGAGCGAGGCGCTCGCGCAGGCCTCGGCCAGCATCGCGCAGCGCGCCTATGCCGCCGAGGGGGGCGGCGCGGCCGCAGCGGAGGCGGGCCCGGCCGGAACGGCGGGCGCGCAGGACGGCAGCAGCGGCGGCGCGGGCCGCGAGGATGTGGTGGATGCGGAGTTCGAAGAGGTAAAGGATAAGGGACGCAAGGCCTCGTAAGCAGCGCAGATGCCGAAGCGCGATTTCTACAAGGTACTGGACGTACCGAAAACAGCGACTGAGGCCGAGATCAAGAAGGCCTACCGGCGCCTCGCGATGAAGTATCACCCGGATCGTAATCCCGACGACCGGGAGGCGGAGGAGTCCTTCAAGGAGGCGAAGGAAGCCTGCGAGGTGCTGACCGACCCGCACAAGCGGGCGGCCTACGACCAGTACGGTCACGCCGGCGTCGAGGCCAGCGCGCGCGGCGGCGCGCGCGGCGGCGGATTTGGCGGCGACACCTTCAGCGACATCTTCGGGGATGTGTTCGGCGACATCTTCGGCGGGGCCCGGCGCGGTGGCCGTTCACAGGTGTTCCGCGGAGCCGATCTGCGCTACGAGCTGCAACTCGAGCTGCCGCAGGCCGTGTTCGGTCACCAGGTCGAGGTTGAAATCCCGAGGCTCGCGGAATGCGAGCTATGCCACGGGAGCGGCGCCGCGAAGGGCAGTACGCCCGCCACCTGCGAGACGTGCGGCGGCGCCGGGCAGGTGCGCATTTCTCAGGGCTTCTTCCAGCTGCAGCAGACCTGTCCGCGTTGCCGCGGGACGGGCACCATCGTGCGCAATCCCTGCGACTCGTGCCTCGGGCAGGGCCGGGTGCGCCGCACCCGCAAGCTCTCGGTCAAGGTGCCCGCCGGTGTCGACAATGGCGATCGCGTGCGCCTGGCGGGCGAGGGCGAAGCCGGACGCAACGGCGGTCCGCCCGGGGACCTGTATGTCGAAGTGCACGTGCGCGAACATCCCATCTTCGAGCGCGACGGCGAGCACCTGAGTTGCGAAGTGCCGGTGAGCTTCGCCACCGCCGCGCTCGGCGGCGGCGTTGCGGTGCCGACGCTCGAGGGTGACGTGCAGCTGAAGGTCCCCGCCGAGACCCAGTCCGGGCGCGTGTTCCGGCTGCGTGACAAGGGCGTGAAACCGGTGCGCGGAGGCGCGCGCGGCGACCTGTTCTGCCGCGTGGTCATCGAGACACCGGTGCATCTGTCGGCCGAGCAGCGCGAGCTGATCCGGCGGCTGGAGGAGTCGCTGAAGGCGCACGGTGGCAAGCACGCGCCACGCCAGACCGGCTTTCTCGAGGGCGTGAAGCGCTTCTTTGCCGGTGACCCGGGCCAGGCTTAGCCTCACATGGCGCTCGCCCCCACCCCGACCCCGGTGCGCGCCGCCCTCATCGGCGTCACCGGCCGTATGGGCGCGGCGCTGCTGCGCGCCGCACCCGCAGTGCCGCGCCTCAGCGTCACCGCCGCGGTAGCCTCGCCGAGGAGCCCGAGCCTGGGTCGTGATGCCGGGGAGCTGGCTGGCGTCGGTTGCCTGCACCTGCGGATCACCAGCGATCTGCCGCGCGCGCTCGCCGAGGCCGACGTGGCCATCGACTTCAGCAGCGCTACCGCCACGCGCGCCAACCTCGCGGCGTGCCGCGCGGCGCGCAAGCCGCTGCTGATCGGCACCACCGGATTTGCCGCGGAGCTTGACGGGGCGTTTGCGGCCGCCGCCCATGACATTCCGCTACTGGTCGCCGCGAACACCAGCCTCGGGGTGACGTTGCTGCTTGAGCTGGTGCGCATTGCGGCGCGGGCACTGCCGCTCACCTTCGACATCAGCATTCTGGATGCGCACCATCGCTCGAAGCAGGACGCCCCCTCGGGAACCGCCCTGGCGCTCGGGGCAGCGGCGCGCGAGGCGCGGCAGGCGGCCCGGGACGGAGAGCCACGCGAGGGCGACGTCGGCTTTGCCTCCGTGCGCGCCGGAGACATCGTCGGGGAGCACACGGTGCTCTTCGCGGGCCCGGGCGAAGCGCTGTCCCTGACCCACCGGGCCACGGATCGGGAGATCTTTGCCCGGGGGGCACTGGCTGCCGCGCTCTGGCTGCAGTCACAGCCGCCGGGGCGGTACACGATGCGCGACCTACTCGGCCAAAAACAGTAACTTAGCTCGTTCTTTAAAGGAGACTCTGAGGTCCCCCACAGCCGGCCTGCGCAGGGATTTTTCCGTGGACACATCGCCCGTATAGCCCGTAAACTTTCTGCGTAATCCGTGTATGGGTTAGTCCAAGCAAGGCGGGAGGATGTTCGCTGAGAACTCCTCCCGCTTTGTGTATCTGCGCCGGGGAGAATTGATCACGTGAGCGTACCTGCGGTGCTCGCGCTGGCCGATGGAACGATTTTTCGCGGCCAGTCGATCGGAGCCAAGGGCAACAGCACAGGCGAAGTCGTTTTCAATACCGCCCTCACCGGTTACCAGGAAATTCTCACCGACCCCTCTTACGCCCGTCAGCTGGTCACGCTTACCTGCCCGCACATCGGCAACACGGGCACGACGCCCGAGGACCTGGAGTCTGCGCAGATCTATGCGGCGGGCCTCATCATCCGCGAGTTGGCCGCCGTGGCGAGCAGCTGGCGCGCCAACGAGTCGCTGCCGGAGTTTCTCGAGCGCGGCCGGGTGGTCGCGATCGCCGACATCGACACCCGCAAGCTCACGCGCATCCTGCGCGAGAAAGGTGCACAGGCCGGCTGCATCATGACCGGCGAGCAGGTTGACCAGGCCGCCGCTGTGAAGGCGGCGCGCAAGTTTCCGGGACTCAAGGGCATGGACCTGGCGAAAGTTGTCACGACCAAGCGCGCCTTCCAGTGGAACGAGGGGAGCCTGTGGCCGGACAGCGCGCGCTCGCCGATCCGCTCGACGCAGCGCCTGCACGTGGTGGCGTACGACTTCGGCATCAAGCGCAACATCCTGCGGCTGCTCTCGGACGGCGGCTGTCGCATGACGGTGGTGCCGGCGCAGACCAGTGCCGAGGACGCCCTGGCGCTGGAGCCCGACGGCGTGTTTCTGTCGAATGGCCCCGGCGACCCGGAGCCGTGCGAATACGCGATCAACGCCACGAAGAAAATCCTCGCGACCGATCTGCCGGTGTTCGGCATCTGTCTCGGGCACCAGATCCTCGGCCTCGCCGCGGGCGCGCGCACGGTCAAAATGAAGTTCGGCCACCACGGCGCCAATCACCCGGTGCAGGACCTGGAGTCCGGCCGCGTGTTCATCACCAGCCAGAACCACGGCTTTTCGGTGGACGAGAGTTCGCTTCCTGCGGAAGTTCGGCCAACACACCGCTCGCTGTTCGACGGTTCGCTGCAGGGCATCGCCTTCCGCGAGCGGCCGGCGTTTGGCTTCCAGGGCCATCCGGAGGCGAGCCCCGGACCGCACGACCTGAAGCCCCTGTTCGAGCGGTTCAACCACCTGATGCTGCGGCGCCTGCAGGCGCAGCTGCGAGTGGCGGACGACACCCTGCGCCGCCAGCTGGTCGGTGGCAGCCGCTAAGCGTGCCCAAACGCACCGACATCGAGAGCATCCTGATCATCGGAGCGGGACCGATCATCATCGGTCAGGCGTGTGAGTTCGACTATTCCGGCGCCCAGGCCTGCAAGGCGCTGCGCGAAGAGGGCTATCGCGTCATTCTCGTCAATTCCAACCCCGCGACCATCATGACCGATCCGGATATGGCGGATGCGGTCTACATCGAGCCGATCAACGCCCGGACGCTGGCGCGCATCATCGAGAAGGAGCGCCCCGACGCGCTGCTGCCGACCATGGGGGGTCAGACGGCGCTCAACACCGCGCTCGATCTGGCGCGCGAGGGCGTGCTGGAGAAATACCAGGTCGAGCTGATCGCCGCTTCGCGCGCCGCGATCGACATGGCGGAGGACCGCGAGCTGTTCCGCAACGCCATGCGTGAAATCGGACTCGAGACGCCGCAGTCGCAGATCGCGCGCAGCCTCGATGAGGCGCTGGCCATCGCGGGCGAAATGGGCTACCCGGTGGTGGTACGCCCGTCCTTCACCTTAGGGGGAAGCGGCAGCGGCATCGCCTACAACCGCGAGGAGCTCGAGGAGATCGTGGCGCGCGGGCTGGACGCCTCCCCGACCGGCGAGGTGCTGCTCGAGGAGTCGGTGATCGGCTGGAAGGAATTCGAGATGGAAGTGGTGCGCGATCACCGCGACAACTGCATCATCGTCTGCTCAATCGAGAACTTCGATCCGATGGGAGTGCACACCGGCGACTCGATCACCATCGCCCCCGCACTGACCCTCACCGACAAGGAATATCAGCGCATGCGCGACGCCTCGGTGGCGGTGCTGCGCAAGATCGGCGTCGATACCGGCGGCTCGAACGTGCAGTTCGCGGTGAATCCGTCCGACGGGCGGCTGCTGGTGATCGAGATGAATCCGCGCGTGTCGCGTTCCTCGGCGCTTGCCTCCAAGGCGACCGGCTTTCCGATCGCCAAGATCGCCGCCAAGCTCGCGGTGGGCTACACGCTCGATGAGCTGAAAAACGACATCACCGCGGGCGCGACGCCCGCTTCCTTCGAGCCCTCGATCGACTACGTCGTCACCAAATTGCCGCGCTTCACGTTCGAGAAGTTTCCGGCCGCCAATGACCGGCTCACGACCCAGATGAAGTCGGTGGGCGAGGTCATGGCCATCGGCCGCACGTTCCAGGAATCGCTGCAGAAGGCGCTGCGCGGGCTGGAGACCGGCCTGGACGGGCTGACTCCGCAGCTGTCGATGCCGCTCACCGACGAGAGCCGTGACCGGCTCGCGCACGAGCTGCGCGCGCCGGGGGCCGATCGACTGCTGTACGTCGCGGATGCGTTTCGCGCCGGCTGGCCGCTGGCGCGCGTGGCCGAGCTCACCCACATCGATCCGTGGTTCCTGGCGCAGATCGAGGAGCTGGTGAGGCAGGAGGGCCAGGTGCGCGAACAGGGGCTCGGGGCGCTCAGCGCCGAGCGCCTGCGGGTACTCAAGCGCAAGGGCTTCTCCGACAGCCGCCTGGCGCGACTGGTGGACATGCCGGAGAAGGCGATCCGCGACAAGCGTCACGCGCTCGGCGTCGTGCCCGTGTACAAGCGTGTCGACACCTGCGCGGCGGAGTTCGCCACCTCCACCGCCTACCTCTACTCGACCTACGAGGAGGAGTGCGAAGCGAACCCTACGTCCAGGCGCAAGATCATGATCCTGGGGGGCGGACCGAACCGCATCGGCCAGGGGATCGAATTCGACTATTGCTGCGTGCACGCCGCGCTGCAGCTGCGCGAGGACGGCTTCGAGACCATCATGGTCAACTGCAACCCCGAGACCGTCTCCACCGACTACGACACCTCCGATCGGCTGTACTTCGAGCCCCTCACCCTCGAGGACGTGCTCGAGATCCTCGCCAAGGAGCAGCCCGAAGGGGTCATCGTGCAGTTCGGCGGCCAGACGCCGCTCAAGCTCTCGCGGGCGCTGGAGGCGGCCGGTGCGCCGATTATCGGCACCTCGCCCGACTCCATCGACATCGCCGAGGACCGCGAGCGCTTCCAGATACTGGTGCGCAATCTCGGGCTCAAGCAGCCGGCGAACGCCACCGCGCGCACCGAGGACCAGGCGGTGCGCCTGGCGCGCGAGGTCGGCTTTCCGCTGGTGGTGCGTCCGTCGTACGTGCTCGGGGGACGCGCCATGGAGGTGGTGTTCAACGAGGACGACCTGCGTGCCTACATGACACACGCCATGCGGGTCTCGAACGACAGCCCGGTGCTGCTCGATCGCTTCCTCGACGTCGCCATCGAGGTGGATGTGGACGCGGTGTGCGATGGTGAGGACGTGCTGATCGGCGGCATCATGGAGCACATCGAGCAGGCCGGCGTGCACTCGGGTGATTCCGGCTGCTCGCTGCCGCCCAACAGCCTCACGCGCCAGATGCAGTCCGACCTGCGCGATCAGACGCGCAAGCTGGCGCGCGCGCTCAAGGTGGTCGGGCTCATGAACGTGCAGTTTGCGATCCAGAGCGGCGTGATCTACGTCCTCGAGGTCAACCCGCGCGCTTCGCGCACCGTGCCATTCGTCTCCAAGGCGACCGGGCTGCCGCTCGCCAAGATCGCGGCGCGGGTGATGACCGGGCGCAAGCTCAGGCAGCTGGTGGGAGCCGTGGAGCGCGTGCCCGTGTATTTCTCGGTGAAGGAGGCGGTGTTCCCGTTCACCAAGTTCCCCGAAGCCGACCCGATCCTGGGTCCGGAAATGAAGTCGACCGGTGAAGTCATGGGTACCGGGCGCACTTTCGGTGAGGCTTATGCCAAGGCACAGACCGCCTCGGGGGTGGTCCTGCCGCGCCACGGTGTGTGCTTCATCAGCGTGCGCGACCGTGACAAGGGCCCCGCGGTGATGCTGGCCCGCAAGCTCATCGAGCGCGGTTTCGAGGTGCTGGCGACCGAGGGCACCGCGCGCGCGCTCAGCGAGGCCGGCGTCGCCTGCCGCCGCGTGAACAAGGTGCGCGAAGGCCGACCGCACATCGTTGACATGATCAAGAACGACGAAATCGATCTCATCGTCAACACGACCGAAGGCAAGCAGGCGATCCGCGAATCGAACTCGATTCGCCGTGAGGCCGTGCACCGCCGCGTCACCTATTACACGACACTGGCCGCGGGGCTCGCGACCTGCGAGGCGCTCGATCACCTCGACGAAGTCGAAGTGAACCGCTTGCAGGATCTACACAAAGATGCGGTGAGGGCATGAAGCGCACTCCCATGACGCTGCGCGGCGCCGCGGCGCTGCGCGCCGAGCTCAAGCGGCTGAAGTCGGAAAGCCGGCCGAGCGTCATCAGGGCGATCGCCGAGGCCCGCGGGCACGGGGACTTGTCCGAGAACGCCGAGTATCACGCCGCGCGCGAGCAGCAGGGATTCATCGAGGGCCGCATCAAGGACATCGAGCACAAGCTCGCCAACGCCGAGGTTATCGAACCCGGCAAGCTCCCCAACACCGGCAGGGTGGTCTTCGGTGCGCTGGTGGAGCTCGAAGACCAGGCGGACGGCACGCGGGTGGCGTACCAGGTGGTCGGCGAGGATGAGGCGGATATCCGCGCCGGGCGCATCTCGGTGACCTCGCCCATCGCGCGCGCACTGGTGGGCAAGCGCCAGGGCGAGGTCGTGGACGTGGCCGCCCCCGGGGGTACCCGTTCCTACGAGATCGTCGCGGTACGCTTCGAATAGCGCGCACCTGCCCGCCGCGCCGCTGCCCACTTAGGTGCGCGGAACTTATGCCGCGTACGGGCCAACTAAATCGATGAGCCGGCGTTCCAAGAGCAGCGACAGGTGGCTGAAGGAGCACTTCTCCGATCCATTCGTGCAACGGGCCCAGAGCGAGGGCTGGCGCTCGCGCGCGGTGTTCAAGCTCGAGGAAATCGACCGCCGCGAGCGGCTGCTGAAGCCCGGACAGACCTGCCTTGATCTGGGAGCCGCCCCGGGAGCGTGGAGTCAGTACGCCCGCAGGCGGGTGGGGCGCAACGGCCGGGTCGTCGCCACGGACATACTCGCGATGCCAGAGCTTCCCGGGGTCGAGTTCGTGCGCGGCGACCTCCGTGAGGAGGAGGTTCTCAATGAGCTCCTCAGGCTGCTGCCGGGACGGCAGGTCGACATCGTTCTTTCGGACATGGCGCCAAACTTAAGCGGGGTCGACGTCATCGATCAGCCGCGATCCGCGTACCTGGCGGAGCTGGCGCTCGAGATGTCCGGGCGCATCTTGAAGCCGGGCGGTGGCGCCCTGATCAAGGTGTTCCAGGGGGCGGGCTTCCGCGAGCTGATGCAGTCCGCCCGCGGCCGGTTCGCCCGTGTGAGGGTCGTGAAGCCCGTGGCATCCCGGTCCCGCAGCCCCGAGATGTATTTGCTGGCCATGCAGTTTCGCTTGGTGTAGGTTGTTTTTGAGCCCGAAGCCGCGCACGTAAAAGGACGGAAGCCTTTGAACGATTTGACAAAGAACATCCTGCTCTGGGTCGTCATCGTGATCGTCCTGCTGCTGGTGTTCAGCCGCTACATGCCGACCAGCGGGCAGCCCCAGGACATTCCGTACTCCACCTTTGTCGAGGATGTGAAGAACAATCGGGTCGAGTCGGTGGTCATGCAGAGCGAGATGATCTACGGGGTGCACAAGGACAAGTCGACCTTCAAGACCCGCAACCCCGAGACCGACTACACCGCGCTCCTCGGCACGCTGCTGAAGGCAGGCGTCGTCATCGATTCGCGAGAGCCCAAGCAGCCGAATTTCATCGGGCAGCTGCTGCTGCAGATGGCGCCGGCGCTGCTCCTGATATTGGTGTTCCTGTACATGCTGCGGCAGATGCAGGGCGCATCCGGCGGCCGCGGAGCCATGTCCTTCGGCAAGAGCCGCGCGCGCCTCCTGGGCGAGGATCAGGTGAACGTGACCTTCGCGGACGTCGCGGGAATCGAGGAAGCGAAGCAGGAAGTCGGCGAGATCGTCGACTTCCTCAAGGACCCGGGCAAGTTCCAGAAGCTCGGCGGCAAGATTCCCAAGGGCGTGCTGATGGTGGGCTCGCCGGGAACCGGCAAGACGCTGCTGGCACGCGCCATTGCCGGTGAGGCCAAGGTGCCTTTCTTCACCATCTCCGGCTCCGACTTTGTCGAGATGTTCGTCGGCGTCGGCGCCTCGCGCGTGCGCGACATGTTCGAGCAGGCGAAGAAGCACGCTCCCTGCATCATCTTCATCGATGAGATCGACGCCGTTGGCCGGCACCGCGGTGCGGGGCTGGGCGGCGGTCACGACGAGCGCGAGCAGACGCTCAACCAGCTGCTGGTGGAAATGGACGGCTTCGAGGGCAACGAGGGCATCATCGTCATCGCCGCGACTAACCGTCCCGACGTGCTGGACCCGGCGCTGCTGCGCCCGGGGCGCTTCGACCGCCAGGTGGTGGTGCCGCTGCCGGACGTGCGCGGCCGTGAACAGATTCTGCGCGTGCACATGCGCCGCGTACCGCTCGCCGATGACGTGAAGCCGGCGCTGATCGCGCGCGGCACGCCCGGTTTCTCCGGCGCCGACCTCGCCAATCTCGTCAACGAGGCGGCGCTGTTCGCCGCCCGGGCCAACAAGCGCATCGTCGGCATGGAGGAGTTCGAGCGCGCCAAAGACAAGATCCTGATGGGCACCGAGCGGCGCTCCATGGTCATGAGCGAGGCCGAGAAGCGCATGACGGCCTATCACGAGGCCGGCCACGCGATCGTCGGCATGACGGTTCCGGAGCACGACCCGGTGTACAAGGTCACGATCATTCCGCGTGGCCGGGCGCTCGGGGTCACGCAGTTCCTGCCCGAGCAGGATCGCTACAGCTTCTCCAAACGCCGGCTGGAGAGCGCCATCACCACGCTGTTCGGCGGGCGCATCGCCGAGGAACTGATCTTTGGACCCGAGTCGGTGACCACCGGCGCCTCGAACGACATCGAGCGCGCCACCGAGCTCGCCCGCAACATGGTCACCAAGTGGGGCCTGTCGGACCGCCTCGGGCCGCTGACGTACACCGAGGAGACCGGCGAGGTGTTCCTCGGTCGCAGCGTCACGCAGCACAAGCAGGTCTCGGACGTCACCGCGCACGCCATCGACGAGGAGATTCGCCGAGTCATCGAGAACAACTACCAGCGCGCGCGCCAGATCCTCACCAGTTCCCTCGACAAGCTGCACACGATGGCCGATGCGCTCATGAAGTACGAAACCATCGACGAGGAGCAGCTGAAGGACCTCATGGCGGGTAAGACGCCCAAGCCGCCCGCGGGCTGGGACGAGGCGCTGTCCAACAAGCCGCCGCAGGCACCGGCGGAGGGGCCGGCGGCCGGTGGCCCACCGATACCGGCGGGCCAGCACTAGAGTTCTGACCGGGCGCAGCCGCGACCGAAGAAGGGGATTTTCGGGGACGCCGTGGATCCGTGCATGTCGTCCCCGCCGGTAGTGCTCCGCTGCGGCGACAAGAGCCTCGATCTCACCCGCCCGGTGGTCATGGGCGTGCTGAACGTCACGCCCGATTCCTTCTCCGACGGCGGCCGCTTCGTCTCGGTGGTGACGGCGGTGGAGCAGGGGGTGCGCATGGCCGCCGAAGGCGCCGCGCTCATCGACGTGGGCGGAGAGTCCACCCGTCCCGGCGCCGAGCCCGTCAGCGCGGATGAGGAGTTGCGGCGCGTCATTCCCGTGATCGAGCGGCTGCGCGCGGCCACGACCGCGATCATCTCGGTCGACACCAGCAAAGCCGAGGTCATGCGGGCCGCGAGCGCCGCGGGCGCCGGACTCATCAACGATGTGCGCGCGCTGCGCGAGCCGGGGGCACTGGAGGCCGCGGTCGCGAGCGGCTGCGCCGTGTGCCTCATGCATATGCAGGGTGAGCCGCGCACCATGCAGCTTGCGCCGAGCTATGGGGATGTGGTGGCCGAGGTGCGGGCGTTTCTCGCCGCCCGCGTGGCGAGCAGTCTCGCCGCCGGGCTTGCCGCCGGGCGCCTGGCGGTCGATCCGGGATTCGGTTTTGGCAAGACTCTGGAGCACAATCTCACGCTGTTGCGCCGCCTGGGTGAGCTGGCGGCGGACGGTGTGCCGGTGTTGGTCGGGTTGTCGCGCAAAGCGATGCTGGGCACACTCACCGGTCGTACGGCCGGGGAGCGCGTGTACGGCAGCGTGGCGCTCGCGGTGATTGCCGCGCTCGCTGGTGCGCGCATCGTTCGCGCCCATGACGTGGCAGCCACCGTTGAGGCTCTGAAGGTGGCCGCGGCTGTTCAAGGGGGAGGGCGGGCCGCGTAGCGGCGAGCTCCCGCCCAGGGACGGCCGCCTGTAGGGGAGGGTAGATGGCTCGGCGATACTTCGGCACGGATGGCGTGCGCGGACGGGTGGGCGAGCACCCGATGACCGCGAACTTCGCCCTGCAGCTCGCCAGCGCTGCGGCCCGCGTGCTCGCGCCCGAGGGCGGCACGGTGCTGATCGGCAAGGACACCCGTCTCTCGGGCTACATGTTCGAATCCGCGCTGGAAGCCGGGTTCGTGGCCGCGGGCGTGGACGTCATACTCATCGGGCCGTTACCGACGCCCGGCATCGCCTACATGACGCGCCGCTTCAATTGCGATATCGGCGTCGTGATCAGCGCTTCGCACAATCTCTATGACGACAACGGCATCAAGTTCTTCGATGCATCGGGGGGCAAGCTCTCCGACGAGCTCGAAGAGCGTATCGAGGCGGAGCTCGAACAGCCGCCGCTGACGCGCGCCTCCCGCAATCTGGGCCGCGCCACCCGTGCCGACCGCATGCGCACGCACTACCAGGAGTTTTGCGCATCCACGCTGCCGCCGGGTCTGGATCTCTCGGGATTGAAAATCGTGATCGACTGCGCGAACGGCGCCGCTTACAAGGTCGGTCCGCGCATCCTCGCCGATCTCGGCGCAGAGATCGTGCCGATTGGCTGCTCGCCCAACGGCAGAAACATCAATGACGGCTGCGGCTCGATGGCGCCCGATCTGCTGCAGCTCACGGTGCCCGGAGTCCGCGCCAATGTGGGTCTCGCCCTGGATGGCGACGGCGATCGCCTGGTCATGGTCGATCATCTCGGGCGCATCGTCGACGGCGACCAGCTGCTGTTCGTCATCGCAAGCGCGCTGCAGCAGGCGGGCATGTTGCGTGGACCGGTGGTCGGCACCGTGATGAGCAATCTGGGTCTGGAGGTTGCGCTGCGCACCGCCGGCATCGAATTCCGCCGTGCCGCGGTCGGTGACCGCTACGTGCTCTCGATGTTGCGCGAGACGCGCGGCATGCTGGGAGGCGAGACCTCCGGGCATATCCTGTGCCTCGACAAGACCACCACCGGGGATGGACTGGTGAGCGCCCTGCAGGTGCTGGCGGTCATGAAGCAGACCGGCCGGCCGCTCGCGGAGCTTGCTTCCGGGATGCGCAAGTTTCCCCAGGTGCTGCTCAACGTGAAGGTGGCTGAGCGCTTCGACCCCAGCGGCGTGCCCGCGGTACAGCAGGCGGTGGCGCGCATCGAGCTGCGCATGGCCGGCGAGGGCCGCGTCGTGCTGCGGCCGTCGGGGACCGAGCCGGTGATCCGCGTCATGGTCGAGGGACGGGACGAGGGCGCGACCCGCGCCGCCGCCGACGAGCTCGCCGCAGTGGTCAAAGGGGTCGTCGGCTGACGGCAAGGGCCGAAATTTGACCCGTGAGCGGGCAGCGTTGCGTCACCCCCCCTGCATCGCTATCATCCCGCGCCCTTTGAGAACCCACAGGCGGCCCAGGTAGCCGTTCGAGGTCGGTCGATGCGCCGCCCGATTGTTGCCGGAAACTGGAAGATGCACGGGTCGCGCACCGAGAATGCGCAGCTCATCGAGGAGCTTTCGGCGCGCTGCCCGGCACACCCGGTTGCGGCGTGCGTGATATGCCCGCCGTTCGTGTATTTGCAGGAAACCGGCCGGATGTTGCGCGGCTCGGTGTTCAGTCTCGGCGGCCAGGATGTGTGCGCGGACGCGCAGGGCGCCTTCACCGGTGAAGTCTCGGCCGCCATGCTCAAGGATGTGGGCTGCGAGTACGTGATCGTCGGTCACTCGGAGCGGCGCCTGTTGTATCGCGAGAGCGATCAGCTCGTCGCGCGCAAGTTTGGCGCGGCGCATGCCAAGGGACTGGTACCGATCCTGTGCGTGGGCGAGCAGCTGGCAGATCGCGATGCGGGGCGCACGCGCGAGGTGGTGGCGCGCCAGCTCGATGTGGTGCTGGAACTGTGCGGTGCCGGCGCGCTCGAGCAGGGTGTAGTGGCCTACGAACCGGTGTGGGCGATCGGCACCGGCCGCAACGCCACGCCCGAGCAGGCGCAGGATGTGCACGAGTTCATCCGCGCCCGCATCGGGGCCCGGGATGCTAGAATCGCGGCCGCCACGCGCATTCTTTATGGCGGCAGCGTCAAGGCCGGCAATGCGACCGAGCTGTTCGCGATGCCGGACGTCGATGGCGGTCTGATCGGTGGCGCCTCGCTGAAGGCGGATGAGTTCCTGACAATCCTGGCCGCTGCCGGACTGGGATGAGTGAGTTTTGCCGATGTGGCGTCTGATTCTGACCTTTGTGCAGTTGTTCTCGGCGATAGCCATCGTGCTTCTGGTGCTGCTGCAGCGTGGCAAGGGGGCGGAGGCCGGCGCCGGTTTCGGTGCGGGTGCTTCCGGCACCGTGTTCGGCGCACGGGGTGCGACGACGGCGCTATCGCGCGCCACCGCCATCCTGGCCGCGATCTTCATGATCAACAGTCTTGCGCTCGCCTACATGGGAACGCGCCCGGCCGAGGCGCCGAAGACGATCCTCGACGAGGCCGCCAGCAGCAAACCGGCGGCAAGCGCGGGCAAGCCCGCGCCGCCGCCAGCCTCGGCGCCGACTGGCACGCCGGCTTCTGCGCCGGCTTCCACGCCCGCTCCGGCGCCCGCGCCGAAGTGAGTTCTATGCCCACGTGGTGGAATTGGTAGACACACTAGCTTGAGGGGCTAGCGCCGCAAGGTGTGTCGGTTCGAATCCGACCGTGGGCACCAAAACGACTGACTGCGCTGCTACAATGCGCACTCTCTGTGGGGGCAGGTCGCGGATCGATCTGCCTTTTTTACGCACCCCGAACGCGCAATGCTGTCGAACTACCTGCCCATCCTGATTTTCCTGATCATTGCCGCCGGACTGGCCGTGGTGCTGCTGGTGCTGGGCACCGGCATCGGGCGCTACTTCGCCCGCTTCCACGATGATCGCGCCAAGCTCTCGCCTTACGAGTGCGGCTTCGAGGCCTTCGAGGACAGCCGCAGGAAATTCGACGTGCGCTATTACCTGGTTGCGATCCTGTTCATCGTGTTCGACCTGGAGATCGCGTTCCTGTTTCCGTGGGCCGTTGCCCTCGGCAAGATCGGGCTCGCCGGCCTCATTGCCATGAGCATCTTTCTCGCGATTCTCGTGGTCGGGTTCATCTACGAGTGGAAGAAGGGAGCGCTCGAGTGGGATTAGCCATCGAGGACCCGGAGGGTTTCGCGCAGCGCGGCTTCTTCACGACGCAGGTGGACAGCCTGGTCAACTGGGCGCGCACCGGGTCGCTGTGGCCGATGACTTTCGGGCTCGCGTGTTGCGCGGTGGAAATGATGCACGCCGGTGCCTCACGCTACGACCTCGATCGCTTCGGCGTGGTATTCCGTCCCAGCCCGCGCCAGTCCGACGTCATGATCGTCGCCGGGACGCTGGTCAACAAGATGGCGCCGGCGCTGCGCAAGGTGTATGACCAGATGGCCGAGCCACGCTGGGTCATTTCCATGGGCTCATGCGCGAACGGCGGCGGCTACTATCATTATTCCTACGCCGTCGTGCGCGGCTGTGACCGCATCGTGCCGGTCGATGTGTACGTCCCCGGTTGTCCGCCGACCGCGGAAGCACTGGTGTACGGCATCCTGCAGCTGCAGAAGAAGATTGCCCGCACGAGCACGATCGCCAGATAAGCGCGCATGGAGTGGGACAACGCTTGAGCGAGCGTACCGAAGCTCTGGCCCTGAAAGTCGACGCGCAGCTGGCCGGCAGCGTGCGGCGCCGGCCCGCGCTCGCGCACGAGCTGGCGTACGAAACCGATGCGGGCCCGCTGCTCGCGGTGTGTCGCACCCTGCGCGATGCGCCGGAGCTCGGGTTCGGGATGCTCATGGATCTGGCGGGCGTCGACTACCTCGACTACGGTCGCGATGAGTGGCAGACCGCGAGCGCCACCCACTCCGGTTTCAGCCGCGGCCGCGTGGCGCGCAATGAGCCGCCCGACTTGAACGGCGCGGGCCGCTTCGCCGTGGTCTACAACCTGCTGTCCATCAGCCACAACCAGCGGCTGCGGCTGGCGGTGAAGTGCCCCGATTCCGCCGAGCCGGTAGTCGATTCGGTGGTGGACGTGTGGGCGAGCGCCAACTGGTTCGAGCGCGAGGCGTTCGACCTGTTCGGCATTCTGTTCCGCGGCCACCCCGACCTGCGCCGCATCCTCACCGACTACGGCTTCATCGGGCATCCGTTCCGCAAGGACTTTCCGCTCATCGGCAACGTCGAGGTGCAATACGACCCTGACAAGCAGCGGGTCGTGTATCGGCCGGTGAGCATCACACCCCGGGTGCTGGTGCCGAAGGTCATCCGCCATGACCACCGCTACGAACCGGCACTCAAGGATCCGCAGGTGCCGCGCTGATGGCCGCCACACCGTTATCCGAGATTCGCAACTACACCATGAACTTCGGGCCTCAGCACCCGGCCGCCCACGGCGTGCTGCGGCTGGTGCTGGAGATGGACGGCGAAGTGATCCAGAAGGCCGATCCACACATCGGGTTGCTGCATCGCGGCACCGAGAAGCTTGCGGAGTCGAAGCCCTTCAACCAGTCGATCGGTTACATGGACCGGCTCGATTACGTGTCCATGATGTGCAACGAGCATGCCTATGTACTCGCGATCGAGCGCCTGCTCGGCATCGAGCCGCCGGAGCGCGCGCAGTACATCCGCGTCATGTTCGATGAGATCACGCGCATCCTCAATCACCTCATGTGGCTCGGCGCGCACGGCCTCGACATCGGCGCCATGACGGTGTTCCTGCTGTGTTTCAAGGAGCGCGAGGAGCTGATGGACGTTTACGAGGCGGTATCCGGCACGCGCATGCATGCCACCTACTACCGCCCCGGCGGCGTGTACCGCGATCTGCCCGATGCGATGCCGAAGTACCAGGCTTCCAGGTGGCGCTCGCAGAAGGAAGCCGCACGCATGAACGAGGCGCGCTCCGGCACCATGCTGGATTTCATCCAGGCATTCACCGCGCGCTTTCCGTCCGCCATCGACGACTACGAGACGCTGCTCACCGACAACCGCATCTGGAAGCAGCGTACCGTCAACATCGGGGTGGTATCCCCGCAGCGCGCCCAGCAGCTGGGCTTCTCCGGTCCGATGCTGCGCGGCTCAGGCGTTGCCTGGGACCTGCGCAAGAAGCAGCCCTACGAAGTGTACGAGCGCATGGATTTCGATGTGCCGCTGGGCGTGAACGGCGACTGCTACGACCGCTACCTGGTGCGCGTCGAAGAGATGCGCCAGTCGAACCGCATCGTGCGCCAGTGCGTGGAGTGGCTGCGCGCCCACCCGGGAGCGGTGATGATCGATGACCGCAAGGTGCGCCCGCCCACACGCCTGCAGATGAAAGACGACATGGAGTCCCTCATCCATCACTTTAAGTTCTTCACCGAAGGCTATGAAGTACCAGAAGGAGAGACCTACGCTGCCGTAGAGGCCCCCAAGGGCGAGTTCGGCATCTACCTGGTATCCGATGGCGCCAACAAGCCGTATCGCCTCAAGTGCCGGGCACCGGGGTTCCCGCATCTGGCGGCGCTGGAGGAGATGTGTCGCGGCCACATGCTCGCCGACGTGGTGGCGGTGATCGGCTCGCAGGACATCGTGTTCGGGGAAATCGACCGTTGAGCAGTGAGCCTGACAAAGGCGCCACCGGCGCCGACGGCAAGCCGCAAGTGCTGTCGGCGCACACCCGTGCGGAAATCGATCACTGGGTCGCGAAGTTTCCGCCCGGGCGCCAGCGCTCGGCGTGCATCGCGGCGCTGCGTGCGGCACAGGAACAGAACAACGGCTTTCTCACCCCGCCGCTCATGGATGCGGTGGCGGAGTACCTGAGGCTCGCGCCGATCCAGGTGTACGAGATCGCGACGTTCTATTCGATGTTCGAGACCCGCCGCTGCGGCCGCCATCACGTCAGCATCTGCACCAACATCTCCTGCATGCTGAACGGCGCCGAGGAGCTGGTGGCGCACGCCGAAGCCAGGCTCGGCATCAGGGTGAACGAGAGTACCCCCGACGGCCGCATCTTTCTCAAGCAGGAGGAGGAGTGTCTCGCGGCGTGTACCGGCGCGCCGATGATGATGGTGGATCACGTGTTCCATGAGCACCTCACGCCGGCGGCGCTCGACAGCATCCTGGATGGTCTGAAATGAGCAGCGTCGCAGGCGCCTGGGCTGAGCGGATGAACCTGACGGTGTTCGAGCCGCTGCAGCTGGAGCGCCCGTGGACGCTCGCCACCTACCGCACCATCGGCGGTTACCAGGTGTGGGAGCGGCTGCTGCGGGACAAGCCGCCGCGCGAGCAGATCATCGATGCGGTGAAGGCTTCCGGGCTGCGCGGCCGCGGCGGCGCCGGCTTTCCCACCGGCACCAAGTGGAGCTTCATGCCGCGCAACTCCCCGGTGCAGAAGTACCTGGTGTGCAATTCGGATGAGAGCGAGCCCGGCACCTGCCACGATCGCGACATCCTGCGCTACAACCCGCATGCCCTCATCGAGGGCCTGGCGATTGCCGGCTACGCCACCAACTCCACGGTCGCCTACAACTACATTCGCGGCGAGTTCCTGGGCGAGCCGGTGCCACGCTTCGAGGCGGCGCTCGCGGAAGCCTATGCGGCGGGACTGCTCGGCAAGAACGTGCGCGGCAGCGGCGTCGACTTCGACCTGCACACCTTCGTCGGCGCCGGCGCCTACATCTGCGGCGAGGAGACCGCGCTGCTCGACTCCCTTGAGGGCAAGCCCGGCAAGCCGCGCTTCAAGCCGCCGTTCCCGGCGAATTTTGGCCTGTATGGGGCGCCCACCACCATCAACAACACGCTGAGCTTCGCGTCCGTGCCGACCATTCTGCGCAAGGGGCCGGCGTGGTTTGCTTCCCTGGGGCCGCCCAACTCCGGCGGCACGATGATTTACTCGGTCTCCGGCCACGTGGCGAGGGCCGGCAACTTCGAGCTGCCGCTCGGCATCCCGTTCGCGGATCTGCTCGAGCTCGCCGGCGGCGTGCGGGCGGGGCGCAAGCTCAAGGCGGTGATCCCCGGCGGCTGCTCGGTCCCAGTCGTGCCGGGCGAGACCATGCTGAAGGCCAACATGGATTTCGATTCGCTCAAGGCTGCCGGCTCTGCCCTCGGCACCGGCGCGGCCATCGTGATGGACGAGACCACCTGCATGGTGCGGGTGCTGGAGCGCATCTCACGCTTCTACATGTCGGAGTCCTGCGGCCAGTGCACGCCGTGCCGCGAGGGCACGGGCTGGATGAACCGGCTGCTGAAGCGGGTGCTCGCCGGTGAGGCGCGGCGCGAGGAGCTTACGCTGCTGCTGGAGGTCGCGAACCGCATCGAGGGGCACACCATCTGTGCGTTCGGGGATGCCTCGGCCTGGCCGGTGCAGAGCTTCCTCAAGCACTACGGGCACGAGTTCGAATACATGATCGATCACGGTGGCCGCAGCCTGGTGAGCGACGCGCCGGGGGCGCAGGCGGCGTAAGCCGCGCGCACGGACAAGTCAGCATGGCAGATGACCTGGTCAACATCGAGATCGACGGCGTGCCGGTGAAGGCGCGCAAGGGCGAGATGCTCATACGCGTCACCGATGCGCACGGCGCCTATGTGCCGCGCTTCTGCTACCACGACAAGCTGTCGGTGGCGGCCAACTGCCGCATGTGCCTGGTGGAGGTGGAGAAGGCGCCGAAGCCCCTGCCTGCCTGCGCCACCCCGGTGGTCGAGGGCATGAAGGTCTTCACCAGGTCCGCGCGCGCCATCGGCGCGCAACGCGCCACCATGGAGTTCCTGCTCATCAATCACCCCCTCGATTGCCCGATCTGCGACCAGGGCGGGGAGTGCGAGCTGCAGGACCTGGCGGTCGGCTTCGGCCGCGACGTGTCCCGCTTTCACGAGCGCAAGCGGGTGGTGCCGGACGAGAACCTGGGTCCGCTCATCGCCACCGACATGACGCGCTGCATTCATTGCACGCGCTGCATCCGCTTCACCGAGGAGATCGCCGGCATCCAGGAGCTCGGCATGATCGGCCGCGGCGAGCACATGAAGGTGCGCACTTATGTGGAGAGCACGGTGAATCACGAGCTCGCCGGCAACGTCATCGACCTGTGCCCGGTGGGCGCGCTGGTCTCCAAGCCCTACCGCTTCAGCGCGCGCGCCTGGGAGATGAGCTCCACGCCGCTGATTTCCCCGCACGATCCGGTGGGCACGAATCTGTTCGGCCATGTGCTGCGCGGCAAGCTGATGCGGGTCGTGCCGCGCGAGAACGAGGCGATCAACGAGACCTGGATCGCCGACCGTGACCGCTTCAGCTACGAGGGCGTATACAGCCCCGATCGCCTCGCGACCCCGCTGCTGCGCCGCGGGGACACCTGGGTCGCGACCGACTGGGAGAGCGCGCTCGCGCAGGTCGCGCAAGGGCTGCGCGCGCGCGCCGCCGACCTCGGTGTGCTGGTGAGCAGCTCGAGCACGCTCGAGGAGCTGTACCTGGCGGGGCGCATCGCGCGCGGACTGAAGAGCCACAATGTCGATCACCGCCTGCGCCAGCGCGATTTCCGCGACCAGCAGGCGGATCCGGTGTTTCCGGGACTCGGCATGCGCATCGCCGAGGTCGATTCGCTCGACGCGCTGCTGGTGATCGGGGCGAACCTGCGCCGCGAGGTGCCGATTCTCGCGCATCGCGTGCGCAAGGCGGCCGTGCGCGGCGCGCAGGTGGCGATGCTGAACCCGGCGCGGTTCCCGTATCTGTTCCCGGTGAAGGCGCACCTGACCTGCGCGCCCGCCGATCTGGTGGCGGATCTGAGTGCCGTCCTCGCCGCCGCAAGCGCCGCGGCGGGCAAGCCCGTGCCCCGGCACCTCGGCGCCGCGGTGGGCGAGGCGCGCATCACCGACGCGCATCGTGCGGCCGCGCAGGTGCTGCTCAGCGGGGAGAGGCGTGCGGTCTGGCTCGGCGCTCTGGCGTCGCGTCATGCGGCGTTCGCAGACCTGCGCGCGCTCGCCGCGGCGCTGGCGCAGATCACCGGGGCGTCTTTGGGCCGCCTCGCCGAAGGCGGCAACGCCGCCGGCGCCTATCTCGCCGGAGCGATCCCGCATCGTGAGGCGGCCGTCAAACCGGTGGCGCAAGCGGGCCTGACCGCACGCGACATGCTGGAGAATCCCCTGCGGGCCTATCTGTTATTCGGCGGTCTGGAACCCTCGATGGATGCGCTCGCTCCCGAGAGCCTGCGCACCCTCGCCAGGGCTGAGTTCGTGGTCGCGGTGACGCCGTTCGCCAGCGAGGAGCTCAAGCGCGTCGCCCACCTGTTGCTGCCGATGGGGACGTTCGCCGAGACCTCCGGCACCTACGTGAACTGCGAGGGGCTGTGGCAAAGCCAGACCGGGGCGGCCGTGCCGGTGGGCGAGGCGCGTCCGGGCTGGAAGGTGCTGCGGGTACTCGGCAACCTGCTCGGCCTCGAGGGCTTCGATTACCAGTCCTCCGGGGAGGTCCTGCACGAGGTGCGCCAGGCATGCGAGGCGGTCAGACCCGCAGGCTACCAGGGCACTCACGCGGTGAGCGTGGAAGCCGAGGCGGCCGGCGCGGCGCTGGTGGATGTGCCCATGTACCAGACCGATGCACTGCTGCGGCGCGCGCCGTCGCTGCAGAAGACGCGTGAAGGCCGCACGGCGGCCGTGACGTACTGAAGCGAAAGAGCGGAAAGCGCACGTGCTCGAGACGCTCGCAACCACCTGGCTGTCCCTGCCGGACTACGCACGCTCCACCGTGTGGATACTGGTGATCACGGTGGGGCTGATCATTTGCGTGGCGCTGCTCACCTTGTGGGAGCGCAAGATCATCGGCTGGATGCAGCTGCGCCGCGGGCCGAACCGCGTGCGCCTCTTCGGCCTGCTGCCCGGGGTGGGTCAGCCGTTCGCCGACGTGCTCAAGCTCCTCATGAAGGAAGTCATCATCCCGACGAATTCCAACAAGTTCCTGTTCCGGCTCGCGCCCGTGATCGCACTCGTCCCGGCATTCGCCGCCTGGGCGGTGATTCCGCTGTCCCCGACGGTGGTGGTGTCGAAGGCCGACGCGGGCCTGCTGTACCTGCTGTCGCTCACCTCGATGGGCGTGTACGGGGTCATCATCGCCGGCTGGGCGGCGAACTCGAAATACGCGTTCCTGGGCGCGATGCGCTCCGCGGCGCAGATGGTCGCTTACGAGATCGCCATGGGCTTTGCGCTGGTCGGGGTGCTCATGGCCACCGGCAGCATGAATCTCGGCACTATCGTGCGCACCCAGGCGGGCGGGCTGCTGTCCTGGAACTGGTTCTGGCTGTTTCCGCTCCTGATGGTGTATTTCATCTCGGGGATCGCGGAGACCAACCGCGCGCCCTTCGACGTCGCCGAGGGCGAATCCGAGATCGTTGCGGGTTTTCACGTTGAATACTCCGGCATCGCGTTCGCGCTGTTCTTCCTCGCCGAATACGCCAACATGATCCTGATCTCGACCCTGACCGCGGTGTTCTTTTTCGGCGGCTGGCAGGGCCCGCTTGAGGGGTACCCCGGCCTGGGCGACACCTTCCTCGGACAGCCGAGTTTCTTGTGGCTGTTTCTCAAGGTGTTCTGCCTGGTGTTCCTGTTCCTGTGGTTCCGTGCGACCTTCCCGCGTTACCGCTACGACCAGATCATGCGCCTGGGGTGGAAGGCGCTGATCCCGGTGACCCTGGTGTGGATCGGCGTGGAGATGCTGTTGGCTGTCGGCCGCATCGGCCCGTGGTCGCGCCCCTGGTACCACTGAGGGGATGCATCGATGGCTGTAAATCCGCTCAAGACCTTCCTGCTGCCCGAGCTCGTGAAGGGGCTCATGGTCACGGCCCGCACCCTGGTCAGCCGCAAGTACACCCTCAACTATCCGGAAGAGAAGACCCCGCAGTCACCGCGCTTTCGTGGCCTGCACGCGCTGCGCCGCTACCCGAACGGCCAGGAGCGCTGCATCGCCTGCAAGCTGTGCGAGGCGGTGTGCCCGGCGGTGTGCATCACCATCGACTCGGAGGTGGCGCCCGACGGCACGCGGCGCACCACGCGCTATGACATCGATCTTTTCAAGTGCATCTACTGTGGCTTCTGCGAGGAGGCCTGCCCGGTGGATGCCATCGTGCTCACCCGCATTCTCGAGTACCACATGGAGCGGCGCGGCGAGAACATCATGAGCAAGGACAAGCTGCTCGCGGTCGGTGAACGCTACGAGGCGATGATCGCCGCCGACCGGGCGGCCGACGCGCCCTACCGATGAACACGCGCCTCAACCCTCGCGCCCCCAAGGGCCGCCCATGCTGATCGAGGCGCTGTTCTATGTGTTCGGCGCCATCCTCATCGCCGCGGCGCTCGCTGTGATCAGCGCGCGCAACCCGGTGTACTCGGCGCTGGCGCTGGTCATGTGCTTCATCACCTCGGCGGCGATCTGGCTGCTGATCGAGGCGGAGTTTCTCGCCGTGGTGCTGGTGCTGGTATACGTCGGCGCGGTCATGGTGCTGTTCCTGTTCGTGGTCATGATGCTCGACGTCGACCTGACGGAGCTGCGCCAGGGATTCACCCGCTTCGCCTGGCTCGGCTGGCTCACCGCGCTCGCGGTGATCGTCGAGATCGTGGGGGTGGTATGGGCGCGCGGTGGACTCGGCCTCGACGCCGGCCGTGGGGCCACGCCCACGGCGGCAAGCTACAGCAACACGCTGGAGCTCGGGCGCGTGCTGTATACCCGCTACGCCTACCCGTTCGAACTCGCAGCCATGCTGCTGCTGGTGGCGATCGTGGCGGCCATCGCGCTCACCATGCGCCGCCGCCCGGGCCTCAAGAAGCAGGACGTCAGCGGTCAGGTGGCGGTGCGGCGCGCCGACCGGCTGCGCATCGTGCACATGGACGCGGAGAAGCGCCCATGATCACGCTGGCGCAGCTGCTGACGCTGTCGGGAATCCTGTTCTCACTCGCCATTGCCGGCGTTTTCCTCAACCGCAAGAACGTCATCCTGCTGCTGATGTGCGTGGAACTGCTGCTGCTCGCCGCGAACTTCAACTTCATCGCGTTCTCGCGCTATCTCTCGGACATCAACGGGCAGGTGTTCGTGTTCTTCATCCTCACCGTGGCCGCGGCCGAGTCGGCGATCGGACTCGCCATCCTGGTGGTGCTGTTCAGGGAACGGCGCAGCATCAACGTCGAAGACCTGAACACGCTGAAAGGCTGACCGCGAGCATGAACCCCACCGCGCTGATCAGTGTGCCGCTGCTGCCGCTCGTGGCCGCGGTCATCGCCGGCCTGGGCGGACGCCTCATCGGGCGCGCCGGCGCGCATACCGTCACCTGTGCGGCGGTGGCGGTTTCCTGCGGGCTGTCGCTCCTGGTGCTGAAGCAGATCTACTGGGACGGCGTGCCGGCGTACGACGCGCCGGTGTACACCTGGCTGGTGAGCGATGGCATGCACATGGAGGTCGGGTTCCTCATCGACCGGCTCACCGCGCTGATGATGGCGGTGGTGACGTTCGTGTCGCTGTGCGTGCACGTCTACACCATCGGCTACATGAGCGATGACCCGGGCTACACGCGCTTTTTCAGCTACATCTCGCTGTTCACTTTCTCCATGCTCATGCTGGTCATGGCGAACAACTTCATGCAGCTGTTCTTCGGCTGGGAAGCGGTGGGCCTGGTGTCGTATCTGCTGATCGGCTTCTGGTACACGCGCCCGAGCGCGATCTTTGCCAATCTCAAGGCCTTCATCGTCAATCGCATCGGCGACTTCGGCTTCGTGCTGGGAATTGCCGGCATCGCCTATTTCACCCACTCGCTCGCCTATCGTGACGCGTTCGCCGCGGCTCCGCAGATCGCGCACGCGCTCATTGCCCTGAGCTCCACTTCTGCCGTCGGGGCGTTGACGCTGATCTGCATCTGCCTGTTTATCGGCGCCATGGGCAAGTCGGCGCAGGTGCCGCTGCACGTATGGCTGCCGGACTCGATGGAGGGTCCGACACCCATCTCGGCACTCATTCATGCCGCCACCATGGTGACGGCCGGCATTTTCATGGTGGCGCGCATGTCGCCGCTGTTCGAATACTCCGATACGGCGCTGTCGTTCGTGCTGGTGATCGGGGCCACCACGGCGTTCTTCATGGGTCTGCTCGGGGTAGTCAACAACGACATCAAGCGGGTGATCGCCTACTCGACGCTCTCGCAGCTGGGATACATGACCGTAGCGCTGGGCGCTTCCGCCTATGGTGCGGCAATCTTTCACCTGATGACCCACGCGTTCTTCAAGGCGCTGCTGTTCCTCGCCGCCGGCTCGGTCATCATCGCCCTGCACCACGAGCAGGACATGCGCCGCATGGGCGGGCTTGCCAGGTACATGCCGATCACCGCCGTGACCTGCTGGATCGGCGCACTCGCCCTCATCGGCACGCCGTTCTTCTCCGGCTTCTACTCCAAGGACGCGATCATCGAGGCGGTCGGCGAGTCGCACCGCTTCGGAAGCACCTACGCCTACTGGTGCGTGCTGTGCGGGGTGTTCGTGACCGCGCTGTACACCTTCCGCATGCTGTTCCTGACGTTTCACGGGCCGGAGCGTTTCCGCGCGGCCGCCGGCGTTGATGCGCCCCATGACGACGATCACGGCCACAGCGGCGCCCCCCACGAGAGTCCGGCGGTGGTGACACTGCCGCTCATTGCACTCGCCATCCCGTCCATCCTCATCGGCGCACTCACCGTGGGCCCGGTGTTGTTCGGCGGCTACTTCGGGCATTCGATCTTCGTGCTGCACGCCAACAACGTCATCGGCGTACTGGGCGAGGACTTCGGCGGCGCCGTGCAGTTCGCGCTGCGCGGACTGTTCAGGCTGCCGTTCCTGCTGGCGCTCGCCGGCGCCGCCACGGCCTGGGCGTGTTTCCTGTGGCGGCCGCTGTGGGCGGATGAGGTGCAGCGTGCGCTCGGCTGGCTCTACCGTCTGCTCATCAACAAGTACTACTTCGACTGGTTCAATGAGCAGGTGCTCGCCGCGCTCACGCGGCTCATCGGGGTGGGCTTATGGAGGGGGGGCGATGAGGCGCTGATCGACGGCGCGATGGTCAACGGCAGCGCCGCAACCGTGGGTTGGGTCGGGAGCGTGCTGCGGCGCGTGCAGAGCGGTTACCTCTACAGTTACGCGTTCTGGATGATGATCGGCCTGGCGCTGCTGCTCGGCTGGTTCCTGGCGCACGCCCGCTACTGAAGCCTTGCCCGACGCCATGCACGGTCTGCTGTCCATGCTCATCTGGTTGCCCATCGCCGCGGGCTTAGCTGTCGTGCTGCTCGGCGATCGCAACATCGTGGCCGGGCGCTGGCTGGCGCTGCTCGCCTCGCTGGCGACGCTGGCGCTGTCGGTGCCGCTGTGGAGCTCGTTCGACACCAGCACCGCGGCGCTGCAGTTCCCGGAGAAGCTGGCCTGGATTCCGCGCTTTGACGCCTGGTACGCGCTCGGCGTGGACGGCATCTCGCTGCCGCTGATCGTGCTCACCGCGTTCATGACGGTACCGGTAGTGATCGCCGGCTGGCGGGTCATCGAGATGCGCCCGGCGCAGTACTACGCCGCCTTCCTCATCATGGAAGGCCTGATGATCGGAGTGTTTTCCGCCACTGACGCGCTGCTGTTCTACTTTTTCTGGGAGGCGATGCTGATTCCGATGTTCCTCATCATCGGCATCTGGGGCGGGCCGCGACGAGTGTACGCGACCATCAAGTTCTTCCTGTACACGTTCCTGGGCTCGGTGTTCATGCTGACGGCGCTGATCTACATGTACGTGAAGGGCGGCAGCTACTCGATCGCGAGCCTCCAGGCCCTGCCGCTCACGCTCGTCGAGCAGCGCTGGATCTTCCTCGCGCTGCTGCTCGCCTTCGCGGTGAAGGTGCCGATGTTCCCGGTGCACACCTGGCTGCCGGATGCGCACGTCGAGGCGCCCACCGGTGGCTCGGTGATCCTGGCGGCCATCATGCTGAAGATGGGCGGCTACGGTTTTCTGCGCTTCAGCCTGCCGGTGGCGCCCGACGCAAGTCGCGAGCTCGACCTGCTGGTGATCGCGCTGTCGCTGATTGCGGTGATCTACATCGGCTTCGTCGCGCTGGTGCAGCAGGATATGAAGAAGCTCATCGCGTACTCCTCGATTGCGCACATGGGTTTCGTGACCCTCGGTGCCTTCGTCATCTATGAGATCGTGCGTAACACCGGCAGCGTGCAGGGCGCCGGCATGGGGCTCGACGGGGCGATGGTGCAGATGGTGTCGCACGGCCTGATTTCCGGGGCGCTGTTTCTGTGCGTCGGCGTACTGTACGACCGCGTGCACAGCCGCCAGATCGCCGACTACGGCGGGGTGGTCAACACCATGCCGGTGTTCGCGGCGTTCATGGTGCTGTTTGCGCTGGCCAACACCGGGCTGCCCGGAACCTCCGGGTTCGTCGGCGAGTTCCTGGTGATCATCGCCAGCTTCAGGGCGAGCTTCTGGTACTCGCTGCTGGCGGCGGTGACGCTGGTGCTGGGGGCTGCCTACACGCTGTGGCTGGTGAAGCGTGTGATATTCGGGCCGGTCGCGAGCCCGCGCGTTGCGGCGCTCGAGGACCTGAACGGCCGCGAATACATCGTGCTGACGGCGCTCGCGCTGGCGGTGCTGGTGGTCGGAGTGTGGCCCGCGCCGCTGCTGAAGGTCATGCAGCCCTCCATCCAGCATCTGGTCACCCAGGCGATCGCCACCAAGCTATGAACTGGTCCAGCCTTGCTGCGGCGGTGCCGGAAATCTGGCTGGCGGCGGCGATCTGCGTCATCCTGCTGGTGGACGTGTTTGCCGGCGAGCGGCGCCGCGGGCTCACCCCCACGCTGACGCTGCTGGCGCTCGCGGTGGGCGCCGCCCTCACCGTGCAGTACGGACACGTCACGCAGCGCACCGTGCTGTTCGAGGGCATGTACGTCGCCGATGAGCTGGGCTTCGCGCTGAAGCTCGCCGCCTTCCTGGTCGTCGCGGTGGCGCTGCTGTATTCGCGCACCTATCTCGAGAACCGCAGCATCCTGCGCGGCGAGTACTACGTGCTGGCGCTCACCGCGCTGCTGGGCATCTTCGTGCTGGTGTCCGCCAACAGCCTGCTGACCGTTTATATCGGGGTGGAGCTGCTGGCCCTGTCGGTGTATGCCATGGTGGCGTTCGACGACTCGGGCATCTCGGCCGAGGCCGCCATGAAATACTTCGTGCTCGGCGCCATCGCCTCCGGGACGCTGCTGTACGGCATGTCGCTGATCTATGGGCTGACGGGGACACTGGACCTCGGGGAGATGGCCGCACGGCTGCAGGCGCCGTTCAGTCCGGGTGTGATCCTCGGTCTGGTCTTCATCGTGGTCGCGGTGGCCTTCAAGCTCGGGGCCGTGCCGTTTCATATGTGGCTGCCGGATGTGTACGAGGGCGCGCCCACCAGTGTGACGCTGTTCATCGGCACCGCACCGAAGATCGCCTATTTCGCGCTCACGCTGCGGCTGCTGGCGCAAGGCCTGGCCGGCACCGAGACCGAATGGTCGCAGATGCTGGCCGCGCTTGCGGTCATGACGCTGGTCGTCGGCAACGTGGTCGCGATCGTGCAGACCAACCTCAAGCGCATGCTCGCCTACTCCACCATCGCCAACGTCGGCTTCATCGTGCTGGGGTTCGTGGCCGGCACGCCCGACGGCTATGCGGCGGCGCTCTACTACACCCTGGTATATGTGCTGGTGGCGCTCGGTTCCTTCGGTGTGATCCTGCTGGCGAGTGCCAAGGGCTTCGAGGCGGACCAGCTCGAGGACTACAGGGGCCTGTACCAGCGCGACCCGCTGCTGGCGCTGGCCATGATGGTGCTGATGTTCTCGACCGCCGGAGTGCCGCCGCTGGTCGGCTTCTGGGCGAAGCTGCGGATCTTTCAGGCGCTGTGGGAAACCCACCACCTGTGGCTGGTGGTCATCGCGGCCGCCATGTCGGTGGTGGGTGCCTACTACTACCTGCGCGTGATCAAGCTGATGTACTTCGATGAACCGGCGCCGCACCTGCCGCCGGCGCATGCTGCAGCGGGCGTGCGCCTGGCGCTGGGACTGAATGCCGCGGCGGTGCTGCTGCTGGGGCTGTTGCCCGGGCCGCTGCTGGACCTGTGCGCGCGGCTGATCCACTGATCAGGAAGAGATAAGGAGAGCTCGGATGACACGCATGTTCCGTCTCGCGTCCCCGGGGTGCCTGGCGTTCGTGGGCGCACTGGTACTGGTTCTGGTCACGGCCCACGCGCAGGCCGGCCCGCAATATCGCATTGCCCACGAAGTGCCCGTGCCCGGGGACGAGGGCTGGGACTACCTCACGTTCGAACCCGGTGGTCATCGCCTCTTCATCGCGCACGGCACGCGTGTACAGGTCATTGATACCGACAAGCTGGCGGTGGCGGGCGAGATTGCCGATACCCCGGGCGTGCATGGGATCGCGCTCGCTCCTGACCTCGGCCGCGGGTACATCAGCGCCGGGCGCTCGGGCGTCATCGTCGTCTTTGATCTGAAGACGCTCGCGCGGCTCAAGGAGATCAAGACCAGCGGCGAGAATCCCGACGCCATCCTCTACGACGCCGCCAGCCAGCGCGTCTTCACTTTCAACGGGCGCGGGCGCAACGTGACCGCCGTCGATGCAAAGACCGACGCAGTCATCGGCACCATCCCGCTGGACGCCAAACCCGAGTTTGCGGTTGCGGACGGCAACGGCCGCATCTACGTGAACCTCGAGGACAAGAACAGCCTCGCGGTGATCGATCCGCAAAAGCTCAGCGTCACCTCGGTGTGGCCGATCAGCGGTTGCGAGGAGCCCTCGGGGCTGGCGCTCGATGCCGTCGGGCAGCATCTGATCTCGGTGTGCAGCAACAAGGTCATGGCGCTGATCGATGCCGCCTCGGGGCACGTGCTGGGCACCGCACCCATCGGCGCGGGCGTCGACGCGGCCGCTTTCGATCCGGGCAGCCGTCTGGCGTTCGCATCGTGCGGCGAGGGCACACTCACGGTGGTGAGCCAGGGCGCTTCCGGTGCTCTGCGGGCGCAGTCAGTGCCGACACGGCGCGGCGCCCGCACCATGGCGCTGGATGTGCGCACCCACCGTATCTATCTGGTGACCGCGGATTTTGGCGCGCCGCCCGCGGCCACACCCGAGCACCCGCATCCACGGCCGGCGATCCTGCCGGGCTCCTTCCGGCTGCTGGTGCTCGAGCCGCAGGGCCGAGGCCCTTGAGCTTGCGCACTTAAGCGCACCTCAGGTCACGACAGGCGCCGTGAGATCGCGATCACCGCGATCAGCACGATCGTGATGTTGAGGATCCACCACGCCATCTGCTTGTGATCGCGCAGCACGCTCGCCGCGCCGCTGGCGTTGCGCGCGCCGCCGGTGCCCGCGCCGGCGACGGTGATGCGGCCGCTGAGAGCCTCGCGGATACCGTCGTGTGCGACCACCACGTCGAGCTGCTCGTTTGCAACGGCGGCGCCGGGCAGGGGTACGAACCACGAGCCGTCCGCACGTCGCATGGCGAGCTGGCTTTTGCCATCGACGGACACCGTCAGATCGGTCACCGACAGCGGTGTCTGATCGGCCGTATGCCGCAGCCGCAGCACCAGCCCCGCGGCTGTGGGGCCGGCTTCCAGGGTCACGAGCGCGGAGTGTGCGACCGGCGTCGGCGGCGCCGCCGGGCTGTCGGCGGCGTGCAGCCGCGGGGCGCACAGCAACGAGCTGCACGCGAGCACGCCAGCCGCCAGCCTCGAGTTCAGTCCCGACACGGCCTGCATGTTAGCAGCTCCACTCACGAAGCCGCGCGGCGCGGCCGTGCAGCGCGGCACGGACAGGTGATGACTGACTTCAACCGCGAGTGCGCAATAGCCGGTACGACATTATAGTGTGCGCAACCCCAGGCGGGAGTGAGCTGTATGAGCACCGTTGCCGGAGCGGCCGCCGGCGCCGGGCCGCGTTATCACAGCGGCTTCGGCAATCATTTCGCCAGCGAGGCCTTGCCGGGCGCGCTGCCGCAGGGACGCAATTCGCCGCAGCGCTGCGCCTACGGGCTGTATGCGGAGCAGTTCTCGGGGAGCGCCTTCACCGCGCCGCGGCACGCCAACCGCCGCAGCTGGCTGTACCGCATCCGGCCGGCGGCGGTTCATGATGCCTTCCGGCGCATCGATGACGGCCACATCACCAGCCGCTTCGATGAGTCCGCGCCCTCACCGAACCCGCTGCGCTGGAGCCCGCCGCCGCTGCCGCGCGAGCCGACGGACTTCATCGCGGCTCTCGCCACTCTCGGGGGTAATGGCTCGCCGGACCAGCAGCTGGGTTGCGGCATTCACTGGTATGCGGCCAACCGCTCCATGAGCGAACGTTTTTTCTATGACGCCGACGGGGAACTGCTGCTCGTGCCGCAGCAGGGCGCCCTGCGCCTCGCCACCGAGCTGGGCCTCATCGAGGTGCAGCCGCTGGAGATCGCGGTGATACCGCGCGGCCTGCGCTTTCGGGTGGAGCTGCCGGAGAGCGCTGCGCGCGGCTACGTGTGCGAGAACTTCGGCGCGCCGTTTCGCCTGCCGGACCTCGGACCGATCGGCTCGAACGGGCTCGCCAACCCGCGCGACTTTCAGACGCCCGTCGCCTGGTACGAAGACCGGGAGGGGGAGTTCGAACTGGTGTCGAAGTTCGCCGGCCACCTGTGGTCGGCGCGCATCGACCACTCGCCCCTCGATGTGGTGGCGTGGCATGGCAACAATGCGCCTTACAAGTACGACCTGCGGCGCTTCAACACCATCGGCTCGATCAGCTACGATCATCCCGATCCGTCGATTTTTGTGGTGCTGCAGTCGATCAGCGATACGCCGGGTGTGGATGCGATCGACTTCGTGATTTTTCCGCCCCGCTGGCTGGCGATGGAGGAGACGTTCCGGCCGCCGTGGTTCCATCGCAACGTCGCCAGCGAGTTCATGGGACTGATTGAAGGCGTCTACGACGCGAAGGCGGAAGGCTTCGCTCCGGGCGGCGCGTCGCTCCACAACTGCATGAGCGGGCACGGACCGGATGCCGCGACCTATGACAAGGCCATCGCAGCCGACACGTCCAGGCCCGTGCACATCACCGACACCATGGCCTTCATGTTCGAGACGCGCACGGTGATCCGGCCGACGCGCTACGCGCTGCAGACACCGCTCCTGCAGGGCGATTACGCGCAGGTGTGGCGGGGCCTGAAGAAGAACTTCGCACCGGACTTACAGACGCCGGCGCCGCGCGGACGGCGTGGCCCCTGAGCCGCTGCGCACTGACGTCCATGTCCGTGACCGCGATCAACGCCACGCACGACCCGCAGCTCAGCAGTTGGGTCAGCTCCGCGAACGCACCCGCCAGCGACTTTCCGATTCAGAATCTGCCGTTCTGCGCCTTCCGGCGCGCGCGCAGCGCAGAGCAGTTCCGCGGCGGCGTGGCTATCGGCGATTCTGTGCTCGATCTGGGGGCGCTGCATGACCTGCGCCTGTTCGAGGGGCTCGCCGCGCAGGCACTCGCCGCCTGTGCCCAGCCGGTTCTCAATGCGTTCATGGGCCTCGGAGCGCCTGCCCAGGCGGCGCTGCGGGCGGCCCTGTCGGCGGCGCTGCGCACGGACTCCGCGCTGGCGGAGCCGCTGCGCTCGCGGCTCATTCCGCAGAACGCCGTCGAGTACCGCGTCGCGGCGCAGGTGGGCGACTTCACCGACTTCTACGCCTCGATCCATCACGCCACCGCCGTGGGGCGGCTGTTCCGCCCCGACAATCCTCTGCTCCCGAATTACAAGTGGCTGCCGATCGCGTACCACGGCCGCGCCTCCTCGATCCGGGTGTCGGGTTACGACTTTGCGCGGCCCAGGGGACAGGTGCTGCCGCCGGGGGCCGCGCGGCCGGAGCTCGCCGCCACCCGGCGGCTGGACTACGAGCTGGAAGTGGGCGTATTCGTCGGGCGTGGGAATGAGCTCGGCCGCAGCGTGCCGCTGGCGCAGGCCGAGGCGCATGTCTTTGGACTGTGCCTGCTGAATGACTGGTCGGCGCGCGATGTCCAGGCGTGGGAGTACCAGCCGCTGGGTCCCTTTCTGGCGAAGAACTTCGCGACCACGGTCTCGCCGTGGGTGGTGACGCTCGAGGCGCTCGCACCGTTTCGTGCTGGCTGGACTCGACCGGCCGGCGAACCGCCGCCGCTTGCATACCTCGATGACGGCGCGTTGCGCGAAGCGGGCGCCATCGATATTCAACTGGAGGTGTGGCTCGACAGCGCGCGCATGCGCGCGGCAAGTCTCGGGCCGCAGCGCCTGTCGCATGCGAGTTTCCGCGACTCGTGGTGGACCGTCGCGCAGATGCTCGCGCACCACACCGTGAACGGCTGCAACCTGAACGCCGGGGACCTGCTCGGCAGCGGCACACAGTCCGGTCCGCTGCCGACGGAGGGCGGCTCGCTGCTGGAGCTGAGCGGCGGTGGCCGGCAGCCGATCGCGCTACCCGGTGGCGAGACACGCACCTTCCTCGAGGACGGCGATCGGGTCACGCTGCGGGGCTGGTGCGAGCGGCAGGGGTACGCGCGCATCGGCTTCGGCGAGGCCGTGGGCACGGTGCTGCCGGCTTGATGCGATCCGGCCCGTTGAAGAGCTACCGCTACTACGACCTCATCCTGGGCGCGTACGTGTGCGTGCTGCTGTGCGCGAATCTCATCGGTCCGGCCAAGGTATCCACCGTACAGGTGCCGTGGTGGGGGCCGGTGACGTTCATGGCGGGTGTGCTGTTCTTCCCGATCTCCTACGTCTTCGGGGATATCCTCACCGAGGTGTATGGCTATGCGCGCGACCGCCGCGTCGTGTGGAGCGGCTTTGCGGCGCTGCTGTTCGCGGCACTCATGTCCGCGGTGATCGTGCACCTGCCGCCCGCGGATTTCTGGCGCCAGAAGCAGCCGGCGGTCGAGGAGATTTTCGGCAACACGCCGCGCATCATCGGCGCCTCGATCGTGGCGTTCTGGTGCGGCTCGTTCGTCAACAGCTACGTACTGGCGAAGATGAAGCTGTGGAGCTCGGGCCGCTGGCTGTGGACACGCATCGTCGGCTCCACGCTCTGCGGTGAACTGGTCGACTCCGGGCTGTTCTATACGATCGCGTTCGCGGGCCTGTGGCCGAGCGGCGAGCTGCTCACGGTGACCACGACTCAATACGTGTTGAAATCGGCGTGGGAGGTGATCATGACCCCGGCGACTTACCGCATCGTCGGTTTTCTGAAGCGTGCCGAGCAGGAGGACTACTACGATCGCGGCACGAACTTCACGCCGTTCTCACTCAAGGCCTGAGCGGCTCGCACCGCGGCACCCATGTTGCCTCGAGCGCGGCTGAAACAAAACGGCGGGAGCGCGGTGCGCCGCGCTCCCGCCGGCCGAGGTCAGCGCAGATTACTTGCCGATCTGCTTGCTGACCTGGTTCTCCTGCTGGTTGAGCGCCTTCTGCTCGGTCTTGGTGATGTGGCCGTGATTGGTGCTCGCCATGGTGCGCTCTTCCTTGCGGATGGCGCGGTCCTCACGGTGCAGCTTCGCCGCCTGCGCCTTGGTGATCTCGCCTTCCTTGCGCTCCTGGTGGATGCGCTTGTTCTGGTTGGCAAGGCGATTGTTCACCTGCTCGCGGCGCGGGTGGTCCTTCTGCCACTGCGTGTCGGCCATCGCGTTGGTGGCAAGGCCGCTGAGTGACAGGGTCACGGCAGCGACGGTCAGAGCGGTACGGATGGACTTCAACATGGATTCTCCTCCTGAAAGCGCCTGTTAGGCGGTCGGTATTGAGCCGGAACTCCCGGCTCGTGGGCGTTAACAACGTCGCAGGTTCAGGACTGCTGACGATTGTGACGGAAAGTTAATCGCGGCCGCAGTGTGACGTACGTCACAGCAGGAAACGGAATGCGCGGCGGGACGTGAGGCGGGGATCATGCGCGCGCGCCGCAGCGGTGGGCGCGGCGCGGGTGACAGGACGCGAGTGAATGACAGGCGTGGGGCGCGACACAACCCGGGCGAGCGTGTTGAGACACGGGCTGGCCTGCGCCGTCATGGTGGCGAGCGGCGCTGCCGTGGCTGCCGATCAATCGCGCGACGACGCCTGGTGGACGGGACCGATGCTCGCGCCTTCCGCGGCAACGCTGCCGCAGGGGCACATGCTGGTCGAGCCCTACCTCTTCGATGTGATGACTGACGGGCACTTCGACCTGAATGGCACACGGCACGCGAGTGCCCGCGAACACGATATCGGCTCCCTGAGTTACATTCTTTACGGGCTCACGGACCGGGTGTCCGTGGGCTTGATTCCGCGCTTCGGCTTCAACGAGCCAGCGGCAACGGCCAACAGCTCAAGTGTCGGCCTGGGCGATCTCACTTTGCAGGCCGGCTACGGCCTGACGCGATTCCAGGACGGTCGCCTCCTGCCCGCGATCGCGCTGGTGATCGATGAGACCCTGCCCACCGGGCGCTACCAGCGCCTCGGGCGCGCCAGCGACGGCTTCGGAGCGGGGGCGTACACCACAGGCCTGTCGATCTATTCCCAGGATTACCTGTGGATGCCGAACGGGCGGATTCTGCGGGTACGGCTTGATCTCACCTACGCGGTGTCTTCCTCCGTGGGCGTGCACGATGCGAGCGTCTATGGGACTGCGAGTGGATTTCGCGGCCGGGCTTACCCCGGGGACTCCTTCACGGCGGATGCTGCGGGGGAGTACAGCGTCACCCGAAACTGGGTGCTGGCGCTCGATATCGTCTATCAGCACGAGGACAGCACCGGTGTGAGCGGCAGCCTGCCCTCGACGGCCGGCGCTCCCGGCGTCACCGATTTTCGCGCCCGTTCAGGGTCCGGATACTCCCTGGGTCTCGCCCCGGCGATCGAGTACAACTGGAACAGCCGCGTCGGCCTGCTCGTGGGCGTGAGGATGTTCGTCGCGGGGCGTAACGCGACGGCCAGTGTCACCCCTGCAATCGCCCTCAATATGGTCTATTGAGCCGCGGCCTGCGCGGGAACGGAAGCGTGCTCGCACAGATCGATGAATTGCCTCAAGAAATGTCAAGCCGCTCGCATCGCTGAGATGGCGGTCAACGCGCCGGTGCGTGACTGCGTTTTAATGTACGTCAGCTTGAACACGCGCGCCCGCGAGGCGTCTAATCCAGTAGCCGGGGACCTTCCGGGGACCGCGGTTGCTACAACGGGGTGATGAGAGTGAACAGAGCCAGCACACAACTTATACGGACCGTCGGAGCCCTGCTGCTCGGCGTTGCGGTAGCGGGTGCGCCAGCTTTGACCTATGCGCAAGGCCACACCGGAGGTGGAGGTGGCGGCCATTCCGGCGGTGGGGGAGGAGGCCACTCCGGAGGAGGGGGCGGGGGCCACTCCGGTGGAGGGGGCGGGCACGCCATGGGCGGCGGTGGCCACTTCAGCGGCGGACACATCAGCGGCGGGCATTTCGCCGCGGCCACGGGCGCGCATTTCGCCGCTGGCGCGGGCGGGCACTATTACGCCGGGCCTCACTTCGCCGGTGCCGCGGGCGGACAGACCTATCACGTGGCCGCGCACGGACGTTTCGCGGGCACCAGCGCGATGCACGCGGCCACTCGCTACTCGGGCGCCGGAGGTTTCGTACCCGGCTGGAACGGTTCGCATGCCTGGGGCGGGGGGTACTGGCGTGGCGGCTTCTGGCCGCGCTGTTATTTCAACCCCGGCTTTGCCTGGTTCCTGCCGATACTTCCGTTCGGCTATGCCACGTTCTGGTGGGGTGGGCTGCCCTACTACTACTGGAATAACCTCTATTACACCTGGAGTCCGGCCGACTACGGCTATGTCGTGACGGATCCGCCGCCGGTGGCGGGGAGCGACGCAACCGACTCATCCTCCGACGGCACATACGGCGGCGCCGCACCGTCCGGCGGCGGCGGTGGCTCGGGCGTATATCTCTATCCCCGCAACGGTCAAAGCGATGAGCAGACGCAGAAGGACCGTTACGAGTGCCATAGCTGGGCGGTGAACCAGACGGGTTTCGATCCCACTCGCTCGTCGCAGCAGTCATCGGGAAGCGTGGCGGACTATCGCCGCGCCATGATCGCCTGCCTCGATGCGCGCGGCTACAGCGCGCGCTAGACGCTGCTGACTTAATTCCCGACCTGCACCGGCTGCGCGAACGTACCGGGCGAGGTCGCACTCTGCAGCATGACGGTGGCGCTGGTGCCATCGGCCACCGCGATGTCCGGATGACCGTCGCCGTTGAGATCGGCGATCGCGACTGCGAGTGGCTGCCCAAAGCCCTGGTAGCTCGTGGCCGCCAGAAACACACCCGGTCGCGCCGGATCCTGCAGCAGCACGGACACGCTGCCCGTGGGGGCGGGTTCGAGATTGGCAACGACCAGGTCCGGCTTGCCATCACCGTTCAGATCAGCCACCGCGACATCGACGGCATCGCCCTGGGTGGCGTACGTGACCGGCGCGAGGAAGCTGCCCGGATGCGCCGCGTCCTGCAGCAGCACCGAGACTCCGGCTGATCCGGTGCCGTCGGCACCGGGGTCCAGGTTCGCCACTACGATATCCGGCAGTCCGTCTCCATTCACATCGGCGATCCTCACCGCCTGCGGCTGCGCACCGGCGGGGAAGATCCTGGGCGCGAGGAAGGCCGGCGCTATCGCGGATGCCGGGGGGGTCGCGTAGAAGATGTAGACGGAGCCATTGTTGCCGCTCGCATCCGAGGTCGCGGCCACGATGTCAGGCTTGCCGTCGCCATTCAGGTCGCCGACCGCCACCGACGCGACGGGGTTGGTGCCGGTCGACAGCAGGCCCGGCGAGAGGAAGTGCCCTGGATTGGCGGGATCCTGGAGCAGGATAATCACGTTGCCGCTGGCACTCGCGTCCGCGAGGACCAGATCGGGCTTGCCATCGCCGTTGATATCACCGCTCACCACCTGGTTCGGCTGCCCGCCGGTCGTCACGTTTACGGCCGTCTGGTAGGTACCCGGACTTGCTCCGTGCATGAACACCGAGACACTGCCGGCGGCGAAATTCGCAACCACGAGATCGAGGGATCCGGAGCCGGTGAGGTCCACGACCGCGATGCTCGAGGGGTTGTTCCCCGTCGTCGCGTATTGCACACCGGTATGAAACGTTCCCGGGGAACTGTGGTTGCCGAGGATGACATTGGCGAAGCCCGGGTCCTGGACATTGCCCTGGTCGGCGGTGGTGGCGACCAGCAGATCGGGCGTGCCGTCCCCGTCCACGTCCGCGATCGCTATGGAGTTCGGCACGTGGATGGTCGGAAAGCTGTAATCAGAGCCGTAGTGACAGCTGGCGAGGGCGCCGAGCAACAGGCCCACACCCACGGCCGCGAGCAGCCGGCGTCGGCGAGACTGGATGTTCACTGCCTGTACCCTCCGTGCGCAGGACACCTGTATGCCGCAACGCGCTTCGGCCTGCCGGGTTGACAGCGCCTGCGCCTGTGCTCCAGGGCCACAGCGTACACTGGCCCGCAGGCGACGGCACGGGGCACCCCCAATGGCGGATACGGCGAGGAAACTCGTGTTCCTGTTCGATGTGGACAACACACTGCTCGACAACGACGCCGTGCAGGCCGATCTCAGCGCCCACCTGCAGCGCGAGTTCGGTCACGCCAGCCGCGACCGTTACTGGGCGATTTTCGAGGAGCTGCGCGCGCAGCTCGGGTATGCCGACTATCTGGGGGCTCTGCAGCGCTATCGCCTGGAGAACCTCGACGATCCGCAGCTGCTGCGGGTGTCGTTCTTTCTGGTGGACTACCCGTTCGCCGACCGGCTCTATCCGGGGGCGCTGGCGGCGCTGGCGCGCTGCGCGCGCCTCGGAACCACGGTCATCCTCTCCGACGGCGACGTGGTCTTCCAGCCACGCAAGGTGCAGCGCGCCGGCCTGTGGGACGCGGTGGAGGGGAGAGTCCTCATTTACCTGCACAAGGAGCAGATGCTGGAAGCCATCGAGCGGCGCTTTCCCGCCGATCACTACGTCATGGTCGATGACAAGCTGCGCATCCTCACCGCCATGAAGCGCGCATGGCGCGAGCGCCTGACCACGGTCTTTCCGCGCCAGGGGCACTACGCGCTGGATGCACGCGAGCTGCAGGCCTATCCGCCGGCGGACCTCACGCTCGCGCGCATTGGCGAACTCGCCGATTGCAGCCTGGAGCTGCTGCCTGGCGCCGTCCCCGGGCAGCGGGTAGGCTAAGGACATGTCATCAGACCGTCCGTGGCTGGACAGTCTTCGGGAGAGCAGTGTCGCCCTGCAGGGCGTGCTGGGAGCGCTGCTGGAGGCGGAGCGCCATTTTGCGCCGCCGGCCTCGCCGCTCGAGCGGCTGCGACAGATCACGACCAGCCCGGAATGGGCCTGGTTACAGCCTCTGTACCGGCTGATCGCGGATGTCGATCACGCGGTCGCTTACGCGGATGATCTGCCCGCGAGTGAGAGCGCTGCGATCGGAGCGCACGCGCGGGAGTTGCTCACCGGCGGGGGCGCGCCGGCCGAGCAGCCGTTCCTCGAACACTATCGCGCGTTGCTGCAGACCGACCCGGCAGTCGCCATGGCGCATGCCGCCGCACTGCGCGCCCTGCAGGCGCTGCCGGCGGAAGCGACAAACCAGTCCGAGCGGCTGCATGCGCGGCACCAGTGGAACGAACGACGGCGGTTCCTGCGCATGGGACAGCGCGGGCGAGGCACATCCTGAGCACTAGTCCGGCAGCCTCGAACCGCGCAGCCGGATCTGCAGCTCGTGCCGGTTGTAATCGATGATCAGCACGTCGAAGGATCCGAGCAGATCCATTCCGAGCGTCAGTGTTGGCTGGTCGGTCAGCTTCCAGTGCTGGAACAGATACATATCACCGAAGGTGACGCGCACGCCGTGCACGGCGAGGTGACCAAAGTCGATGTCCGGTGCCTGTATGTTTTCACCGCCCTGCACATCGAGGGTCACGCCGATGATGTCCTCGTGCGCCGCGTTGCGCGGCGGATGTCGCATCAGGGCGTCGCGCAGCATGAGGTTGCCGACGGTGCCCTGGGCACCCGTGTCGATGATGGCCTTGGCGCGCACCCAGCCCACGCGCACGTCGGCTACCAGCAGGCCGCCGCGGATCAACGTGAGCGGCACGACGGTGAAATCGCGGCGGGCGCGCTCGCCGTGCGAGCGCGAGATAATCAGCTGATCGCGGCCGAAGTCCGCGTAAATCCGCATGTCGGCCAGTCCCTCGATACCGAGCACACCCTGCGCGCCGCCAAAAACGTCCGCCAGCACCGGCAGATCCGCAGGACCGAGGAGCAGGTCGCCCACCTCCAGGCGGCCGACGTGAATCGTGGGCACCACCGCGGAGCCGGTGAATCCGGTCACCAGTGTGGTCCCGTCCTGTGAGGGGATCGTCCCGAGCAGCTGTGCGGTGCGCCCGGTGACCGCCGAGTGGTTGGCGCCGGTATCGAGCACCAGGCGATAGGGTCCTTTTCCGTCGATGAGCACGGGCGCCCAGATCCTGCCGATGCGGTCACGCCGCGTCGGAGCCACGAACCTGGGCTCAGTGGTCTGCACGATGACTTCGCTGAGCTGGTCCTCGGTTGGGTTTGCCGGCGGTGGCTTGGGTGCGGGGGCCGCGGTCTCGGTGGTGTCGGCCGCGAGCGGCACGGAGAACAGGATCCCCAGCAGACAGCCGCACAGCAGTACTTGGGCGCGACGGAGCACGCCTGCCAGTAGAGCACGGCCGGGCAACTGCCTCCAGTTGCTTCGTCGCATTCCTGGCACCGCGCGGCCGTTTTTCAGCGAGTTACGCTTGTCCGGTGCTCCGCGTAAACTAGTTTCGTGATCCGGGCGCAGGCCGACCCGGGCGTCGGGGTCGGTACCGGCCTGGGGTCGCGGCCGCTCTGTAGGAGTCTGTGACATGAGTCGAGCCGCGAGCGACACGCCCGGCACACAGGCGACGGCCGGTAGTGCCGTACCGCCGGCGGCGGCTCTCACCCACCTGCAACGGCTCGAGGCCGAGAGCATCCACATCCTGCGCGAGGTGGTCGCGGAGTGCGAACGGCCGGTGATGCTGTATTCCATCGGCAAGGACAGCGCGGTGATGCTGCACCTCGCCGTGAAGGCGTTTTATCCGGCGCTGCCGCCGTTTCCGCTGCTGCACGTGGACACCACCTGGAAGTTCCGTGCCATGTACGAGTTTCGGGACGCGATCGCGCAGCAGCTCGGCATGCAGCTGCTGGTGCACGTGAATCCGGAGGGGCTGCGCTTGGGCGTTGGCCCCTTCACCCACGGCTCGCAGCTGCACACCGATGTCATGAAGACCCAGGCGCTGCGGCAGGCGCTCGACAAGTACCGCTTCGATGCGGCCTTCGGCGGCGCACGGCGCGACGAGGAGAAGAGTCGCGCCAAGGAGCGCATTTTTTCGTTCCGCTCCGCCCAGCACCACTGGGACCCCAGGCAGCAGCGCCCCGAGCTGTGGTCGCTCTACAACGCCCGCAAGCGCCCCGGAGAGAGCCTGCGCGTGTTTCCGCTGTCGAACTGGACCGAGCTCGATGTCTGGCAATACATCTGGCTGGAGCAGATTGCGATTCCGCCGCTGTACTTTGCGGCCCCGCGGCCGGTGGTGCAGCGTGGCGGGATGCTTATCATGGTGGACGATGAGCGCATGCCACTTGGGCCCGGCGAGCAACCGGTCATGAAGAAGGTGCGCTTCCGCACGCTCGGCTGCTATCCGCTCACCGGCGCCATCGAGAGCGAGGCGGACACACTGCCGGCGATCATCCAGGAAACGCTGCTAGCTCGGTCTTCCGAGCGCCAGGGCCGCGTCATCGACCACGACGCCGTGGCTTCGATGGAGAAGAAGAAGCAGGAGGGTTATTTCTGATGGCCCGCCAGTCCGAGCTCACGCCCACCGACATCGGCGCGTACCTGCGCGCGCACGAGCGCAAGAGCCTGCTGCGCTTCATCACCTGCGGGTCGGTCGATGACGGCAAGTCGACGCTCATCGGCCGGTTGCTGTACGAATCGAAACTGATATTCGACGACCAGCTCGTGGCCCTCGAGCACGACTCACGCAGAGTCGGCACGCGCGGCGCCGAGCTGGACTTCGCGTTACTGGTCGACGGGCTGGCGGCCGAGCGCGAGCAGGGCATCACCATCGACGTGGCCTACCGCTTCTTCTCCACCGAACGGCGCAAGTTCATCGTCGCCGACACGCCTGGGCACGAGCAGTACACCCGCAACATGGTGACCGGCGCCTCGACCGCGGATCTGGCGGTCATTCTCATCGATGCCCGCAAGGGCGTGCTCACCCAGACGCGCCGTCACAGTTTCCTGGTGCGGCTGCTGGGAATCTCGCGCGCGGTGCTGGCAATCAACAAGATGGATCTGGTGGGATACTCGCGCGCCACCTTCGAGGCGATCCTCGCTGACTATCGTGCCTTCGCCGCGCGCATTGGTCTTACCGACGTCACGCCCATTCCGCTCTCCGCGGTGCACGGCGACAACGTCATCGCGCCCGGCCCCAACATGCCCTGGTACGCGGGCCCGACGCTGCTGCAGCACCTGGAGAGCGTCGCGGTGGATGCGGACCGCGCCGGCGCGGCGTTTCGCCTGCCGGTGCAGTGGGTCAACCGGCCGAACGCGGACTTCCGTGGCTTCGCCGGACAGATCGTCAGCGGCAGCGTGAAGAAGGGCGATCGCATCCGCGTGTTACCCTCGGGCCGCGAGGGCTGCGTCGCGCGCATCGTGACCGCGGGCGGGGATCTGCAGGCGGCGGTCACCGGGCAGTCCGTCACCCTCACGCTCGATGCCGAGATCGACGTCAGCCGCGGCGATGTCATCGCCGCAGGCGATTCACCGCCGCAGGTGGCCAACCAGTTCGAGGCGACCATCGTGTGGCTGCACGATGAGCCCATGCTGCAGGGGCGCGCCTACCTGATGAAGGCGGGCACGCGTACCGTCTCGGCGACCATCAGCCCGCTCAAGCACAAGATCAACGTCAACACCCTGGAGCACACGGCCGCCGAACGGCTGGAACTCAACGACATCGGAGTGTGCGAGCTGGAGCTCGACCGGGCGATCCCGTTCGAGCCCTACGGCGAGAATCGCGCGCTCGGCGGGTTCATCCTCATCGACCGCCTCAACAACGGCACCGTGGGCGCCGGCCTCATCAACTTCGCGCTGCGGCGCTCGCAGAACGTGCACTGGCAGGCGCTTGACGTCGACAAGCAGGCGCGCTCACGGCTGAAGGGCCAGAAGGCGTGCGTGCTGTGGCTCACGGGTTTCTCGGGCGCCGGCAAATCCACCATCGCCAACCGCATCGAGAAAAAGCTCACCGCCGCCGGCAGACACACCTATCTGCTCGACGGCGACAATGTCCGGCACGGACTCAACAAGGACTTGGGGTTCACGGCCCAGGATCGCGTCGAGAACATCCGCCGTGTCGCCGAGGTGTCCAGGCTCATGGTTGACGCGGGCCTCATCGTGCTGGTGTCCTTCATTTCACCGTTCCGCTCCGAGCGGCGCATGGCGCGCGAGCTGTTTGCGCCCGGGGAGTTCTTCGAGGTGTTCGTGGACACACCCCTGGCGGAAGCCGAGCGGCGCGACGTGAAGGGGCTGTACAGGAAGGCGCGACGCGGCGAGCTGAAGAACTTCACCGGCATCGATTCACCCTACGAAGCGCCCGAGAACCCGGAGATACGCATCGACACCACCACGCTCGATCCGGAGCAGGCCGCCGAGCGGATCGTGGCGCACCTGGAAGCCCTCAAGGTAACCGGCGGCGCATGAGTGGCGCCTCGCACGAGCTGCTGGCCCGCGTGGCCGCAATCGCCCGGCGGGCGGGGCGCGAGATCCTCGAGATCTATGCAAGCGGTGAGCTCGAGGCGACCACCAAGGCCGATGCATCCCCGCTCACCGCTGCCGATCTGCGCGCGCAGCAGCTCATTCTGGAGTCGCTGCGCGAGCTCACGCCCGACGTACCGGTGCTGTCCGAGGAGGCGGTGCACACCCCGTTCGCACAGCGCTCGCAGTGGCGGCGATACTGGCTCGTGGATCCACTCGACGGCACCCGGGAATTTCTGGCGCGCAACGGTCAGTTCACCGTAAATGTCGCGCTCATCGAAGGGCATGCGCCAGCGCTCGGCGTAGTGCATGTTCCGGTGACCGACACGAGCTACCGCGGCTGGCCGGGCGTGGGCGCGTGGCGTCAAAGGTCCTCGGCTCCGTCCGAGGAGATTCAGGTAGCGGCGCGCGCCAGCGCGCCGGTGCGAGTCGTGGGCAGCCGCTCGCACCGCGGCGACTCACTCGATGCGTTTCTCACGCGAGTCGGAGCGCACCAGCTGATGGCGGTCGGCAGCTCGCTCAAATTCTGCATGGTTGCCGAGGGCGCCGCGGATGTGTACCCGCGCCTGGGGCCCACCAGCGAGTGGGACACGGCCGCAGCGCACGCGGTCCTGACAGGGGCGGGCGGTACCGTGAGCCGACTGGACGGCGAGCCGCTGCGGTACAACACCCGCGCAGAGCTGCTGAACCCTTTCTTCGTAGCCTACGGGCCCGCGGATCGCGACTGGCTCGCGCTCCTGCGCTAACCTATCCATCCCGACGTGGCCATCCGCACTGACATTCACGCCCACATCGGCGAGGTGATTCTCGATCGACCGCCGGTCAACGCGCTCGACAGCAAGGCCTGGAACGAACTCGCCGCGGTCATTGCCAACATGGGCTCGAGGCCGGAAGTGCGCTGCCTGCTGCTGCGCGGCGCGGGCAAGGGTTTTTGCGCCGGCGTCGATATCAGGGAGATGCAGCACAGCCCCGAGCGGATCGTGCAGCTCAACCGTGGCAATTTCCTTACTTTCCGCGCGGTGCGCAGTTGCGAGGTACCGGTGGTGACCGCAGTGCACTCCTTCGTGATCGGCGGTGGCGTCAGCATCTGCGGAGCGAGCGATGTGATCATTGCGTCCGAGGACGCCTACTTCTCGCTGCCGGAGATTGACCGCGGCGCCATGGGAGGCGCTTCGCACCTCTCGCGCATGTTTCCGCTGCACAAGGTGCGCGCGGCTTTCTTTACCGGCGGCCGCATCGATGCGGCCGAAGCCTACCGGCTGGGAGCGGTCCAGAGGCTGGTTCCGGCCAAGAGTCTGCTGAAGGAGGCGCGCGCGTTCGCGGCGCTCATCGCCGCGAAGAGCCGCCGGGCGCTGGTGCTTGCCAAGGAGGCGTTGAACGGGCTCGAGCCGCGCGATGTCGATCACGGTTACCGCTTCGAGCAGGGCTTCACCCTCGAGATGTTCCTGCAGGCGGACGCGCACCAAGCGCGCGACGGGTCTCCCACGGGCAAGGGCACGACAAAGTAAGGACCCATTGATGGCTAACGAAGCCTACATCGTCGGCGCGGTGCGCACTCCGACCGGCAGGAAAAAGGGCAGCCTGGCGGCGGTGCATGGTGCGGATCTCGGCGCACACGCGATCAAGTCGCTCATCGAACGCAGCGGCGTGGATCCGGGACAGATCGATGACGTCATTTTCGGCTGCGTCGATCAGGTGGGACCGCTGGCCGGCGACATTGCGCGCACCTGTTGGCTCGCCGCGGGCTTGCCCGAGCATGTTCCCGGTACCACCGTGGACCGGCAATGCGGCTCATCGCAGCAGGCCGTGCACTTTGCGGCGCAGGGCGTCATGAGCGGAACGCAGGACCTGGTCGTTGCCGGCGGCGTACAGACCATGAACCAGGTTCCGCTCGGGGCGGCGATGGTTGCCGGGCGAGCGTTCGGTCATCCGGACCCCTTCAGTGGCTCACGCGGTTGGCGCGAGCGCTATGGCACCCAGGAGGTGTCGCAGTTCCGCGCAGCCGAAATGATCGCCGCGAAGTGGAATATCACCCGCCGGCAGATGGAGGAATTCGCGCTCGAGAGCAACCGGCGCGCGCTCGAGGCCCTTCAGCGCGGTTTCTTCAGGCGCGAAACAGCCCCCATGAACGGCCTGGAGCAGGATGAGACGCCGCGCCTGGGCACCACGCTCGAGAAGATGGCGACGCTCGAGCCGCTGACCCCCGGCGGCCGCATCACCGCGGCCGTGTCCAGCCAGATCGCCGATGCCGCCGCTGCGCTGCTGATCGCCTCGGAGGGCGCGCTAAGGCGCCACAACCTCAAGCCGCGCGCGCGCATTCACCACCTCTCGGTTCGGGGTGCGGATCCGATCTGGATGCTGACCGCGCCCATTCCGGCGACGCAGCACGCGCTATCGAAGAGCGGATTGAAGCTCGCCGACATCGATCTGGTCGAGATCAACGAAGCCTTCGCCTCCGTGGTGCTCGCCTGGCAACGCGACCTGGACGCGGATCCCGCGCGGGTCAACGTCAACGGTGGGGCGATTGCCCTCGGACACCCGCTCGGGGCGACCGGCGCCAGGCTCATGACCTCGCTCCTTCACGAGCTGGAACGGCGCGGTGCGCGTTATGGCCTGCAGACCATGTGCGAGGGCGGCGGCCAGGCGAACGTGACCATCATCGAGAGGCTCTGACATGGCGGGCGCCGTATTCCGTTCGGCAGCGGAGTATCAGGCCGCCATCGGGCGCAGCTACGGCCCGACCGACTGGCTGATCATCGATCAGGCTCGCATCAATGCGTTTGCCGCCGCCACCGGCGATCATCAGTGGATTCACGTGGACGCGGAACGTGCCGCCGGGGGCCCGTTCGGCGGCACCATCGCCCACGGCTTCCTCACCCTGGCACTCATCAACTACTTCCTGCCGCAGCTGCTGACCGCCGAGGGGATGAAGCTCGAGCTCAACTACGGCTGCGACCGCGTGCGCTTTCCGGGCGTGGTGCGCAGCGGCGCGCGGGTGCGCGCCCGGGCACAGATCGTCAGCGTCGAGGAGGTGGCTGGCGCGGCCGTGCAGGTCAAGATCCGTGTGACCATCGAGGCGCAGGGCATTGAGAAGCCGGTGTGTGTGGCCGACACGCTGAGCCGCCTGTATTTCTGAGGCGCGCCGCGAAATAAGGCGGCCATGCCGACGGCAGCCGCTTACCTTCAGATCTCCTCCGGGATGATGCGCGCCACCGCCTCGCCAATGTTGGTTCGGGTGCCCAGGCGCGCCGGACCCTGGCGCGTGTATTCAACGAAGATCTGGTAGTGCACCACGTGACGAAAACTCAACTCCCGCTCCACCGGCCAGTCGGTGAAGCTCTCCTCGGCGCGCCTGACGACTTCCGCGGCATTGGTGGCGTCTGGCCCCAGACGCCGCGCGACCACCGCTACGTACAGCGCTCGACCGCTGAGCTCCGGGTGCTCGCGGTGCTCGCGCCCGTACAGCTCCAGCAGTTCCCGGCTCGCCTGCCTGGCGTAGCGCCGTTCGGCATGCGCTATGAACACGCCGAGACTGCCCGGCAATTGCCGCAGCCGGCCGAGTAATTGGTGTAAAGGCGGCATCTACCCTCCCTAGAATTTGAACGTCGACAGCAGCAGACTCGTCTCCGTCTGTGAGATTCCCTCGATCAGGCGGATGCGGGCCAGCACGCGATCGAAACCCTCGAGACTGTCGGCGCGCAGCTCGGCAACGATGTCCCAGCGCCCGTTGGTGCTGTGCAGGGCCGCCACGGCCGGGTCGCCGCGCATCGCCCTGATCACCCGATCGACCTGGTTGCCCTCGACCGCGACGGTCATGAAGGCGCGCATCCGCTGCTCTTCGACGTCGGGCTTCAGACGCACCGTGTAACCGACGATAGTGCCGTTGGCGGCCAGCCGCGTCATGCGGTTCTGCACCGTCCCGCGAGCGACCCCCAGCGCCTTCGCCAGCGAGGCCACCGAAGCGCGGGCGTCGTTGCGCAACAGGCCGATCAGCTGGCGGTCGGTGTCATCCACATCAGTTTAACCTCCCGGCGGACTATATAGCATAAACGTCAATTCTATCTATCATTATGATCGATTAGATACTAGTTATGAACAGCTTTCTGGCTTTCTTTTGGTTGTGGCCGGCCCGACCATGCTCAGGCGGCCGACGACCCCCAGAGCCCTCAAGGCCGCCGACGGAGAGCAGTCATGGTCGATTTCATTGGTATCGAGCGCATCCAGGAACTCGTCGCCCGGCGCGGGACGGCGCGCTTCATTGAGGAGCTCGCGGGTGAGATCGAGGCGGATTTCCTGCGCTGGAGCGTGTTCGACAAATCCCCGCGCCACGCGACGCATTCGGCGCTGGGCGTGATCGAGCTCATGCCGGCGTCCGACGGGCGGCTGTACGCCTTCAAGTACGTGAACGGGCACCCGAAGAACACCGCCGTGGGGCTGCTCACGGTGACGGCGTTCGGAGTACTCGCGGATGTTCAGACCGGCTACCCGCTGCTGCTCGCGGAGCTGACGCTCACCACGGCGCTGCGCACGGCCGCAACCTCGGCACTGGCGGCCCGCCGCATGGCACGCGCCGGCACCCGGGTGATGGCCCTCATCGGCAACGGTGCGCAAAGCGAGTTCCAGAGCATTGCCTTCCATCACATGCTCGGTATCCGCGAACTGCGGCTGTACGACACCGATGCCGCTGCGACCGCCAAGCTCGAGCGCAATCTCGCGCGCTTGAATCTGCCAGACCTTCAGGTGGTGCGCTGCGGCTCGACCGCGGCGGCGGTGCAGGGCGCTGACATCGTCACGACCGTCACCGCCGACAAGCGCAACGCCACCATTCTGACGCCGCAGATGATCACCGCGGGCGTACACCTGAACGCGGTGGGCGGTGACTGTCCGGGCAAGACCGAACTGCATCCCGACATTCTGTTGCGTGAGGATGCGCGGGTCGTTGTGGAGTACGAGCCGCAGTCGCGCATCGAGGGCGAGATCCAGCAGATGCATGCGGCTTTCCCGGTCACGGAGCTAGCCCAGGTGCTGTCGGGGCAAGTGCCCGGGCGGGTGAGCGATCACGACGTCACCATCTTCGACTCGGTCGGATTTGCGCTGGAGGATTTCTCTTCCCTGCGCTACCTGCTGCGCATTCATCAGGAGGAGCGCGGCGCGCAGCAGCAGATCGATCTGCTGCCGGATCTGGACGATCCGAAGGATCTGTTCGCCCTGCTGTTGCCCGAGCCCCGCAAGGCTGCGGCTCGCCCCGGAGTGCCGGCGTGAGCGCCGCGCGTGCCGCGACCCTCATTGGCGCGCCCACGGACGTGGGCGCGGCGGACCGGGGCGCGTCCATGGGACCGGAGGCCCTGCGCGTGGCGGGACTGGCCACCGCGTTGCGTGAGCGTGAGGTGGAGGTGCTGGATCTCGGTAACCTGAACGGACCGGGAAATCCCTGGCAGCCGCCGCAGGATGGCTACCGGCATCTGCCGCAGGTGCTGCGCTGGAACCAGTTGGTGCACGAGGCGGTGTACGCGCAGCTGCAGCAGGAGCGGCTGCCGATCCTGCTGGGGGGCGATCATTGTTTAGGGGTAGGCTCGATCAGCGCGGTGGCGCGCCACTGCCGCGAGCGGGGCAGGACGCTGCGGGTGCTGTGGCTCGATGCGCACGCCGACTTCAACACCCGCGAGCTGTCCCCGAGCGGCAATGTCCACGGCATGCCGCTCGCCTGCCTGTGCGGGTTCGGACCGCGCGAGCTGACCGAGCTCGGTGGAGTGACGCCCGCCGTTCAGCCCTCGTGGGTGCGTCAGGTCGGCATCCGCAGCGTCGATGCGGGTGAGAAGCGCTTCGTCCACGAGCAGGGGCTCGACGTGTTCGACATGCGCTACGTGGATGAGATGGGCATGCGTCAGACCATGGAACAGGCGCTCGCGGGCCTCGACAACGACACCCACCTGCATGTGAGTTTCGATGTCGATTTCCTCGATCCTGATATCGCCCCTGGCGTGGGCACACAGGTGCCCGGTGGCCCGACCTACCGCGAGGCGCAGCTGTGCATGGAGATGATCGCCGACACGCGCCGCCTGGCTTCGCTGGACGTCGTCGAACTCAACCCGGCGTTTGATGTGCACAACAAGACCGCGGTGCTCGCCGTCGATCTCATCGAATCGCTGTTCGGCAAGAGCACGCTCGTGCGTCGCCCCGTATGGCGTCGGCCCGCGCAGATCCGTGCGCCCGCAGGCAGGCGTGGGACTACGCGTCCGCCGACTATCTCTTCGGTTCCTTGAGTTTCGCGGGCGTCACCCTTTCCATGTGCAGCCTGAATCCCGGCACCCAGCGGTCTTTCACCTGGAACTCGGTCACGACGTCGTAGGCGTCCTGGCCTGCAGGCTGCCAGCGGCTGCGATAGGTCTGCGTCTCGCCCTTCTCCAGGTAGCTCGTGGGCGGGAACACCAGTGCGTCGCCCTCGCCGGAGACGGTGCCGCGGCTGAAACCGCCGGCGCTCTCGATGTACAGATACTGCAGCTGCTGCGACGCCGCATCCCACACATAAATCGATTCACCCAAGCCGTCGGGGTGGCCTTCGCCGCGATGCACGACGTGCTCATCGCGCACGAACTTGCCGCCGTAGATCCAGCTGAAGCAATGCTCATCGGTGGCCTTGCCGTCGGGGAACGTTCCCTTCCAGCAATGACCCACCAGGAAAGCGAGCGGCTGGTAGGGGGCGGGAGGCGCCTGCGCCGGTGCCGCCATCGCCATCCCCGCCAGCAGGATTACCCCTGCCGCCGTCCCCTCACGCGTCATCGGGTTCATGGTCGCTCCTTCTTCTTGTGCACGGTTCGCGCGCGCGGGGCCCGCCGGGCCGGCGCCGCGCGCAGCAGGGTCTCAAAGTAGGCACGCAGCTGGCGCACTGCACCGTCGAAGCTGCCGATATCGCGGAAGGTACGTGCCTGCATTACGCCGCCCTCCATGGCGGTCAGCACGAACGCGGCCAGCTCGCGGCGGTCCAGATCGCGTGGCAAGCGTGATCCTGCGTCCTTCAGGCACTGGTGAATCGCATCCGTCCAGGCGGCGAAGTTCGCGGCCAGCCGCTCGCGCACCGGCTGATCCGGTTCGTGCAATTCGAGCGCGAGGCTGCCGATCGGGCAACCGTAGAAGCAGTCGGTGTCCGCCAGGGAGCGGCGGTAGCGGGCGAGCAGCGCGAAGACCCGCTCGATGGGATCGGTCACGCCGCGCCACGCCGGCTCGAGCAGCATGGTGCGCAGGCCGCCCTGATACATGTCGAGCACCGCCAGCAGCAGATCCTGCTTGCCAGGAAAGAAATGGTACAGGCTGCCGCTGTTGACCCTGGCCGCCTGCAACACGTCCGCGACGCTGGTCGAGCCGTAGCCCTTCTCCCAGAACAGTTGCATGGCGGTCACGATCAGACGCGTGCGGGTGTCCGCGGATTGCACGGTGGAGAGCTTACTTGAATGATTGATCAACTCTTACCGTACGCCGACTTGAATGATCAGTCAACTCACTGCGCCCGCGCGGCGCGTTGCAATTACTCACAGTCGGCAGCATCATGCGTGTACGCGAACAACAAGGTGAGAAATCCATGCCCGATAGCGTCTACAAGATCATCGAACTGGTCGGGACCAGCACTGAGTCCTGGGAGAAGGCCGCGGGAGCGGCGGTTACGCAGGCTGCCAAGACCTTGCGAGATCTGCGCATCGTCGAGGTGGTGCAGCTGGACATGCAGGTGCAGAACGGCAAAGTGAAGGCTTACCGCGCCAAGGTGAAGGTCTCCTTCAAGTTCGAAGGCAAGAAATAGCGCGCTCGATTCCCGGGCGCAGGAATCGTTAGCGCACGGCTACGGGGTGTGCGGCGCGCTGCAGTGCGGCGCGCGCCAGCAGGCGCGTGGAGTCGAGAGTTGGCAGCGGGGAGTTCGCGTCGTTCATGATCAGCGGGATCTCCGTGCAGCCCAGCACCACGGCGTCACAGCCTTCGTCCTTCATGCGGCCCATGACCCGCTGGAAGCAGGCGACTGCTTCGGGTCTGAAAACCCCGGCAACCAGTTCCTCGAAGATGATGCGATTGATTTCGGCGCGTTCTGCGGTGTTCGGCCGCAGGTAGCCGAGGCCGCGCGCGGTCAGCTTTTCGGGATAGACCTCGCCGTCGACGAGATAGCGCGTTCCGATGATGCCGAGCCTGCGGAACCCGCGTTCGGCGGCCTGCGCCGCGACCACCTCCGCGATATGCAGCCATGGCAGGGGTGAGCGTCTGATCACCCACGGCAGCCCCTGGTGGATCGTATTGTCCGGACAGACGAGGAAATCGGCGCCCGCTTTGGCGAGCTTGTGGGCGGAGGACAGCATCAGTTCCCCGACCCCCGGCCAGTCGTCCCGGTCGAAGCACTTCATGTACTCGGCGAGCGAGTGGGTATGCATCGAGACTTCGGGGTGATCGAGCGCTCCCAGTAACTGCGCCCCCTCCAGACACACGGTCCGATAGCAAAGCGCCGCCCCCTCGGCGGAGCAGGCGACGATTCCAATGTGCCGCGGCATGCGGCAATTCTACTAGGATGCCGGGCATTGCGCCGGTGCGCGGCTGGAGCGGCGCGCAGCACCGTGCGGGAGGAAGGCTTCATGTCACGAAAACGCGGCGGGCTCATACTCGCAGGCCTGTGGGCAGCAGGATCCCTGGCGGCGTTGTGTGCCGCGACTCCCATGCGGCGAATTCACGACCGGCTGAGCTATCCGAGCGCCGCCCGCGGCTCGGTGGTGGAGCACTACCACGGCACGGCGGTAGCGGATCCGTATCGCTGGCTCGAGGACCTCGATTCCCCCGCGACCCGCGCCTGGGTGAGCGCGCAAGCGCGGCTGACGCACACGTATCTCGAGGCCCTGCCGGAGCGAGCGCGCATCCGCGCCCGCATCGCCGAACTGTATGATTTCGAGAAGAGTGGCATACCGTTCCAGGAAGGCGGTCGCTACTTCTATACCAACAACAGTGGCCACCAGGACCAGAGCGTGTTGCTGACGGCGCCGCGGCTCAGCGCCCCGCCCGCGGTCGCCGTCGATCCGAACACGCTGCCGCCGGCGGGCAACCCGGTGGTGACCGGTTACGTGCCCAATCGCGCCGGCACCCTGTTGGCCTACGCTGTTTCGCTGTCGGGTTCGGACTGGACTGAGTGGCGTGTCCGCGACCTGGCCACCGGCCAGGACCTGCCCGATGTCATGCGTTTCACCAAGTACTACGAGCCGGCGTTCACCCCCGACGCGACCGGCCTGTACTACAGCGCCTTTCCGGCGCCGCAGCCGGGCGCGGAGCTCAGCACTCAGGATCTGGGCAACGCGCTCTACTATCACGCGCTGGGCACGGCGGCGGCCGCTGATCGACGCGTGCTGGAGGACAGCGCACATCCGCACTGGCAGTTCGAGCCGCATTTGTCCACCGACGGCCGCTGGCTCATCGTGCGCGCCGGTGAAGGGGAGGTCGGCGACAAGGGACGCGAGAATCTGTATCTGGTCGATCTCACGGCCAGCGCGCCGACCGCAACCCTGGTGGCGTCGGGCTTCGAGGCCGCCTACATCTATGTCGGCGCCGACGCCGGCTGGCTCTATTTCCTCACCTCGCTCAACGCGCCGAACGGACGGGTGCTGGCGATCGAGCCCAAGAACCCCGCGCGGGCAAACTGGAAGAACGTGATCCCGGAGGGGCGTGACGCGATCGATCTTGGGGGCAAGAGCGTCACCCTGGTCGATCACCAGCTGATCGTCAGGACACTGCACGACGCGCACAGTCGCGTCATGACCTATGGCCTGGACGGCACGCCGCGTCGCGAAATCAGCCTTCCCGGTCCCGGCACCGCAACCGGCTTCGACGGCCATCCCGAGGATCGCGAGACGTTCTACTCGTTCACCGATCTCATCACCCCGCCGACCATCTACCGCTACGACCTGGAGTCCGGAGCCAGCACCCTGGTGCACGCGCCGCAGGTCGCGTTCGATCCCGGCTCGTTCGAGCAGCGCCAGGTGTTCTACCCCGGCAAGGACGGCACGCGCATCCCGATGTTGCTGGCCTACCGCAAGGGGCTCAAATTGCAGGGCGACAACCCGCTGCTGCTGTATGGCTATGGAGGCTTCGGACTGTCAACCCTGCCGCTCTTTAGCGCCTCGCGCCTCGCCTGGATGGAAATGGGCGGCGTGTTTGCGATCGCCAATATTCGCGGTGGCGGGGAATATGGCGAGTCGTGGCACCGGCAGGGCATTCGCACGCACAAGCAGATCGTGTTCGACGACTTCATTGCCGCCGCCGAGTGGCTCATTGCGCAGCACTACACCTCGGTACACCGGCTCGCGATTCACGGCCGCTCCAACGGCGGACTCCTCATCGGCGCGTGCCTGACGCAACGGCCGGACCTGTTCGGCGCGGCGATCGTCCAGGTGGGCGTGCTGGACATGTTGCGCTTCAATCGTTTTGGACAGGGCGCGGGCTGGGAGGGGGATTACGGCTCGCCCGAAGATCCGCAGGAGTTCAAGGCACTGTACGCCTACTCGCCGGTGCACAACGTGCATCGGGGAACTCGCTACCCGGCGACCATGGTGATCACCGGCGATCACGACACCCGGGTCATGCCGATGCACTCGTTCAAATTCGCCGCCGCGCTGCAGACTGCCCAGGCCGGGCCGGCACCGGTGTTGCTGGCAGTGGACCTGTCCTCGGGTCACGGCGGGGGCGAGACCGTCACGCAGGCGATCGCGCAGAGCGCGGACATCTACGCGTTTCTGGCCGAGAATCTCGACATGCGGGGCCGATGAATGAGATCGGCGTCGGGCCTAGAGCCTGGAGACCACCACCACGTCCGGTGGGGTCGGAGTCGTGACGTAGCTGCAGGCGCCGGGGGTGCGCCTGACGTCAGCGAGCGCTTCGGCGTCGCTGCCCGCGACCAGCGGCGGATTTATGCCGTCACGGAACGACTTCTTGGTCCAGGTGGTGGAGTATTTTGCGGCGTTCATTTTCAGAACTCTTTCCAGAAACGCGATCTGCGCCGCGCTGTTGTCAACGGGCACCAGCTTTACCGCTCCGGCGAACTGCTTTTCACCGAGGAACAGGTCGCGTACGTCGGCCGCGCTGAGCGGCACCCGCGAGTTGCAGATCAGATACAGGTCAGCGGCGCTTGCCGTGGCGCATCCCACGCACAGCAGCGCGGCCAGGAGGAGCTTCGCTGAGTTTGTGAACATCTCGGGTGTGCCGGTAGCGATCGATCAGAAGCGGATCGCGTACTGGAGCAGTGCTTCGTCGTAGCTGCCGATGACGCGGTCAGTGAGATGGGTCTGCGCGAGCTCCAATTTGAGCGCAGACACCAGATCCACGTCGAAACGCAGGCCCAGGGCCGTACGGTAGTAGGAGCTGCCGGTGGCTTGCGAGGCGAAGTAGTCGTCAGACTGCTGGAATGCGCCCCGCTCGTAACGCGCGTACGGTGTGTAGCGGCCGGCGCGGTAGCCCATCTGCAGGAAACCGGCATCACTGCGATGCGTGCCGGTATGACCCGTGAGGTCGCGGTTGTTGAAGACATGAAACTCGGCAATGTCTTCCCAGCTGTCGGTGTCATAGGCGGCGTACGCACCGTAACTCCTCACCTGCGTGACGTATGCGGGCGCCTGGTCCTCGTCCTCGATACGGGTCTGAAATACGTCCACCCCCACCTTCAGGCCGTCGAGAGCTCCGCTCAACAGCAGGCCAAGGTTCCCGCCCACGATCGTGCTGCCGTGCGTATTGCCCGCGTTATTCATGTCCAGTTTGCCGCCCGTGATGCGCTGACTGTTACCGATGTAAACGTCATAAGTGACTTTCTGGTCGCCCACACGCTCCGCGCCGGTGAGCCAGGCCCCGACGGTGTGCGCCGGCATGATGCCGCCATGGTCCTCGAATTCAATGAAGCGCGGCCGCCTGAGGGAGGTCGCAATCTGCTGGCCGTGGTGAAAGGCCGTATTGTAGTACCCATAGGGCGTATGAAACCGTCCGAGCCACACGGTCGCGGAATCCGCGAACTGGTAGCCGATCTGCGCGCGTTCCAGATCAACGCCTACGTTGCCATCTGAGCCCACTTCGAAGTTCAGCTCGAAAAGGGCGCGCGTGCGGCTGCCGAGCCGCGGCGTCAGGAAGAAATCCAGCTCCGCAATATCGGCTCCCTGGTACTTGGGAAACTCCGCGTTGTGGTTGCCGACGCCGACGTCCGCAAAGCCGTGCGTCGCCAGGCCTTCCTCCGCGTGCTGGCCGGCACTGGCGGCCATCTGATTTACCGTCTGCTCGACTCTCGCCAGGCGTTGCGCCGTGTCGGGCGGTGTTGGCGCGGTCGCGCCCGTCTGGGCGGCCGCCGGCGTGCCGGGCTGGGCTGCGGCAGCGGGGGCCGCTGCGGCGGCCGTGCCGGAGCGCTTGTCTGCCTCTGGCGGGGCGCCGTGCGCCGCCTGTGCCTCCAGATCCTCAACCCGCGCCGACAGCTGGCGGATCAGCTGCAGACTCTGATCGAGCTTCTGTTCGAGTACTGCGATGCGATCGCCGTCATTGGTTGCAGCTTGAGTGACCAGCGAATGACCGAGACCGGCCACGAGCAACGCGCCGACCCATCCTCGGCCTCGATTGGCGCGCGGGTGTTTTGTGATGCCCATAGACCTGCTACCTCAGTGTGGTCTCATACCCTGCTGCTTCGCGGGTTTCGAGCAGCGTGCCGTGCTCGTCGAAGTATAGGACGCGGGTGTCGTGCATAACGTGCTCGTCGTATTTCCAGAACTCGAACCCCAGCTGCCGCGCCGTCTGCTCGACCTCGGCGCGCGTGCCGGTCAGGAAATGCCAGTTGCTGCGCGTGAGATGTCGGGTCTCGCGATATTGATGCCAGGCTGCCGCATCGTCACGGTCGGGGTCGTAGCCAATCACCAGGAATTCCGCGCTGGTGCCGCGACGGTCGAAATCGCGTTGCATCCGCTGCAGCCGGCGCATGGTCAGCGGACAGACGCGGTGACATGTGGCGTACGCCATGGTCAATACGACCGCGTGGCCCTGCAGAGTCCGCAAATCGAACGCTTGACCCCGATCGTCGCGCCACGCGGCGGGCAGCTCGGCTAATTGAGCCGCGGACGCGCAGACGCGTGCTGGCCACACGCCCGGCACAGCCACGACCCCGAGCAGCAGCGCGATCAGGATGCGGCGGGCAGAGCGTGAAGACTTCCCGTGCCGACGCGGCGTGCGGAGTGCGCTACAGGACTGACCATGGCTCGTGTGCATGCGAAGGCGTCGGCTTGGCCGATGCGCAAAGTATCGACCCCAACACGCTATGTCAAACGAGACGCGCGTCACAGGCGACGCCGCGGCTGCAGAACACAGATCTCAGTTCGAGGAAGCTGCCAGCGCGGCGAAGTAGGCCTCGAGGCTCTCACGGTCCGCATCCGAAAGATTCAAACCCAGGGGCATGTGCTGTGCGCCGGCGGCAGCCGACAGACGAAAGCGGATCTCGTCGAGCAAAGCCCCGTGGGCCGACGGTCGGACGCGCAGCTGCTGCGTGAGCTGCGTCGGGTCGGAGAACGGCAGCAACGGAGCAACCCCGGTCTCGTGACAGCTGACACACAGCTGCAGGGCCGCCGGACGCGCGAGGGTCCCGGCCGTCGGGGCGGCGTCCGCGCGCGCCAGCGGCGATGTTTGATGCAGTGCAACCACACCCTGTGCGCCGTCGTTTGACGGGGTGAGCGCGGTCCGGCTGCGTCGCTTCAGGTAATTGCAATAGCGATCGCCGTCGGAAGAAGTCGAGTAACGGCTCAGATCCAGGATCGCGGCGTCGCGTGTGGCAACCTCGGCCAACAGCGTCTCGCGCAGGGGTTGCGCAGGCGCGGGAGGGAGCGTGAAATCGTATGTGCCTTTTTCGAGCGCCAGCGTCCAGTCCTGGGTGGAAACACCCAGAGCCGACTCGGCCACGAAGCGTAACTGCACCAGGGCATTGTCACTGGTGGTGCTGTCTGCAGCGACGGCAGCGCCGCCGCCAGTCGCGGCGCGCGCCGCTTTGAGTTGAGCCTGTCGAGCGTTGGTCACCGAAGTGTCGCGGGCGAAGCGCTCGAAGCCGTGCCGCTGGGTGCGCCACAGCGCGTCGGGATAGAAATCGCCGAGCCGTCCGCAGGCGTTGTCGGCGAGACCGAGCAGGGCGTATTGGTAGAGGTCGAAGGCCGGCTGCCGTACCAGTTGTCGCGCGATGGACTGCGCCTGCAACCGGCTGAGGTAAATGGCGAGCTCGGCGTTGGGTGGCTCTGCCGGTATGCCGGCGTACTGACTGAGCGCGCTCGAGCGGAAGGTCTGCGGGTCGGCGAAGCGCTGCGCGCCAAGCAGCCCGCCATAGCGGGCGTGCGTCGCCTGCAGCGCGAGGAACGCCGACAGGCCGGCGCGCTCGCGCGCCGACAGCCTGGCACGGTAGCGCTCACCGTAAGCGCCCGGCCACAGCGGGAATGTGTCCCACACCGGCCGCGCCGGCGCTCCGTGACAGCGGGCACAGCGTTGCGGGTTGACCTCGGAGACCACGACCTTGTCCACGCCCGCCGCCCGTTCCGGGAACAGTAGCTCGCGCAGCCGAAACTCTTTGCTCTCGTCGTCGAACTCCATCGTCTCCACGACGCGGAATCCGCGCTGCGCCGGACTGCCGTTGAAAGTCACGATGAAGCGCGCGTCCGGTCCAAACAGGATCGCCCGCGGATTCTCCAGGCTGGCACCCTGCAGACTGCGGCTCTCGAATACCAGGGCATAGCGGTTGCGCTGCGCTGCCGGCAGCGCGGCAATCAACTCCTCGACGCTGCCGATATCCTGACTCGAGAGCAGCGACTGCAGGGACGCGAAGTTGAAGGCTGCGGCCTGCCCGGGCGAAGCGGCGCAGAAGAATGCGAGCAACAGGCAGAGGGTGCGGCGCACGGTGGCAACGGCTGAGGCGCAGCGGCGCGTAACTTCGCCGGCCTCATGGATAGTGTTCAGGAGATCACGCTGCGCGGATGTTACGCACTGTTGCTTGGCAAAACGTGACCCGCATCTCGCCCCCCACGCATTGAACATGTTATCGCTTACCCAAGTGCGACTACAAGCGATCTTGCCGTCCTTACCCGCTGCGAGGCGTGACGTGGCGCACATGGGGATTGCCATGCTTTTGGTCGGTTATTCCTGCAAATCACGGGTGCGCTCAGCAGCGCCCACGCGCTGCGTCGGTGGAGGCACGCAATGAGGCGATCGACGGATCGTTTGATTGCACTGCAGTTCCTGGCGGTCGCCGTGCCCATTGCATTTGTGTTGCTGGCGCAGATGGTCGCGGACGGGCGCCGCGCCACCACTCTTGAACGGTCGCGCCCATTGCGCACCCTGGCGAAGGAGGCGCGCGCCAACTATCGCACTTTCACCAACGGCGCTGCCGACGCGGTGGACACCGGTGCGCTCGGTCGGCAATCCGCCGAGGCCCTGAACACTAGCGCGGCGTTGCTGAGCAAGCTGGCCGCCGCCGGCGAGGCGGCTGCACTGGGTAATAGCCCAAAGCTGGTGGCGGACCTGGCGGCGCAGGTTCACAGCGGCGCGACACTCGACAATCTGATGGCGCTGCGCGCCGAGATCGCGCTGGCGGACCGTGAAACCCGTGCGATCGATGAGAACTTCGAGCTGCGGGACGCGGCGGTGGTCCGCGATGCCGTCGAGTCGGCGCGAGGTGAGAAGCAGCAGGTGAGCGTGGCACTGTTCATCAGTGCGATCCTGACGGTCATATTCGTTCTGACCACCCGGCGCCGCCTGAAACGACAGATTGACGCCGACGCTGCGATCGAGCGGCGACGGCGCGCGGAGCTCGAGGCCATCTCGATTCGCTTCGGCATGGCGACGCGCGCGGCCCGCGCCGGCGTGTACGAGCTGCACGAGAGCACTGGCACAGTGTGGTGGAGCGACACCATGAATGAGCTCTACGGACAGTCGTCGCACACATTTCGTCCGACACTGAACGGCTGGCTCGAGCTGATTCACCCCGGCGACCGCGCTGCCGCACAGGCCGCGATGACTGCGGCGATGCGGGAACGCAAGCAGCTGCACAACCAGTACCGGATCGTGCGCCCGGACGGCAGCATCGGTCACGTCGAGTCCGTGGCGGCTGTGGTCACCGACTCAGCCGACGGCGGGGTGCGCCTGGTGGGCATCGATCTCGACGTCACGGAGCGAGTCGCGGCCAAGCGGCGCGAAGATATCCTGCAGCAACAGCTGCGTGATGCCTCAAGGCAAGCCGGCATGGCGGACGTGGCGACCAGCGTTCTGCACAACGTTGGCAACGTGCTCAACAGTGTCAATGTCTCGGCGAACCTGGTGACCGACAGCCTGAAGCGCTCGCGGGCGGCGGGGCTGGGCCGGGTCGTGTCGCTGCTGCAGGAGCACAAGAGCGATCTGGGCAGCTTCGTGGCGCACGACGAGCGCGGCAAGGTCCTGCCGGTCTACCTGGCGGAGTTGTCCCGGCATCTGAGCGCGGACAACCACAACGCGTTGCTGGAGCTGGACTCCCTCAAGAACAACATCGACCACATCAAAGACATCGTGGCCATGCAACAGCGCTATGCAAAGCTCGGCGGCGTGGCTGAGGTCATCGACATCAGACACCTGGTCGAGGAGAGCATGCGCATCAATGCCAACGCCTTCGAGCGTCATGACGTCAAGGTGGTGCGCGAGTTCCGGGATGTTCCGCAGATCACCGTCGACAAGCACAAGGTGCTGCAGATACTGGTCAACGTGCTGCGCAATGCCAAGGACGCCTGCGAGAGCGTGGGCACGCAGGAGCGGCGCGTCACGATAGGCATCGAGAGGTGCGCCGCGGGCGTGCGGGTCGCGATCACAGACAACGGCACCGGGATCGCCGCCGAGAACATGAGTCGCATCTTCACTCACGGGTTTACAACCAAGAAGACCGGTCACGGCTTTGGGTTACACAGCGGAGCACTCGCTGCCAGGGAGATTGGCGGGATGTTGCATGCCGCGAGTCCCGGTCCGGGCTGCGGCGCAACTTTCGTTCTCGAACTTCCCCTGAAACCTCCTGAGAATACACATGGCTAGCGACCCCCTGCACCTCAGACCGCGAGTGCTCGTGGTGGATGACAACAAGGCGATCCACGAGGACTTTCTGAAGATCCTGGGCGGCTACAGCGGCGGCAGTAGCGAGCTGCTGGAGGCCGAGCGCCTGCTGTTGGGCGAGGCGGCCGCGTCCGCGCCGCGGCCGACCTTCCAGATCGACACGGCCTTGCAGGGTGAGGAGGGTGTTGCGCGGGTCAAGCAGGCGCTCAAGGAGGAGCAGCCGTACGCGATGGCGTTCATCGATATGCGCATGCCGCCGGGCTGGGACGGCCTGGAGACCATTCAGCGCCTGTGGGAGCTTGACCCGCACGTCCAGGTTGTCATCTGCTCGGCGCATTCGGACTACGATTGGACGGAGGTGGTAGCGCGTCTCGATCATTCCGACAAGCTGCTGGTAATCAAGAAACCGTTTGAGCCGATCGAGGTGCTGCAGTGTGCCAACGCGCTGACGCGCAAATGGGAAAACGAGCGGACTCTGCGGCGCCAGGTCGAGCATCTGGAACATGTCGTCGAGACCCGCACCCAGGGGCTGGAAGCTGCCAACAAGCAGTTGCGGCACCTGGCAAGCCACGACTCCCTGACCGGTCTGCCCAATCGCGTACTGCTGGACGATCGCCTGGCACAGGCGGTGGCTCACGCAGAGCGCGACGGCCACAGCTTCGCGGTCGCCATGTTCGATCTCGACCGCTTCAAGATCGTCAACGATTCGTTCGGGCACCGGGCGGGTGACGAGCTCATCAAGGAGGTGGCGCACCGCATTGCGGGTATCGCCCGCGGCACCGACACCGTGGGCCGGTTGGGAGGCGACGAGTTCCTGTTCATAATGGATCGGCTTGCGAAGGGCGAGGATGCGGAACACATCGCGCGCCGGGCGGTTGAGGCGTTGCAGGTGCCGATCCGGATCGCTGGTGTTGATATCCACGCCTCCTCGAGCATCGGCATCGCGCTGTTTCCGGCGGATGGCAAGAACGTCGAAACGCTGATTGCCAACGCGGACGCTGCCATGTACTGCGCCAAGCAGCGCGGCCGGAACAACATTCAACGCTATGCGTCGGGAATGAATTCCGTGACGCAGGACAAGGTGAAACTGGAGAGTGACCTGCACGCGGCGCTGGCGCTGCGCCAATTTGAGCTCCACTACCAGCCGAAGCTCGACACGACAACGGGTGTCATTCACGGCGCCGAGGCGCTGATTCGCTGGCGGCATCCGGAACGCGGACTGGTTCCCCCGGGGGAGTTCATCCCGCTGGCGGAAGCGTGCGGCTTGATCGATTCCATCGGTGAATGGGTGGTGCGCGAGGGATGCCGGCAGGCGCGGGCCTGGCAACTCGAGGGACTGCCGCATCTGCGTGTGGCGGTCAACCTGTCGGCGTTTCAATTCCGCAACGGCAACCTGCTGCAGACGATTCGTGACGCGCTGCAGGCCGCCGACCTCGATCCACGCTTTCTCGAGGTGGAAATTACCGAGAGCGCAGTGATGAGCGATCCGGAAGAGTCGGTGGCCATCCTGGAGCAGCTCAGCCGCATGGGGGTGGTGGTGTCGGTCGACGACTTCGGCACCGGCTACTCGAGCATGAGTTACCTGCGCCGCTTTCCGATTGACAAACTGAAGATCGATCGCGCGTTCATCGCCGAGTTGATATCGCGGGCCGACGATACCTCGATCGTGAAGGCGATCGTTTCCCTGGCGCACAGCCTGCATCTGAAGGTGGTTGCTGAAGGCGTCGAAACGCAGGATCAGCTCGACCTGCTCAGGGCTCTCGGTTGTGACCAGTACCAGGGTTACTGCTTCAGTCCCGCGGTGCCGGCGGCGAAGTTCGCCGCTCTGCTGCGCGACTCACCGCACAAGTCCGCGCTGGTCGATCCGGAGTCGGATTTGACCCAAAGCAAGCTCGCGGTTTATCGACCCGCTTAGGGCCGCGGGGCCCGTCCCACACCCCCTCGCCGCGTCGCACCAGGCTAACGTTCTGGCGCGGGCGGCCGTTTAAACGAGGCGGCTGGCGGTAGCATCCAAGCTTGCAGGGGGTGGGTCCCCTGCTAGCGCGTGGGCTTGAGTCATGGACAGCCTGCACTGGTCGAGCCGCAGCCCGATCGGCGTGATCGTCATCGCGGTGTTCCTGGGTCTGCTCGGGCTCCTGAGCCTGAGCCGCCTGCCGTTGCAGCTGTTCCCGGACATCAACCGACCGGAACTGTCCATCCAGACCGGTTGGCGCACGGCATCTCCGCAGGAGGTCGAGTCCGAGCTGCTCGAGCCCCTCGAGAACGTCATGCAGGGGATGCCGGGCGTCGAGGAAATCGAGGGCAACGCCTTTGCCGGCGGAGCGCAGGTGAACCTGCGCTTCACGCTCGGAACGGACATGAAAAACGCGCTCGTGGAAGTGATCGGCCGCCTCAATCGACTGCCGCCGCTGCCGCGGGATGCCGATCGCCCCAGCGTGTCGCTCGGGGGTAACGGTAATACCAACGAGACCCTGTCCTGGTTCTTCGTGCAACTGCTGCCGGGGACGCCGGGTCCGATCCAGACGCAGCGACGCTTCATCGAAGATACAGTGCGTGCGCGGCTCGAGTCGATACCGGGCGTTGCGGCCGTCCAGGTCAACGCGGGTCCTCCCGACGACGTGCGGATCACGCTCGACCTGGTGCGCGCCGCCGCCCTCGGAATCACGGTCCCCGATGTGGCCAACCGCGCGGCCAGCGCCACCAACGTGTCCGGTGGCCAGCTCGATGTCGGTCGGCGCCAGTACACGCTGCGTTTCACCGGGCGCTTCTCGCCCGAGCAGCTCGGCGGGCTGGTGCTGGCATGGCGCGACGGCCGGCCCGTGCGCCTGGCGGACATTGCCACGATTGATGTCGCTCCGCCCGCACGGCAGTTCTTCGGGTACCAGAATGGCAACCCGGCGATCGGCATTCAGGTGTTCCGGGCCAACGGCGCCAATGTGCTGGCGACGCTCGAGGCGGTCAAAGCCGCGGTCGCGGAGCTGCGCGCGGGAGCACTCAGGGCCCACGGGCTCGGTATCGAGCAGTCCTTCGACGCGTCGCTGTTCATTCGCCGGGCCGTGACGCTCCTGACCGAGAACCTGGTCATCGGAGCCCTGCTGGCGCTGATCGTGGTGTGGTGGTTCATGCGCGAGTGGCGCGTCACGCTGCTGATCGCGGCGACCATCCCGGTGTGTCTGTGCGCCACCTTCATTGCACTCGATCTGTTCGGCCGCAGTCTGAACGTCATCTCCCTCGCCGGGCTCGCGTTCGCGGTGGGCATGGTCGTCGAGGGCGCCATCGTGGTCTCGGGGAACGTGGTACGCCTGCGCGAGGGCGGCATGTCCCTGGACGAGGCGACCCGAAAGGGCGCTCGGCAGGTCGCCGGTGCGCTGCTTGCCTCCACGGCCACAACGGTCGCCGTGTTCGTGCCGGTGCTGTTTCTCAAGGACGTCGAGGGTCAGCTGTTCGGTGATCTCGCGCTCACCATCTCGATCGCCGTTGCGATCTCGGTCGTGGCCGCGTTGACGCTGCTGCCAGTGGCGCTGAGCTTCGCGCTCAACCGCCCGCTGCGTCCCAGCGGCTATGGTCAGGGCTGGCCCCGGCTCACCGAGTGGGTGCTGCGGGTGACCGACACGCGGCCCAAGCAGCTGTCGTGGATTGCAGGGTTGCTGCTGTTCCCGCTGCTGCTCACGTGGTGGATGCTGCCGCCGCTCGATTACCTGCCCCCGGTCAAGCGCGCGGCCATTGACGCCTTCTTTGATTTTCCACCGGGCATGAGTCCCGAGGCGGTCAATCGCGAGTTGGTCCCGACGATCCTCGCACGGATGCGCCCCTACATGGAGGGTCGACAGCAGCCGCGGCTCAAGAACTGGTACATCTTGACCTGGCCCGGGGGCGGCACCATCGGCGCCCGGGTCGTGGACGAGAGCCGCATCGGGGAGCTGGAGCGGCTGGTGCGCGACAAGATCGTCGTGGGTTTGCCGGACACGCGGGTGTTCACGGTCGAGGGAGATCTGTTCGGCGGCATCGGCGGCTCGGCCCGCTCGGTGGGAATTCACCTGCAGAGCGAGGACACCGCGGCGCTCAACCGGGTGGCTCTGGAGGGCCGGACGCTGCTCGAAAAGGTGTTTCCCGGTGCCGCCGTGCAGAGCTTCCCGAACCCCGAGGACGTCGCCCTCGAGTTGCGCGCCGTGCCGGACGATCGCCGCATCGCCGAAGTAGGCTGGGACCGGGCCACACTGGGTACGGTCGTGCGCGCCGTCGGTGAAGGAGCGTGGCTGGGCGAATATTTCGACGGCAAGTCGCGCCTGCCCATCATCCTGCGCTCGGGCGAAGGCATGACGCCCGAGGACCTGTCGAACGCGCCGCTGATGACCCCCGCCGGGCTGGTCGTGCGGCTGGGGGATCTGGTGCAGCTGTCCACCGAGCTCGGGCCGCCGGCGATACGCCGTCTCAATCACCGGCGCACGGTGACGCTCACCGTGGATCCCCCGGGGTCCCTGTCGCTGGAGAAGGTGCTGAGCATCATCGACACGCAAATCCTGCCGAAGCTGCGCCGCGACATGCCGCCCGATGGCTCGATGCGCCTCGCCGGCAGCGCTGACAGCCTGAGTCAGACACTCGCCGCGATGACTCGGGTGTTCGCACTGGCGCTCATCGTACTGTTGCTGCTGATGACCGTCCTGTTCCGGTCGGTGCGCGACAGCATCATCGTGCTGCTGACGGTGCCGCTGGCACTCGTCGGGGGTGTGGTCGGACTACGCTTGCTGGATCTGGTGAAATTCCAGGCGCTCGATCTGCTCTCCATGATCGGTTTCGTGATGATGATCGGTGTCATCATCAACCACGCAATACTGCTGGTGGCCGCGGTGCGCAGCATTGAGGCGGAAGGCGCGACGCTCGAGCAGGGGATTCGTGCCGGACTGCAACAGCGTCTGCGGGCGATTCTCGCGAGCACGCTCACGGGCGCTTTGGGAGCGCTGCCGATGGCGGTCAATCCGGGGCCGGGCAGCGTCATCTACCGGGGCCTGGCCGCCGTCAACATCGGCGGCGTGGTCATCAGTCTGGTGTTCAGTCTGGTGCTGATACCGGCGCTGATGCGGCTGCTGCGCGCGCGGAGTCGCGCGGCCACCGCTCCGGTGCCGGCCGCTGCATCTTTGGTGCCACCATGAGTACCTCCACACCCAAGCGCGCGGGCAGACTGCCGGGGGTTGCGCTGCTGGCCATCGCGGCCGGGTCCCCGCTGATGGCGGTGAAGGCCGCGGGCGCCCCGCAGGGACCCCCGGAACGCGTGGTGGTCGAGGTCGGGACGGTCAGCGTGCGTCCCGTGACGGTCCGCAGCTGGATACCAGGCTCGATCGTGAGCCGCGCCGACGCGCGTATTGCGAGCGTGATCGGCGGTCGGGTGATGTGGATTGCCGAAGTCGGTGCACGTGTGAGACAGGGAGATCCGATTGCCAGGCTCGATGACACGGTTGCGCGGTTGCGCGCCGAGGACCTGCACGCGCAGGTCGAGCGCGCGCGGGCCCAACATCAGGTGGCCAGCTCGCAGCTGGAGCGCTTCAATCGACTCGCGGCCACCCAGGCGCTGAGCGCCAGTCAGCTCGAGGATGCGCGCGCGCAGCGCGACGTGTCGACCGATGACGTCGCGCGAGCGGATGCGCAACTGCGGCAGGCGCAGTACGAGATCGGTGAGTCGGTGATTCGGGCGCCGTTTCCCGGGGTCGTGACCGAGCGCTTCATCCAGAGAGGCGAGTACGTGCAGATCGGCGCCGCGACCGTGCGGCTCGTCAACACGGCTGATACCGAGGCGCGCGCGACCGCAGCTCTTGACCTGGCCGCCAATGTCCACCCCGGACAGGCAGTCACGGTGCGCGAGCACGGGGTCGAGAAGACCGGGACGGTGAGAACGGTCGTTCCGGTCGGCGATGATCGCTCGCGCCAGTTCGAGGTGCGCGTCACGTTTGCGAATCCCCAATGGCTCGTGGGTACTCCGGTCGAAGTGAGCCTGCCCTCGGCCGCCGAGCGTACCGCCGTCACGGTGCCGCGCGACGCGCTGGTGATTCGGCAGAATCATTCGTACGTGCTGCGTGTCACGGGGTCCGATACCGTGGAGGAGCTCGACGTGATACCGGGCGTCGGCATTGAGGACGCGGTGGAGGTCCACGGGGCACTCGCACCCGGTGACCGGCTGGTGGTGCGCGGCGCCGAGCGCCTGGCGGCGGGACAAGCGGTGCGCGTCATCGATCCCGCACGCCACAGGACTCAGGCTCATCCCGGCTAGAATAACGCTGGGTGGGGGGAGCGGCCGCCGGGTTCGTGGCAGGAATTGAGCGATGATTGGCATTGCAGCCAGGGACGCGGTCCCGCACGATTCGCGCCAGGACGTGCACTGCACGCGAACGGAGCGGACAATGAACAGACGCGAGCTGTTGCGGAACTCTGCTGCAATGAGTGTCACCGCCGCGATTCCGCTTGCGGCGGTAAGCGTAGTGGCGATGAGCGCGAACTCTGCGCGAACGCCCGGCGTGCCCGACGCTGCCGCCGCCGTCGAGCCAAGTGCGCTCCGGCCACCGGCCGAGGGCAGCATCCCTGTGGCGTTCCTGATTTCCAGGGGCGCGGTGGTCATCGACTTCTGTGGACCGTGGGAGGTCTTCGAGAACGTCAGCATCCCAGGGCGCAAGGATGCCCCGTTCCGCCTCTACACCGTGGCCGAGACGACGAGCCCGGTCACCGCGAGCGGGGGCATGAAAATCGTGCCCAATTTCAGCTTCGAGACGGCTCCGGCGCCCAAGATCATCGTCATTCCCGCCCAGGATGAGCCGAGTGAAGCGACGCTCAGGTGGATTCGCGCAGCGACGCAAAGCACGGACGTCACGATGTCGGTTTGCACCGGGGCATTCGTGCTGGCGAAGACCGGCCTGCTGAGCGGCAAACCCGCCACGACCCATCACAACGCGTACACAGACCTGGCGATGCAGTTTCCGGATATCCAGGTCAAACGTGGAGCGCGCTTCGTCGAAGCGGGCAACCTGGCGAGTGCGGGGGGCCTGTCGAGCGGCATCGATCTGGCGCTGCGCGTGGTGGGGCGCTATTTCGGTCGCGAAGTCGCCGCGCAAACCGCCTACTACATGGAATATCAGGGCGAAGGCTGGACCGACCCCAATTCGAACCAGGCTTACCGCGAGCATCTCGTATCCACCGCAGCGCATCCGCTGTGTCCGGTGTGCGAGATGGAGGTTGACCCCGCGACTGCCCCGAAATCGGTATACCGGCGCCAGACCTATTACTTCTGCATGGCGGGTCATAAGGTCGTATTCGATGCGACTCCGGAGAAATTTGTGGAGACACTCAAGAGCTAGTGGCGCGCCAGCGTAGAGCAAGGCAGCAGTCCGCTCAGGAGCGCCCGTCAGGCCCGACGCGCACGCGGCGCGTCGTGCTGGTTGCCGCAGCCGGGGCGGAAATCCTGGATCTGATCGGACCGTTCCAGGTCTTCAGCACGGCGACGAGTCTGTTCCGCGCTCAGCACCCCCATTCTGCCGCCATCTATCGCGTCGAGATAGTCAGCTGCTCGCGGCAGACTGCGTTCATGACCAACTGCGGTCTGCAGATGCTGGCTCACAAGAGTCTTCGGGACGTGCGGGGCGAGGTCGATACGCTGCTGGTGGCGGGTGGAAGCGCCATCGAGGACGATCGCACGAGCCCGCAAACGATCCGGTGGATCCGGCGGCTTGCGGCACAGACTCGGCGAGTCGGCTCGGTGTGCACGGGGGCGCTGCTGCTGGCGCGGGCGGGATTGCTGGATGGCCGCAGGGTGACCACCCATTGGAACTGGTGCCAGCGTCTCGCCCAGCGCTACCCGCAAGTTCGGGTCGAGTCGGATCCGATCTTCATCCGTGACGGGAACGTCTACACCTCAGCCGGCGTCACAGCGGGAATGGACCTGGCTATGGCTCTGATTGAGGACGATCACGGCTCGCGCCTGGCGCTGCAGGTGGCCCGTCAGCTCGTGCTGTACCTGCGCCGGCCCGGCGGACAGTCGCAATTCAGCGCCGCCCTTTCCCTGCAGTTGAGCGACCGGCAGCCGTTGCGCGAGCTGCAGTCCTGGGTGCTCGAGAATCTCGACAAGCCGCTGAGCGTGCAGAGCCTGGCTGAACGCGTGAGCATGAGCCCGCGCAATTTCGCCCGCGTCTTCGGCAACGAAATGCGCATCACGCCGGGCAAGTTCGTGGAGCGCCTGCGTGTGGAGGCTGCCCGCCGGCGCCTGGAGGAAACCCGTCACAGTCTCAAGAGGATTGCCGAGGAGTGCGGGCTCGGCAGTGTGGGTTCCATGCGCAGCGTATTTCAGAGGGTAGTAGGCATCCCGCCTGGTCAGTATCGGCAACATTTTCGAGGCGCGCGGCCGAGGTGACACGGCAGCGCAGCCCTGCGGGTGCGGTGCGGATTCCAGGCGGCTATGCCGGCTCGAGCTGCTCACCCAAGCCGGCGCTGCCGGCGCGTTTCGCCTGTTCGGCATGGTGGTCCGCCGCGAGCAGCATATAAAACGCCGGCACCACGAACAGCGTGAACAAGGTGCCGATCGAAAGGCCGGTCGTAATCACAAGCCCCATCGAGAACCGTCCCGCGGCGCCTGCGCCCGAGGCGATCACGAGCGGAATCACGCCGAGCACCATCGCCGCGGTCGTCATCAGGATCGGGCGCAGGCGCACGCTGGCGCCATGCTCGATGGCGTCGCGCTTGCTCATACCGGTGCGCTGCGATTCATTCGCGAACTGCACGATGAGGATGCCGTGTTTGGAGATCAGGCCCATGAGCGTGACCAGGCCGACCTGAGTGTAGATGTTAAGGCTCGAGATCAGGTTGACAAAGATCAATGCGCCGAACAACGCCATCGGTACCGACACCAGAATAACGATCGGATCACGCAGACTGTTAAACTGCGCCGCGAGTGCGAGAAACACGATGATCACCGCGAACATCAGGGTGGTCGCGAAGCCGCCGGACTCCTGCACGAACTGGCGTGACTGGCCGGAATAGTCGATCTGGTAGCCGGACGGTGCGGCTTCGGCCAGCGCATCGCGCAGGAATTTCAGGGCCTCGCCCTGCGACATGCCGCTCGCGCCCGTGATCGTCGCAGAGTTCAGCTGCTGGAAGCGGTTGATCGACTGCGGTACGGTCTCGCGCTTGAGACTCGCAAGCGTTGATGCCGGCAGCACCGCCCCGCCGGGCGCGCGTACGTAATAGTCGAGCACCTGATCGGGATTCAGGCGATCGGCCTGCAGCACCTGCGGAATCACCTTGTAGGAGCGCCCGGCGATCGAGAAATAGTTGACGTAGCCGCCGCCGAGCGCGTCGCCGAGCGCGCTGCCGACATCCTGTTGCGTGAGGCCCAGGGTCGAGATCAGATCGCGGTCGACGACCACGGTCGACTGCGGCTTGTCAATTTTCAGGTCGGCGTCGATGAACCAGAATTTGCCGCTCTCCTGCGCCTTCTTCAGCACCGCCTGCACGACCTCGTTGAGGTTCTGGAACGGTTCGGTGGTGTTGACGACAACCTGAATCGGCGCGCCTTGCGCTCCCGGAAGCGCCGGCAGCGAGAACACGAAAATCTGGCCGCCGGCGATCGCGCTCCACATTCCCTGCAACACCTGCTGCAACTGGGCGGCGGCTCTGCTGCGCTGGTCCCAGGGCTTGAACAACATGCCACCGAAGCCGCTGCCGGGGCTCACGATCTGGAACAACATTTCGTATTCGGGCAGCGTCTTGCCGATCGCGAACATCTCTTGCGAGTAGCCGAGCATCTGTTGTGCGGTCGCGTTGGGAGCGGCCTTGAGCTGATAGAACAGGAAGCCCTGGTCTTCGTCCGGCGTGAGTTCGGACTTGGACGTCATGCCGAGCAGGACGGTCGCGCCGAACAGCAGCGCGCCCATGACGACGATCACGCTCCAGGTCGCCAGGGTCGCGTGCAGCAGCCGCTGATAGCCGTGGCGCACGCGCTCGAACTGGCGGTCGATGAACTGCACGAAACGCCCGCTCTCCTGCTCGCTCCTGAAGAAGCGTGAGCACATCATCGGCGACAAGGTCAGCGCGATGACCGCCGACACCGTCACCGCGCCGGCGAGCGTAAAGGCGAACTCGGTGAACAGGGCGCCGGTCAGGCCCTTCTGGAAACCGATTGGCACGTACACCGCGATCAGCACGACAGTCATGGCGAGAATCGGGCCGCCCAATTCGCGTGCCGCCTGCAGCGACGCCTGCAGCGGCGTCTTGCCTTCCTCTTTCATGTGACGATCGACGTTCTCGACGACGATGATCGCGTCGTCAACAACCAGACCGATCGCGAGCACCAGCGCCAACAGCGTCAGCAGATTCATCGAGTAGCCGAGCGCGAGCATGACGAAGAAGGTGCCGATCAGTGACAGGGGCATCGCGACCACCGGGATGATCACCGCGCGCACGCTACCCAGGAAGAGGAAAATCACCGCGGTGACTATCAGCAACGCCTGGATCAGCGTCTTCACGACCTCGCGAATCGATGCGGTGACGAATTTCGTGCTGTCGTAGACGATTTCGCCGGCGAGCCCGTTCGGCAGTTGCGCCTGGATCTCGGGCATCGTGTTGCGTACCCGCTGCGCAACTTCCAGGATGTTCGCATCCGGCGCCACCTTGATACCGATGAACACCGCCAGTTTGCCGCTGAAGGACACGTTGGCGTTGTAATCTTCGGCGCCCAGTACGACGTTGGCGACGTCCCGGAGACGCACAATCGCCCCGTCCTTCTGCTTGATGCTGAGTTGCTTGAATTCCTCGACCGAATGCAGATCGGTGCCGGCGGTGAGATCGACGCTGACCATCTGCCCCTTGGTGGTGCCGACCGCCGCCAGATAGTTGTTGGCACCGAGCGCCTGGTAGACATCGGCGGCCGTGACGCCGTGGGCGGCGAGCCGTGCCGGGTCGAGCCACGCGCGCAGCGCGAACTGGCGCCCACCAAGGATTTCCGCGGTCTGCACGCCCTGCACGGCGTCGAGTTTCGGCTTGACCACGCGCGCCAGGTAATCGGTGATGCTGTTGGACGGGAGCACATCACTGCGAAAGCCCATGTACATCGCGTCGATGGTTTCACCGACCTGCACGTTCAGCACCGGCTGCTGCGCCTGCGGCGGCAGCTGATTGCGCACCGAGCTCACTTGTGTCTGGATCTGCGTCAGCGCGCGGTTCGCGTCATAGTTGAGCCGCAACGTCGCGGTGATGGTCGACAGGCCGGTGACGCTTGTTGAGGACAGATAGTCGATACCCTGTGCCTGCGCGATCGCCTGTTCGAGGGGCTGGGTGATGAAGCCGGCGATAGTCTGCGCGTCGGCGCCGTAATAAGCGGTGGTGACGGTGACCACCGCGTTTTCGGTCTTCGGATACTGACGGACCGAAATATCGCTGAGCGCCCGCAGCCCCAGCACGAGAATCAACAGGCTGACGACGATCGCCAGGACCGGTTTGTTGATGAAGGTATCGGTGAAGTTCATGACGCCGACCGCTCACTGCTCCTGTGGCGTGGGGTTCGGACTGTTTGCCGGCTGCACGCTGTTGTCGATCCGGATCGGCGAGCCGCTCTTCAGCTTGATCTGGCCGCTGGTGACGACTTCGACACCTTCGTCGAGTCCCTTGAGGATCGCGACCTGATCGCCGCGGGTCGGCCCGGTCGTCACGAAGGCCTGCCGCACGACGAGCGCGTCGGGTGGCAATTGCGGCCCCTTGTTCGCCTTGGCCTTCTTGTCGGCAGCCTTCGCCGCAGGCTGCTGCTCTGTCGGCTCGGCATTCTGCGCGGCCTCTGCGGCGGCCTGTGCCTTATCGGCTTCGGCCTTGGTCTTGACCACGAATACGGTCTCGCCGTACGGGTTATAGACGACCGCGGTCTGTGGCAGGGTCAGATAGCGCTGCTTCGAGCCTACGTCGATACTGACGCTGGTAAACATGCCCGGCGTCAGGACGCGACCTGGATTTGGTACCCTCGCCTCGAGCGGCACGTTGCGCGTGTCGCTGTCGACCTTCGGGCTGATTGCACTGAGCGAGCCTTCGAACGGCTTGGGAAACGCATCGAGCGTCAACGTGACTCTCTCGCCGGCCTTGAGCTCTGCGAGCGTCTTCTGCGGCAGATGGAAATCCACGTAGACCGGGTCGAGTTGCTGCACGGTCACGATCGTCGTGCCAGAGCTCAGATAAGTCCCGGGATTGATGGTGACAATGCCGGCCCGGCCCGCGAAGGGTGCGCGCAATTGCTTCTTCGCCACATTGACCTGCTGCTGTGCCACCGCCGCCTGCTTGACCTTCAGGTCGGCGGCCGCCTGGTCGTAATCGGCTTTACTGATCACCTGCACCGCAAGCTGCTCCTTGGTGCGAGCGTAGGTGACCTCGGCAAGCGCGGCGGCGGCTTCGAGCTGACGCAGCTGGGCGACGTCTTCGCTGTCGCGCAGTTGCAGCAGGACCTGGCCTTCCTTCACCTCCTCGCCTGATCTCACATTGACGCGGGTCACGAGCCCGGCGACGTCGAGCGCGAGATCGGCGCCGCGCACTGCCCGCAGCGTCCCGACCGCGCGCAACTCGGGCTGCCATTCCTGATAGGCGGCTTTCGCGGTGCTGACGACCGCGGCGGGAGGTGGTTTGCTGCCCGCTATCATCCTCATGATTGACAGGACCTTGATCCCCGCGATGAGGGCGATCAGCGCGACCACGGCGACGATCATGACAATCATGCGCTTGGCGGTGCTCGGTTTTTCTTCTACGCGCGTCTGCATGCGCGGCTCTCCTCCGTGCGAATCGATGTTCGTGGTCGCGCTCACAATGTTGTGGGCGCTGTCTTCAAGGCCGTCGCCGAGCTGTCTGGCGGCAGTCCTGCGTGGCGCGACCGGCGGCGCCGGCACCGTGCGTAGAATGTACGGGTCAGCGCGATCCTTTGAAAGATCGATTCGCCGCTGGTTTCTGGTATTCTGCCGCGGCGCCGCGCTGGCATGCCCCTCCCAAAAGGCGTAGGCGGCCGCTGCGCCGGTACTTGCGTCATCGACTCGCTGGCGGCCGCGGTTCCGCGACCGCGCCAGTTCCCGCGTGGGGTTATCTGGCCGCCACTCGCGTGTCGGGGCGGCGCGCGGTGGCGGCGGGCCATCCACGCCCTGCTGCGGGCGCTCGCTTGCCTGTGGGCGGGGTTTGACGCCGACATCGCGCCGCAGCGCGCCCCGGCGGTCACGGTAGGGGCGGGTTCTTGCGTTGTAAGTCAAGGAAAATAAAGAATATTCTGATCCCGTGAACACGACCCGAAGGCGCCCGGCACCCGGCCCTTCGCCGGGCTTGACCCATGTCCGAGGACGCCTCAGGGTTAGACCGGAGAAACCCATGCAGCGAACAGTCCACGACTATCTGAAGGCGCTCGAAGCCGGGGATGCCGACAAGGCCGCGTCATTGTTTATTGCCGATGGCTGGGTGGAGTCGCCGTTCCTGGGCCGACTGCCGGTACGGCAGTTCATCAAGAAGGTTGCGGAGTCGTCGAAGGGAACCAAGCTCACCGTGCACGACGTACTGGTGAGCGCGGAGGGCCACCTGCGAGCCGTGGCCTACTACCTGTACGACTGGCGCCTGACAGACGGTTCCCGCGTGTCGTTCGACTGCGCGGATGTGTTTAATTTTGACCCGAGTAGCGGGCGGATCCAGTCGATCGTGCTGGTGTACGACACCCATCCGGTGCGCGGTGTCGTCGAGAGCAAATACCCGTGAGAGACACTTCGACGGTCGCACAGTTGCGGTGCACGAAGCGCTGATGCGGCGTGTCGGGGACGGTTCACGATGGACGCGTCACTACTGGCAGGCTGGGAGAACTTCTACGTCATCACCGGCTCGAGTGCCGGAGGACTGACGGGAATAACATTTGTCGTCATCGCTTTGATCCGCGATGTACAGCGCGTACGGCTGACCGGTCTACGCGCTTTTATGACTCCGACGATCGTGCATTTCGGCGGAGTGCTGGCGTTGGCGGCGTACCTGAGCATGCCACATCAAGGTGTGATGAGCCTGAGCGTCGGGTTCGGGGTCGCCGGGCTTGGGGGTCTGATCTACGGCGGCGTCATTGCGGCGAACATGCGTCAAGGGAGTGAGTACATCCCCGCGCACGAGGATTGGATCTGGAACGTGGCGTTGCCAGCGCTTGTCTACGGCGGTTTGCTCGTCATGGCTTTTCTGGTCTGGCGCAAACCCGTACAAACCCTATACGGCGTCGCCGCTGCCTGCCTGCTTTTACTATTCATCGGCATTCGCAATGCCTGGGACATTGCCGTCTGGATGACCGTGAAGCAACAGCGCGAGCCGCACTGACGGACCTGCCGCTGCAGCTCGATTTTCCTGGCCAGCTGTGCGCACGTCACGATCACGAATGCCTCACAGCCAGCGCCCACCGCGCCATGGTAGGCTCAGCCGGGGTGCCATTTGCCAGGATCAACCCGTTCGGTGCTGGATTAGCCAGGAGCCGGTCGTCGTCGGGATGTCGTACGTTTCGTCCGCCGTGGGTTGAAAAGAATTCATGCGAACGAAGCGCGCAAAGGCCACTCCAAGCTACAGGTGACCTTGACCGTCGAGACGAAGTCGCTATCGTGCATGGCGGAACTTGTCTCCCCTGACTGCCGCTAAACTCTTCTGTCGGAGACCAATGGACACACTGCCTAAACATTACCTGTTGGCGTCTGATTTCGATCAGACACTGAGCTTCCACGACTCGGGTCTGGTCCTGAGTGAGTTGCTCGGAATCTCAGGATTTCACGATCGAGTCGCTGGCCTGGCCCGCAGCAATCTGGTTCAACAGGGCGGAGAACTCGCGTATCTCATCCGCCACGATCCGGAATTCCGTGGCGTTCGCCACGAGCACCTGGTCGAGGCCGGGCGCCGCGTTCGACTCAAGCGCGCGATTCCGGCTCTGGTTGAGTTCCTGGGCCGGGGCATCGATGGGAACAGCTTTTCGTTCTTCGTCATATCCGCGGCGCCCCGCGAGATCGTCGCGTCGGCGTTGGCTGGCATCGTGCCGCCGGACCACATTTACGGTACCGAACTGGATTTCGACCCTCGAACGGGTGAGGTGCGGGCGATCAGCCGCGTACCCGCCGGTTACGGCAAGGTCGCAGTAATCGAAGAGTTGGAGAGCCGGCTTGGAAACCCGCCCGATCGCACAATTTATGTGGGTGACGGGAGCTCGGACGTCCATGTCATGCTTCACGTCAACAGCCGCGAAGGGTTCACTATCGCGGTCTCCGAGAATAAGCAACTGGCGCGGATTGCGAACAGCACCGTTCTCAGTGACAACGCGTTCAGCATCGTGGTGCCGCTGCTGGATCAGGTTTTCGACTGGCGGGTCGGGCGGATCCGGGCACTGTTCGAGGCCAATGGACTGGAACTTCAAGAATGGGAAAAGGCAAGAACGGACCGCGTGACGATCACCGAGAAGCTCCTGGTTCCGACGCAGGCCGTGGCCTGATCTCGATGGGCACTCCTGCCGTGGACTGTCTCGGCTGGGCGGCAACGGCCGTCTTCGTAGCGTCGTACTTCTGCGCACGTCCACCGGTGCTGCGGGCGGTTCAGATGCTGGGAGCCGCGATGTGGGCGACCTACGGAGTCATAATCGGAGCATGGCCGGTGATCGTGGCCAATGTGCTGGTATTTTCGGCGGCCGCCTGGACGGCCGCCCGCAAGAGCCCCGCTATGCCGCCGGCGTGAGCCCGAGAACATCACTCGGCGCGCCTGCGAGAGCTCGCGGTGCTGGAGAGCCCATGAGCCCGCAAACCGCGGCGATGATTCTCAGGCGCTTCGAGGAGCCGGACGAAGTTCGTGCCATGACACTCGGGCGGTTCGAGCTCGTGCGGCTCGGCGGTATGACGGTGGGCCGCGCTACCTACCAACCGGGCTGGCGCTGGTCCGAGCACGTGGGGCGCGGTCTCGGGCAGGCGCGGTGCCACGTCGAGCACGTCGGGCTCGTCGTCGCCGGCGCTGCCACCGCGGCGTTCGCGGACGGCCGGGTGATCGAGATGCGCGTCGGGGACCTGTTCTACATCCCGCCCGAGCCGCACGACTCCTGGGTGCTCGGTAATGAACCCTACGTGTCGTTGCATTTCCTCGGCGCTGATCATTACGCGAAATGAGGATTCCCGGGCCTCTTTGTTCTGCTGGTGGTTAGCTAAAGCGATTCGTCTGGTACGCTTCTGCTTGACCGGCGGCCGGCGTCATCCCGTCAAATAGCCCCGACAGCGCCGCGCAGCTCAGCCACGAGCAAGGCGTCGGAAGACCATCGGTCTACCGGTTCAAGCTCTCAAGATGTCTAATATTCCTATGCAGCCGAGGCAAAATTCGCTGCCATGCGGGCCGAACTCGACAGCTGGTGGCAGCTTTCCGTGAGCACGGACCGAAATTACAGTCAGGGAGCACAATCATGAGTCAATTCGGGTTTGGAGCCTGCCTGGTTGCAGCCCTCGCACTGACTTCGGCCGCGACGCTGGGCGCGGCCGCAAACGCGCCGAACGCGCAGTCCGAGAAGCCGGATAGCGACAGGGAGAAGCCGGACGAGCGCAGGTTCGAGCCCTTCAAGCCCGAGGCAGTGACCAGCGCCGGCACTGTCACGGTCGGCGGCCAGGCGATTTCCTACCAGGCGATCGCGGGTACCTTCATCGTGCATCCGAAGGACTGGGACGACGTTCCGCGCGATCCCAAGGCCGACAAGGCAAGCCCAGCGCCCGCGGAGGAGGGCGCCGAAGCCAAGAACCCGACCGCCGAAGCCTCCATGTTCTATGTTGCTTATTTCAAAAGTGGCGGTGGCCCGCGCCCGGTGACATTTTTCTACAATGGCGGCCCCGGCTCCGCGACCCTCTGGCTGCATATGGGTGCGTTCGGGCCACGCCGGATTGTCACGGCAACCGACGTACACACACCGGCCGCGCCGTACTCTCTGATCAACAACGCTTCGAGCCTGCTCGATGCAACCGACCTCGTCTTCATCGACGCACCTGGCACTGGCTTTAGCCGCATTGCCGGCAAAGACAAGGAGAAAGCGTTCTTCGGCGTCGATCCGGATGCCTATGCCTTCGCTGAATTCATCTCGCAGTTCCTGTCGAAATACGGCCGCTGGAATTCTCCCAAGTATCTGTTTGGCGAAAGCTACGGCACGCCACGCTCGGCGGTGCTCGTCAATAAGCTCGAAGCGGACCGTTCGATCGATTTCAACGGGGTGATCCTGCTCTCCCAGATTCTCAATTTCGATCTGAGTCCCGATCGTCCGACGGGCAATCCCGGCATCGATCTGCCCTACCAGACCGCGCTGCCGACCTATGCGGCAACCGCCTGGTATCACCACAAGCTCCCGGGGGAGCACAAGAGTCTCGATGCTCTGCTTGCCGAGGTTGAACAGTTCGCCATGGGAGACTATGCCCAGGCGCTCGCGGCCGGATCCGAGCTCGGCGCCGCGGGACGCGCTGCAATCGCCGAGAAGCTTCACCAGTACACAGGGCTTTCCGTCGATTACATACTCAAGGCGGACCTGCGTATCGACGGCGGGGAATTTCGCCAGAACCTGCAGGGCGATGATGGCATGACGACCGGGCGGCTCGATTCGCGCTTTTCCGGCCCCGACATCGATCCCTTGAGTCAGCGCGCCGATTACGATCCGCAAGCCGCAGCGCTCAGCTCGGCCTATGTCTCCGCATTCAACGATTATGTGCGCAAGGATCTGCACTACGGCGAGGGCAAGGTCTTCAAGCCGAGCATCCGGATCTTCACAACCTGGAATTTCCAGCATCAGCTGCCGGGGCAGACTCAGCAGCCCATGTCGTCGCGCCAAGGATCCAACGTCATGCCCGACCTCGCGAACGCGATGAAGATCAACCCCAACCTGAAGGTGCAATTGAACGCCGGCTACTTCGACCTTGCCACACCCTTCTATCAAGGCGTTTATGAGATGCACCACCTGCCGATTCCAGCGAATCTGCAGGCCAATATCGAGTACAGGTTCTACGACTCCGGGCACATGGTCTATGCCAAGGACTCATCGCTCAAGATGTTGCACGAGAATGTCGCCGGGTTCATTCGCCGAACCTGCAATCTCGGCAACTAGGACTGGAACTCCGGCGGAGGGTGCCGACGTCTATGACGGCGAGGCAGCCGTTCGCGGCACGGTGGCCATGGCTCAATCGGCTAGGGGTGGGCGCCCGGTCCGGCGCGACCGTGTATCCGGTGCGCTTTAAATCCGTCCGGAGATCCTCGCCCCGGCCGCAGCGCGTGGATCGCCCCAAGCAAGCCACGGCTTCCCAGCCCGGTCAGCCGCCACAAAGCGTGAAACAGCAACCAGACGCCGACGGCAAATAGCAGTGCGAACAGTACCCCTTCGATGGAGAGCGCGAAGGTGGGCACCCAGTCGGTGAAGGTCGCGCGCATGAGGCCAGCGTCGGCGTGCAGCGCCAGATAGCCGACCTGAGAAAATAGGCTGCCGTGCAACGCGTCGACGGCGTTTTGCAGTCGCTGCACGGTAGTGATGAGAGATTGGATGACGCTGCCTTCCAGGTGGAAGGTGGCGTCTTTGCTGTTCAGGTGATATTGAATCAACCTCTCGATATTGCCCTGATAGAATTGGTCGGCGATTCTCTGCCAGGGTTCGAGATCGAGTCGGGCCTGATCGAGTCGACCCCCTAACCGCTGGCGGTACTGCGCGACGAAACCCGGCACCAGGCCTCCGGCCACCACCGCGGTCACCAGAAACAATCGATCGAACAATCCGCGCAGGAACAACATCATAGTGCCGGCCCATGCGCGCCCACAGGCCGCGCTTCGCTCATAAGCTTGCGCCCCCCGCACCTCAAAGGCCAGGTTTCGCGAGACGGAAAGAGGCGGTATTGTGATGGGTAACGATGAAAAAACTGAAACACGAAGCGGAATTGTTCAAGGCGGCGTTACTCGCAGGCGTGAAGTATGCGGAGGGGAGGGGCGCGGTGGAGTTCGAACCCACGGATTCCGCGAGTCAGAAGCTCTGGTACATATATAGACTGCTCGTCCACGATAAGGTCATTCAGCCCTTGCCTGAAGACCAGGTCTCCGAAGTCACGATGAGACACAAGCTCGCAATCTGGTACTCAAAACAGCTACCTCAAGATCATCCACTTTTAAGGTAAGACGAAGTAGGCCGCTACCGCGAGGAATCAGGTCTAGCGCCAGCCAGGCACGTCCGCAGGCACAAAAGCGTTGCAGCAGGGCGACAGGTGTAGCCTGAACCCAAAGACTCCGGAATTTCCCGATGGCCAAACGGGTCATTGCATGGACACGACCATGCGGGTTTCTCCGGCTGGGTGTTTACGTTTCCCTCGGTATTCTGTCCGCGGGCAATACCGATGCCCTTGGGAGAATCCGCACATGGACGCAATCGTAGACGTTTCTGCGGCACCACACCGTCCCTCGACAAATGCCAGCAGCAGCGAGATTGCAAACCGCCTGAGCGCGGCCGCCATGGATGCCGACGAGGGCACAGTCAAGCAAATGCTGGCAAACCTGTTGCTCGGTCAGGTGCGACGCTCGGACGAGCCGTTCCCGTCGCAGCTTGGGGTGCTCGAGCACTTGTTCCTGACGCTGCGGTCGATGGCGCTGACCGACGACCTGACAAACCTGTACAACCGGCGGGGGTTCTTGCGAGCCGGTACTCGACTCTTGAGCGCCGCGAGCCGCGACAAGCGCGGGGCGCTGTTGTTTTATGTTGACGTCGATGATCTGAAGTCCATTAACGACTCAGCCGGCCACGCCGCTGGCGATTCGGTGCTGACCCGAGCCGCACAGGTACTGCGGGCGGTGTTTCGCGACAGCGACGTCCTCGGTCGGCTGGGGGGAGATGAATTTGTGGCACTCGCTCCTGCGACTGACCCGGTTGCCGCCAATCGCATCCTGCATCGCTTGCGGGAAGCGGTAGCCGCCGACAATCTGTCGCGTGCGGAGCCGTCCCTGTCTTTAAGCGTAGGGTTCGCGCAATTTAATCCGCGCAAGCAGGGCTCGATTTCAGACCTGCTCCGCAAAGCAGACCTGGCGATGTACGAGAACAAGCTGGCAAAACTACTTCAGGCCAACCCGAAGTTGAGAAGTACACGGTGTGGCTAGAATGATTTGTCTGCGCACGTTCGGGGGCCCCCTGTAACGCAAGGATGGGACCGTGCTATCGGGAAGGAATGAACAGCGGGCTGTTATGCACCTTGCTGCATGTCTGCACACTCGCGGGGTACCGCCAATTGTCGAGACCGTCATGATTGTAAACATCAGCAGTCATGGCGCCCGCGTCATTGCCCATCGGTACTGGCAGCCACGCGATCGGCTGGTCCTCACTGAGTTGATCGGCGACTTTCACATCGACGCGGAAGTCGTCTACTGCCATCGGCTGGACCGAGATCAATGTGCTGTCGGCCTCAAATTCGCAACGGCCGTTGACACCGAATGGCCGGCGGGCGGCGGTACTCTTGGCATCTGGCCAAGAGCGACCGCGTGAAATGCCCGCCAAGACGGCGAAGACCCGATGTCCGCCTCGTTGAATGGCGCGACACCCGGAGCTGCCGCCGTATTGTGACCACGCGCTCGTCAGCCGGGTGCAGGCCATCGCAACTGTGTGCCGTGGCGGTGCGGGCGCCGAGGCGTATGCCACGCCGACACACACCGCCGACGTGCTCTCGGTTCGCGAGCGCCAGGTGCCGCAACTGATCGTGCCGTATCCGGAAATTCCCGATGGGGTGTTGCGCCTTTAGCTGACCCGCGCTTACAGCTTTCGCCGGTTTGACGCCCAGTGCCGTGGCACTAGGCTGGCCGCATCATTTGACGGGAGGCAAGAACGCTCCCCTAACAGTTTCCAAACAATGCGGGAGGAAACGCTGCAGGCGTTTGCCGGTAGTGTTAACACGGACGTCCCCAGACATCATGCCAATCGAGGATCGCGCGATCCTGCGCGCAGGCTCGCGCTCGCCTAGGATCCTGCTGATTGGGCCTTACGACCCGCTTTGCGGGGAGTACACCTTTCTCGCTCCTCCGCTGGGGGTGTGGCGCCTCGCGGGCGTGCTCGAAGCCGCCGGGGTCGAGGGCAAAGTCTTCGATCCAAACTGCTGTGCAGGACCACCCGGTCGTGCCCTCGAGCGCGAGATCCTGGGATGTCCATGGGACGTCATCGGCGTCTCGACCACCGGGATGACGCTGCGATTCGATCTCGAGCTGGCGCACCTCGCGCGGCGTCTGGCGCCGCGTGCACTGCTGGTCGCGGGTGGCATGGAGGCGACCTTTCGACCCGAGCTCATGTTCCGTCTCGGACCCTTTGATTGTGTGGTGCTGGGGGAGGGCGAGCGCCCGTTGCTCGAGTTGGTCAGGCGACTGCGCTCCGGGGAGTCCGTGCGTGGGATCAGCGGAACCGCGGAGCGCGCCGCTGACGGGGAGTGCCTGAGAATGCCGCAGCAGGCGCTCGACCGCGCGGAGTTGCGAGACGCAATCTTCCGCACGCCCTACGAAAAGATGCCATACCGCGCCTACTGGGAGCGGCTCGAAGCCGCGTACCGCGTCGGCGCCCTCCCGACGAAGGCGGCTCGCGAGGCGCGCCTTGCTGAGATCCGCTCGGTGCGCCTGATCACGCTCAACTACTGCCCCATGGGTTGCACCTTCTGCTCGTCCACGAACTTCCTGCACGAGGCCCAGGGAAGTGTCGCGAGCATTGCACGGCTCGACGCAGAAGAATGTGTACAGATGATTCAGCGTATTGTCAGTGCACACCCTCGAGTGCGCACGGTCATCTTTCAGGATGATATCTTCGTATTCACAAAGGATCGACGCATTCTGCCGCTGTGCGAGGCGATCATTGCCGCCAAAGAGAGCGGCACGCTGCCGCGCGCACTGCAGTTCATCAGCACCAATCGTATTGACGCCATGTCGCCCGAGAGGTTGGCCGCCATGCGGCGGGCCGGATTCCGGGTGCTCGGTTTCGGGATCGAGAACTTCTCGCGCAACGTACTAAGCGAATTCAACAAAGTCCATATCCACAGCCATATCCGACCGACGCTGACATCCGCCCTGGAACTGGGCATCACGCCGTTTCTGGATCTCATCCTGAGTTCACCGCGCGCGACGCTCGCAGACGTTGCCGACACCTTGCGCGAGGCCTATCACTGGCTGCGGCAGGGGTGCGAAGTCGGCATGTATCCCTACGTGATTCCGTTTTCGGGAGCCGCCATGGCGGCCGATCCCGCGCTGCGAGCCTTTACCGTCTACGAGCGCCGGCAGGTCGCCGGGACGGAGATTACCTGGGATCAACCCAGCAAGATCTTGCCGATGGACCCGTCGGTACGTGAAACCATTCTGCGCATCGAGCGCGAGTTCGAAGAGTCGTTGCTACAGCTTCAGCCGCGCGCCGGGCATTTGCCGTCCCGGCTGCGCTCGCTGCTGTGGATTCAGTCCTCTCTGCAGGCGATGGCCGAGCAGGGACTGCCGATTGCGGACGACGAGGAAGTGCGCAGCGAGTTCGCCGCCAGACTCCCGCAACCAAAGAGGGCGGCCGCCGCGCCGAGAGTCGCAACAGCATGAAATCCTCTTTGCAACCCTGGATGCCATCGGAGCCTCGCGTGACGGGGACGTCGTCGTGGTAATGACCAGCGGAATTGCGGCTCCGCCGTCCTGCCAGCCCGCAGTCTACTGGGAAGAACGCGCACGTCGCTTTGCAACCCAGGGTGACGGGCTCGCGGCCGTGTGCTCGTACGGAATGCCCGGGTTCTATAACCGGATGATTCATTCGTGTCAGCGTTTGGCCCTCGAACCGTGGCTGCGGGTGCGCCCGGGCACGAGCGTGCTGGACGTCGGCTGTGGAGTCGGACGCTGGAGTCGCGAGCTCGCCTCCCGGGGCGCCCAGGTGACGGGTATCGATCTCAGTCCCACCATGATCGCTCAGGCCGAGCAGCGCGCTGCAGCGCAGGGTGTTGCAGAGCGCTGTCGATTCCTCGTGCAGGATCTGGCGGTGCTTGATGCCGGCCAGAAATTCGATCTTGTTCTGGGCGTCACGGTTCTGCAGCACATTCTCGACCTGCAGGCTTTGCGCAATGCCGTGCAGCGCATGGTTGCTCACCTGACGGAGGGCGGTACGGTAATCCTGCTGGAGGCTGCACCGAACCGGGCCGTCGAGGACTGCGACAGCTCGATCTTCCGGGCGCGCCAGCGCAGCGCCTACCTGCGACTCTTCGCCGACTGCGACCTGCGGGTGCGAGCGATTACCGGGGTCGACCCCGCGCCCTTCAAGACCTGGCTGTGGCCCTACCTGCCGCGGCTACCGCAGCGGGTGCGCACGGCAGCGCTCGCCGTCGTCACTGCCTTATCGATCCCGATCGACGTGCTATTCGGCCGCAGAGCGGTTGAGCGTTCCTGGCACGCGGTCTTTGTTCTGGAGCGCGCGAGGTCCATATGAACGCTAACAAACGGATTGCGCTTGCCGTAGGCACGTTCCTGCTGCTCGGAGTTGTTGCCGTGCTGGGCTGGTCGTACCACTCCAGACAGGCCGTGCCCGGCCACGCCGCTGGCGCGCTGGCGGTGAATGTCACCAGTCCAGATGACCTGGGTCCAGGTACATTGCGGGAAGCGCTGTTCATCGTCGCCGCAGCCAAGGGCAAGGCGAACGTCTTGATCAAGACAAAAAACGTCACCCTCAAAACGGCCCTGCCGCCGCTCATGAATCTGCACGGCGTGCGGATCGTCGCCGAACCGGCTGGTGTCGAGATCGACGCACAGGCACTTGCCGGTGGGCCCGTGTTTGACGTCACTGGCGCTAACACCTCGCTCGAAGGCCTGGTGCTGCGCAACTGCCCCGCGGCGGCCATCCTGCTGCGCGCCGCGCATTTCCATTTGCAGTCGAGCACCATCGAATCCTGTGATGTCGGGGTTGACGTTGCAGAAAACGCCAGCGACGTTCTCCTTGAACACAATCGGTTCGTGAACGACAGAGTCGGAGTACGCTTCACGGCCCCGAACCGTAACACGGTGGTCGCCGGCAACACCTTCATGCAGGACAAGGTGGCCGGTCTGTGGGCCGTGCGCGGCGAGCCGGTCGCCGGTGGCGGCACCATCAGCGTTCGCGAGAACCACTTTAGCGGCGCGCGTAGCGGCGTCGTAGCTGGCAACGTGGGGATACTTGTCGAGCGCAACGACTTCGCCAATGCCCCCGATGGGGCGGTCCATCTGGTCGGTGCCGGTGCGGTGATTCGCGGCAACCACATCAGCGGCGCGGCGCCGATGGGGATAATCGCGGAGAATGCCCGCGACGCGATCATCGACAACAACGAGCTCGACCATCTCACGACCTACGCCATTATGGTGCGCGGCTCGGCCAACGCGCTCGTACATGGCAACCGTATACATAACTGTGGCTACGGTATGGCCTTCGTGCTCGGCGATCCGGCCAAACCAAGCACCGTCGTTGAAAACACGATCATCGAACCGCAGTTCAACGGGATCGACGTGATCGGAGATTCGCCGATCTTACGCCGCAACCAGGTGTTGCATCCGCACCCCTTTGCTCTGCATGTGGTGGATTTCCAGCCACCCGGTGGTCAGAACGTGCGGGCGCGTCCGTTTCTGGAGGGCAACAACTTCCGCGCGGATGCCGTGCAAGTCGCGTCCGAGAATACCCAGGTCGCGTCCGAGAACACTCAGGGGCCTGCAACGGCGCGACAGCCATGAATGACAGCTACGGGACGCAGCTGCTGCCGGCGCTCCTCTGGCACGATCCGCGCATCCACCCGCTCGACGACACGTGGTTACTGACGATATTCACCGTCCTGCCTGCGATCGTGCTGCCGTGGTTCGTTAGCGGGCTGAACATCGACTTTGCCGCCGCCACGGTCGGACTGCTGACTCTTGGGGGAATCCACGTCGGCTTCGCGGCCATGTCCAGGCGCACGACCCGGAACCCGATTCAGCGCACGCGGACGCTCTCGGTCCTGCACGCGCTCGGTGTCATCACGGTGGCGTTCATCTGGCAGCACGCCGGCGGTGTGCAGAACCCGCTCTTTCTGATGGTGTTCGCGCTGCCGGTCATCGGTTCCATTTTTCTTTCGCGCTGGCAACCGTATTTTGTGGCCGCGCTGGCTGCAGTCATGGTAGCGCTTGTGGCTTCGAGCCAGGCACCCGAGTTGCGCTGGTATGCGCCCGCGGGGCTGAGCGTGGCAGCAGACTGGCTGGACGGCGTCCTCGTCAGGGCAACGGGTGCCGGGAGTCTGCCTTTCGCGGGCTTTTACGCGCCCTCGGCGTACTTTGTCGTCCTGCTCGAAGCGTTCGTGATCATGTTGTTCGCTTGCGCGTTTGCGGCGGAATATTTCGGTACCATCTTCGAGCGACTGCATGGGCAGGTTTCCGCTGCCCGCGCCGAAGCAGTGCGCAGCCAGGCGCTGTGGTCCGCGCTCCTGGAACAACTGCCGCTGCCGGCAGTTCTGCTGGATGCCGAAACGCATGAAGTCATTTGTGCCAGCGCGCCCGCGGTGGCGAAGTTTTTCGCCGGTGAAGAGTCGGTCGTTGGTCGAGACTTCTTCCAGGCGCTTCATTTCTCCTACCCCGAGGCTGTCCAGCGACTCGTCGACGGCGCGGGTGGCGTGGAACGACAGAGCATGGTTCGGTTGGGCGATCAACTGCTCGCAACCGAGGTGCGCGTGGAGCACCTCGCGCAGCAGGGGCGTCGATTTGCCCTGGTGTTGATCAATGACATGACGGAGGCCCTCTGCGTGAGGGCCGCGCTCGATGTTGCCGAGTACGCTGCCGTCGTCGCGGATTCTCTGGGGCGCGTGCTGGCGTTCAACAAGCCCGCCCGCGCGCTCTTTTCCGGGACGCAAGTCGGCGCCGAGGTGTCGCGCCTGCTGCCGCAATTCGACTCGGGGAAGCGTTGGTGGGATCCAGGGCTGAGTGGCCGTCGCAAGATGCATGTGACAGTCATGCGGCGCGTGTACCAGCTGACCACTTCGTCGGTGGCGCTGCCTGGCGAAGATGCGCGGCTGTACGTTATCGCATTCCTCCCGGTGGCGCGGATCGCGGCGGCGGATCAAGGCCCCGTCGGTTCTACCACCGTGGTGGAGCGGCCGTGAGAGCACATGCAATGGCGATCTGCCTCGCTCTGGCGGTGGGTAGCCGGCCGGCCGCCCCGGCCGAGCCGCCGGCCCCGGCAGCCGCTGCGGACGAGCGCCTGGTGCTTACCACCGATGGGTCGAGGCTCTCGGGAGGAAGCGGCGGTGGCGGGGGCTCCGTGACATGGCTGCGTAACATCGAATCTGGCGCTGTGATTGGTGCCGGAGCGGACTATCAGCAGATCGCGAACGCGCATTGGACCACGGGCGTGTTCAGCGGTTCCCTCGCGCTCGGACAGGATAACCCCAAGACGCACTTATACGCCGAGGTTCACGAAGGCGCCGGCGATATCGGCATGCACGCTTTCCACTACTCGCTGGCCGCCGCCGGCGTCCTCGGTACGCTCACACCGCGGCTGTCGGTGCAGCTCGAGGAGCGCCGCATCGATATCGATACGAGTCACGGCAACCTGCCAAAGCTTGGCCTGTCGTTTCGTGCCACGCCGCAGCTGCTAGCCTCAGCGTCGTACGCGTACTCGCTGGGGGGCAATCTTGGAACGAAGCTCACCACGGTGCGCCTTGACTACAGCGCGAAAAGTCTCAGCGCAATTGCCGGCGCGGTGTGGGGCCCGGCCGCGCCGGCGGTTTTTGACCTGATCGGGCAGGTCGTGAGACCCGGGCCGTCGCTGAAGGAGGGTTTCATCGGCATTGGCAAGCCCGTGGGGCGCACCGACTGGCTTCTGGTCGGCGATTACCAGGATGTGGGGGGGACCAGGCGCACCACGCTCACGCTGGCGTGCACTGTTCACCTCTGGGCACGCGCTCAGCCCCAATGACCGCGATCGAGCTCAAACGCTATTCACACTGGCTGCCGGGATTGGTGGTCGCCGCGGTGGTGGTTCTTGCGGGTGCGCGCCTGATCACGCTCAGCGTGCACGAGCGCGCCGCACAGATGCGGATTGCGGCCCAGAGCGCCGTAGTGCGTCATGCGCGCCTGATCGAAGCCCAGCTGCAGGCTCTCACTGATCGGGCGCGTGGCGAGGCGCAGCGTGCGACCAACATCCCTGGAGACGGCACGCACCCGGCGCCGCCCGCCTCCGCAATCCCGGGTCGCGATACGTTCTGGATGACAGCCACAGGCACGTTGCTGCGCGCACCGGACACTGCCGTTGCCCGTGCGCTTGCGAGCGAATGGGCGTCGACCGATGTCGGAGCGCGCGCGGCGGCAGGGGTCTTCGGCCCGGTCCGCTACGGCAGTCAGTGGTTCGTCGCGGCGCAGGCGCCCATCGAGTTACGGTCGGCGAACGGCTCCGCGGCCGCTGGCGCACGGTCCGTCGCTTACGAAAATCTCGACGCGCTGCTGGTGCGGGCGCGTTTCGGACGACTCGTGAATGAGGGATATGATTTCGAGCTGTCTCAGCCTGTAGCGGCTACTCTCGAACCACGGGTGTTCCTCAGCTCCCGTCCAGGCACCCTGGCTGAACCGGTGACGAGCGGGATTCACCCGCCTACCGCGCTCTGGCCGGCTTCTCCTTCGGCCTATCTCGAACTGGCGGTCCGTCCGCGAACGGGCTGGTACCCGGCTCGGGATCTCGTCGCGGAGATCGGTCTGCTCGCGGCGCTGGCGTGGATACTCGCCTTCGGCACGCACGACCTGACACACAGCTTGAGCCGCACGAAAGCCGCGCTCGCGACCGCGCGCAGACGCTTGCACGCGGCCAATCAGCGTCTGATCACTGAGATCGACCGGCGTCAGGCTTTGCAGAAGAGCCTCGAGCACGCGCGCTACCACGACCCGTTCACCGGCCTGCCGAACCGTCGTTACTTCATGGACCAACTTGATCGAGCCCTGCGCGAGTTGCGAACTCGACACCGGCAGCGCATTGCGATTGTCCTCATCGCCATTGACCGCTTCGCGCTCATCAACGATACGCTGGGCCATACTGCCGGTGATGAACTGATGCTGCAGGCGGCACAGCGCTTCGCAAAGGTGCTCGAGGGTTTGGGATGCGTGCTGGCGCGTTGGGGAAGCGACCGGCTCGCTGTGCTCGCGTATGAGATGGAGTCGACCGCAGCTGCACACGCGATCGCCAACGAACTTCAAAACACGCGCCAGCAGCCGTTCGCACTGCGCCAGCACCTCCTCAAGGTCGCCATGCGAATTGGATTTACCTGCATCGACTCGGGTCTGCAGCGCGCGGAGGACGCGCTGCGCGAGGCGGATATAGCCCTGTCGGTCGCCAAGCGGCAGCAGAATCAGCTGACCGTTGCATACACGGCAGGCATGGGCGGCGCTGCCGTAAGCCTGGTCAGTCTCGAGGCCGACCTGCATATTGCTCTCGAGCGGAACGAATTCCGCCTGCTGTTCCAACCCATCGTTGATCTGCGCAGCCACGGTGTCGTGGGCACGGAAGCTCTGCTGAGGTGGCGGCATCCAGTGGAAGGTCTGTTGGCGCCCAACGAGTTCCTTGCCATTGCGGAGGAGTCCGGAGTCATCGTCCCGGTGACGCGCTGGATCATTCAGCGAGTGTGCAGACTCGCGGCCGAGTGGCGCAAACGCCTGCCGCAAGGTACAAACTTCTACATCAGCGTCAACCTTTCCGCGGCAGTACTGCGCGATCCGGGGCTACGCGACTACGTCGCGCGTGTCCTGGAGGACACGCACACGCCACCTGGACACTTGAAGTTCGAGCTTACCGAGGGCGGTCTCATCAGCAACGTGAGCACGGCGCGCGAAGTCCTGGAGGCGCTGCACAGAATGGGCATTGAACTGATGCTGGACGACTTCGGGACCGGCTATTCATCGCTCAGTTACTTGCAGTTGTTCCCGTTTGATTATGTGAAGATTGATCGTCCATTCGTCAAGCATACCGGATCGGAGCGCGCCAACGCTGCCATCACCTCGGCGATTCTGCAGATGGCGTCGAGTCTGGGGTTGCGTGCCGTCGCGGAGGCTGTGGAAACGCAGGCGGCTGCGCAGGCGCTGCTGCAGATGGGTTGCAATTTCGCTCAGGGATATCTGTTCTCCGCGCCGGTGGAGGCTGAGGAGGCCCTGGATCAGTTGCGCCGGGCGGGCAGGCTGCGGGCTACCATCCCTGTAGCCCGGGTTGCAGCGAACGAGCCGGGCCAGCGCGACACCGCGAACGACACTTTGGTGCTGCCGGATTCACCGACCCTGGTACTGCCGGGCGACACAAATGTGTGGAGTACCGTCAACGACGATGAGGTCCCCGAGCAGGGCCTGACAGGCTGAAAATTGCGACGCATGCAGCACAATCCCCAAGTTGCGCGCACGGCGCGCGCGAGCACGCAGGGAGGCGGCGGAGCGCGCCGTCGCGAACCCTCGGAATTCAAACGCCCCTGGACTTTGGTCGTGCCGCTCAGCGCGTATGCACTGCTGGCGGGGTGGATTGCACTCTCAGCGGCGAATGTTCAGGCCGAGCAGTTTTCGTTACTGTTCTATGGATTGGCGAATATAATCGTGTTCACGGATGCGCTTGATTTTGGGCTGCGGCTCTATGTGCATCGGCGCCATACCGCGGTTGCTGCGGAGCCCGACCGAGGCGAAATGCGTCAGCTGTCGATTGATCTCGCGGCGGCTCGACGCGGCAGCAGCGGCGCGGCAACCGTGCGGCCGTACGCGATCGTTGCCTCGATATTCAATCTCGAAGATAGCCTCGAAGAGTTCATGGAGCGGCTGCAGCCATACCGTGATCACGTCTGGCTCATCAGCGACGGTTCGACGGACAACACCGGGAAACGCCTGCGCCAAGCTGGTTGGCGGTGCCTCGACGACGGCGTGAACCGTCACAAGCCGGGCGCACTACGTCGCCTGCTTACGGCGCTACCGGCACGCATTGAGACCGTAATGGTCATCGATCCGGACGTCAAAATTTGCGGTCGGCATGAGGGCAGTGCCGTCGAGCTCGAGCGTGTCGTCGCCGATTTGCAGCAGTCGGGGGCAGCGGCAGCGTGCCCACGTGTGGCGATCGACCGGGACGGGTTTCTGGCGCGGTTCCAGGCGCTGGAGTATGCCCTGGCGTTCGTGGTCGGGCGCCGAAGTCTTGCCGATTTCGGGGTCACGTCCGGAGTGTCCATTTATAGACGCGATGCGCTCGAACACGCGCTCGATCAGCATTCATTGTCTATATATGCCGAGGATCTCGAGAATGCGGTGATCCTGCTGCACGATGGAGAGCGCATCTACTATGACGGTCGCCTGGTGGTGAGCACCGAGGGGCCGGGCTCATTGCGTCGCTGGTTCTCGCAGCGGGTCGGCTGGTACTACGGTCTGCTCAGGGTTTACATCCAGCGTTTCCACGAGCTGTGGCGTATCGGCCGGCGCACGCCGTTTGCAATGTACAACTTCATCGCCTACATGGGAGTGCTGGGGCTGGGTCTGCATCTGCTCAGGATCGTGAGCGCCGCGCTATTGCTCGTGAGCGTCGCCGCCATCCTCGACAATCTGTTCGTGTTCAATCTGCTGCCGAACGGTGGGGCGATCAACCCGGTGTACTTCGCGGCTGCGCTGGGCAGCTATCTCGCGCTCGGTGCGCTCGCACTGTTTGTGGTCGTACCCAGGAGCGAGCGCGCCTACATAGCACCAATCGTGCCCATCTACTTCCTCTACGTGTTGATGCATGTCGCGCCCATCACTGTCGGATTCGCCAACTGGGTAGCGCTGCGGCTCTGGGGTCGCCGGCTCTACCGGGACCACTACCAGTCGCACGAAGACGGTGCCGCTTTCGACATCAAGCGCCGCAGCTCCAGCGCATCTGCGCTGCGAGCGCCTGCAGCGTCTCCATGAGCACTGCCGTCTGAGCCGTCATGTGCAGCGACCCGGTGCGTCGCGGCGCTACATTCGATCACCCGACTGGACGTGCCAGGACATCGTTGCCCAGCCGCGTACGGTGGGCTCGTGTCGGGTCTCCGGCGCGAGGGCCATCATGTATCCTGGGGTCGCGATCAATCCGAGTCGGAGCGCGACCGCGGCATCGCCGGGGCGCGTCGAGTACATGAAGAAATGGCGTTTGCGGCGGTGTGCGTGTGCGGCGATGGCGCGGATTGCCGCTACGCGTTCACGCGGGTCGCCGTCGAGCCACTGCAGGCGATCGATGTCGCCGACACACTCGATGAGGGCCCGGCAGGTGGTTCCGACACGCAATGACTGCACGGGATGGGGACGATTCACCATTTGCGCTCGCCAGTCGCTCACGTCAGGATAGTGAAAGCCCGCCTGTAGCGGCGGGTTGCGGAGGCGCGCGCTGGCGTGCTCCGGCCACCCCGCCGCGACCTTCGCGCTGCGCAGCTGCAATGTCAGGGCGCCGGGGACGCGCGAAACGCCGTGCGAAGCGAGGTACGCGCTGGGAACCGCTGCGGCGCCCAGCCGTCGCAGGCCGCGGCCGGTGGCGTTGTCGGCCGTGACGAATCCAAGCACCGCAGTACAACCCCGTAGCGCACTTCGATCAACCGCGGCCTGGAGCACGCGCGCGTAACAGCCGCGTCCGCGCTCGCCGGGCGCGGTGCAGGCCGCGACCACAACGCTGACCGGGTGCACCGTACCATCCGGCGTACGCAGCAACCGATAGGCGAGACCACAGCTCGCCACGACACGCTCGCCGTCCAGCAGTATCAGGCGATCGGGGCTTTGGCCGCCGAAAGCGCGCTGCAGATACCAGCGGTACATAGCCTCGGTCCAGCGCGTGCCAAAACAGCGCGCGAGAAAACGAACGCCGATGTCAGCGTTCATTCCCTCGGGGTTAACGACGATCTTCAGCTCTGCGTCGCCCGACATCGGCCGGCCACCTCGGCGAGGGAGGTCCACCACAGAGCATCGCCGTAGCGGGCGTCCAGCTCGCGCCAGATCCGTTCGAGATAGTCGCAGTACGCGGCATCGAGGCCGTCGAGCATCGTGATGCCGCCGCCTGTCTTGAAGATGTGAGCCTTGATCGAGAGCAGCCCTCCAGTCTCAATGATGTCGCGCGCGCGCTCGATCGTCGATGTGGCCTGGAAGTTCGTCGTGAAGTGCACGAGACGGCTGGGCCCGGCACTGGCGCTGGTGGCCTTATCGCTGGGGGCACACCGGATCCACATTGGCTGGATGAGAGAAGCGCCGCGCAGCCCGCTCATCGCGCTCCGGGCTCGGTCACTCACCGGCGTGTCCAGGTCACGCGCCGAGGTGACGAAGTGGAAATCCGCGTCACTCAGCGCCGCGCACAGCGAAGGCGGCGTGTTCCACGCCGGTGCCGCAAAGCCCTGGACGTGGCGTAGCCCGGCGGTCGCAAAGATCTGACGACCCTCCTGCAGCAGCGCGCCGCACTCGCTGCGGGACTGTTCCTGAAACTCCACGGCCATGCGTGGACCGGGATGGGCGTGATTCAAGCCGTGCAGGGCGCAATCGGTGCGCGGCAGGGCGTTCAGGTATGCGACAAATTCCGGAAAGCGATCGACGCGAAAGTGGCCCCTGGGAGTCAGTGGGGCCCAGTGGACGCGCTCGCGCACGAGCGGGATCCGGGTAAGCCACTTGCGGGTCGGAACGAGGCGCCTCAGACGCCAGTCGGGTGTAACAAAGAGCGTGACCCGCAGCTGGGGCTGTCGATCGAGGAGCCGCTCCACACGCCCAAGCGCGCCGCGACCCAGGTCGCCGCCAGCGTCGAACTCGTCCTGGGAGGTTGCTGGATGGACGTCGTCGACATTGAAACACACCGCAGCGCGTTTGCCGGCCGGCAGCCACCCGTGACATTCCGTGAGCGTCATCGTCGACACCTGCATGGAGGCACTGCATAGCGGGTGCTATGGCTGGAGACAATCGGGTGTTTCCCCGATCTTGCGCATCCGTGGCAGTGGGGGCCCGATTTGACACACATTCGGGCCGCTCGTAGTAATGTCGCCCGAGCGAACGGTTCCATGGGGTGGCAACACCCCATACGGGATGCGTTCCGTGGAGGGCAGGACATGACCGTGAACAAAGCAGCACTCGACGTGCCGGCTGCGGGCCCCACGAGGGACGCCCTCGCCAGGAACCGGTTTGACAGCATCCTCGACACGATCGGACGTACGCCGGTGGTGAGGATAAAAAAGCTCGCACCGGCGCACGTAGCCCTGTACGTCAAGATAGAAGCCTTCAATCCCATGGGATCTGTCAAGGATCGATTGGCTCTCGGCGTTATCGAAGACGCGGAACGCACGGGACGACTGAAACCGGGACAGACGGTAGTCGAAGCGACCAGCGGCAATACCGGTATCGGGCTCGCGATGGTGTGCGCAGAGAAGGGCTATCCGCTCGTTGTGACCATGGGTGAGAACTTCAGCGTCGAGCGGCGCAGGTTGATGCGCTTCCTCGGCGCAAGGGTCGTGCTGACACCGGCCGCACTCAAGGGCAGCGGAATGCTTGCGAAGGCGAGCGAGCTCGCCGAGGCGCACGGCTGGTTCCTGTGCCGCCAGTTCGAGAATGAGGCGAACGCCGACATGCACTCACGGACGACCGCGCGCGAGATCCTCGCCGCCTTTGAGGGAGAACGCCTCGACTATTTCGTCACCGGGTGCGGCACCGGGGGCACGCTGAAGGGTGTTGCGCGTGTGTTGCGCGAGGTTCGCCCGCAAACCAGCCTGATCGTGTGCGAGCCGGATAATTCGCAGCTACTCGGCAGCGGAATTTCACAGTCCCGCAAAGCCGACGGCTCGCCGGCCGGCAGCCATCCGACCTTTCGCCCGCATCTCATGCAGGGTTGGAGTCCGGACTTCATCCCGAAACTCACCGAGGATGCTGTCGCCCTCAAGCTGATCGACCGAATTGTGCCCGTGAACGGCAGGCGCGCGCTGGAGCTTTCGCGCGAGCTCGCCCGAAAAGAGGGGATCTTCGCCGGCATTTCAGGCGGGGCTACTCTCGCAGCGGCACTACAGGTGTGTGACGAGGCCCCGCCGGGTGCGGCGGTGCTGTGCATGTTGCCGGATACGGGAGAGCGTTATCTGAGCACTCCGCTCTTCAGCGACATCCCTGCGGACATGACCGACGAAGAGCTGGCCATCGCGCGTTCGACGCCGAACTACCGGTTCGACGTAGCTGCGCCGCCGCAGCCGGCGAGTACGGTGCAGCCGGTCTCGCAGGACGCAGAAGAGTTGGTGGCGCGTCTGGTCGGCGATCGTGAGCAGCCGGTCGTGATGTTTGCCCTCGAATGGTGCGAGTTTTGCTGGGCAGTTCGCAAGATGTTCGCGAAGCACGGCATCGGTTATCGCTCGGTTGATCTGGACTCGGTCGAATATCAGAAAGACGATCGCGGTGGAAGAATCCGCGCGGCGTTGGCTGCGCGCACTTCCATGACCACCATTCCGCAGATTTTCGTGGGGGGCGAATTCGTCGGCGGATGCACCGATGTCTTCGATGCCTACAAGGCCGGTCGCCTGCAGGCGCTTCTCGATAGGCACGGCGCTGCGTACGACAGGAGCCTGCGCGTCGACCCGTATTCGTTCTTGCCGTCCTGGTTGCATCCGCGTTGAGGCTTAAAAACGGCTCCCTGGGGCGCTCCCGTACGGGGGCAGTCAAGAATTCCTCCTCGATCTAACCCCATTAGGGCGTCTGGGTCGCTTAACTCCTTGAACCCTTAACTACCGGAGCCGACATGAAACGCATAGTCTATTTCGCGACATTTGCCGCGCTGGCGACCAGTTACGATGCGCTGGCGGTGGGCGCCATCGCGAACGTGACGATCGTCGACCGGGACAGCGGGGTCACGCTGGGTACGCATTTCTTCCGCGGCGAGTACTGGGTAGCAGGGACACCCGGGGCCAGGTACGCGATCGAAGTCCGTAACGGCATCGGCGGACGTGTGCTGGCCGTGACGTCGGTCGACGGCGTGAACGTCCTCTCGGGAGCAACCGCCGGCTGGGATCAGGCCGGCTACGTGTTCGCGCCCGGCGAGCGCTACCAGATCACCGGGTGGCGAAAGACTAACGCGCAGGTGGCGGCCTTCACGTTCACCGATTCACCGAATTCCTACGCCGAGCGCACCGGGCGGCCGGCGAGCGTCGGGGTCATCGGCGTGGCGCTGTTCCGAGAGCGTCAGCCGCAGGCGGTCTACGCGCCGCCGAAGATCGCACAGTCGCCGCGACAGCCGGGAGCACCTCGGGCCGGGGAGTCCAACCGGGCATTGGCCAGCCCCTCGACGGCCGTGACGGCGGCGGACCAGGCGTCACCGGCACCGATGCCCGCGCCAAAGCTCGGCACGGGCCACGGTGAGCGCGAATACTCCTACGTCGAGAACACCGAATTCCTGAGGATGCAGCCCGAACCAAACGAGGTCATACGCATACGCTACGACAGTCTTGACAACCTGGTGGCCATGGGAATCGTCAGGCGGCCACGCCCCACTCCGGCAGTGCCCAACGCGTTTCCCGGCTCGCAGGAGCGGCAATTCGTGCCTGACCCTCCCGGATGACGCGCCGCGTAACTGCCATAATGGAATGAATGTCGGACACGGGCGAGAGTGACGAGGCCCTGATCGGGCGCTACGCACGCGGTGACGCCGCGGCGTTCGTACCGCTTTATCAGCGCCACGAAATGCGTGTCTGGCGTTATCTCGAACGCAATGTCGGCAACCGGGCGACGGCGGACGAATTGATGCAGGAGGTTTGGTTCGCCGTGGCCCGCGATGCCGTGCGCTACGAGCCGACGTCGCGGTTCACGACCTGGCTCTTTACGATCGCACGCAACCGGATGATCGACTCGATTAGGACGAGTCGGCAGCAAGTGAGCCTGGAGGCTCTCGGCTACGAAGCTGAACTGGTCGTTCAGCAACTGACTACGGAACCGAATGTCGGTCCGCTTGCCGCGGTGGTGGTGCGGGACCAAGCGGCAGCGCTCAGCCAAGCCCTCGGACAACTCCCGCGCGAGCAGCGCGATGCGTTCCTTCTGCAAATCGAGGGCGATCTTAGTGTCGAGGAGGTCGCGACGATCACCCAAAGCAGCTTCGAGACTACCAAAAGTCGTCTGCGCTATGCCCGGACGAAGCTGCGCGAGCTGCTCAGCGAGCACGCATGAGTAAGGTACCACCGAGCCAGGAGCAACCCGACGACGTCGATGATCAATATCGGCAGGCGTCAGCGCTCGATCCCAGCCGGCCAAGCGAGGCGGTGCGTCGAGCGGTACTCGCTCATGCCACTCGGCTGGTCGCGAAGCGCGCGACGGGAGATGAAGGCAGCACGACCAAGTCCACGCGGACGGCCGTGAATCAAGCATGGTGGCGACCCGCGATCCTCGGGACGCTCGCAGCGGCGGCTCTCGCCGGACTCGTGGTTGCGCCCCGGTTCCTGGCTCTGCGCTCGCCCGCGGCTGCAACGCCCTCCGCGGCTCTGGTGGCACAAGCACCGGCCACCCGGACGGATGAGCGGGCGGCGTCTGCGCCAGCTGTAGGCCCCGCAAGCACGGCTAAGTCCGGCGCTTCCACGCGTAGCGCGGACATGCCGTCGCACACGGGTCGCGCACAACCGAAGGCGAATGCCCCGGCGAGCGATGCGACGGCACCCGTTGTCGCGGAGACTGCGTCGGCAGCACCGCAGGCCCGGGGGCTGGCGCAGAGCACTGATGCTATGGTTGCTGGCGCTATGACTGCCGTGCCGCGGCTTGGCGCGGCAGTGACTCCTGCAAGCGCTGCGGTGGATCCGGCCGTGGCATTTCGACGTGCCGCCGAGACCGGCGACCTGGAGGGACTGAAGGCGCAGCTTGAGAAACAGGCCGACGTTGATTCACGCGACGCCGTGGGCCGCACGGCCCTGATGCTGGCAACGCTGCGTGGTCAGGCCAGCGCGGTCGCCGTGCTGTTGGCGTATGGCGCCGATCCGAACGCTGCGGATGCGGACGGTACCACGCCATTGCAAGCCGCCAAGGCGGGCGATCACCCTGCAATCGTCGCAGCGCTGCAACGCTACGGCGCTCGATAGCGGAGGCGCCTCTGCAGGCTACTGCGATTTCCATCCGAGCATCCGGTGACGAGTCAGAAGAAAGCAATCACAGCGCTGTTACGGCCCTTGAGCTCAAGGAGCTCGCGGTCGCGCAAGCATCTGGCGGCTGACGACAATCCCGCACTCGAAGGCATCTGGCATGTGGTCTGCGCGATTCCACGCGGGCGAGTGTCAACCTACGGAGCGGTTGCCCGGGCTGCGGGATTGCCGGGTCGTGCACGGCAGGCGGGATTTGCGCTAAAGGTAGCGCCTGCAGCGCTCAATCTGCCGTGGCATCGCGTTGTCGGTGCGGGCGGTCGCATCGCGTTTCCGAGGTCATCGCGTGAACACAAAGAGCAAGCTCGACGCCTGCGGGCTGAAGGGGTCCTGGTGCAGAACGGCCGGGTGACACCTGCTGCCATTACGGACCTCGAGGAACTGTAGTCGGAGGATCGGCCTGGCCGCTCAGATGGCTCTGAGTCGTCCCGCTCAACCGTATTTGCAGTACCGGTAAGAAAGGAGTCAGATACACGGCGCGAAACTCATTCGAGGGGGAGGATTCTATGAGCAAATCAATTCATTTGGTCTGCGCCAGCGCCGCAATTTTCGGTTTGGGCGGATTGTCGTGGGCGGCCGATGCGCCTCCCGCCGACGCGCCTGCAATGCACCATGCCGCAAGCGCCAAGGGTGCCAAGGCGGCCCCGACGGATGAGGAGTTGATTGCGAGCGCCATGAAGGCGGCACCCAAGAAAGTCGCCGACAACGCCACCATCGTGGCCCCCGACCCGAAAGGTGGGATGCGCACGCTGCGCAAAGGCAGCAATGGCTTCACGTGTATGCCTGACAATCCCGCAACACCGGGCCCTGACCCGATGTGCTGGGACAAGAACGCTGGGGACTGGATTGATGCGTATCTGAATCACAAGACGCCACCGGCAGGAAAAGTCGGATTCATGTATATGCTCGCCGGGGGCACCGACGCCAGCAACACCGACCCGTACGCGGCAAAGCCGACTGCTACCAACCACTGGATCAAGACCGGGCCGCACGTCATGATCGTTGGCGCCGATGCCACTTTCTATGACACCTATCCCAAGAGCGCGGATCCAGACACCAAGAGCCCGTACGTGATGTGGGCGGGTACCCCCTATCAGCACCTGATGGCGCCAATCCGTTAGGCGCCAATCGGGCAGAAGCGCGCCTGGAATCGAAGGGCCGACGGAGGTTGCACAGGAGGCTCCGTCGGCCCTTGCTCGCCGCGGTGCAGCGCGGACAGCGGTGTGCACCACAGCTGTGACACCCGTTTTAGCGAGGCCTGGGGTTTGCGCCTGAGCGGCGCCGGGGTATTCTTTCGCCCCGCCAGTGTATTCCGGCCCTGCGCCGTGCCCTGCAATCGAAGGGGAGACCATGAACAAGAAATTCATCATCGCCTGGATTGTGCTGTTCATCGCGTGGTTCATCGGCAGTTTTGTCGTCCACGGCGTGCTGCTGCATTCCGACTACCTGCAACTGACGAACCTATTCCGGGCGGAGGGCGACGCACACAAGTACTTTCCCCTTATGTTACTGGCCCATGTGATTCTGGCCGGCGCGTTCGTGTGGATCTATGCGCGCGGCGTCGAGGCGAAGCCGTGGGTGGCGCAGGGCGTGCGCTTTGGTGTCGCCGTCGCACTGCTGACGATCGTGCCAACCTACATGATCTACTTCGTCGTGCAGCCGATGCCAGCAGGCGTGGTTGTGAAGCAGATCGTCTTCGACGGCGTTCTGATGGTGGTACTCGGGATGATTGTCGCTTGGCTGTATCGGGACACAGCGAGGCGGGCCTGACAACTGAGTCACGGCGCACATACAGCCAACCGAAAGCGAGGGTAAGCAGATGCGGCAGTCATCGCAGTGTGCGGTTGTTTTGGCAAGCGTCTGCGTGTGCTTCGGCACCGCAGTGCCGAATGCGTTTGCGGATGAAACCTGTAACTCGCCTTACATCAGTAACCTCATCAAGGGCCAGGAAGATTTCGTTCATGTCTGGACCCTCGGCGTAGAAGGCCTGGGCGACGGGTCCGACAAACTCGTCACTATCGATGCGAACCCTGCGTCGAAGACCTACGGAAGGGTCGTTGACAGCGTATCGGTCGGTGGGCGCGGCGAAGCGCATCACATGGGGTTTACCGACGATCGCAGGTTTCTCTGGGCGGGGGGCCTGGACGACAGCAAGATCTACGTCTTCGACGTCGGCGGCAATCCGTCCAAACCGAGGTTGATTCGCACCATCGCCGACTTGCCGGCGAAGACCAAATTCGTCGGCCCGCACACCTTCTATGCGCTGCCAGGACGGATGCTGATCGGCAACCTGTCCAACAGCGCCGACAAGAGTGGCGTTACCGGGATGGCGCTGTACAACAACAAAGGCTCGCTGATCGCTCGCTACGACATGCCGACCGCTTCGATCGGCGGGGTGAAGGGCGATGGCTACGGTTACGACATTGCGGTCAATCCGGCCAGGAACGTTCTGCTGACTTCGAGTTTTGCCGGTTGGCAGAATTACATGCGTGAGCTGGGGGATTTGATCAAGGATCCCGAGGCGATGAAGCACTTTGGCAGCACGATGGTCGTGTGGAACCTGAAGTCCATGCACCCAACTCAAGTGCTAAGCGTACCAGGGGCGCCTTTGGAGATCCGCTGGTCGCTCGCGCCCGGCCAGAACTGGGCGATCACAGCGGCGGCATTGACATCAAAGCTGTGGCTCATCAGGCAAGGCGAGGGCGGTGTGTGGGGTGCCAGGGAGGTCGGAACGATCGGCAATCCGTCGCATGTTCCGCTGCCCGTTGACATCTCCATTAGCGCGGATGGAAGGGGCCTATGGGTCAACACGTTCATGGATGGCACCACGCACTACTTCGATCTCACCGATCCGGAGCAGCCCAAGGAGACCTATCAGAGGCGGATCGGCAGTCAGGTCAACATGATCTCGCAGAGCTGGGACGGCAAGCGGGTGTACACGACCTCGAGCCTGCTCGCGCACTGGGACAAGAAGGGCGCAGACAACGAGCAGTTCCTGCGCGCCTTCAACTGGGATGGCCACACCCTGACGCCTGCCTTCGAGGTTGATTTCACGAAAGAGAAATTGGGACGCCCTCATCACATGAAATTCACGGCGAAGGCTAACCAGTCGCGCGCGCTCGCAGCGCTTGCCCGGCAGTAGAACGCCATGCTCCGATGCTTGAGGTCCGCGGTGGCGGCGAGCCTGCTGACTCTCGCAAGCGCGCAGGCAGCCGTCGACGTGAGCCCGGCGACAGCACCGCGGATGGAGTTCACTCCGTTGCCGCCGGGCACATATGATTTGCAGGCGATTCAGTCCGTCGAGGACGCGACGTTACTTGACGAACGCGGCCGCGCGGTGCGATTGAGTGCGTTGACCAGGGGCAAGATCACCCTGCTGACTTTTTTTTACACTTACTGCGTAGATCCCCTCGGGTGCCCTTTTGCGCATCAAACACTGACGATGCTGCGCGATCGCATCCTCCGGGATCGGGAGCTGGCGCGCGACGTGCGCTTCGTCGGCATCAGTTGTGATCCCAGCACCGACACACCGGATGTCCTGGCGCGGTATGCCATGGATTTCACGACGAACCCACGATTCGAGTGGCGATTTCTCACGGCGCGGTCGGTGTCGGCGCTGCTGCCGGTGCTCGATGACTTCGGCCAGGATATAAGTGTGGAGGTGGACGCGAGCGGGCGACCGAGCCGCGCGCTGCACCATATGCTGAAGGTCTTTCTGATCGATCCTCGCGGCAGGGTGCGGGAAATCTACTCACTCGCCTACATTCAGCCCGCAGTCATGCTGAACGACATCAGGACCCTCTATCTCGAGCCGCGCAGCACGCCGGCTGACGCCGGTAGCGCTGCTCGCCGCCCGTCGATTCCGACCAGCGTAACCCGGCGGTGAACTAGGACGGACCTTCCGCCAGGCGTTCGAGCCGCCGCGCGCGGGCGCCTCCCGCAAAATAAACGGCGGCACCGGCCAGCAATAGCGCTGTCGTCATGCCCGCGACCTTAAGTACGGCAATTGCCGGGCGGCCTTCGTCCGCAGGCGGCACGAACGCGAGCGCGATCGCGCCCAGCGTGGTCGCCAGACCGATCAGTGCCATCACGACCACCGTGTGCCGTCCGCCGGGAATCCGGACCTCCCCGGGCACCGGGGCGCCTGCGGACAGCTTGATCGCGGCCGCAAAGAGCGGCACAAACGGCAGCATCGTGGCGACCACCATCATCTCGACCACCACGGTATAGGCGCCTCGCACCGATGTCCCGGCCTGTCCGAGGAACGCGAACGCCGCAATGATGATGGCCTGCGTCCAGATGGCGACCGTGGGTGAACCATGGCGCGGATGGAGCCGTGCGAAACTCCTTGGCAAATGGTGGTCGAGTCCGGCAACGAACGGTATGCGTGCTACGGCGCCGAGCCAAACGCCGACGCTTCCAAGACGATCGAGGACCACGAACACTGCGGCAACCGGAACGAGCCACAGCAGGTTGAGACGCGCCGCGTCACTGCTGATCGCTTCCATCAATCCGTATAGCGCGTTGGTCTGCTCCGACGGAATAGAAACCAGGACGCTGCCGGTGCCGAGGATGTAGATCGCCGCGATCATCGGCGCAGCAATTGCGAGCGCCTTCGGCACGGTGCGCCGCGGATCGCGAATCTCTCCACCCATGAACGATGCGGCCTCGGGGCCAGTCCACGCGAACGCTATCGTCGCCCAGAAAACCATGTCTGCGAGGCGGAAACCCGGAACGATCGTCTGTCGAGTGATTGGGGTCGCCGTTCCGAAGCGCCGCCAGATCGCGAGCCCGAGGACGACGAGCAGGATCGTCTCCAGCCAACGCGCGATCGCGCCTGCGCTGTTGAGCCACTTCGCGCTCGCCAGCCCGCGCACGTTGAGTGCGACGGCCACGCCGAGGGCGGCGATCGCGAAACAGATGAAATAGGTAGGCGATGCACTCGCCGCGGTATCGCGCTGGCCCGACCAAAACAGCGCGCTTGCAGCCGCGAAGTACAGCAGGCTGGTAAGGAACGGCAGATTGGAGGTCCAGTACGTCCAGCCGGTCATGAATCCGGCGAACGGTCCGAACGCATGCTTGCTCCAGACGTACAAGCCACCCTGATCGGGATAGCGCGACGACAGGAACACGACGCACACCGACAACGGCAGGAACATTGTCAGACCGCCGAAAACCCACACGATCAGCGAGCTGGGTCCGGCCGCGGCGGCCGTCGTGGCCCACTGCACGCTGCAGCCGGCGGTCACCATGAAGAGAGCCACATCACGCACGCCGAGCGCGCGCGTCAGATGGGGTGCCTCAGGCCTCGTATTCACGGCGATGACGCTAACTCGAGCTCCCGCAAACGAGGTCCTTCTACATTGCCAATGTGGATGGAGGCGTCGTAGAGCGCGGCGGCGAAGATCAGCAACGCGATTCCGAGCGCGATGCCAGCCCTCAGGTGACGGGATTCAAATGTTTTGATCGAGCGCGCGAAGGCGATGAGTGCCAGGAATGCAGCAACCACGGCGATCGCATCAATGCTTGCCCGCTGCCAGTAGCTGCCGCCCAGGTGCAGCCACATTCCGAACTCGTCAAAGGTCAGCGCCATGGCGATGCCGTAGGCGAAGGCCGCGCGCCGTGCCGCGTTCCCTGTCGGCGCTCGAAAGAGCAGGTAGGCGCCCATCCCGGCGAGCAGGAAGATGCCGTAGTTGAGGTGGTGGACATGCGTGTCGCGTAGAAACAGATACAGGTTGGGAATGCGGCGCGCCATAATCAGTACGACAACCGTGCGCGCGAGGATGAACGTCATGAGAAATGCGAGTAGGGCTCGCCGCGCCAGCTCGTCTGCGGTCGGTGCAACACTGTCTGAGTCGCCGGATTTAGGCCGCCGTGACGTCATTGCTCGCCATCTTGGCCCGCCCGGGCCATGGCAGCAAACGCAACCGGGTCGCCGTGGCGGCGCACAGCCGGCGGACGCCGTTGCTGTGAGCCGGCAGACCATTGCGACATCTGCGTCGCAGGAAGCTGATCGATCGGGGGGTCGGTTTTTTGGTTTGGAAGCCTATGAAAACTTGGGACATTCGCATAGGCTGAAAGCCGCCGAACTGCGCCACCTGCGGTTCCGAGCAGCGTTTGCCGCGGCGCGTACAGGCGATCCCGTGAGAGCATGGTGGCAGGGGTCCGGGTGATATTGGACAGCGGCTGGAAGGCGCAAGTTATTGTGTTTCAGAAGCCGAAATACTGGTGGGTGAATCACCGGCAGACGCACCGCCGCCAGGAGCTGGAGGGCGAGTACCTGTGGTCGCCGAAGAAGAATCAGAACGGCGCAAGAAACGTGTCGTACGACAACATGATGCAGGTGCTGCCAGGGGATGTCGTATTCTCCTTCGCCGACGCAGCGATCCGCGCCGTCGGCGTCGCGATCGGGCGGCCGCGCGAGGCCCCGCAGCCGCCGGAGTTCGCTGCAGCGGGGGATCAGTGGGGAAGCGGTCTGGGTTGGCAGGTGCCGGTTCGATTTAAGGAGCTTACCGATCCGCTGCGGCCGAAGGACTATAGATCGCAACTCGCGCCTGTCCTGCCGGCCAGACACTCCCCGATTCGGGCGTCGGGTGATGGCAACCAGGGTGTTTACCTTGCCGCGGTTCCTGAGGCGATGGTCGATAAGCTGACTGAGTTGTTCGCCGGCCAAGTCGAGCAGATCGTTGAGTCGATCACGAAGACGACGGGCCGAAGTCTTGTCGATGATGCGGCCGAAGAGCGCATCTTGCAGCGGACCGACATCGGTCCGACGGTCAAGAAGACATTGGTGAATGCGCGCCACGGTCAAGGGGTTTTCCGGGTAAACCTGGAGCAGATCGAGCGGAAGTGCCGGGTGACGGGACTGTTGGATCGGCGGCATCTTCGAGCCACGCACATCAAACCCTGGTGCGTCTGCGACGATCGGGAGAAGCTGGATGGATTCAACGGATTGCTGCTGTCACCTCATGTCGATCACCTCTTCGACAGAGGGTATGTCTCCTTTTCGGATCTTGGCGACCTGCTGGTCTCGAAAGAGCTGAATCACGCAGTCCTCGAGAGTTGGGGCATCGCATTGCCGCGGAACGTCGGGCCGTTTAGCCAACAGCAATGTCGGTATCTTGAATATCATCGAGTCCACGTTTTCGAGAAGTCGAAGGGTGGTCGGCGCGGGCAGTCGACGGGAGCGCCCGAAGAACCCGAGGCGGCCGTGAATGGAGAACCGGTCGTGGTGCGTACGGAGTAGCCGGCGAGAGAAGCCACGTCGGCGCGCACTCCCGAAGCTTCCGGCGACCCGCCCAAACACAAGGGCCTCTGCAAATGCGATTCGAAAACCAGACCTTTACCAGCGACGTTACCCTGGATTACAACCAGTTCATCGGAGGCGTGATCAAGAATTGCGTGGTTTTCTACTATGGCGGTGACTTCTCACTCTCCGAAACTCGAATGGAGAATGTGCGATTCGCCATGGCTGGGGCCGCAAATGGCGCATTGATGTTTCTGCGGATGATTCGCTCGCTCAATCCCCAGGCGTTTGAGGAGTTGATGAGCGAGGCGCCGCCACCGCCTAATGGGCCGGCGACCATCAACTGACGAAGCCGTCACGCCACCATTGCCGTTTCAACGGCGCAGTCGCAGCGCCGCCAGCTCGCCGACGATGCCGCGGCGGAACGACAACACGCAGGCAACGAAGATTGCGCCGATGATGGCGGTCACCCAGCCCCCAACGATGTCAGACAGGTAGTGCTGCACAGTAACGACGACCGCCGCGCCCACTATCGGGCCAAAGAAGGTGCCGGTACCGCCGAGCAGCGTCATCAGGATAACCTCCCCGGAGGTCGACTGCTGGACATCCGAAAGCGTTACGAAGCCCAGCACCAGGGCCTTGAGTGAACCGGCGAGCCCGGCGAGCGTCGCGGAGAGCACGAAGGCGAGCAGCTTGTAGCGACTGATTTCGTAGCCAAGTGAGATGGCGCGCGACTCGTTGTCGCGTATGGCCTTCAGCACCTGGCCAAATGGCGAGTGCACCACACGCCGGATGAACACGAACACCGCAAGAAAAATGGCGAGCACCAGATAGTACATCGCCAGGTCAGACTTCAGCGGCAGCACACCGAGCAGGCTTCCGCGCGGCACACCCTGCAGGCCGTTCTCGCCGCCGGTGAACGGCGCCTCGAGGCAGACGAAATACACCAGTTGCGCCAGGGCGAGTGTGATCATGGCGAAATAAATGCCCTGGCGGCGGATCGCGAGCGCGCCGATCGCCAGGCCGAGAGCTGCGGAGACCGCTGCCCCGGCCAGGATCGCTGCCGCCGGCCCCCAGGCGTGCGCGGCGACCAGCCATGAGGTCGCGTAGGCGGCAGAGCCAAAAAACGCCGCGTGCCCGAACGAGAGCATGCGACCGAAGCCGAGCAGCAGGTTGTAAGCGCACGCGAACATCGCGAAGCACAGCAGCTGCATCATGAACACCGGGTAGATCCCCAGCCAGGGAGCGCACAGCGCGAACAGGCCGGCGAGCGCGTAGAACAGTCCGGTGGTACGCATTGCGCTATTCTTTCCCGAACAGACCCGCGGGCCGCAGGACCAGCACCAGCGCCATGATGATGAATACCACGATGTTTGATGCTTCGGGGTAGATGACTTTCGTGAACCCCTCGACCAGCCCCAAGGCGAGGCCGCTGACGATGGAGCCGAGGATCGACCCCATCCCCCCGATCACTACCACCGCAAATACGACGATCACGAGCGAGGTGCCCATGTGGGAGTTCACCAGCACTACCGGCGCCGCCAGCACGCCTGCGAGCGCGGCCAGCGCCACGCCGCCGCCGTAGGTCGCGGCCACCAGCAGCGGCACGTTGACGCCGAAGGCCTGGAGAAGCGGTGCGTTCTCGGTGGCGGCACGCAGGGTGGCTCCCAAGCGGGTACGCTCGATGACGAACCAGGTGCCGAAGCAGATCACTACTGAAGCGATGATCACCCAGGCACGATAGAGTGGCAGCATCATGAAGCCGAGATTGATCGCTCCCGCGAGCGCCTCGGGGACCGGATACGACTGCCCTGTCGAGCCAAAGACCTGATGCAACGAGCCCTCGGCGATGAGCGCAAGGCCGAAGGTCAACAGCAGACCGTACAGGGGATCGAGGCCGTACAGACGGCGCAGGAACAGCCGTTCCACGACGATACCGAGCAGGCCGACCGCCAGCGGCGCGAGCAGCAGCGCGGCCCAGTAATTGACGCCGAACCATTGCAGTCCGAGGAGGGCGGCGAACGCACCCAGCGTATAAAAGGCGCCGTGGGCGAAGTTGACGATGCCCATCAGGCCGAATATCACGGCGAGCCCGAGGCTGAGCAGGGCGTAGAACGATCCGTTCACGAGGCCGAGCATCAGCTGCCCGGGTATGACGGCGACGGGAATGCCGAAGATTTCGGTCACGGGGCTCCCTGAACCGGACAGTAGCGCTGCTTCACCAGCGCAGGCCGCGCCCCTGCCCGTTGCCGGCCCGCACGGCTACTTGGGGGCGAGCGGACAAAGGCCCGTGATGGGACCGAAGGCCTCCTCGCCGTTCATCTTCTTCACCACCTTGTAGTAGTCCCACGGGTACTTCGATTCCTGCGGCGACTTGACCTGCATCACGAACATGTCATGGACCATCACGCCGTCCGCGCGGATGTACCCGCCGGTGGCGAACATGTCGTTAATCTTCATTCTCTTCAGCTCTGCCATGACCTTGTCGGAATCCGTGGCCCCCACGGCCTTGACAGCCTTGAGATAGGTCATGGTGGCCGAATAGATGCCCGCCTGATCCATGGTCGGCTGTTTGTTCATCTTGGTGAAATAGCGCTTAGCGTACGCGCGCGTGTCCGGATTCAGGTCCCAGTACCATCCCGTGGTCAGGTAGAGCCCCTGCGCGGTCTTGAGACCGAGGCTGTGGATGTCGGTGAGGAAGGCGAGCAACGCCGCCGGCTTCATCGTCCGCGTGATCCCGAATTCGTTGGCGGCCTTCAGCGAGTTGATGAAATCGGTGCCGGCATTCGCCAGGCCCAGCACCTGCGCGCCGGAAGCCTGCGCCTGCAGCAGGAAGGAGGAGAAATCCGCTGCCCCGAGCGGTACCCGTACCGCGCCGACGTTCTTGCCGCCGTGCGCCTCGACCACTTTGGAAGCCGCGTTCTGCAGCTGAGTGCCGAAGGCGTAGTCCGCCGTCAGATAGAACCAGCTCTTGCCGCCGGCGTTGACGATGGCGGTCGCGGTGCCGTTGGCGAGCGCGGTCGTATCGTAGACATAGTGAACCGTGTAGGCCGTGCAGTCCTCGTTGGTCAGGGACGCGCCGCCCGCGCCGATGACGAACAGTGGCACTTTCTTCGCTGCCGCGACTTTCGCCATGGCGATATTGACCCCGGTGTTGGATCCGCCGAACAACACGTTGAGGCCATGCTCGTCCGACCACTCGCGGAACTTCGACGCCCCGATGTCGGGCTTGTTCTGGTGATCGGCGGTCAGCGTCACGATCTTCTTGCCGAGCACCGCGCCGCCGAAGTCCGCGATTGCCATGTTGATGGCCTCGACCCCGCCCGCGCCGAGCACGTCCGCATACACGCCGGACATGTCATCGATGTCACCGAGCACGACTTGATCGCCCGCAGCCAGCGCGCGCGAGCCTGCCGCGGTCGCCAACGCCGCAGCTATTGCAATCGCCAACGTCCGCAGTTTCATGGTCTTCTCCTCGTGATGCGGTAAGAGTCACACGCCAAGGTACTGGCGCAGCAGGGCCATCTTGTCAGGAAGTTCCCGCGCGGCGAAGCCTTCCACGATCCGGCCGCGCTCCATGATGTAGAAACGGTCGGCGAGGGGGGCTGCGAAGCGGAAGTTCTGTTCCACCATGACGATCGTGTAGCCTTGCTCCCGCAATCTGTGGACGGTCCGTGACAGCGCCTGCGCGATCACCGGAGCGAGTCCCTCCGAAATCTCATCGAGCAGCAAAAGCCTGGCGCCGGTGCGCAGAATTCGCGCCAGCGCGAGCATCTGCTGCTCACCGCCGGACAGATGCGTGCCGCGGCTCGCGCGCCGCTCCTGCAGGTTGGGAAACATGGCGTAGATCTCGGCGATTGACATTCCCCCCGGCCCGACCGGCGGTGGCAGCAGGAGGTTTTCCTCGGTCGAGAGACTTGCATAGATGCCGCGCTCCTCCGGGCAGTACGCGACCCCGAGACGTGCAATCCTGTGCGGCGCCAGGGCGATTGCCTCGCGACCGTTGATCATTACCGAACCGGAGCGGCTGCCGACCAGGCCGAGCAACGCCTTGAGAGTTGTGGTGCGCCCGGCTCCATTGCGGCCGAGCAGCGTCACGACCTCGCCGCGGTTGACGTGGCACTCGACGCCGTGTAGCACGTGGGACTCGCCGTAGTAGGCGTGCAGCCCGGTCACGCGCAGTGGTTCCGCCGCCATCAGTGCGGCATCCGCAGCTCAGCAGCAGTCGAACCCATGTAGGCCTCCATCACGAGCGGGTTTCGCGACACCTCGGCGTAGGTGCCGCTGGCAATGATCTGGCCGCGCTGCAGGACCGTGATGGTGTCGGCAATCCTGGCCACCACTTGCATGTTGTGCTCAACCATAAGGATGGTACGCTTCGCCGACGCCTGTTTGATGAGGGTCGTGACCCGATCGACGTCCTCGTGGCCCATTCCCTGCGTGGGTTCATCCAGCAGCATCAGCTCGGGGTCCATCGCCAGCGTGGTAGCGATCTCGAGCGCGCGCTTGCGGCCGTAAGGCAACTCAACCGCCAGCACGCGGGCGAAGGCACCGAGGTCCACCACCTCCAGCAGCGCCGCGGCCCGCGCGTTGAGAACCTCCAGACTCGATTCACGCTTCCAGAAATGGAACGTCGTCGCAAGCGAGCGCTGCAGGGCGATGCGAACGTTTTCGAGCACCGTCAGATGGGGAAACACCGCGGACAACTGGAACGAGCGGCCGATGCCGCGGCGCGCGACCTCGGCCGGTTTGGCGAACGTGATGTCCTCGCCGTGGTAGACGATCTGACCACGGGTAGGAATCAGGAACTTGGTGAGCAGATTGAAGAAGGTTGTCTTGCCCGCGCCGTTGGGACCGATCAGCGCGTGGATCTGTCCGCGGCGCACCTGGAGGTCGACGTTGCTCACTGCGACAAAGCCGCTGAACTCCTTTGTCAGTTGGCGTGTCTCGATGATGAAACTGTCAGCTGTGCTCTGCGGCGCGGCTGCCATAGCGGTTTCCCCCGACACCTTTTTTCTCGGCAGCATTATGCGGCGCTCGCACCGGTCCTTGCGCCCCAAAATGTGGTTCCGGGCCGCAGTCTATCGGGAGTGGTGACACCAGGTCGAGAGGCCTGCAGCTGCGCGTTCGCATCGACTACAATGCCCGCAGGACAGAGGGATAGCAGCCGCGGACACGCTTTCGAGTCGACCCAATCGCGCTGCCAGGCGGCAGGGTCTCACCGACCTCACCGCCGTCGCTGCGGTGACCGCAATGCGAAACGGGGACCTCAAGGCAGAAGACTACGCACGTGCGCTGCTCGAGCGCGCGCAGCATCTCGAGAGCCTGAACGCCTTTCGCACGCTGGATAAAGAGATGCTGCTGGAGGCCGCCAGAGCCGCCGACAAGGTGCGCGCTTCCGGCGATGCTATCGGCGCTCTGCATGGATTGCCCATTCCGGTGAAGGACAGCGTCAACTCGAAGGCGCTGCCCACGTCAAATGGGACGAGGGCATTACGCGACTTCAGGCCCAAAGAGGATGCTGGAGTGCTCAAGTCATTGTTGGCCCAGGGCGGCATCCTCATGGGCAAGACAAATATCCATGAGCTGTCGTACGGCTGGACGAGCAACAACGAGGTCTTCGGACCCGTTCACAACCCCTATGACCCAGCGCGTGTGCCTGGCGGAAGCAGTGGCGGGTCCGGCGCCGCCGTGGCCGCCAGAATGGCGCCGCTGGCCGTCGCCGAGGACACCTTGGGATCGATTCGCGTCCCCGCCACAATGTGTGGACTGGCAGGGCTGCGCCCTAGCTTCGGCCGTTACCCGGGCGATGGGATCATGCCGCTCACGGATGCCAAGTTTGATCAGGCAGGCCCCCTGGCGCGTTGCGTTGGAGACCTTGCGCTGTTCGATGCGGCGGTAACTGGCGATCGCGCACCCCTGGCAGCGACCCCGTTGAGGGGCGTCCGCATCGGCATTGCCCGCACGTCCTTGCTGAGCGGTCTCGACCCGGAGGTCGAGCGCGTCACCACCGAAGCATTTCACAGGCTGCGCGCCGCCGGGGTGATCTGGGTCGAGGCGGAGCTCCCGGAAGTCGCGCAAGCGGCAATCGGCACCGCGATCACGATCATTTCGTACGAGGCGATGCCCGCCATCGCGTCCTTTCTCGAAGCACAAGGCACGGGCCTCACATTCGACCAACTGCTGCAACAAGCCAGTGAAGGCATCCGAGACGCGTTCAAGACCTATTCGCTGCCCCCTAATCGGCCCTCGCAGGACGCCTACGAAGCCGCGCTGGTTCAGAGGCAACGAATGCGCGAGGAGATCCGGCGCCACTTTGAACTGCACGGCATCGTCGCCTTGGCATTCCCGCCGATCATGATCCCTCCACCGCAGATCGGCGAGGAAGCGGAGGTCACCATTCGCGGGCAGAAAGTGCCGCTGAACGTCGCGATGGCTCGCAACACGTCTCTGGCAAGCTGCGCAAGCATGGCCAGTTTGATCCTTCCTGCAGGGATGACGTCCAACGGTCTGCCGGTCGGCCTCGAGTTCGACGCCTTGATGGGGAATGATCGCGCCGTGCTGGCTCTCGGGCTGACTCTGGAGAACATGCTGGGTCCGATTCCGGGCCCTGGGCCGTGATGAACCAGATGAGCCATCCGCTGCTAAGCTAGGAATGCCACCATGGCCTTTTCGCTCTACGCTGCCACTGTGCCGTCCTATCGGCAGATTCTGGGGGCCGTTTCCAGGCTGCTCGACACCGCGCAGGCCTTCAGTACGGAGAAAGGGATTGCGCCCGACGACATCATTCAGGCCCGCCTCGCCGCCGACATGCTGCCCTTCGCCTATCAGGTGAAGTCGACCGCAGTCCACTCGCTCGGCGCCATCGAGGCTGTGCGCAGGGGCGTGTTCTCGCCCGACGTGACACGACCCCCCGACAATTTCGCGGCGCTCAAGGCGCAGATCACCGAAGCGCTCGCCGCCCTCGAGGCGATCGAGGCTTCCGAGGTCGACGCTTTCGTCGGTCGTGACATGCGCTTTACGTTCGGCGACCGCCACATTGAGTTCACTGCCGAGAATTTCCTTCTCTCCTTCTCCCAGCCTAACTTTTACTTTCACGCGACCACGACCTACGCCATCCTGCGTTGGAAGGGGGTTCCGCTCGGGAAGCGCGATTTCACCGGCAAGCTGCGTATGAAGCGATGAGGAAGAAACGACCCGTGCCACTCGTCCCGGTTATGTCAATGTGATGATGCGCTCGGTTGCGCGGCGCAGACGGAGAGATCCGCGCCAAAGCGAGATGCAATCGTTGTTCTAGCTCAGTTGAACAAGCCCTTGACGCTCGGCTGCTAGGTACTTCGCGACGTCCTCTGCGGCAAGTCGCTATTGCGCAATCTTCGCAGCAGAGGACACTGACGCTCGTATCAATCGCAAACCCGTCGAAAGATGGGGACGCAAAGCTTCCGGTCTAAGGGCGCAAGCCTAAGACAGCGGGGTTGCCGGGGTCGCAATTCGGCCTCGTTACGAGTCGGCCCATCCATTGGGCTGTTTCATGCAACTCCCTTGTATCGGCTCTCCGAGACCGGCTTGACACAGTCAGTACCGGTTGGGGGTCCGAATGCAACATTCGCAACGCTTCGTTGGTCAGGCTCATTGGTTCGTGTTGGCAGCGGTTGGGTTACTTGCCAGTTGCAAAGCACACCAGGCCATCTCCACCACCTCTGTTCCATCGTCACACGCCGGCAGTCAGGCGGGGTCATCGTCGCTGCCGACCGCGTCTATGGGCAACGCGACTCTCTCCTGGAATGCCCCGAGCGAGA